>Ga0116190_1003923_pt1 | contig 10725 bp, 9 predicted proteins | sample AD_JPNTR4_MetaG_FD_89808 | JGI IMG/M metagenome (GOLD analysis project Ga0116190, IMG submission 89808) | Active sludge microbial communities of municipal wastewater-treating anaerobic digesters from Japan - AD_JPNTR4_MetaG | ecosystem: Engineered > Bioreactor > Anaerobic > Digestate | place... | reverse complement strand
ATACTCCTATACCTTATAAAGGGTATATTCGATTATCTCCAGACATATCTCATGGGATATGTGGGACAGAAGGTAATAACGGATATAAGGGCACTTATATTTAATTCACTCCAGAGACAACCCCTTGCCTACTTTGATAAGACATCCACCGGCTCAAGTATCTCAAGGATAATAAACGATGTTAACCTTATCCAGAGTGCAGTATCAGATACCTTTACAGCAATATTGAAGGATTCCTTTACCATAATAGGCCTCATATTTGTAGTGTTTTACAGGGACTGGGTCCTTGCCACTATCTCCTTCTGCGTCCTCCCCTTTGCTACTTATCCTATAATAGCCTTTGGAAAAAAACTAAGGAAGATAAGCACAAATACACAGAAATCCATAGCCCGACTTACCAGCTTTCTCCATGAGAACATCACAGGCCAGAGGATTATAAAGGCATTCTGTATGGAGGAATATGAATCCAGGAGATTCGATAATGAGAACGAGACACTCTTCAAGACCATATTAAAGCGATATAAGGTAAAGGCCTTTTCCTCACCCATTATGGAGGTTTTAGGGGGGATAGCCATTGCCGTTGTCATATGGTATGGGGGCAAGGAGGTTATATCCGGCAACTCGACCCCCGGTAACTTCTTCTCCTTTACAGCAGCCCTTCTTATGCTCTATGAACCCATCAAGAGGCTCAACAAAGAAAACCATAATATCCAGCAAGGTCTTGCTGCAAGCCAGAGGGTCTTTGAGATAATAGACAGGGTGCCTGATATAGCAGATAGAGATGGTGCCGTGACTATAGACAAGATTGAGGGCAGTATCTCTTTTAAGGATGTCTGTTTTAGATATGAAGACAAGATGATCCTGAAAAACATAAACCTCAATATTAAAAAGAATGAGGTCCTTGCCATTGTGGGTGAAAGCGGCGTAGGCAAGACCACCCTTGCCAACCTGATACCCCGTTTCTACGATGTTACAGAGGGCGCCATCGAGATAGATGGTATAAACATAAAAGATATAACCATTAATTCACTGAGGAAAAATATAGCCCTTGTCACGCAGGATGTCATCCTATTCAACGATACGATAAAAAGCAACATCACCTTCGGCCTCGATATAGATATGGAGAGGGTTATAATTGCTGCCAAGATGGCATATGCCCACGACTTTATAATGAACCTTTCAAAACAATACGATACAGTGGTAGGAGAAAAAGGTGTAAGGCTCTCAGGGGGACAGAAACAGAGGATTGCCATAGCAAGGGCATTCTATAAAGATGCGCCTGTGCTTATACTGGATGAGGCAACGAGTTCCCTTGATTCAACAGCAGAGGTAGAGGTGCAGAAGGCCCTTGAAAATCTCATAAAGAACAGGACTACCATAATCATTGCCCACAGGTTATCTACGGTAATGAATGCCCACAGGATTATAGTCCTTGAAAAAGGCACTATAGTCCAGGAGGGTAACCACAACGAACTTATCAGCATAGATGGACCCTATAAGAGGCTCTATGAACTCCAGTTTTTCAAGGAGCCTGGAAAAAAGATAATAAAGATGACGAGGCAGCCTAAAAATGCTTAAGGATATTAAATACTTTCTTTTGTTGAACATACTGCCTCCCATTATCTACATGATTATAGCCTTCATTAGATTCACATCAAGGATAGAGCATGTAAACAGGTCCAGGGTAGATGAGAGATGGCAAAGAGGTGAAAACTTTATAGTCTGCTTCTGGCATGGCAGGCTTCTCATGATGCCCTTTGCAAATATAAGGGGCAAAGGTAAGGTGCTAATAAGCAGACACAGGGATGGCGAGTTCATTGCAAGGGTGATAAGATTCTTTGGTCTCGATGCAATAAGGGGCTCATACAGAAAAAAGACAGTCTCATCTGTAAGGGAGATTATGTCATCTCTAAAAAATGGCTTTGATGTAGCCATAACCCCTGATGGCCCCAAGGGCCCTCGATATAAGGTCAAAAAAGGTATAATAGAGCTTGCAAGGATTACAAAGGCCGGGATAGTGCCGGTAACATACAGTGCAGGTAAAAAAAAACTTTTAAATCATGGGACAGTTTTATACTGCCCCTGCCTTTCTCAAGGATAGTTTTCCTCTGGGGTGAACCCATCTATATAAATAGTGATATGGATGAAAGGGCTATGGAGGACCTCCGCCTGCATCTGGAAAAGACACTCATAGAACTTACAGAAGAGGCTGACAGGATAGTATGTGGAAGGTAATCTATAATGTCCTTGTCTATGTAGCCCTGCCTTTTTTTGTTTTCTTTGCCCTTTTTAAAAGAAAATTAAGAAGAAATATAGGCGAGAGGCTCTTTAACTCTACAAAGGCAACCCCGGTAAAAAATGCCCTGTGGATACATGCTGCATCTATTGGTGAGGCTGTTATAGCAGAGACACTCATAAACTTTTTAAGGAAAAACAAAAGGGAACTCAATCTGGAATTTGTCGTTACGACAAATACATTCTATACAAAGGACCTGCTCTTAAGAAAATTCAACAATGCAATCAATATCTATTCGCTCCCTCTGGATCTGGGTCTTGCCATAGACCGTTTTATAGACGGTTCAACATTTAAGGCAATTATTATTGTGGAGACAGAGATATGGCCCAATCTCATCTGGACGGCAAAAAAAAGGGGTATACCTGTTGTCATCTTAAACGGCAGGATATCGGACAGGACACTCCCCAGTTACAAGAGGTTTTCTTTTTTTCTGAGAGATGTCTTATCAGATATAGATATGGTGATGGCACAATCAGAGGAACATAGAAGGAGATATATCTCGATCGGCATGGAGCCTCATAAGGTCATAACTACAGGGAACATAAAATATTACAGGGATATAAAGGGGCAGGAGTCATCAATGCAGAAAGGGGACATAGTGACCTTCGGGAGCATAAAGGAAAAGGAGATGGAGGGTGTTTTCTCTGTAATAAAAAGGCTCAAAGGAGATATGCCTGGCCTGAGTATATATATAGCACCCAGGGAACTAAATCTTGTAAGCCCTATAGAATATGAGCTGGGTAAAGTATTTAGAATCACCCGCTATTCCACCATAAAGACCCGTTTAGGACAGGGTCAACCTGTAGATGCAGATATAGTATTGGTGGATACGGTTGGCGACCTTTTAGATATATACAAGAAAAGCAGGATTGCCTTTGTTGGAGGTAGCCTTGCACCTTATGGCGGTCAAAACATCCTCGAGCCGCTTTTTTTCGGGACCCCTGTAGTCTTTGGTCCTTTTATAGAGAATTTTAAAGAGATAGCAGACCTCATAATAGCAAAAAAGGCAGGTATTATGGTCAAAGACTACGAGGAACTCTATGACAATATAAGATACCTCCTGGGACACCATGAAAAAGTGGAGGAGATGGGAGAGAAGGGCAGGGATATTATTGATATGCACAGGGGTTATATGGAAAAGACAGTGGATAATATCATGCAGATAATAGATTAAGGAGAAGGTTGATATGGAAGAATTTTCAAGACTTGTAGAGCTCATGGAGACACTTCGGAGTGACAGGGGGTGTAAATGGGATAGAAAGCAGACGGTCCATTCCTTCAAGACATATGTCCTGGAAGAGGCCTACGAATTAATAGATGCCATAGAAAAAGAGGATTATGAGGGCATAAAAGAGGAGTTGGGCGACTTACTATTTCATATTATCTTTATATCTCAGATATGCAGGGAAAAATCTCTGTTCGACATAAAAGATGTGATAAGCCTTACATACAAAAAGATGTTCAACAGGCACCCCCATGTATTTATAGAAAAAAACCCTGACATACCCATAGAGGTAAGATGGGAGGAGATAAAAAAGGCAGAAAAAGAGGATTATTCACCCCTCAGCGACATACCGAAGATCTTGCCAGCACTCCTCAGGGCATACATAATTACGAGAAGGGCTGCAAAGGTAGGATTCGACTGGAAAAATGTACGGGATATCCACGAAAAGCTTGAGGAAGAGATAAGAGAACTACAAGAGGCAGAGAAATCTGATAATAAGGAGAAGATAAAGGAAGAGATAGGAGATATCCTGTTTACAGTGGTAAATATCTCAAGGTCTTACAATATTGACCCGGAAGATGCCCTGAGATTCACATCAGATAAATTTGTCAGACGCTTTGGGTATATAGAAAAAAATACAGAACTGGGCAAATCAGATATAGCTGTTATGGATAAACTGTGGGATGAGATAAAGTCTATGGAAAAAGAGGGGGATTAGCCCCTCTTTTTTATTCTGCCTTAGTTACGTTTGCTGCCTGTGGACCCTTTGGACCTTTAGTAATCTCAAACTCAACTTTCTCGCCCTGCTTTAATGTTTTAAACCCATCCTGCTTGATTGCTGAGAAATGGACAAAAACATCTTCACCGTTATCCTGCTCGATAAAACCATAACCCTTTGAATCATTAAACCATTTTACCTTACCTACTGCCATACTGCTAAACTCCTTTCAAAAAAATTAAGCAAACATGCTTTAATGGGTATACTATGCCTTTTTATTGCATTATGTCAAGCTAAATGTGACGGTTAGCAAAAAATATTTAATTGAAAGCATTGGATTTACAACGTATAATAACAGGACTATGGGTAAGGTATATCTCGTTGGTGCAGGTCCAGGGGATTTAAAACTCATAACCCTAAAAGGGCTTGAATTGATTCAGCAGGCAGACTGTATAATCTATGATTATCTTGCCAATAAAGAATTGTTGGGCTTTGCAAGGGAAGATGCCGAGATAATCTATGCTGGAAAGCAGGCCTCACAGCACGAATTACCACAGGATGAGATTAATGAACTCTTGTTAAAAAAGGCAGAGAGATACAGTATAGTTGTCAGGCTAAAGGGTGGAGACCCTTTCATATTCGGCCGGGGAGGAGAAGAGGCCCTCTTTTTGGCAGAAAAAGGTATTGATTTTGAGATCTGTCCTGGTGTCACATCAGCCATATCCGTGCCTGCATATGCCGGGATACCTCTCACCCATAGACACTATGCATCCTCTGTTGCCTTTGTTACAGGTCATGAGGATGAATCAAAGACATCATCATCCATAAACTGGAAGGGGTTGGCAACAGGTGTAGATACCCTTGTTTTTTTAATGGGGATAAGAAATATAGGCCTTATTAAAAACAGGCTCATAGAAAACGGCATAGACCCCAAGACAGATGCATGTATCATCATGCATGGGACGCTGCCGAATCAACGGGTAATAGTATCAAGCCTTGATGAGATCCATAAAGAGGCAGAAAAACAGGGCGCAAAACCACCTGGCATTATTGTTGTGGGCCGGGTAGTGGAGCTGAGAGATAGGCTCAGATGGTTTGAAAAAAGACCGCTCTTTGGAAAGAAGATAGCAGTAACAAGGGCAAGACACCAGTCTACAAAGCTCGGCAGGTCGCTATCTGATAGGGGTGCAGATATCCTCTATATCCCTGTTATAGATATAAAAACCATTGAACCCAACGAGAGGCTGGATGAGGCCATAAAATCAATAGACAGATACTATGCTGTCATATTTACAAGTACAAATAGTGTTGACATATTCTTTGATGCCCTGTTCAAGGCTAAACGAGATGTAAGGAGCCTAAAGGGGGTAAGGGTTATATCCATAGGTGATGCCACTGCCTCTGCCCTTTTATCCAGAGGGGTCATATCGGATTTTGTGCCAGAAAAATGGACTTCAGAGGGGATAATAGAGATACTGAAGGGTATTGACATAAGAAATAAGCGACTGCTTTTACCTAGGGCAGAAGAGGCACGTGATATCCTGGTGAACTATATCAATAATAATGGCGGTATGTGTGATGTTATTCCTATATATAAGACAACAATACCAGAGACATTAGAAAAACTCAAAGAAACCCCTGATGTGATAACATTTACAAGCTCGTCCACTGTAAAAAATTTTATTGCTTCATACGGCAAGCAGGCCCTTGAAAGGTGTATAGTAGCATCCATTGGCCCCATAACATCAAAGACATTAAGGGATTATGGCATAGATGCCACCATAGAGGCGAAAAGATACGATATACCAGGGCTTGTTGAGGCAATAGAGGGGTATTATAAAAACTCTGCACAGTAAGGATGATACAAAGAGAACCACATTGTTTTCAGCATCGGTTAACTCGTTGACATATATATTTCTTTACGATTGAAAGTTTAATAATATTGTTGTATTATCAAGGCAGGAGGTCAAAAAGATGAGCAGAAGATATAAGATAATAATTAGCCTTGTTTTTATTTCCATATTTATCCTTGGTTTTATGATGGGTGCCCAGGGTAAAAAAGCTGCAGTCCCTTCTGACTCCAAGGAGATATACGAATACCTTAAAACCTTCTCAGATGTCCTGGATATTGTAAAGAAAAACTATGTAGAAGAGGTAAAAGACAAAGATATTATCTATGCAGCTATAAAAGGTATGCTTGAATCCCTTGACCCACATTCATCTTTTTTGACCCCTGAGATGTATAAGGAGATGCAGACAGAGACCAAGGGTGAATTTGGTGGCGTTGGTATTGAGATAACAATAAAGGATGGCTTTCCAACAGTAATTACACCGATTGAGGACACCCCTGCATTTAAGGCCGGCATCAAGACAGGGGATAACATAATCAAGATAGATGGCAAGTTAACAAAGAATATGAGCCTTATAGACGTGGTAAAACTTATAAGGGGACAGAAAGGCAAGCCTGTTGTCCTGACCATCATGAGGGAGGGTTTTACAACCCCCAAGGATTTTACCATTATAAGGGATGTTATTGTGGCAAAGAGCGTGAAATTCAGGATGCTGGATGATGAATACGGTTATATAAGGCTCACACAATTTCAGGAAAAGACATCCCGAGACCTTGATAATGCCATACAGGAGCTTGTAAAGATGAATAACAACAAGCCTCTGAAGGGCTTGGTACTTGACCTGAGGAACGACCCTGGTGGCCTCCTTGAGCAGGCAGTGGAGGTCTCTGACAGGTTTTTAAAGGATGGTCTGATTGTCTATATAGAGGGCAGGAAAAAAGATGACAAGATGAGTTTCTATGCTGAGAAAAATAAAAGCGACTATGAAGGTCCCCTTGTTGTCCTTGTAAATGAGGGGAGTGCAAGTGCATCTGAGATTGTGGCAGGGGCGCTTCAGGACCACAAAAGGGCTATAATAGTGGGTCAAAAGACCTTTGGCAAGGGGTCTGTCCAGACCATCCTCCCCCTTGGAGACGGCTCTGCTGTTAAACTGACTACGGCAAAATATTTCACCCCAAAGGGACGTTCCATACAGGCTGAGGGCATAACACCTGACATCATAGTGGACAATAATATGGTAAAGATAAAGGAAAAGGGCATCCCGCTAAAAGAAAAAGACCTGGAAAGACACATAGAGGTAGATAAAAACCATAAAAAGACAGAGGAAGATACAAAGAAAAAGATAGATGAGAATGACCTTCAGCTATCCATGGCAGTTCAGATACTGAAAAGCTGGGATGCCTTGAGGGGTAAATAGGAAAACCAAAGGTCAACTGTTTAAGCTCTTTATTCTAATTGTTTCAAGAGCTTATCCTTAAAGCCATCGGGGATTCTTTTGGGCCTTCCCTGGCCACTTATACAGACCATGGTTGTCTCTATCCTTGTAGTTATCTTTTCGTCCTTTAAGACTGTATGTTCAAGGATGAAATAGGCATTTTTTACCTCTTTCACCTCAGTCTTTACGGTAATAGTGTCGCCGTATAGGATTTTTTCCATGAGGTCGAGATGAACTGTTTTGACGATAATGTAGGTATCTTGACTTTGCCATTCCATCAAATCTATGCCGATGGATAAGAGGTATTCAAACCATGATTTTTCGGCAAATTTGAGATAGTTTGCAAAGTATACAACACCCCCGGCATCTGTATCTTGGTAGTATATACGGGTCTTATACATGGATTCTACATAACATTTTGGGACATAAATTTCAAATAGATACCTCTCTCACAATATTTTAGAGTGCTTTTTTCATAAGTCTACAGTCTCTAATCTATGCTCTAAAGTCAGTGTTGCACTCCCTGCCCTGGTGGGGTTTCATTTATTCAAGGGTTTTTAGATGCTCGGCTATAATACGGCAGTGACGGGCAATCCCCTCGAGATTTACAAGCATATCAACAAAAATAGGGCCTGCCTCAGCCCTGCATATACGCTGGTAGAATCTCTGGAGGTGCCTGTCTATGGCCTCTTTTATAAGAAAGTCTATTTTTGCTGTCATTTCCCCAATCTTATTTAGATTAACCCTGTTTCCACTTTCTATGACAGACGAAGTTAAATCAACGGTTTCTACAACTAATCTTCCTATCTCATTTATTTCTACGAGCGCTGGTTCTGAAAACATGGCGCTTCTTAGGTGCTTTGATTCAGATAACTCTACTATATTTGTGGAGTGGTCACCCATCCTCTCAATATCATATACAATAGAAGAGAATGCAAAGAGCCTTTTTGATAGTTCAGGGGACAACTGACCGCAGGATATATTCCAGAGATACCTTGTTATCTCAGCCTGAAGGTTGTCAATAACAATCTCTATATATCCTAAGTCCTTTCTTTTGGCGCTTTTAAAATTATTTATAAGACCAAGGCTTTCAAAGAGCATCTTCCTGGCGAGGGCTATCTCTCTGACAAGCTCCTTTCTGACGCAACCAAGGGCATCCTCTGCACTCGTAAGACATTTTTTGTTTAGATGCTCAGGCCAAATAGGCAGGGTCTCATCCTTGCCAGGGATGATCTTCTCGATGATATAAGAGAAGGGCTTCAGCAAGAAACCGAACAAGAGGGCAATAGAGAGATTTAGAATAAAATGACTGAATGCCACCTGCTGTGAGACATGGGATGACAGATTTTTTATGAGGCCTATAAAAAATGGAAAAAACACAAGTGCCAATGCCACACCTATTATCTTGAATAGAAGATGGGATAAGGCACTTTTTTTTGCATTAATATTTAGGACCAGGCTGCCTAGGAGGGCTGTAACTGTTGTCCCTATGTTTGCACCGAATACTACTGGAACGGCATTATCAATGCTTATGAGCCCCTGCTGGCCCATTATAACCATGATACCTACAGGTATAGCAGATGCCTGGACAATACCGGTAAAGACTGCACCTATACAGACACCTATTAAAGGGTTTTTCGCCTCCTGAAAAAATCTTATAAATGACTGATTATTTTTTAAAGGCGCTGTAGCCTCTGATGTAAGGTTAAGGCCGAAAAATATAAGACCAAAATAAAAAATAGCCTCTCCATATGACCTCAGTCTATCCTTACCGGTAAACATGAGGATGCCCCCAACAAGGATAATAAAGGGAGAGATGGTCGTAAACCTCCATACAACAAGCTGGGCTGTGAGTGTTGTGCCTATATCTGCACCAAGTATTATCCCCAGGGAGTGATAAAAGCTTATAAGCCCTGCGCTTACTACCCCCATTGTTAAGAGTGTTGTTGCAGAACTGCTCTGGAGAAGTAAGGTAGAGACAATACCCATAAAAAATCCATAAACAGGTCTTGCTACAGATATCTTGAGATAATCCCTTATACTGCCGCTTAACTGTTGTTGCATAAGCTCGCTGAGCTTAATCATGCCGAATAGGAAGAGGACAAGACCTGTTATAAAGAGCAGGATACTGTTAACCATTATATATTAAAAATCGAAACACGATTTTAATTTTATTGTAGAAGAAAATATCAGGAGATCCTGCTGCCATTAGGGATATCCCTGTCAAGGGTCAAAAGGACTACCGATGACTTGTCCTCTGATGATGCTGCCAGCAACATCCCATGAGATAAAATACCTCTTAGTTTTTTCGGTTCCAGGTTGGCTACAATAACTATCTTTTTTCCTATAAGCTCTTCCTTTGTATAATACTGTTTTATACCTGCTACTATATCTCTTGTCTCACCTAAATCAATGGTAAGCTTGTAGAGTTTGTCTGCCCCCTGGATATCCTCACATGCCTTTATCTCTGCCACCCTGAGGTCTATCTTTAAGAAGTCATCAAATGTTATGTTTTCCATGCCCTTCTCCTTACATTTTGAAAATTTATCTTAATCTTACTTTTTTCGCTGACATCTACCTTTACGGACAACCTGTCATTCACTGTTACTATGGGAAAACACCCAATGGTATAGTTTTTATCATCTGGCAGTAACCATATTTTTTAATACACCTATACCCTCAATCTCTACCTCAACTGTATCGCCAACTACCAATGGCCCTACGCCAGGGGGCGTCCCCGTGATAATAACATCGCCCGGCATTAATGTCATGATGTGTGATATAAAGCTTACAAGTTCATATACATTAAAGATCATGTTTTTGGTATTGGAATACTGTTTTATATTGCCGTTAACCCTTGTTATTATCTCAAGACCTGCTATGGGGTCTACATAAGATACAATACGTGGCCCTAATGGACAGAATGTATCAAAGGATTTGGACCTTGTCCACTGGCCATCTATCCTCTGTAGGTCTCTTGCCGTCACATCATTGGCACATGTATAACCTGCAATGAATTTATAAGCCTCATCTTTAGATATGTCTTTTATCTTTTCTTTAATTACTATACCCAATTCCCCCTCATAGTGGAGTTCTTTAGTCTGGTGGGGATAAATTATTGATTCTCCGTTTAGTATGACAGTGGTAGGGGGTTTCATAAATATAAGGGGGTACTCTGGCACACTTACATTCATCTCCTTT
>Ga0116190_1003917_pt1 | contig 10731 bp, 13 predicted proteins | sample AD_JPNTR4_MetaG_FD_89808 | JGI IMG/M metagenome (GOLD analysis project Ga0116190, IMG submission 89808) | Active sludge microbial communities of municipal wastewater-treating anaerobic digesters from Japan - AD_JPNTR4_MetaG | ecosystem: Engineered > Bioreactor > Anaerobic > Digestate | place... | reverse complement strand
TAATACTGGAGTCATTCTATCTTGTATTGTAATTGTATTACGAACGGTTGCCATTATCTGCGACCTCCTTTCCTTCTTAATTTAGAATTTTGTTTCTTTTCTTCTGCCAATCTTTCATCTATCATAGCTATTACTAACGCTTTCTCTTTACGAGGAAGGGCGGCGAAACCTACATTATCACCCGAGTATGGCCATTTGTGAAACTTGTGTAATGCATAATAGGCGTACCAAGTTTCACCGTCTCCTTCCCTTAGGAGTTTTTTGCCTCTTCCACCTCATCCTCGAACTCTTTATCAAATCCTGATAAGATTGAAATTTGTTGGGCTAACTCTGAAATTTCACCTGCAAGTAAGCTCTTATATAAGAACTGTTCAGGTGTCTGACAGCCTGCTTTCTTAATGCTTTCTGCATCTCTGAAGTTTGGTTCAATCGTATGATTTAGAACAATCAACTCATTAAACTTTTTACTATCAAATTCTACTTTCTTATGTCTACCAATTTTAGTAGATAACTTCTGATACTCGGAGAATTCCGGGCCGGTCACTCCCTTAATCTTGAAAGGAAACTTTGCAAATCTTGGGGAAACAATCACTTCAGCTGTTAAGTTATCCACTGGGTTTTCTATTAAGAATTGTAACAATGCACTCATTTATATTCCTCCTTTTATACTACTGGATTTCCAAAGCTATCTAAAATATCAAAATCATCAAAAGTGAAATCAATATCTTCGTCTAAAGCATCGGCTTCCGTATCCAATTTAGCTAATATTGTACTATCTATATTACAATTGTACAATACTATCGTTTGCTTACCAATAGTAGATGTTGGGTCATCATTAACTATTGTAATATTGAAATAGGTGTCTTTACCAGTCTTTGCATACTTCAATGCCATTTCTCTAAATATGGATGTTACATAATAGATTGTCATTGAACCACTACCAGACCAGCCAGTTCCCTTATGCTGAATGCCTCTTTTTCCAAGTGTTCTTACTTCAGTTTTACTCTTTTCAAAAGTGGCTTCCAAGGTCTTTACATAAAACATATCACGTACGTTTCCATCTATGACACACGTTGCTTTACCTTCCTGACCACTGATTGTATCACCAGCACGTAAAAACATATATTATTCCTCCTCTCATTAACCAACCGTAACGGTCATGTATAATTTTTCCATTGAATCTACTGGCTGAATTGCTAAGTCTGCAACTACAGCATCAATAGCTTCTCCAGCATATATCTGAATATCCGTAGTACTATCAAAATTCTGAATTGCTGAAATATTCTGAAGCATATTTAGGTAGGCAATAACATCAGCTTTGAAAATGTTTCTCCCATCATCATTGTTATCCACTTTACCAATATAACTTCTTTCAAACAGTAATGCTATGGAGTTGTTGATTTCATCAAATGTTCTAATAACACGGTTCTTACTGAAAGCATATCCTTTATCAGGAGTAAATGTATGCAATGTATTGATATCCTGCTCAATAACAATTGCACCATCTTGTCTTGTTGAAAGAACCATCTTACCAGCTTTCAGAGCTTCCTCAATCTCTTCCTCTCCATAAGGGGTTACACCTTCAGGATATACAATTGAAACCGCTCCATCAATTACATGATAAGTATTAGAAGTATTTACATCTGAACCCGCGGTTAATCCTGCTACATAAGCTACAAAGGTGGTAGGACTAACTGTTTCAGTCACTGTTTTATAACCTTGATTTACAGTTATAATTCCTTCATAATCGGCATCAGCATTGTACAAAACAGCTTGTACTTTCTTACCAAGATTTTCCCTCATATTAGTAATGAAGGTAATGATATTAGGATTTACAGTTGGAACATCTTGAGGAATGCCCATTGTATTCCATTTGTACGCTTTTATTACATTCAAGTAGGTAGCATAAGTCGCTTCATTAACCGTTCCATTTTCTCCGCCAGTTAATGTAACTCCAGCATTTGCTACTAGATTACCTGTTCCACTAAATACTACATAATCATTAGAAACCAACTCCTCTGCGATTGTAACAGTTTGCCTATCTCTTTCAATGCCTCTAAATAAGGTGATAACATCGAATTTAGCTCCGTTAGCTACAACACTTACTGCAATCTCATTACCTACAATACCTGCATACTTAGCAGTAGCCGTAAGAGGTGTCAAAGTTGCACTTGCTTTCTTTCCTCCAGTATCAAGACGATAAATTATTGCTTTATAAGCATGCTTCAACGCCTCTCTAAAGATTTGACTCTGTTCCTCAAAAGCAGTATATCCAATTTTAGGTAAGCTCTTACCATCAATTAAGTCAGTGCTTAGCAACTCTGTTACTTCAGCTCCCCAGCTCATAGCTACGGGCATTGTAACTACTCCACGAGTACCAAGACTGGATAATGGTTTGGCTACACCTTTGAAATTGATATAAGCTCCGGGTCTTGTTTTATTCTGTGACTTAAAAGTTCCACCAGCCATATTTTCTTTCCTCCTTTAATTAGTTCTGAATAATCTCTAAAGATTCCATTTCAGGAACCTCATCAACCATTTGTTTCGCTTTTATGCTGTATGTTACATAAAACTGTAATACACCTTCTTTAATTTCAAAACTCATTTGAATTCCTCTTACAGGCTTTTTATCTTCTATGGGTTTTCCGTCTGTTCCATATCTTCCTAAAAATATAGGAACATCAATGGTTGTTAATTTATCCAATAACTTATTACCAATATCTGAAAGTGTCTCATAAGTTTTAGTATCCTTTTCTTCAGGGTGGTATCGGATATTCATCTGATAATCTCTTATATAAACATTCCGCATTATCTTTTCCTGCGAAACATCCATTACCCATATGAAGAAACATGGCTTTTTCATTCCTTGTACAATCTTTTCTTTATAAATGTTAGGGTATATAGTAATTGGGGGCGAGCCATTGGTAATTGCAAAACTGCTCTTGATTTTCAGCGCTATTGCACTTTTAATGCTTTCGCCTGTAATTTCTCCTACCATTAATCTCCCGCCCCCAATCCTTTCATAAATTGTTTTAACGCCTTTTCATAACGCTTTGGTATTTCTCTTTCAATCTTTGCAATTGATATTCTTGCCATATGATGTCCGGGAATCCATTTATCTTGTAACATTACTCCTTTGGCATCATCCCCATACTTTTGTTTAATAGATGCTACCATTTTAGCATTTGCTGGGCTATCTTCTAAATATTGGATAGGTAAGAATCTACGTCTTTGCATATGACCATCTTCTACATGACTTGCGTATTCTATTGGATTGAATAGTACTATATATAATTCATCACCTCTTCTAAACACCTGACTTAATTCCCATCCATTTCTTAAATTACCTGTATCCACAGGAGTTAATTTTTTAGTTTGAGCTAATGCTCTCATACCCATTTCTGTAAGAAATTCTCTGATAAACCTTTCATGCTGCTTTTGCACTTCTTTGAAACTGTCTAACAAATCCTGAAACTCTCTAAAGTCCATTGACATTAGGCATCACCCACTTCAGTAAAGAGCACCTCTTGGTGTGTTACATATTTGAATGGTAAGTTTGCTATACCTTTATAGCTTGCTATTACACTACCATCGTCACCAATTTTTTCAGCTATTAATATATCACCTTTTTGTATATCTACATTTGGAGCACAGAATATTTTAACTTGTAAATAGATTGGATTAGAGTTATCCTTATCACTCTCTGGATTATCACTATTCTTAAAGCTAATCCTGCATTGTACCTCGCTGTACAAAGGAGTTTTTGGAAGACCCATACCAATGGTACCATCTGCATTTTTAATTTCTGTATAACGGTTAATACTTAACCTATCTGTATATGTTGATGCCAGTAATTTACCAAAACTTGCTAGTTTCATTTTACCATACCATCCTTCTGAACCTATTCAGCTGCTCCTTATTATTCATTACAATCTGGTCTAAATTAGGTCGATGACTCTTTAAGGTTTTACCCCTCTCTGAGTTATTACCTTGCAATGCGATTTGAGTATCCCCTATCTTTAAATTAGAAATATCACTAGCATCAATCCCTGCCAAGACATCATCGGCACTAATATTTGACTCATATTGATAACGAACTAAGTCTACTGACATATTAGCCCATGTAAACTTCAGAGCATCTGGTATAGTATCAATGTTACAATAGTTTTTAATGACTTCTTCCACTTCATTAACAGCTAATTGGATATCAAGCTCAGTAATGGCTTCATTTTTAATTTTAGTTCTTACTATTTCATTAACAGTCATTACCTCGCCTCCTTCTTACTAAGCTTGTTCTGCTTCAGCAATCGCTTCTCTTAATTTCTTAACTCCCCAATTACCTTTGAAGTCAATTCCAAGTTCTATTGCTTTTTCTCTAAGAATGTCAAGCTCTGTTTTTTCAGACTCCATACCATTCTCCGGTTCTTTATTTTCATCAGCGTTATCTACTTTAGGCTTTTCTATAATCCAGCCACCTGCTTTCTTGAGGTCATCAACATCAGCGTCTTTGACCTCAAAAGCGGTGTTAGGAGGATATTCTGAGCCTTCGTATCTAACGGTTTTCGCGAAATACATCTTAGCCATTTCTATTCTCCTCCCTTATATTCTCAATTAAAACGCCTTGATAACAAAGATATCATCCATTCTTTCAAATGATGGAAGAACGATTTCTGATACAATTGTTTGAACGTTTACTGGATGAGGTTCTTTAATAGTAGTGATTGCTACACCTGTGTTTACTATAGAAACAGAAGCGCCAGCATTGCCACTCATTAAGTCAAACTCTTCCGGAGTTGTTCCATACCAAGTATTGCCAAGAGCATAAGAAGGAAGTAATGTTGCATATCCATCTGGGAAAAACTTGCGGTCTACACCCTGCTCATCTTTGAACATCTTATCATATAATGTAATAGTTAATCCAGTTTCATTCTCAATGAACTGTTTAGCTGAATTTCTTGTTACAATAATACTAGATGCTCCAAGAGGGTTTATTGCTCTTCTAATAGAATCAGATGCAATCATTCCTTTGAATGTAGTTGTGTTCATAAGAACTTCTACTGCCTTAACCCCTTTTCTTTCAGCAAGCTTTTCAGCTGCATCTAATAGAACATTAATTGGATTAGAATTTGCTTTATTAGCTACTGTCCACTTCTCAGTAGTTAATAGTTCTACGGTGTTATTAGCAGCCCATTCACCATCAACGTCATAGTCATAGTTATAAGCAATATCTCTACCATTTTCAGCAGTAGCTGTAATACCAATCTTACCGCTATAAAGAAGGGCCATTCTCATTCTTTCTGCCTGAACTAAAGCACCATCTACAAGATTCTTTATATCATCAAAGATTCTCATGATTGTAGGCTGTGCAAATTGTTCTCCCTTAGCCAATAATGTTTCAATATCCTGCCTATCTTTTTCACCGATTCTCATTGCTTCACGGAAGAATGGCATTTCAGTACTTAATTCCTTAACACCAATTCTATCTCTCAATGGAGCCTTAGTATCAAATGCTGCAGGTTGTAATGCTACCGGCAAGTTATTTCTACCCTTAATCCATCCAAGGGTTAATCCAGTTTGTTTGGAAACTGGAAAGTATTTTGTACCAATCATTGGGTCTGTCATGTTAACGTTAACATCAGTCCAATAAGAGGCAATTGCTTTACTCTCGAAAATATCATAAATTGATTTCATATTGTTTTCCTCCTTCTATTTCTTTTCTAATTGTTGTAATGGTAGTTAGGCTTCAAGCGTGAGGCCATTGTAAAGCCATTTATACGTCTTGGCGGGGCCACTGCCATATGCCAAAGTGAATGTTGCGAAGCCGCCGCTAATGACTCCGGCAGTAGTCTTCAGGCCTTTGACAATTATAAGATACCACTTACCATCGATGTACTTCAAATCGGCAGCAGTTTGCGCCGAACCATTATACATTACTTTGGTCGGGTCGAAAATTTCAGAACCGTCAAAAGGTACCTCTACAAGAACCACGGCATTATTCGTTTCTCCGCCGGTAAATCCAGCCGCTGTGGCAAACCCTTCGGGGAACAAAGGTGCAATACCAGCAATATTGATATCATAATCAACATTCTCAGTATCGCTAACGCTAATCGTAGGAATTACGCCGGTTGTGTTGATGGCATAATCGGTTTCGCCGATAGTGTAAGTATAAGTAGAATCAGGATACTTTCTTACACCAAAGGGAACCGCAGAGACAATACCAATAAATTTGATATCTTTCATTGCATTCTTTGCTTCCTGAGATACAACTGCCGGAAGAGCAGCCGCCTTAATAAACCCATGAATAACTACCGCCATCATAGCATCCCCATCAGTCACATCATAATCATTGAGTACAACTCCGATTGCGGATGCATCATTTGCAGGATAGATTGTACCTGCCTTTACTACATATCTACCATCTACCAATGTAGCAAGCCCTGGAGTTTCTGCGGTTGCTTTAGGATGTTTAAAGCCAAGTGCTACGTAATGGTCTGGGATTGCCAAGATTTGTTTTGTTGGCGCTCCATATTCAATCTGTTTCACTTTCATTGCCATAATCTTTTCCTCCTTAATTTATTATTAATTGTTTGAGCCTTCTGCTCCTACGGGTTGAATTCCCATCATACCAAGTTTAATTTGAGCTAAACTCTTACCATAAGATACTGAAGGGTCTGTACCACCTTGTCCTCCGTTACCATCTGGAGGGGTTTGTCCTCGAGGTTTCCATCCTGGATTCTTATTCTTATCATCGCCTCCACCAGCAGATTGCTTTTCTCTGAACAAAAATGCTTTTTCTTTTCTCAATACATCGTTTTGTTCTTTGTAGCCTGATGTAATCTTTCCAGTTGCCTCATCTATGACTACCTGCTCTAAATTAAATAGCCCCATAACCATATCTACATCATGCGGTTTTCCGTTTTCATCTTCGAGTAGTGCTAATTTGATTGCATTTTTCTTTCTTTCAAGAGCAAGATTAGCTTTATATTCTTTATCCTTCGCAGCATTAGCAGCTTCTAACTCTGCAATCTTATCTTGTAATGCTTTAGAATCCCCTTCAAACTTCTTCAATTCTGTAATCTGCTTATCCCTTTCTATTACCTGCTCTTTAGTTGTTTTTAATTCTGCATTCACTTCATCAAAACGATGTTTTGGTACATAATTACCATCAATTGTTTCTTTATGAAGTTTCAAGATATTAGTTGCCTGCTCCTCTGTGAATCCTAATGCTAATAATTGTTCCTTTGTCATTGTTACTATTCTCCTTTCGTGCTACGCTTTTTTCCGTGGTATCGTCCACGATTGCACCTATTATTATTTTACATTGTTATTGTTACTTGTTACTATAATAATTTTTGTATTACTCTTTTTTGTTGTCCACCTCACCTTCTTGTTTCTTTTTAGTTCTTGGTTTCTTATCCATATCAAGAAATCGCTTTCTTTGTTCTTGTACATGTTTCTTGAATTCTGGACTTCCATATTGTTCTACCCATTCAAAGAATGTAACATCTTTTCCAAGTTTGTACGATTTCCCTTTCCCGTCTTCATCCCTTGCAACTCTATCCTCTATTTCATTATCTTCGAAATATGGGATAGTTGTTGACCTGCAATGTGGATGAAGTGGAGGGAGGTTAACCCCTACCTTGGCTTCCTTTAGTTCAAATATCTTCCCATCCAATTCCCTGCATATATCAGATGTTCGGTTATCTAATGTAGCAAGGTATTGATACTTCTCTACAACCCCACTTTCCTTGTAGGCTTTCATACTTCCCTTATTACTAATATAATTAAGCTCTGTACGAATAAGCCTTTGAGCGTTGTAATAGCTGGTTTGCATCTTATCTGAGAAATCCTTAGCTACTTCCCTTGGGCCTCTTCCTCTTACAAACTCCTGGGAAAGCATTTGCTCAAGTTGAATAATTAGTTTGTTTTTATCTGCCCATATTCGGTCACTATAGTTTTGACCCATCCATCTTTCTTTTATGGCCATTTCCAGCTGTTTACCTCTGGGGGAGGTAAAGCTTATCCCGAAGCCTGCTTGCTTTTGAATATCAAACATTGTTCTGTAAAATCCATCTTGGTATGCTTCAGTTAATACTTGTCCAAGACCTATGTTATAGCCAGTAGAAAGAGTTTCTATATTATGTCTAATATTAGTAATTAACTCTTCTATTCTGCTTACATAAGCTCTCCCGGATAGCTCTTTCAGATAAGCCCTGTATTCAGCCGTAAATGCTTTGTCACCTAATCTTTCTACTTCATCTAAATATATCTTCGCATGCTGGTTGAAGTCAAATAATTCTTTAGATGTAAGCCTTTTACGAGCTTCTGATAAAGTAATCTGATTCTCCTTTGCATATCTCCCATAAAATGCTTCTATTTCTCTAGTAATTTGTTTAATAGCAGCTTGGTAGGCTTTCTTTAAATCTTTCTCATATTGTAGAGCTAATTTTTCATTTTGTATTAGTGTTAGCTCTGAGCGCCTTTCCCAATACTCTTTGCTTGGTAGCTTTGGCATTATTCTTCACCTTCCTCACTGCCTTCTTCTCCTTCATCTGTTTCCTCTCCCATTCCATAGTCAAGGTTTTGTTGTTTGAAGGCCTCCATCTTTTCCTCCTTCTCTTTTTTAACTCTATCTAATTCGGCTTGCACATCTGTTACCCATGGGTGATTTGCTATTATTGTTTCTTCACTAATAATTCCTACACTATTTTTTACATCTGTGATTGTTTCGGATTCATTGATTATCATATCAGTATTAAATATAATATCTACCTTAAGGTCTAAATAATCTCCAACTCCTTTGTTCAACATATCTATTTTAATGAACCAAAGCATTTCCTCCAATGAGGCTGTAAACTCTGCCGCTAAATCATCTGTGTCAGTATCAAGGTCTGCATACCTGAATTTTAATGCTACTCCTGATGCATTACCCATGCTTACTTCTTGTGTATCTACTCCATTTCCGGCTTCATATATATCTTTCCTTAATCTATTTAGATGACTATCTATTGCAGCTACATCCATTTTTGTTTCAATTGTTTTCATATCCCCATCACCGGATACGAATACTGTCCTGAATGTTGCAAGATTTTGAGTAAATTCACCCTTATCTGTTCCATCGTAGTTCTTAACCACTTTTATACTATTTGGTATATCTTGTAAGTTGTTTGAAGTATCTGACGTATTTAGGTCATAGTCGTCTATTAATGGTTTTATCCATTTCAACAAGCTGATTTCATCTGTATTGTATTTGAATCCTATAAATGGTACTTTCTCCCATGTTGCAGCTATTTCATTATATAACTCATTTCCTTCTTCATCTATCTTAATGTTTCCATTTTCATCCTTTTGAGGTTCCTTGATAATGAAATGCCCATTTACAGTTCGTGGTTTGTCTGGGTCAGGCTTTAATCCTCTATCTCCCATTTCATAATACCAAACACCTTGAGTGGTATGGTATTCTACCTTCTTTATTTCCTTTTGTACACCATCTGGTAGATACCTAGTAATAGAATATACCCTTATTATTCCTTCTAACACTGTATGGTCTACATCTGCCCAAAATGGAATAATCTCTTCTGATGGTATACGTTTAAACTTCAATTCCCCTTTTTCGTTGTAATAAACCTGGAGCCATGCAATACCATTTACTATTGCATCCCTACCTATATTTTTTAACATCCTGAGAAACTTCTTATCAATATAAGTGCTTACTAAATCATTAAATTTTTCATCATCTGATTGTATTGCTAATTCTTTACTTAGTAAATAATTTACTTTCTGATTTGTTAACTTCCTCATGAATGGGTGCGCTAATTTAGCATTAGATAAATTGGTTACCTCCTGCTTAACACCTCTCCTATCTATATAATATCTTTTACGGTCTTTGATATCATTATCATTTTTGTAATACCTTTGAGCAGTTAACATTAATTTTCTTTTATCGCTTGATATCCATTCATTTATACTAGCATATAGAAAATCTTCATGAGGTTTCTGCAATGATGCTAATTGAGTTACTCCAGCTCTTATGTCCATATTTACAGCTCTTTGGAAATCCTGAAATATCATGTTTTTACCTCTCCTTTCGTTTATTCTATTATAATATAATAGATTAACATATATTTATTATAATCGGTGAAAATCAGGCTTTGTACAATCGCTTTTACAAGGTTTTTATTGACCTCCTCATATATTAATTACCAGCTAAAGTTAGTAGAATTCAGTTCTTCTGTTGCATATCTCAGAGCATCCATTAAATGGTTATATTCATCTATTGGGTCAGTGCTTGGCTTTCCTGTATCCTTATCTATTGCCCATACATAGTTACTTAATTCTACTATAGTATTAACACAGGATGGATGGACATAAATCTTATAATCTTGAAGCTTCTGGATTCCAGCCTTGACTGAACCCTTTCCTTTCTTTGCTCCAAATATTCTATGTAATCCTAAGTCTTTTAATTCATCGATTGTTTTAGGGTCTTCCGAGTCTGCACATATTCTTGCTCTTTCAAATCCCTTATACTTTAATGTTGTATATATATCCTTGTTCTTCATATGGGTTTTGTACACTTCGTCATAGATGAATATCTTCTTCTCTTTCTCATCGGCCAGTAATGCTATAAATGCTGTTGGGTCATTGGTATATCCAAAGTCAAGTCCATGTAATTGTCTATATCTTGGATTATCTTCTCTATCCAATTGACGTTTCATATATTCAGTATCGAAG
>Ga0116190_1003889_pt1 | contig 10798 bp, 12 predicted proteins | sample AD_JPNTR4_MetaG_FD_89808 | JGI IMG/M metagenome (GOLD analysis project Ga0116190, IMG submission 89808) | Active sludge microbial communities of municipal wastewater-treating anaerobic digesters from Japan - AD_JPNTR4_MetaG | ecosystem: Engineered > Bioreactor > Anaerobic > Digestate | place... | reverse complement strand
GTAACCGATGAGTTAGTAAAACGAAATATCCTATCATTTTCTGTTATGTTTTTTACAAATATTTTAATTCCCCAATTATTATAGTTGTCTACTTTGATTTCTGAACTAACTGTAATCTGCCAACCATCATATACAATCGGTGTACCCGAACTCACAGGCTCTGTAGGTAATTGTTCTGGTTCTTTTGGACTTTGTTCTATCTGCAAACCGCTACTTTCTGCTGGTTGGGGGACAGTACCGTCATCTCTGCTACTGCTTTGTTGATTCTGCTGTTGAATGACTTCAATTTGTTTTGCCAATAAAGCGTTTTGTGTTTCTAAAGCGTGAATCTGCGCGGAAGTATCTGGTTGAGATCCGAGAAGGGAACATCCCGCAAGAAATAAAAGCCCAGTAATCGTTATGAGACTAAAAAACTTATTATTCACTTCATCCTCCTTGAATATCCTATTACTATTATACAGACTTTTATAAACAATTGAGTGTTTTAGTTAAAAACAAATTTGTTCTTGGTCTCCTAATCACGAATAAAATATTTTGTTATCTCAATAATTTTTAATCGATTATCTCTCCACCAGACTCACATGCCCTTGCTCGAGATAATACTTCGCCTGAGCAGCCCACATCTCAGCATACAAACCGCCTTGCGCCAAAAGCGAATTATGCTCTCCGCGCTCAACGATTTTACCTTCATTGAACACGATGATATCCGAACAAAAGCGACAAGATGACATACGGTTCGGGGAAATAAATACGCCCAGTCCGGCGACTTCTTCCAGGCGGTTCAGCCAGTTTTACAGCCAGTCCTGGGTGGCTTGATATAACGCTTCGCGCTGTGCCTTTTGGTCTTCAATAATCGCGATGTTCATAGCTGTTTGACTATATTGTACTCACAGATTGACTTGTTCGTGGCATTTTGTGGTTGATGTTTCGCCTGTGGTCAGGAAAACCCCTTCGACTTTTTCTGCTCAAAACACAGGCAGGGCATGACCGTTTTGTTTGAGCCAGGCGCGGCCCTGCTCATAATTCGGCATGATTTGCGCCACGAAACCCCAAAATGCTTTGCTGTGATTGCGGTGTTTGATGTGCGCCAGTTCGTGCGCTACGACGTACTCGATGGACAGCAACGGCGTCATCGCCAAACGCCATGAGAAGTTCAGCGTGTTGTTCGCCCCACACGATCCCCAGCGCGTTTTGGCACTGCTAACGCGAATGCCATTGTAGGGCAACTGGTGTTTCTCGCTGTAAATTTGCGCGTAATGTTCAGTCCACTGGCGCGTCACTTGCCGGTAAAGCGGAATGAGCCCCGCAGCACCCTGGCTGGCGAGCTTTTGGCTGAGCGTTATCACTCCGGGCGTGTTAAAAATCTCGTCAGGTGTCACCACTTTTAGAATATTCAAACTGTGCCAGTTGCCCAAAAGCAGGATTTGCTCGCCTTGCACCATCTGTGGCACCGGTAAACGCTGGGTGAGTCGCTTGCGCGTGCGCTCAATCCAGTCCGCTTTTTGGCGCAAAATGGCTTCAATCGCTGACTGGCGGGTGCGTTGGGGCACTTTGATGAGCAAAAGATTAGCCCCATCAAAACGCAACTCGATGATCTTGCGCTTGCTATAGATAATTTTATACTCCAGGGGCGCGGGACTGGCACCGTTTTTCGTGAGCATGAACTCATTATAATCGTATTTTCGGGTACAATGCAGGCATGCATTTACGACATCGTCTTGGATTATTCGCGCTGGCAGGTTTGCTCCTGTGTGGGGCTTGCAGCTACCAGGCCAAAGCCTTGCAGCTTAGCCCGTGGGTAGATGAGAGCCTGCCCTTTACTATCTCCTTGCCGGAAAACTGGGAGCTTGTCGCTTTAGCCAGTGACGACAACACGCAGTATCGCATCGCGCCTGATGATTACAGCGAAGGCGATGAGAGTTTTCGTGTCTATCTCTATTTTTCTGAAACCCAGTCTGAAAACCGTGATGAAATTCTGGAAGAAAGTTCCCAAAAACTTGAAGACTGGATGGACGAGCTGATTGACGACGACTACGAAATCTACAATAAAAGCGAGCTGAAAATCGACAAAAAACCTGCCGTGGGGCTTGATTTCGCCAAACCGGTTGACGACAGCTACCTGGTAGGCCGGGTGGTCATCGGCACACACAAGACCCACACCATCGCTTTTGTGGCAATGGCGGATAAGGCCTCCTGGGACGCAAACGTACGTACTTTTGATAAAATTATCCGCAGTTTGAAAATCAAAAGCGATTAAGCAGCACCAAGCCTGACAACCGCGTTCAAAGCAAGGAAAGACAGTAACAGCGCCTATGCAAAACGACTCCCATCCGCAAACCAAAGTCCGTTATTCAAGCCAGTTTTGGCTCATGTTCGTGGGCCTGGTGATTTCATCCACCGGCACGACCATGATTTGGCCTTTTCTCACCGTTTACGCCAGCAGCAAACTGAGCATGCCCATGGCGGCGATTATGGGACTAATGAGTTTTAACTCGGTCGCGGGTTTGGTCTCGTCCATTTTGGCTGGCTCCCTGGTTGACCGCTTTGGGCGCAAAGGCGTTATGACGGTAGGGCTGGTCGGCGCGGCGGCGGTCTATGCCGGCTATATCTTTGCCACGCAGTACTGGCATTTCGTGCTTTTGTTAATCTTCGCGGGATTTTTCAGTCCACTTTATCGGGTGGGCACAAACGTGACCGTGGCAGATGTGGTCGAAGCGGAACATCGCGCTCACGCTTACAGTATCACACGCATGGGGCACAACATCGGTGTCGCCTTGGGACCCATCCTGGGTGGATTTGTTTTGGCGAAGTCCTACAATATAGGCTTCATCTCGGCATCACTCGCGCTGCTGGTTTATGGCGCTATCGTTGTTATTTTTATCAAAGAGACCATGCCCACACAAAACGCGCGGGAAAGTTTGCGCGAACAGTTTTTGATTTACAAAGAAGCCCTGAAAAACCTGCGCTTTAGCTGGATGATTGTTTCGCACACGCTGATGGAAATTTGTTCCACCTTCATGTGGGTGATGCTGGCGGTGCACATGAAAAACAACTTCGCTTATAACGAAGACGTTTATCGCTGGTTGCCGACCACCAACGCTTTGATGGTAATCTTGCTTCAGGTCGTCATTACCCGTTTTGTGCAACGCTGGCGCGATACAAAGGTGATGATTTTGGGGGCGATGTTTTATCCCATTTCGATGCTGATTATCGCTTTTTCGAACCATTTTTGGGGCTTTTGGCTGAGTATGGTCGTGCTGACCATGGGCGAACTCATCGTTTCGCCAACCGCATCGGCTTATGTTGCCAACCTGGCTGAGCCGGAAAAACGCGGACGTTATTTGGGCATGTTTTCGCTCACCTGGCCTTTGGCAATGGCGGTGGGCCCCGTGACCGGCGGATTTTTGAGTGACAAAATCGGCATCACCGCGCCCTGGCTCGCTGCCGCTGTGGTGGGCGTGCTGGCGGTCTTATCGTTTTGGGGGCTTGACCGCTACAGTCAGAAAAAACGCCTGCAAGACATCCTAAACAAATAATCTGTTGGCGCGATCGCGCTAAATGTGTAGCCCTTTTGACTTGACTTTTATTCCGCTTTTGGCGATAATATAGAACGTTAGTTCTATTATTCCAGGGAAAGGAAAGCCGTGACACAAGTTTTTGTTTTCAGCGACCATGAGCCCTTACGCATTTTGGAAATCGACGAGCGCGCCGACCAAATTACCGCGCGTGTCAACCAGGGGCTTTGGGAGTCATACCTGGGTTACGAAGCCTACCCCAGCCAGTCCTGGCAGGCGCGTCAGGTGGGCAAGGCGGTTTTGCTTACCAACCCCCAGCCACCGGAAGTTTTTCAGGGCTTCAAACTCGACGCGCGCGATTTTCAGATTCTTCAGGCGCTTATTTCCGGCTTAAACGTCGATCAAATCGCCTGGTATTTGCACATCAGCACCCGCACCGTGCGCGCGCGGCTAAAGAAGATGCAAGTTCAGTTTCGGGTTGAATCGCTCTACGCGCTGATTGCCCTGGTCACCGCGATGGGGCTCATCTTCCCCGACGTCGGGGCAATTTTCGATTAGGTGAGATTAAAAAACCCTAACCCCAGGGCAGTTTGAGAATACCCACAAAAGGCAGGATAACGATAGCCATCCCCAACAAATTAGATACAAACGCCGTCCAGATATACTTGAGCATCGGCGTGCGCGTGCTAACAGCGCAAAAGGCAATCACCTTCGGGCCTGGAAAAAAGCGACCAAAGATAAGTACTAAAACCGAATCCAAAGGCAAATTACGCCAGCGTGGTGGCAGTTTCGCGCGCCAGCGATCAACATCAAAGGCATCGTGAAACTGACGGGCGACAAAATATTCCACCAGCGCGGAAAGCGTCATGCCAACTGTGCCCCAAAATATTGCTTTCCAGGGGCCCATCACTGCTGCCAGGATAAGACAAATCGGCGTCGCGGGGATGATGGTAAAACCCAAAGCAACAAAAATGACCTGGCTAATCAGCACCACCCAGCTGGCATTGGCATGCATAAAAGCGCCTATCTCATCAAGGTCAAACCAGATAAGCAAAGCGATGCCAGCCACAGTAATGATGGCTAGCATAATAGCGCTCAAGGTTTTACTCTTTTTTGTCAGCGGTTGGCTTGGGCAGGCTTCAGCGGCTTGACTCGCATGGCTAACGTGTTCGGGGCTTGCACTCTCGGGTTGCATGACTCATTCGATTTATTCTTCGTCAGATGTTTCAGCAACTGATTCAACGAAATCCGCATTTGCCGATGTCGGGCTTTGCGTTTGATCATCGATGGATTCCCAAAGGGCTTGCGCCACCTCGCTGGCCGCGTGGGGCCGGCCCAGATATTTGGCAGCCTGCGCGGCAAGTTTAAGCGCATAGCCGTCATTTTCAAGCCAGTAATCCAGAGTTGCAACCGCCTCGCCCGTGTTGGCAGGCAACGCGCCAGCCTGGTGGCTGAGTACATAACGCACGTTGCCTTCCTCCTGTCCGGGAAGATAATGGATAATCAGAATCGGCAAACCAGCCGCCAGCCCTTCAGAGATGATTAATCCGCCGGCTTTGCTTATCAAAACATCCGCGGCACGCAACCATTCGGGCATATTGCTCAAAAAGTGATGCACATGCAAGGGAAACTTGGGCTTTAGCTTGACCAAGTCCAAAAACAGACGGTCGTTACCACCAGCGACTGCCACAACCTGAAAATCATGTTCCAGATTTTCCAAGGCTTCAACGGTTTCCACCACATTTTTTACCCGCTCCCCACCCACTATCAAAAGCGTGGGCAGATTAGGTTCAATTCTCAGCTTTTTGCGCAGCTTGGCTTTGCTTGCGACAGGTTCTTCGTAAATCGGGTCGACCGGGATGCCACTTACAATCAGTTTTTGGGGTTTCATCTCGTTTTCGAGCGCGCGAACGCGAACCCAGTCGGACGCCAAAAAGTAGACATCGGGTTCATTGCTGAACCACAGCGCGTGCACGTCCGCGAAGTCCGTAACCACGGTAAAGTAGGGCATGTGCATTTTGAGCTGGTCAAGCGCGAAGCCAACTCCTGAGTTGAACATCGGGTTGGTGTTGAGAATGGCCTGGGGCTTGAAAGTGCTGATGACTTCTTTTAGGCTGGAAGTCAGGGCGAGCGTCAAGGCGCCGTCCATCATTTCGCTAACCTGACGATTGTCGCTTAGCTGATAACCGAGCCGATAAAGGGCTGGGGTGTTTTTTATGCCGGTATTGTAGCTTTTCTCAACGTTATTCAGCAACAAGGCTTTATCCGTATCGGTGATGGGGTTAACCACCCGCACATCCACCTGGTCGCCATAGTGTTTGAGCAGAGCTTTTTCAACGGATTCCGCGCTACGCCGATGCCCAAAACCGGCATCGCTGGTAAGAATAAGAACGCGCTTTTGTCCGTTTACGGTATCAGATATATTCGATATATTCATGCTCTTATTATATCTGAAAAGCTAACATAGCGTGTTTATGAGCTGATTAGAATGAGCGTATTAATACGCAAAGGCACACCGCGGGTGCGGTGTGCCCTGACGTTTGACAGGAAATTAATTACTCTTCGATTTCGATGGCAGCTTCTGGGCAGGCATCAGCCGCTTCGCGAACGTCCGCCTGTAATTCTTCGGGGATTGCTTCCAAAAGAACAACAGCATAGGGTTCGGTTTCAAGGCTAAAAACCTCAGGCGCGATACCTTCGCAGATACCACAACCGATGCACAGATCTTCGACAACTTTAATTTTCATATTCACATTCCTTTCGGGGTTTGTATTGGTTGATACGTCCTCAATGGGTTTGCTGGCATCTGCGCCACAGCAAGGTCCCTTTGGCGTTTCCGCTTTCTGTTCTGAGCATTTAGCTTCCTTGATTTGAATTGCGGCAGTGGGGCAGGCTTCTGCCACTTGTTGCAACATGTCGTGAAAATCAGCTTCAACCGGGCACATGATGACTTCGGCAAAGCCGGAGTCACCGATGTGAAAGACTTCGGGCAAATCCCCTTCGCAAATGCCACAAGCGATACATAAATCCTGGTCAACCTTGACTTTCATGCACACTCCTTTTCCAGAACGTCCTTATTATACACTGAACTGATGCAAAGCGGGGTTTATTCTTTATTAAAAGTTACGGTCTTTCGGGTTCGCCCGCGGCGAGACGTCTTAGCAAACGGGTTATGTTTCTCCTGCCGGCGTCCCGCCGCGCAGAACTTGCCAAATCGACCAAACAATTTGCATGCTGCAGCTATGGCAATTATTGCCAAATCCTGATAAAACTTAGGCACGACATTTAAGGAGTGTGAACTATGATTTTCCACTACACCACCCAAGCCGAGTGGGATGCCACCCAGGAAAGTGGCGTGTATTTGCCCAAAAATTTTGCCGATGATGGCTTTATTCATTGTTCTGATAACTACCAGCTACGATTTATCGCAAACAGACTTTTTTTGGATACGCCTGATTTAATCTGCCTGGCTATAAACGCCGACGCGGTGAAAGAGCACATCGTTTATGAAAATCTCGAAGGTGGCGAGATGCCCTTCCCGCACATCTATGGCCCCTTGCCGGTGAGCGCGGTGGAGAAAGTATATGTCATGCAAAAGGACGAAAGTGGCAAAATCATTCTTCCGGACGAGTTGGCTTCCGGCCCTGTGCCCTTGATAACCCTGTTGCCAGTCCATTTACCCGGCACGCTTTACCGATCCCCCACGCCAGGCAGCTGGATGTTTGACCCTGATGACGAAATCTTTGACAAGTATCTGAAAGCCGGGATTAACGTCGTGGTGGTCCTGAGCCCCGCAGATGAGCTAAAACGCAATACCGGGCGCGACCTTTTTAAACGCTACACGGACGCGGGTATCGAGGTCATCCACGCGCCCACCGCGGATTTTTCCGCGCCGGAAAAAGGTTACTGGGACGGCACCATCGCCCAGGCCATTCAGCATTTGAATGAAGGCAAAAACCTTGCCGTGCATTGCCATGCCGGTTTGGGTCGGGCGGGCATTTTTATCGCTTGCATGGTACAAGACATTTTAGGTCTGGATCCCGAGCAGGCAGTGGAATGGACCCGCCAGTATATCCCCCGCGCTGTTGATACCTATCTGCAAAGACAATTCGTGCGCGATTACAAAAAAGCTTAGCATCCTTGCCTGTTCAATAAACTATCCATAACAAAACTGCCCCTTTTGACGGGGCAGTTTTACTTTAAATGAGTAAGTTTTGTTTATTTGATCTCAAGGCTGAGTTCGACGCTGAGCGCCTCGGACGAAATGTTATGCACCTTGATGATATAGGTGCCAGCCTTGGGCAAAACAAATTCCGCGCTGGCAAGTTTCGCGTCGTAACGCAGAACTTCGGTACCATCGGCGTGCATTACAGAGAGAATAAATTTTTCGCTGTTGTTCAGGTTCAGGCGCATGGTTTGCCCCTGATTGGCCCAGGCAGAAAATTCATGGCTGCCATTCGCGGGCACTGTGGCAAGCGCTTTCAGGCTGGAAGCGCCCTTTTCAAACTGAAGTATTTGCGGAACGCTGACTTTGAGATTGAAATTGCTCTTGTATGCCATGCCAGAAACTTCGATGACGTAATCGCCACTCTCCTGGGCGAAATCGCGGTACCAAATCCAGCGGTTCGGGAAACCCACCAGCACCTTGCCACTGGGCGTTTTCACCGAAATATATGCCGCGTTATCTGCCGACGTGCTGATATCCATAATTTGCCACTTCGCCATCCAAAGCACATAGCGCTTGGTCTGATTGGCTTCCACAGTATCGGTGACGGTTTTATTGGTCGTGCCGGTATCAAAGCTGATGCGCGTGTGCCCGGACGGAGGCTGGGGCAAATCTGCCGGACTGGTGGGCTGGGGAATGGCAGTCGGCACAGCGGTGGGTTCCGCGGTGGGGGCTTCGGTTGGCGCTTCGGTGGGGGCTTCGGTGCTTTCTTCGCCAGGCACTTCGCTTTCTTCAGGGATGAGCGTGAAAGTTGGCATGGGCGTTTCCACTTCGGCGGGTTCCTGGGTGGGTTGCATCTCGGCGTATTTGGTAAGCGTCGCTTGCGCAAAAATTGCCACCTGAGTTTGAGACGCGGGGTCAACATCAGGATAAGGCGTGGCAGTCTTGCAAGCCGCAAGACCAAGCATCGCAATGATAATTAATGTTATGCTAAGTAAATAGGTCTTCTTCATATTTCCTCACAGACTAAGGCGTTAAACGCATGGTTTATCGTTGTTAAAACGTGACTCAGGGCGAAGATGTTCCCATCAACCCCAGGGCACGCTTTTAGCTATACGGTATTGGTGCAAGAATATTGCCAGACTCAATAAAATCACGCAAAGAATGTAAGCGATTGCCCATTGCCAGCCATAAGGGCGTTCGGAATGACCTGTTTTTTGGGCAAAGCACTTTATAGGTGGGATAAGCGTAACGAGCTTGAAGAAAAGATAACCGATGAGCGTGCCCAAACTGTTCAAAAACAGGTCGTCAACGTCAAAACTGCGGGTGATCAAAAAGAGTTGCACAATCTCGATGGTGAACGACAGGCAAAAGCCAGCCAGCAGGCTTTTGTACCATTTTGCTTCCTTGAACAGAAAAGCGGACAAAAAACCAACCGGCGCGAAGATGAGCAGGTTGCCAAGCAAGTTGATGTAGATGATCTTGATGTGCAGGGCTTGGGTTTCCTGCCCGTCATAGCCGCGACCTTTTTCAATAAGTTTGCCTATCGTTTTGAAAAGGGTCAGATTATAACGTGGGGCAAAGCCGTCTATACGAATAGCATAATTTTCAAAAGTCTGCGTGCTGAGAAAAGCAACAAAAAGAGCCAGCGCGACGATGACTGTCTCGCGCGGGATATTGATTTCTTTGTATATCATGGCCCGAACAGCGCGAAAGAGAAAGAGCAAAGCCAACGCGCCGATCAGGAAAAGTTCGTAGTTATAGGTTAAGTACGGCATAGTTGCATTGTAACCGATATTGAATGGGGTGTTTTTTAGCCTGATTTTGTTAGTCCCGCCTGAAATTTATTGCGAAGTACATTGAATAAACAAGGAAGCTACCAACTTCCCTGTCCTTTGTCATTTAATGACACATAGAGATGACGCCATGCACTAAAAAAAGCTTACAACCACTCCTGCAAGTTCGTCAAAACATGCCTGATGAACATTTCCGTGTTGACAATCTTGCCCTGCACCGACGGCACAGCGATTTTGTTATGCATTAAAAACGCCTTCATCGTCGCGTCGCGCACGTCGTCACGAAAAGCGTGAAAGCCCGGGCTTTCCAGCGTCACCCAGTTGATCGCCCTAAAGCGTTCATCTTCACCGAGTTTGGTCGGCGCGATGTACAAGATCGTGGTCTGGTCCAACTTCGCCAGCGCTTCGGTTTGCTGATTTTGCACGAGCGCGCGCCGCAAGTCACTCACAAAGGCATCCGCGCTTTCGTCCAAAATACAACCGGACATTTCCAGGTCTTGCGCCACACGATAGGCATTGATAATCGGCCGACCGGCAAAACAACGGTCTTCAATAAAGAACTCGCCCAGTGAAATACCACCCCGCAGCGGAAAACCCGCTGAAAAAGTTTGGTTGAGCAAAGAAGCACACACCGTTGAAAACGCCAGATAAAGGTTGGTTTGGCTAAGCGTATCCATTTCGGGGTTCATGGGCATTGAAATCAAAATGGAATCCGAGAAGATAATCCACTGAACTTTATCCAGCATGCGCTGCCATTCTTCAGCGTCAAAAGGATGTCCCGTTTGTTGATTATTGTCGTTTGCATGGATGTTTCTCAGCCGGCTAATCAAATCCTTGGGAATATTCATCAAGGTATCCGACACAAACTGAGATGTTTTATGAATATTGTTGTTGAGCATAATCTGGCTGTAGCCAAGAATATCGAAAAAGCCAATAAAGCCGATTTCGGGTTGTATTTGGGGCATGTTAGTCTCCTTTCTGTTTGTGCCAGCGTTCAGTCTGCGATATCAGGTGGCGTGCCTTCGGCGTGATAGCGGCTTGAATTCCAAATTTTAAGCTGGTCTTGAAGGGTTGCCGGGTCGTCCATGTAAAACGAGGTCTGCAAACAGCCGTATGGCGCGGTGGTAAAAGCATGCAACGCCAGGCGGTGATGTCCCGGGCGCAGTTCTTCGGTTTGCATATAAGCGAAACGCACAATCTCGCCTTGAATGTCCTCAATCGTTTGTAATTCCCTGATTTCCGCCCGCGCGCGAAGGTTGGCCAAAAGCGTTTGGCGCCCTTTTTCGCCGGAATACGAAAAAACCGTGCAAAGCAAGGTCACG
>Ga0116190_1003884_pt1 | contig 10804 bp, 12 predicted proteins | sample AD_JPNTR4_MetaG_FD_89808 | JGI IMG/M metagenome (GOLD analysis project Ga0116190, IMG submission 89808) | Active sludge microbial communities of municipal wastewater-treating anaerobic digesters from Japan - AD_JPNTR4_MetaG | ecosystem: Engineered > Bioreactor > Anaerobic > Digestate | place... | reverse complement strand
TATTATTCTGTCCTTCTCTCTTATTTATATTTTGATTCCATATCAAATATGAGAGAACCCCTATTAACCCTATAATCAATAAAGTTACTAAAATCTTTTTCATTTTCTCCTTCTTCTCCTTTAGATTTTTTACTCTTCTTTTTGTTCCCTCTCTCACCTCTTTCTAAAATATCTTCAATTAAATTTTAATATATATATATATTTGTCAAGTTAATGTATAGAGACCTTAGAAACAGTTATCCAAACAGTCATTCCTCCTGGAAGAATGAATCTATATTACCGATGGAAATACTGGATTCCCGTTTTCACGGGAATGACAAAATAAAAATAATGGATTCCCGTTTTCACGGGAATGACAAAATGGTAATATTTACACAATAATGACAAAATAAAAATAGTGGATTCCCGTTTTCCCTGATTCCCGTTTTCACGGGAATGACAAAATATTTGCTTGAGAATGACAAATAAAAGGAATGCTTTCCAGTTTTCACGGGAATGACAAAATAGATGGTTTTTCAGCAACCTCGTATAAATCTTAATATCTATAAAAAAATTAGATTTATCTATTTGATTATTTATGAAAAGTTTATGTTAAAATAATTAATATTTAGTTTCTATGAATTAGTAATTTTCTTTTTTACTCTCTCACCTACTTTAAGTTTTTTCTCTATATATTAGATTTTAAATTTTCAAAAAAATTTCATATTTATATTTTTCTATTACTCTATATCTCTTTTAAATTAATCTACAGATATCTGAAATATGGATATCTACATTTACTATTTTTCCAAGTTTATTTAATTTTATAAGAAGGTTTTTTATTTATATATTTTTTAAAATTTTTATTTATAATATTATTTGAAAATTCCAATATATTTGTGGACTTCTTAAATTATATTAATATTAAATTGATATGAAATTTTATGATTTTTCTTTAATCTTAGAAAATATTTCTAAAATTAAGAAAAGAAATGAGATTATAGATGTTTTAAAAGATACATTCTTTAAATTGGATTCTGAAGAATTAATAATATTTATAGAACTCTCTTTGGGAAAATTTGAAAATTTTACAAAAAAAGATTTGAATATAGGAATAAATACAATATTTGATGCCATTAATGAACTATTTTTAAACAATATTCCTAAAAATATAAATGCTGAAGATTTTGGACAATGGGTAAAAGAAGTTTTTATATTTAATGATAAGATCGAACCATCTAAATTCAATTTAATAGATATTTATAAAGAGATAGAGGAGTTTAAGAATTTAAAAGGAAAAGGTGTTAGAAATTTAAGAATTGAAAAATTAAAGAAAATATCTAATAATCTTTCTTATATTGAAGCAAAATATTTTACAAAGATAGTCATAGGAGAAATGAGAGGAGGTATAAAAGAGGGTCTATTCAAAAAAGCACTATCAAAATTTTATGATATTGATGAGAAAGATTTCAATGAAATTTTTTTAAAATCAGGAAGTTTCAAAAACTTAATTGAAAATTTTAGAAAAGGTGAATTCAAGATAGAGGTTTTAAAACCTATACCAATGATGCTTGCTGAAAAAGTTGAAAATTTTGAAGAGATTTTTTCTGAAAATAAAAAGAAAATAGCGATTGAATATAAATATGATGGAATTAGAGTTCAAATTCATAAAAAGGGAGATTCTGTCAAAATTTTCTCAAGAAACTTGAATGATATTACAGAAAAAATTCCATCAATTGTTTTAAAGATAAAAGATAATCTTAAAGATATAAATGAAATTATTTTAGAGGGCGAACTTATAGGCTTTAATGATAAAAAAGAACTTTTGCCTTTTCAAATATTGATGAGTAAAATTTTTAAAGAAGATAAGGATGATTATTGTGTTCTTGATATTTATCTATTTGATATTCTATATCTTGAAGGTGAGGATTTAACAAATTTACCATATTTTAAAAGGATGGAATTTTTAGAAAAGATAAAAGATGGATTAAATAGAGTTAAATTTTTGATTACAGATGATATTGATGAGGTTAAAAATTTTTATGACGAAGCAATAAAAAATGGCTTTGAAGGTATTATGATTAAAGATTTAAATGGAATTTATAGTGGTGGAAAAAGAGGAAAATTGTGGCTAAAGTTGAAGAAGGTTTTAACAGTTGATTTGGTTATACTTGAAGCATTCTGGGGATATGGTAGGAGAATGAATTGGCTTTCAGATTATATGCTCTATTGTTTATCAAAAGATAAGAGTAAATATTTACCACTCGGGAAAACCTTTAAGGGTTTGACTGATAAAGAGTTCCAAGAGATGACAGAGAGATTACTTAATATAAAAATTGAAGATATTGATGGTGGAGTAAGGGTAAAGCCAGAAATTGTTGTAGAGGTTGCATTTGAAGATATACAAAGAAGCAATAAATATGAAAGTGGATATGCATTAAGATTTGCAAGAATTTTAAGAATAAGAGATGATAAATTGCCTAATGATATTGATACAATAGAAAATATTGAGGGAATTTTTAACAAATTACACAATTTATGATGATATAATTTAAATATGAAATCTGGAGAGATTTTAAAAGATAGAGGTTTAAGATTTTATAAAAATGCAGTTGAACTATATAATAGAGAAGAATTTGATTTATCTGCTTTTAATTTAGAGCAGGCATCTCAACTTCTCTTGAAATACGCAATTTGGAAAAAATTGGGAGATTTTGAGAAAACTCATGAAATATCCAAATTATTAAATGATTATAAAAAATTAGTAAAAGATTCAGGAAAAATTGATGAAATTATTAAAAGATATGAAAAAACAATTATAGATTTAGAAGTAGCATATATTGAAAGTAGATATTTACCTTCTACTTTTTTTAAAGATCAAATTGAGGATATGATAAATTTTGTTCAAGAGTTAATAGATATAATTGAAAAGAAATGAGATATTTTGATTTATTATTGGAAAGATTTAAGGAGAGAGAGAAATATTTAAAAAATTTAGATTATTATTTAAATATAATTAAGAAATTTTTTAAAGAAAAATTTGGAGATGATAGTAAAATATATCTTTTTGGTTCCTATTTAACTGGAAATTTCGGACCAAATAGTGATATAGACATTTTAGTGATAAAAAAAGGAGAATCACTTTTTGTAAGAGATAAATCTGAAATTATTGCTGAGTTAAGAAGAATAATTGGATTTGTAAATCCTTTTGAAATTCATATAGTATCAGAAGAAGAATATGATGAATGGTATTCAAAATTCATTAAACAGAAAAAAGAGTTATAAATTTTAATCAATTTGGTTTATCTTAAAACTATGATATAATTTTTATAATTATAAAATGTAAAAAAATAGTTAAAACTTTAACAATTTTAATTTTTATAATTTTTCTAATTTCTATCAATTCTAATTTAATTGAATCTCAAAAGATTTTCTATGGTTATATAAAAAATGGTAGATTTTTGGTTCCATTAAGGGGTGTTTTTGAGGAGTTTGGAGCAGAAATTTATTGGTATAATGAATCGCAATCCATAGAAATTAGGTTAAACGACACTGTAATTATTATGAAAGTTAACTATAAATATGCGATGGTTAATGATAATGTTTTAATACTTGATGTTGCACCTGAGATAGTGCAGGGTAGAACATATATTCCTTTAAGATTTGTAGGTGAAAGTATAGGTGCTTCTGTCGAGTGGAATTCTTCTTTTATGTATGCAAGAATTATCTATAATAATATAGAGATAATTGTAAAAGAAAAAAGTAAAAATATTCAAATTGATTATAAATATCAAAAAATATATGATTATAATGTAAATGTTGTCAAGATTCCATATTCAACTCTTCTTGAACTTGAACCAAGGATAGTTTTAGCAAAGAATAAAATAAATGGAAGAGAAGATTTCAAATCAATTGTTGAAAGATCAGGAGCAGTAGTTGCAATAAACGGAGCATTTTTTAATACAGATGAAAATCAAAAAGATTCAAATGAACCTTATGGATTTTTTTTAAATAATGGCAAAATTCTTCACATAACAAGAAATAGATCTGTGATGTTCTTTACAAAAGATATGAAGGTTATTATGAATCGGGTAAATATAAAATTCAATGGTTATCTAAAATTACCAGATTCTCAAAGAGTACAGAATTTTTATATAAATAAAATAAATCATACTCCTGATAACAACGATGTTGTTATATATACAAAAGAATGGGGAAATGTAGTAAGAGCAGATAATTTTCCAGTGATTACAGTTCAGAATGGAGTTATAAAAAATGTTGTTTGGTTTGGTGATGTTTATATTCCAAATAATGGATATTTAATTTTAATGAAGGGAGTTTATATCAATGATAATAAAATAGAAAATTTTTTGATAAATAGAGAAATTTGGTATGACTTTGATTTTTTTGATAATTATGGCAATAATTTAAACTCGCTTTTAAAAGATTCATATCTTGCAATGGGTTGTGGTCCAGCATTAGTTATAAATGGTAGAGTTGATTTTAACCCTGTTCTTGAAGATTTTGATAATGAAAAGATATTATCACTTAAAGGGCAAAGAAGTGCAATTGGTGTTAAAAATGATGGTACTTTAGTTTTAGTTACCTGTCCAAACATAACATTATCAAAACTTGCAGAAGTTATGAAATATTTAGGTTGTTACTATGCTATGAATCTTGATGGTGGAGCTTCATCTGCCCTATATTTAAATGGTAAATATATAACTTATCCTGGTAGACTTTTAAACAATGTTTTAGTTTTTGTAAGAAAGTGATTTTAAAATAATTTTGTAATGTTTGGAAGAAGATGATTTTCAAAACAATGTTTTAGTTTTTGTAAGAAAGTGATTCTAAAATAATTTTGTAATGTTTGTAAGAAGATGATTTTCAAATAATTTTGTAATGTTTGTAAGAAGATAATTCTCAAAACAATGTTTTAGTTTTTGTAAGAAGACAATTCTAAAAACAATTTTTTTAATTTTTTAAGAAGATGATTCTAAAAAGTTACATAAGGTAACTTATCACTCATAGAATTTAATAAAATAAATAGAAATATTTATTTACTCATTGATTTTCTTAAGTTTCTATATTTTAAAAAATATATTTTTTTGCATAAGTCCATAACACCCTAACCAAAATTAAAATCTTCTATCATATATTTTACTGGAGATTTGTATTTAATGGATGGTCGTTCAGTCTCTTAGTATTATAAAATATTAACCAGTCCATTAATTTTCTATTGAATTCATCAATATCAAAAAGTAGATCTTCAAAAGTTTAGTATATGAACTCCTCTTTACTCTCTATTGAATCTCTATGTTTGAATTATCTTTAGGTCTCTTGGGTAGCTTCCGAACTGAATGATATTTTCCTTCTTAAGGAAATCCTAATAATTATTTATGAAAATATAGACAATTATTCTAACTGAATGTGTTTAATATCAAAGAGGCAAACATTTTTTAATTTCATTATGGTGCCTGACACCTTTGTCTCATTTTTGAGATAAAAAGATGAGACTTTAGTGCCTGACACCTTTGTCTCATTTTATTGATAATTTATCTTTTATTATGGAGGTGAACATTAATTGGAGATTAACATTGATAAACTTATTCAATATATCTCTCAAGTAGGTTTCCCGATAGTTGTTGCCTCATTTCTTCTTCTAAGAACCAATGGAAAGATGGATAAACTAAAAGAGGCAATCCTTGAACTTAAAGAAGCAGTAAGTCTCTTAAAGGACGAACTTGAAAGAAGATGGAATAAAAGATGCTAAAATAAATATAAGAATTTAAAAAGAGAAAGAGTTATAAACTATCAATTATAATTCATACTATTTCTAAAAGGAAATTTAAAGGGAGAGAAAACTTTCTCCCTTTTTTTATATTTAACCGCAACAGAGGTGTCAGACACCTTAGTTGCAAATGCTAAAAAATTAAATAAGAGTTTATTCTTAAAAGAGTTTGATGATCTTCTATTTGGTATTAATAAATTTCATAGAAACTTTATGAACAATCTTATATTTTATAACTTTAAGAGACCTTAACGACCATCCATAAAATATAAATATCTTAATTTAGAAAAGTAAGTTATGGACTTATACACATAGTTGACAATAGGTAGAAAATGAATATAATAAAAATAATGAATTTCTTATAAATAAATATATTTAAACAATAGGAGGTAAAAATATTAATTTATTGTTCTATAGTTTAGTTAAAAGGTGGTATATCAAAACCAAGTTCATCTATACTACCAAATTTGGGGTGATATCCGAACCCACTTCGGATATAAACAAGTTATACGCCATTTCGCCTACGAAAGAATAGGTGGATAAAGAATGTCCAACCACCTGATGGAAATATTCAGAGATGAAAAACTGGTAGAGAAGATAAAAAGACGTTTGCCTTATCTATTCCAACTTGCAGAATTAGAGAGTTCAAGGGCGGGTAAAACAGGAATGGAAGTAGGCTCGGTTCGTGAACGAATAATAGTTGCTTTGCTCATTTATAAATTCGATAAGGCGAATGTAGAGACTGAAATTCCTATTACTGAGCCGGAAGTAGATGCAAAATTATTTGGAGAACCGGTATCTATTAAAACAATTACAGGCAAAAGTTTTGGTGGTGTAAAACTAATATGGACGGTTGACGCACAGAAAGCAAAAGAATTTCGTGAACATTACTATCCTCACTGTGATATTCTTCTTGTTCAAATAAACTGGAATGATACTGGAGGATTTTATTACATCCCATTGGATGTACAAAAGAGGCTTTTTGATAGAATAGGGAAACAAGAATATATTAAACTTCCAAAACCCGGAACAAATCCCAGAGGCGTTAAAATTACTAAAGAAGCTCTTATAAGTTTAGTCAAGGATAAAGAGAGCAGTAGTATTACAATAAATTGGCAAAGAACAAAGATCGAGTTTAACTCCTACAAAAGATGGGTTGATTTATGGAGGGAGGAATAAAATGAGATTTAATCAAAGAAAAGCAGGGACCAAAACAAGTGCTTTTGGATCTCCCGGACGGATTAACCATGACTCCACCCCTTTTTATACAAGTAAACTATACGAAGGGCTACCCAAGGAGGAGATAATTGAGTATGTGGAAAATTCAGTCCCTTCTGAATTTCTGGATAAAATCTTTTGTAAAACCAGCGAAAAAATGGAGGAACTGCCAGATAATAGCATTCATCTTATGGTTACTTCACCACCTTATAATGTAGGGAAGGAATATGATGAAAACCTTACTTTAAATGAGTATAGGAAATTTCTGAAAAGGGTATGGGGTGAAGTTAAAAGAGTTCTTGTACCAGGCGGAAGAGTTTGCATAAATATTGCCAATCTTGGAAGGAAACCGTACATTCCTCTCCATACTTTTATTGTTGAGGACATGCTTGACTTAGGATTTTTAATGCGAGGTGAAATCATCTGGAATAAAGCTTCAAGCGGTAGTCCTTCAACTGCATGGGGGAGTTGGCTTTCCGCTAAAAACCCAACATTGAGAGACATCCATGAATATATTTTGGTCTTTTCTAAAGGAATGTTCAAAAGGGAAAATCTTGGAAGAAAAAGCACAATTTCTAAAGAGGAATTTCTTGAATTTACCAAAAGTGTCTGGACATTTGCGGCAGAGCCAGCAACAAAGGTTGGGCATCCTGCACCGTTTCCTGTAGAGTTGCCTTATAGAGTAATTCAACTTTATACTTTTGAAGGGGAAGTTGTTTTGGATCCATTCGTAGGGAGTGGCCAGGCCGCCATTGCAGCGATTAAAACCAAACGACATTATGTTGGATATGATATAAATGAAGAATATGTAAAATTGGCAGAAAGACGCATCAAGGAGTTTTCCTTAAATTTTAATGCCCCCAAGTTGTTTGAATTTGAAGGGAAAAGAGGATGATAAAAATGGTGAAAAGGCGTATAACACAGCCTAAAAGGTTTGCCATACGGGCTCACCCAAACTTTTGCTTCGCAAAAACTTATTTTATACTTGGAACGTTAACGGAAATGCTAATTAGAAAAGTAAAAAAGAGGAAATAATATGGGTATATTTTATAAAATAAAAATCTTGATGAGCAGACGCGCATGTTTATGCTTAAGGAATTAGAAATGGATATCGAGAATGGAACCCTATATATTAGTCCCCGTTTAAATTCCGTGGGACAATCTATATGGGTTGATCTTCTCAAAAAAGCTATCGTTGACCACAACGATGACTGGTTAGCAACTCAGTTAAATGCAAGAGGTTGTTTGAAATTACATGAGGAAAGGAGATTAAAAAGTGGAAAAACAACGTTAGCAAAAGTCCCTGTGAATGCTCCTGAAACGCTTGGTGAAGGCGAATTCAACCGGTTTTATGCACGAGGAATATGTGCAAGAGCGATCGATCAGGGAATTAGTGAAGTTGTAGTGTATAGAGGAAAACAAGTTCAACAACCTCGCCCAGAGTCCCAAGCAATGATTGGAAGGAGAATTAATCCAACATCTTTATTGGCAGACCTCAGAAAATCACAAGGGGTAGAACCAGTTTTAGGAATACCACCTGGACCAAATTCAGGTTTGACGATCTGCTTACCATGAAAAAAATAGGCACTTCCGCTAACAGCGGACATACGGCTACGCTTCGCTCCGCTTAAATGCTCGGCTTCGCCTCGCACTTCGCCTAACAAAGCGTATCTGGCTACGTGTCTTCGGCACTTCACCCAAATTGCTCATCACGCAACTTCTTTTATCCGCAAAACGTTAAGTGAAATTGCCAGCCCGCCAATAAGGTGATGAAAATGCAAGAAGTAATCTACGAAGAAAGATTAAAATTGGGATTGGTTCTCAAACTTGTCCTTATATTCACACTCGGTATGCTCATATGTCTAACAGCATGGTCTTTCTATATAAGTGAAGTGGTTAGTGCGTGGATATTACTAATAGTCTTAGTTTTCACCGCAATACTCTTATTTGTAGTTATACCGAGAAGGTACCAAATTTTTGATGACAGATTAAAAGTAGTTTGTGGATTACTGAGGATAAATATACCCTTTGAGGATATTAAAGTTATAGAAACTCGTCCTCCATCTAATATCTACGGGAGTCTTGAATCTCTTCGCTTTGGTACAGGAACGGGAGAGAAAAGCATCATGATCAAAAGAAAACATGGAATGAACATTTTAATACAACCTATGGATACAGAAAAGTTTATGGAAGTGCTTAACAATATGATGAAGAATAAAAGAGGATAATGAGAATGGATTGTTTAAAATTCAAAGGCGGGCTGGCAACTCTTTTCTTCCTAACGGTTGCTTCGGGGCTATCGCCCTCACTTAACAGCAGACATACAGCTCCGCTTTACTCCGCCCAAATTGCTCATCACGCAACTTCTTTTATCCGCAAAACGTTAGACGCTATCAAGATTTGGAGGATTAAGAAATGATTGAATCAAAAGAAGAAATTGTAGACCGATATTTTTCTGTATATCTCGATTACCCAGTTTCTCAAGTGGACCTGGGTCAAATCATCCCAGTTTCCTCTAAACGGAGACTGAAGGAGGAAATAGGATGGGGCTGCACAGTAGCAATTTGGGTGCACATTTTCAGAGAGAGAGCAGTTATCTCTATTCGGCCTGACCTTTTCGAGGCTTTAAAGAAGATGCTTACTGAAATATCATCTCCAAGTCAACTTTACACTATAGAGTGGAGAAAGAAAGTTGGCTCTTTCATTAGTTCAGGAGAAATTGGTAGACTTGGCCATGTTCTGTATTACAACCTTGAACACTGTCGGCTATTTAAAGCCCCTGGTTGTCGAAGGCTTGAAGATTCTGATGTTAACGCTTTTGTCAGGATGAAACTTAATTTATATCCAGAGTGCGATCCTGATTGTCTTGCAACGGATATTCGACGAAATATAAAAGATGGTATAGTGTTTGGAGTTTTTCAAGAAGGAAAATTAGTATCTGTATCAGAAGCTCCAGTTATAGGTCATATGCAAGAACTAATCGAAGAAGTAGGGATTGAGACTCTCCCTGAGTACCAAAGAAGAGGTTATGGTAAAGCAGTGCTTTCAGCAACGACAAATGCAATACTCAATATTGGTCGGATACCTATTTATCGGTGCAGTTCTAAAAATGAGGCATCTATTCGTCTGGCAAGAACAGTTGGATATGAAAAGTATGCTGATATTATCGAATTTCAGCAACCTGAGTAGAGAAAACTTAAAAGTGGTTCGACAGTGTATAACACAGCATAAAAGGTTCGCCTTTCAATACTCACCCATATCTGCCTTCAGCGGAACTTTACATAACACAGCATAAAAGGCTCGCCCCGCAAAATACGGCACTCACCCCAAGTCCTTCACTAACGCTCATATCTTCTTTTATTCGCAAAATATTATGCGAAATTCAATTTTATGAGTTGATGATGAGAATCCAAAAATTATCTATTAATATACTTGATTATAAACCTATAAAAATATATGCTAAAAAAGTATTACAAAATTTATTTCTGGTCTAATAATTGTATAATTGATGCCCTATTCCCCAAAATCTATAACAAAAATTATTTAAAAATTTAAAATTAATTAAAAGATTCTTATTGATGAATTTTTTAGTAAATTTATTAAAGACATTTCTGTTTAAAATAGTAAAAATATTTTTAGGGAAAATTTTACCTATCTTTATCATAAATTTTTTTAATAAAGCATATAATTAAGATTTATATATATTTTTGCTTAATTCTAATATAAATTAGTTATGATAGTCAGAATTGGAGTTGATGTTTAAATTCTAATATAAATTAGTTATGATAGTCAGAATTGGAGTTGATGTTTAAATTC
>Ga0116190_1003871_pt1 | contig 10829 bp, 9 predicted proteins | sample AD_JPNTR4_MetaG_FD_89808 | JGI IMG/M metagenome (GOLD analysis project Ga0116190, IMG submission 89808) | Active sludge microbial communities of municipal wastewater-treating anaerobic digesters from Japan - AD_JPNTR4_MetaG | ecosystem: Engineered > Bioreactor > Anaerobic > Digestate | place... | reverse complement strand
TCTGGTTCAGCTTCCGCTGCCGAAGCATATTGACGAGAACAAGATTTTGCTGGCCATTCATCCGGACAAGGACGTGGACGGTTTTCACCCCGTCAATGTCGGCAAAATGGTTGTCGGGCAAGAGTGTTTTCTTCCCTGCACGCCGCACGGGGTCATCCAGCTTCTGCTGCGTCACAATGTTGTGCTCGACGGGGCAGAGGTGGTGGTTGTCGGGCGAAGCAATATCGTGGGCAAACCGGTGGCCAATATGCTGCTTCAAAAGAGCAAAACCGGCAACGCCACCGTAACCGTCTGCCATACCCGCACCAAAGACATCGCTGCTCACTGCCGGCGTGCCGATATCATTATCGCTGCGGCCGGCCGGCCCAATACCATCACAGCCGATATGGTCAAAGACGGCGCGGTGGTGATTGATGTAGGGGTCAACCGCATTGAGGATGCAGGCAGAAAATGCGGATATCGTCTGGTCGGTGATGTGGATTTTGAAGCCGTCAGCAGGAAGGCATCGCTGATTACACCGGTTCCCGGCGGTGTCGGCCCAATGACAATCACGATGCTGCTGTATAATACCGTTCAGGCCGCTGAAAGAAGCGCTGTCTGAAACAGGCTGTTCTCACGTCGGCTGCGGGGGCACTCCGCTGCCGGACACAGGGCAGTCACGGTTGGGGGAGATTGGGTTTGGCCGGCTCCTGCGGGATATAAAAGCGGACCGGTTCTTCGGTTTTCGGTTCAGCCAGATTCAGCAGATAGTCCGCCGCAAGTTCGGCATCGCCGTCAAAACATTCCAGCGAATACCACGCCAGAAAATTGCAGGCCTTTACAACATATGGAACGGCTGTTTTTTTCATCTGGTCGCGCGGGAGCAGCCGGCTGATCTTGTCCTGTGCAGAAAAAGGCAGAATGCAGACAGACAGCAGCAGCATAGCAGCGGTCAGGCAGCCGGCCAGATACCCCAGCACAGCTGCTGCGGGCTTGTCCAGCCAGAGGGGAAAATACGGCTGACGATGCCGCAGGAAATACAGCCATGCGGCCGTCTGCAGGAAGCTAAAAACCAGAATAAACAGCAGCAGCAGGCAGGCCGCTGCATAGCCGGGGGACAGTTCGTTATCCGTGCTGAAAGACCACAGGGGACGGACCGAAAGCACAGCGATAAAAACAGCCGCCAGCAGATTAAACAGCGTGGCAAACATAACATACAGCCCCTTCTTAAAGCCGATCAGTGCCCCTGCAGCCCCCGCCGCAATAACCAGTCCTGTTGTTATATCCATTTCCGTTATCCTGCATCCGAAGCGATTCGCTTGACTTCATCCAGAGTGGTCCGGCCTGCCAGCACCAAGCGCATGCCTTCTTTCCACAGCGAGGCGATAAAACTGTGGTCGCCCTGCTTCTTCATATCGCCGGGCGTCAGCTGATTGTTGCACAGCAGCGTCCGTATGGAATCATCCATAAACATTATATCCAGCAGCGCCGTTCGCCCATAGTAGCCGGTTCCGCCGCAATGCCCGCAGCCGCCGGGCTGCAGAATCCGCTTCTGATCCACATTATTTTTCAGACAATACTCCAGCTGACTCTGAGACAGCTCCGCAGGCCCTTTGCAGTAATCGCACAGGCACCGCACCAGCCGCTGCGAGATGATCACCGACAGCGCAGAAGCTATCAGAAGGGGCTTGATGCCCAAATCCATCAGACGCACCATGGCCGCCATATTGCTGCTGGCATGCAGTGTGGCAAAAACCAGATGCCCCGTTTGGGCGGCCTGCAGCGCCATTTGCGCGGTTTCGGCGTCACGGATTTCGCCGACACAGATCACATCCGGATCCTGCCGGAGAATGCTCCGCAGCGAGTTGGCAAAGGTAACTCCCGCCTTGGGGTTAACCTCTATCTGGCTGACATTGGGCATCACATGTTCGATGGGGTCTTCGACGGTAATGACATTGCGCTGGGAAAAATCGATTGTTTGAAGCAGCGCATACAGAGTGGTCGTTTTGCCGCTGCCGGTTGGTCCGCATATGAGTATCATACCCTGCGGCTGGCTGACAATGTCCAGCAGCGTTTTAATCTGTCGGGGAGAAAAACCGATTTGGGCAAGATCCATCAGCTGCCGCGTCTGGTCCAATACACGGATGGCCAGCTTTTCCCCGCCGAGAACACCGGAGGTTGCCATCCGGAAAAAGACATCGCCTTCCGGAATCCGCGCCATAAAAGAGCCGTCCTGAGGGCGGCGCTTTTCTGCAATATCCATTCCTGCAATTGCTTTGAGACTGTTGATAATAGCGTTGCAGGTTTTGCTTTCGAGCACCTCCCGAACACGGAGAAATCCATCAATGCGATAACGGATGGAATAGTGGGATTCATCCTTGGGATCAATCAGAATATCGGTAGCCCGCGAATGAATGGCCTCCAGAATCATCTGCTCGGTGTGCTGCTGGATGCGGCGCTCCTGGCCTTCGGCACGCCCCTGCTTGGCATACACTTCATCAAACCTGCGGCCGGCGGTATCCAGCAGTTCGATTGCCGGCTGGCCGCCGGCATGCCGGACGCGGAGGCGAGCGGGTTTTTCCCGAATGCTGTCCAAGACATAAGCCGGTAGATCCGGCAGCAGCAGCTGGCCGTCCTGCATTCGGCGCACCGTATCAGCTATGAACAACACAATCAAGTGAAGCGGACCAATAAACAATGCCGCCGCATTGGATACATAACGCAGGCGGTCGCGAATAAGGGGGCTGTTATCGGAACGCTGAACCGCATAAAGACACAGATAAAACCACCCGATGAAAAAAACGGTCTTCAAGGGATTGTACGGCAGTATGACTTCCGCGGCTGCCCGCATGCCTATCGCAGTGTTGTATTCGGCTATCATGGTCTCCCTGCTACGTGCCGTTCACTAACAAATTTGCTGCACTCCAGACCCAGCACACCTTTAACAGGATACTCTGCGGAGACTGCGGATGCAACAGTTTTTGCACATTTAAAACAGGAGAAATCAGCAGTGTGTCAGATTGTGCAGGACAATCAGCGGCTTTGCTAAATGGTAAATCCACTGTTGGCTGAAGTGCTGCTGTTCTTAAACATGAATCCAGCGATTGCCTTTCGCAGTCCCGGCGCTACCGCCGCCACGCAGGATAATTCATCCGGCTGTAGCGGCATTGATGCGGGACGATAAATCAGCACGAAACCCGCCCCTTTTTCGAACTGCCCCAGCGGTGCTGCGGCCAATGAAATTGTTTTCAAAACACCCGGCGGGGCCTGCAGGCCCATACGCAGCATTTGTTCCAGCCAGCAAATGCGGTTCATCCGGCTGATGGTGTCAACCAATTTTGGAGTAAACCAATTTGCAAACTGCCCCTTCTCGACCGGCTCAAAAAGGCCTGCATTGGCAATATGCACATCAAAACCGTGGTCCGACAGAAGAAATATCGCTGCATCGGCACCATTGAGGGCAGCCCGGAATCGGCCTGCGGCAGTATCCAGAAGCGTCTCCATATCGCTGCAGCCCAGAAGCGATTCGTAAAACGATACAGCAAAATTCAAAGTGGCAAGTTTGACGGAAAACTCCCGATGAGCCCCCACCATATCCCGACACAATATATCTATTTGCTTGGCCTGATGGCTGTGCTTTTGACGCAGATACCTGAGGACTTTCAGTGCACGTCTATTATTTCTGGAACCCAAATGCTTTCCCTTTTAGAGCTGAACAATTCGTTTATTCTTATGCTTTTTTTCGGCTTTTTATCTATTCGGCTTAACCGACTTAGAAACAAAATAGTACTCCGTTTTTTTGGATTTATCGGACTCTGATGGGCAGCTTGCCGGTCTGCTGCAATTTTTCTTCTTCATTATTTTTATGGCATTTTGGCCGTTGACGGAAATTGTTCTGACAGTCATAATTCGAGTTTATTTAAAAAATTATTGTTAGATATAATAGATACAGAAAGGCAGAAAAGTAACAATGAAGGTACTGGTAATCAACGCCGGCAGTTCATCCATCAAATATCAGCTTTTTGATATGCCGGCACGTCAAATTCGGGCCAAAGGAATGATTGAGCGTATCGGTCAGCCCGATGCGTCGCTGGTGCATTCGTACAACGGCAGCAAATATTCGGCACAGGTCCGCGCCGAAAACCATGATGCCGGCATGGCGGTTATTTTGTCTGTTTTGACAGATTCCAAAATCGGTGTTGTGGAGAAAATCGGCGAAATCGAAGCCGTCGGCCATCGGGTTGTCCACGGGGGCGAAGAGTTTACCGGCTCGGTTATTATCAACAGCCATGTGCTGGACTCTATCGAACGGTTTGCCGACCTTGCCCCCCTGCACAATCCGGCCAATCTGACAGGCATTAAGGCGGCCATGCACTCCCTGCCGAATGCGGTACAGGTCGCCTGTTTCGATACGGCTTTCCATACCACTATTCCGCCGGTGGCTTATATCTACGGCCTGCCTTACGAGATTTATGAAAAATACCGCGTGCGGCGGTACGGCTTTCACGGCACCAGCCATCGTTATGTTGCACGGCGCTGCGCCAAGCTGATGGGGCTGGATAAAAGCCAGGTCAACATTATCACCTGTCATCTGGGCAACGGCTGCTCGATTACAGCAGTCAAAGCCGGCAAGAGCGTCGATACTTCGATGGGGCTGACGCCGCTGGAAGGCGTGGTCATGGGAACCCGCTGCGGGGATATTGATCCGGCAATTCTGTTCTATCTGGCGGACAAGGGCTACGATACCAAGCAGCTCAATGCCATGTGCAATAAAAACAGCGGCCTGCTGGGGATTTCGGGCATTTCCAATGATATGCGGAATCTGCTGACGCAAATGGCAAACGGCAGTCAGCGTGCGAAGCTGGCGGTGGATATCTTCTGCTACCGTATTACCAAGTATATCGGCGCCTATACGGCCGTATTGGGCCGGCTGGATGCGATTGTCTTTACCGGCGGCATCGGCGAAAACAATGCCGCCCTGCGGGCACAGATCTGTGCCGACCAGCCGCAAATAGGCATCGAAATCGACAGCAGCCGCAATCAGGCAAGCGAGCCCAAAGAACGGCTTATCAGCGCCGGGACCAGCCGCGTGAAGGTTTATGTCATTCCAACCGATGAAGAAGCCGCTATTGCCGGGGACACCTACGAATTGGCCGTCAAACAATAGGTACCGGGACATGCTGCCGCCGGGCAGGTTGTATCTGTTTTATTAAATGTCTCCTGCGGCTGATTTGAAGTAGGTGGATAATAGACTCCATTATGAAGGCATAAGGGAAGACAAACCTAAAAACTGTATTGGCAGAAGGACCTGAGCGAGAAGAAAAGATAATAATACTACATAAAAGCTTCAACTTTCTTCGTGCCTTTGTGATAAAGAATTCACACTCTAAATTTTACAGCGTGCGCTGGAGGAGGATGCCGCAGTTGCGCCAGAGGCGGTTGAAGCTGTCTCGGGGGATGTGAATCAGGCCGGCAACAGGGTCGGCAACCGTAATGGTATGTTCCCGCACGGCCAGCACCGCAACACAGTGGTCGGCGGCGGGCGCATCCCGCACGACGGCCAGCAGGATACTGTCGGGCGGAATCTGTTCGAGGGAATCCAGATGCAGAAAGGAACAGCGGATGCCCTGCTGCTGATAATTGGCATTGATGGTACGGCAGAGATTCCACGGCGAGGTGCCGATAATCGGGCTGGTGCGGGACTGCAGCGCAAGCTGTCCTTCGGCGGCTTTGATGCCCAGCCGGCTGAGGGCTGTTACAGCCGCCGCCGGGCCGCAGGTAAACGGCTGGGTCTGACGGCAGACGCCGTCGGCATCAATGCGGGTCGGCAGAGCCGATAAATCATGCTGAATAATCGCCGGTCCCAAAAACGGCAAACTGACCAGAATCACGATAAAAATGCTCATCACCATACAGGTGGCAAAACGTGATGCATAGGACTGGAGCTGGCCCAGCGGCGCCGTCAGCCCCAGCGAGACGGCAAAGGCCAGAAGCGTAAAACGCAGACGGCTGGCCGCAATCGGAATCAGAAATGGAAATGTATCCCATAAACTGCTCCAGCGGGACAGGAGAATCAGTCCGACAACCGCAAATGCGGCGGCCATTGCAAAAAGCCGTGCACGCATCGAACCCGCCGCACGCCAGCCCAGAACAATGCCGGCAGCAGCAATCAGCAAAATCCCACCTGTTTCCAGCCAGAGTATCATTTTCTCCCGTCCGTTTTGGCGGCTTTTAAGCACTGAGCAGGCTATAAAATCCGCCTGAACTTTTCATCAATCCCGCTTAATTCAATAATAGCACAAATATCTTTCTCGGGCAAGAAGACAATTGCTATCGTGAAGACAAATCCCATTATGGAGCAGGAAAAAACGGCAGCAATTAAAATAAAAAATGTTTTATCGGACGCTGCGGAAACACTAAGAGCCGCCGGTTGAATTTTTTCAGACCTCTGGGGCCGGTAAAACAGCAATTTACTGCATCGGGACAGCGGTTTTCTGTTCAACAGACAGCTTTACAGAGGGGAAATCTCTAATGCCGACCAGCTCAGCGATGCGTTTGGGGATGTCCGTATTATTCATCATGCCGGAAAACCGCTGACTTCCGGGGCCAAAACTGTAAATCGGCACATCGGCAGCCGTGTGGTCTTTGGATGTCCAGTATGCTCTGAGTTGTTTTTCTTTGGTGGTCCTTAAAATCAGGCCTCCGGTTTCATGGTCTGCGGTTACAATAACAAGGGTATCCCGATTGCGCTGGGCAAAGTCCATCGCTTCCTTGACGGCCAAATCAAACAGCAGCGTCTGGCGGATACAGTTATCGGCATCGTTGTTGTGAGCAGCCCAGTCAATCTGGCTGCCTTCCACCATCAGGAAAAATCTCGGACGCGGTGCAAACCATTCCCCGGCGGGCGAGGACAGCAGGCCGACAGCTGTCTGTGTCATTTGGGCCAGCGACGGCTCGGGGGGAAAGGTCATCATCCCTTCCTCCGCAAAAAGCCCCAGTACACAAGCAGGCTTCAGCGACGTCAACTGGCTGCCGCTGTAGATAATTTGATAGCCCGCTGCGGCGGCCTCTGCAATGAGATTGCGCCCATCGTCCCGAACGCCTGCGGGCGGACCGATCCAGTATTTGCGGCCGCCGCCGAAAAGAACATCAACACGTGCATTGAGCAGATCCGCAGCAATATCGGTTTCTGCGCTGCGCTTGCTGCTGTGGGCAGCAAAGCCGGCCGGCGTTGCGTGAGTAATGGACGAGGTTGCCACCAATCCTGTCCGCCAGCCCTTTTTGCCCAGACGCTCCAGAATAGAATCATACGCCGTACCATCCGGAGCTACGCCGATTTTGCCGTTGCTGGTTTTGATGCCGCAGGCCATCGCCGTAGCTGCGGCAGCCGAATCGGTAACAGGATTATCGGCCGAATAGGTGCGCACCAGACCAAAGACCGGAAGACGCTCCATATGCAGCCGTCCTGCGGCTCCCACAGCACGATGACGAGCCAATGCGACATGGTTGATTCCCATTCCGTCGCCTATCAGCACGATAACATTGCGGGGCCGCCCTGTCCGAGGGCCGGCGGCATACTCTGTATCCGATGCCTTGTAAAAAGAAATATCCTTTGTATCGCTGCCCGGCTGCGCCGGCGGGTAATTCCACTCTTGGGCAAATGCTATTGCAGCAAGAAGACAACAAAAACAAATCGCCGCACAGGCGTGCAATTTACTGGAATGCATTGGGTTTATCCTTTCGCTTTGGCGTACCAGTCAGGGTCTTGGGCAAGTTTGCAGCGGGCTTCCTGCGTCATCATCTCGAAGGCCGGATGCGATGAATCCCACGCACGCATCGTAAAGGGCGTTGACTTCATCTTTTCCACCTCTATTTGAGCATTGGGAAAGTAGGCGCCGTAGATGTGCAGGGAATCGCTGATATCAACATAGCGGCCGACACGGACGGATTTGCCGATTTTTTCCGCGATTCTGCCGGCAATCAGCCGCTGCAGGTCGGTGAGGGCATAGGCATTCATAAACCATGCCTTGTACAAATCCCGGCTGCGCCAGTGGGTATTCATATTCAGAACAAAACCCTCATCGGCCTCTGTCAGCCGGCACCAAATTCGCTGAAGGCACGGCGGATCATCGGTTTTAGGATCACACGTGGGCATCCACGTTACGGCCTGTGCCCGGCGGGTATGCGTGCAGGCCGCCAGCGCATCGATGATGTACTGGATTTGATTGACGGGGGCAAAGGGTCTTTTGCTGTGCGGAGCGCGGAGGTCGCTGACAGGGCTGTAGGCAGCCAAACGCTCGTGATAGGTATAGGTCCACTTGCCGGCGGCCGGATCAATCCAGTGATCGTGAATGCCGTCAACAACTTCCTGCCGATAGGCCTCCAATTCCTCCGGTCCGCCGGGAAAATTCTTGTGTATCCGCGGTTCCTTAAAGGGATCGGCCACGGCAATCATCACCGTAGCGTCTTTGCTGGGGGGGTCGCCGGGTTTATCGTATTGGGTTTTGATGGTCAAACCCTGCTCCCATACAGCTATGACAGTCTTTTCCCATGCTTCAGGCAGACATTCCGCTGTAATATACAGAGTCGGCACCTCCCCGGGCTTTGAGGATAACGTCATAAAGAGACCTCCATGGATGGATTATAAGCCGAGTTCCTGATTGGTAAGCTGATAACGGGCCCGCTGGTTTTCCGGAACCTGCCGCAAGAGAAGGCGGGCTTCCTGCTCATAGCGGGTATTGGGATATTTGCGGATAATCTCCCGGCACAGTTCGACCCCTCGGGTATAGGTCAATCCGCGTTTTTGCGCCAATTCCATAAATAAATCACGGGCATAGGACAATTCCTTCTCGGCCTGCACTTCTTCCTCAAGCGGCAGCTGGCGGAATCCTGCGGCCGGCCGAGCAGGCGAGGCCGAAGACCGGCGCAGGGCATTGGGGTCTGCCGGACGGGCATTGGGATCCGCAATCGGCTGCAAAAACAATTCCGGCATCAGCATTGGTTCCAAGCCGCCGCCCATTCCGGAATCGGTTTTCTGCTCCAGCGGAATTGGTATTCCTGTCAATTCTGTCAGAATGAAGGCTGGGACGAAATCTCCCGCCGTGCCGGCATATTTAATTTTACCTTCTTTATTCACAATCATCAGAAAAGGCTTTCGGGCATTGACCCGGGTAAACTGTCCGGCATTCGAGGCCGGATCCGCTGCAAAAACCAGAGCTCCGGCTTCTTCAATGGAAGAATCCTTGGCCAATTCCTGTGCCACTTTTCCGGCCGTATCAGAGGCATCTGCATTCATTTGAACAAACTTCACATTGGGCTGATTTTTGCAGGCCTGTGCCAACATCTTCATATAACTTCGCTGGCTTTCGATATCGGTATTCTGTGTCGTATCTGCGAAGATCGGCTCCATTTCGAGCGGATTGCGGGCAAAATTTGCAGGTTTATTGCCGCCCCGAAAGCGAACATCATTGGCATCCGCCGCCGCACCCTGCTGCCATAAGAGCATGCATAAAGTATCTGTGCCGGGTCTGTATTCGACTTTTTTGCCGGAGGCCGTACGAAACTCCAGCCGTCCAAACTGCTCGCGCAGCAAATCATCACGCATTCCCATCAGGTCAAAGGCCAGTATACCCTTCTCACTGAAGGGCTGCGGCTTCGTTTCGACAGCCAGCATCTCCTCATTTCGCCGCGGGCGCGAATAAACCTGCGGACGCCGCTGCTGGGTTTGAGGACGAGGGCGCTCAATCTGGGGCTTCAGGGGGCGTTTGTCGCTGAGCATGCAGAACAGCGCCTGACTAATCCAAGCGTCCTGACTGGCTTCGTTTGTCCGGCAAGCCCGCATCGACCAGTTAACCGCTTCTACAGGATTTTTTTGATAAAAGCCCTTCCACGCCTGCAAAAGCATAAATTCGGCTTTCTGGGCATCATTCAAGACCGATGCATACTGCTTGCTTTGTTCCAGAATAGATTCTGCCTCTTCGATGACTTGCGCAGCAGGCCGCTGGTTTCTCTGCGCCAGTTCAAGAATAGTCCGAAGGTTCTGATTGATGCGGTTCATCGCCCCTTGGGCTTCTTCGGCCAGACGAAGCCGCTGTTCATCCTGAATGCCGTCCTGCTCCATACCGGGACGAACGGGGCGTTCGCGCCGCTGGGAGCCGCTGTAACCAGATGCCTGCTCCCACGGCAGCACAATAACAAGGCCAAAAAACAGACAAAACAAAGTCTTTTTTATGAATAATAACGTATGCATTATCTTTTCCTTCAAAGCATCCCCTGACTTATTATGAACCCCATAATAATGCTTTAATTTTACCACCCAAGCCGGATTTGACAAAGAAAAACTTTCACTGAAACGTAATCACGATACGCTTTTTCTTGTTTTTGGTATGTGCTTGATACACTTCAGCTGCCATCTTCCTTATAAGCACCCTTTCGACGGAAATATGGCATGAAAAAGAAAGTACGAATAAATTCGTAACTATTTGTAACAGACTCGGGTTGAGACCGTCTGATATTAAAGACGTTTTTAAGGAGAAATAATGGCACGGGAAAAAAGACAATACCCCACTGAAAAGGAACTGGCGATATTGAAAGTCCTGTGGACTAAAGGCCCTTCTACCGTCCGCTAGGTCAACGCCGAAATCTATAAAGACCAGAAGACCGGCAACACCACCACGCTCAATTTGATGCAAATCATGTCGGAAAAAGGACTTCTGATTCGGGACGACGAATCCTTCAAACATGTCTATAAACCCGCCGTCAGCGAAGAAAAGACCCAAAAACAGATCGTTGGCGATATGCTCGACAAGGTCTTTGCCGGTTCAGCGGAACAACTCGTCATGTGGGCACTG
>Ga0116190_1003866_pt1 | contig 10839 bp, 9 predicted proteins | sample AD_JPNTR4_MetaG_FD_89808 | JGI IMG/M metagenome (GOLD analysis project Ga0116190, IMG submission 89808) | Active sludge microbial communities of municipal wastewater-treating anaerobic digesters from Japan - AD_JPNTR4_MetaG | ecosystem: Engineered > Bioreactor > Anaerobic > Digestate | place... | reverse complement strand
TATGTATATGCAAGCCTTAAGCAATAGAAAAGTTCAGCAGCACAAGCTATAATTCCGAAAGCATACCTAATGTAGTTAACATCTGTAACTCCTTTTGTATATACATTCACAAAAGGAACAATAAGTATGATTAGACATGAAAAAGCTACAGTACAGAGAAAGTTAAGGACAAACTCAAACAACGAGAAACTGCTTTGTAAATTATCCTTATTGTTTTCTGCAATAATGTTGCCAAGTGCGGCTTCCACTCCAACAGATATTCTGCTGACAACCTTCTTGATCCCATTAATAGCCAGGTAATATATTGTATAGACCGAAACTTCTTTCAAGCTGAGGAAAAGTGAAGCTACTATAATATCAGTGTTGTTGTTGACAAAGTTAGCAATTTGCATTCCAAAAGCATCCCATCTCTTGGAAATACTCTCCATGTCAGGTTGTGCTTTACGGTTCAAATGATATGTCTTATTTACATAGAGAAAAAGAATTACTGGAGTTGTGCAGTAAACGAGTGCACTGCACAACTTGACACCGTGGATGGACATTCCCGCCTTCATACAAACAACTGAAATGACTGTATTGAAGAATGTATTTGTGATCGCAACCAGAGAAACAATATAGTATTTCTGATCGGCTTCCAGTAGGAGCTGATTTCCAAGGCCAAAGTAGTACTGAAAAAATGTTCCGAGACTAATGATCAGCACTAGAGAAAAAGTAAAAAACCAAGGAAACTCCTTATTAATTGCAAGCGGATATACACACGCAAAAATAAATATACCAACGACAAATATAACCGCAACTTTCCTTAAAAAGCGCATTGTTGCCGCCATAATGCCATCAATCTTTTGTTGATCATGGTTATATAGAGGCTCATACAATGCTGCCTTTGTTGCCATTCCAATGCCGGATTTCAGCAACGCAATGCATCCGATAAATTGTGTTACTGCCGCAACTATTCCGTTGTAATCGGAGCCGAAGTATGTCAGTATCATCCTGGGAAGAATAAATCCACAGATGATGGCTACAACCTCTTCTAGTAGCCCGATAAAAGCACTCCTATATATATTCTTCTTACGCATTCATTTGTCCTTCTAACAATCGTTCTTTACAATCTATTTATCAAGTATCTCCTTATATAACCGTTCTATTTGAATTGCGTTATTCTCGGATGTAAAAACAGTTTTTGCCTTCTCACGACCCTGTACGGCCACTGTTGATGCTTGACGAGGATTCATCAAAATCAATTCGACGGTTTCCTTTAAGGATTTATAGCCATTTCCAAACAGGTAACCATCCACACCATTTTCAATTAGTTCAGTTGTACCACCACTATTGTAACCAACCACCAGCGCTCCACCCATCTTGGCTTCAATAGTGACTCTTCCGAATGCTTCAAACTTTGAGTAGACCAAAGCAATGTCCGTTTCTCCCCATAGCCGATCCATATCCTCTACAAAGCCGAGCAATTTCACTCGTTCCTCGGATATTCCTGCCCTATCCCTACAGTTCTTGATAGCTTGAATCTCAGAATCACTTCCAAGCCCAGCAAATTGTAGGATAAGATTAGGGTTGGCCTGTAATACCGGTATCAATTCTTGAAGGCTCGATAATTGTCCCTTTGATTTGTTGATTCTTCCGGCCATCGTGATAACAACGGATTTGTCAGAAAAGGCAGTATGATCCTCCCGGAGAAACCTGCCAACATCTACACCATTATAGATGCAGCGAATTCTGTCCGCCCCAACGACTCGTTTATACTTTTCTTCTACACACCGTGATATAGCTATGAAACAGTCAGCCTTTTTCATCAGAGAATGTGCTTCTCTTTGATTCCAAAAGCTACTGTTTAAGTCTTCTTCAATCATTTCTCGGATGTGCCAGACAATCGGTATCCCTGAATCAATAGCAGCCTTTGCTGCTGAATACGAAGTCAATGCATTCAAATGAACAATCTCAGGCTTTTCTTTTTTTATTATTGCCTTATACTGAAAGTAACATGGGATATTTAATGCTTTCTTGGATAGCATCACGATTGTCTTCTTGACACGCGAATAGCTGTTGCTTACGATCCAAGACCAGGCATTTACTATATAATGGCTTCGTCCTTTCTGGGTAAGGAGATTATCAGTATTACCCCTATGGACCACGGGGACGACCTCTACTCCTCTACTGTCCAATTCTTCTATCAATTTGACCATTGAAAAGCTTGCTCCGCAAACCTGCGCATCCGTCCCTACATAAAGTACTTTCATACACAAATCCTCAAAATCTACCTATTAATATTTTAAGTTTCGTCCTGGTTAATACGAACGAACACAAATGAAGGATTACAAGGCAAGTAAAGAGAGCAATCACTTTATAGCCTGTGTTGATAATCTGATTTTCAAAGCTAATGTTTTTAAGAAATATGAGAATAAACTGATTTAATCCTAGATAGACCAGACTGTTTGTCCCAATAAAGCACAATTCCTTGCTAATCACGTTATTCTGTTTTGAAATTGCGAAGGCTATGTTGTATAAAGAGAATGTCAAAAGAACCGCATTAAAGTAATAAAGTACTATGTTCCCGTAGGTAGCCAGTCTAACATTCACCGTGCTGTTCAAAAACACGAGGAGAGATCCTATAGTCAATCCGACGAAGCCAACCCAGATATTAGCTTTTAAGTTTACCTTTTCGAAAAGCTTGCGGCCTTTATTTCCGATATAGTATAGTCCCGTACCCATTAATGAAACATCAAGGCTTAGAGGAAGTCTGTATCCAAAGAATGGGATTAATACTCCAATGGCTGACAGGCCGATAACCGTGCCGAGTTTGCAATAGTCATTCTTGATAAGATCTATCAAATAATAAATAACGTCCAAGAAGAATAATGCAGTAAGGAACCAAATTGCCCCGCATATTGGCATACCCTCGTGATTATAAAGGAAAATATGGTAACAGTAGTTTTTAATAGAGGATACTACGGAGATGCCTTCTCTAAGCTTTAGTACGCAAGAAATTGCCATATGAAAGAATGCAAAAGATAAATAAGGAATCAGCAGGTTCTTTTCCTTTCTACATATGGTTTTACCTATATGATCCGGCTTCTTGTATAAGTAACCTGAAATGATGAAAAACATCGGCATATGGAATGCGTGGAGCCAGTGATCCAGTCCTTCTCCATATAGTTGATGCCCCATAATCATAAGAATGATTCCAAACGATTTCAAAACATCTATCTCAGGCATTCTTGATACTGCTTTGTTCCGTTCCATAAATTTATCTCTCATTCAATGTAACTCTCTCATTGATGTTCGCCAGAATAATAAGAGGAACAAAATGGCACAAACGTTTAATCGTATTAGGAAACCCAAAAATGCAAGGTCCAATTGCAAGATTAACAACAAAGACTGCGAAAAGAACCTGATTAAACACTACATGAGATTTTCGCATTTTTATTTCCATGTTAAGTGCAATGCAATATGTCAAGACTGTAAGTACAGGGGCAAAAGGGCCAAAGAACTTATATCCACTAATAATCAGTGGAACAATCTGGTTTACAACACCTGTGTAACCGTGAACAACTTCGTTGTAAATTGTTACGCTTGTTGGGTAACCTCTGAAAAACGCTGCCATATATGGAATGCCTGCAACAATATCTCCGAAAAGTGTTGATAGCTTGTTCGAATATCTCATTGCTAATCCGGCACTAACATTTGGGATCGCTGAAAAATATGCACATAATGTTGCGGAAATCCCTTCTAATGCATTCCCTGCTGAATTATTTGTTCCACCTTTCGTTAACAAAAAATAGAGGATAAATAAACCCACAAGACCAATTAGAAAAGGAATCTTATGTGCAACTGTGTTTCTATAGCTTATAATGATAACAAGTAAACACGCCACCATAATGCATACAGAATCTATGTTGTTATCCGTTGTTATCAAAACAGAAGATGCAGCTATCAACAAGCACAAAAAATATCCTCGCGTATTTGAGCCAACTTTATTCCTTTTATTGATAACAAATGTAATCAAACTAGCCGGGATCAATATTTGTAAGTAATATACTGCGTTGAAGAACAATTGAAAAACAAGTCTCGAATTGCTTCTAACCCATAAAAATTCTCGTCTTCGCTCAATGGCTGATTCTGTTGTTCCAGCTAGTTTTTCAAATATTGAAGATATCGCCGCAAGAACTGACCTGTCGCGCAACACACAGAGTATTGCTACCATTATAATAGCGATAACCATGATTCTTACAAACTGTTTTGTTTTATTGCTGCTATTAACACCTTCACTCTGAACAGTATTACAAATAACAGAGATTTTCCTGCTGGTGACAAGAAAAATACCGACCGTGATAAATTCATACCCTACCAATAGAACTGCCATATTTAGGTTGTCTGTCCCAGCAGATGTCTGAATATTAGAAGTATATCCCGACATCACATATATGCATGGAATCAGTACCAGTCGTAGGAACCAGATTGCAAAAAGCATTAAAACAACAATGGAGTCAAACGCGCGTCTTCTTTTTACATAAACAAAACCAAATACTAGCCCGTAAACTATAGGAGCAAGTGGCATAAGTGCAGATATGGAATAATCATTATATATACATAACAGCCCTAATAGGACACCATACGCCAGCAGTCCAGGCATGATTATTTTTGATAAATACTTCATGCTACTCCTATCCTCTATTGTCCAACCCGTTTTTTATGATTTGTATTGTTTTATGCCAATCTGTAGTTAGCATAACTACAGCAGCTCCTAAAGTCGAAAGCACCATAAATAGCAATAATTGTAAGAACGAATTGTTCGGAAACCATTTTTCAACTGACAAGTCGCCCTTTAGAAACATATAGTGCATCAAAAAGAGTGGATACGAAGCCAAATCCAAAAGCCTCCATATTTTTGATGTTGCTATATGAAATGATTTCTCACTGAACCTCTCGCAAATTAACATTCCTAACAGGGAAAGCCAAATCCCTAAGGCGATAAATGACCATGTGAAAATGATATTATACGCTACACTCTCATGTGAATGCTTGTAAACAAGAAATCTCAGGGCGGTACTTAAAAGCATAGCAACTGTAAAGGGCCAAATGCCACTCTCTCGGTGAGATACTTCATGTTTCATATAGTACCCATAGAAGTAACAAAGCAATCCTCCAATTTGGATTCCCAAATACATTAAGATAACTTGCATACCTATTGATATTAGAAGCCAAATCTGCCAGTTGTTTCTAATAGTCTCATCAATTTCTGGGTATTTTTTTAAACATGCGGTCAAAAGGTAGCATATAGCCAGTACTGTAAGAAACCAAGTATGCCCGTATCCAGTAATCACTGAGACCTCAGCAAAACTAAATATCTTACTCAAACCTTGTAGATTTATCGCATGAATGAGAATTTCCTCCTTCGGGGTTGCAACGTGAAGCATGAAGCGGAGAACAATTATCAATATTAAACCTACATAATATGGAAACAATATTCTTTTTGCTTTGGATAAAAACCATTTAGGGAATTTGTCTATATGTTTATCACTTTGAAGCCATCCGGAAATAAACAAAAAGACCTGCACTCCAATTGCACCGAATTGAAAGTGATTTATTCCTTTCATTGTTAGCCAGTGGCCAACGATGATTGACAGCATAGATAGAACTCTGATAATTGAGATGCTAGGATTGAACTTATTTGTCACGACTACTCTCCTGTCGATATCCTTTTCACTATTGAGCAATAGTTTTCTCGAACACCCGAATATACTGCTCTGCAGTATTTTTTATATCATAGTGTTTTGCTCTATCCATAAGCAATTCCTTAGCTTCATTATTGAAATTGCTAACAGCACTTATCAATTTTTTTGCGATCATGTTCGCATTATTCGGATCAAAGCAAACATCTGAATCTCCAACTACATTTGCTAATCCTGGAACATTCGCTGCAACAACAGGTGTCCCGGCAGCCATAGCTTCAACAGCAACAAGCCCAAAGCCCTCCCAGATGGATGGGATGCAGACAACGTCCACAGTTTTCATAATTTCAGCTACGTCTTTTCTGAAACCAAGGAAAGCAATTCGAGATTCAAGATTCTTTTCTTTAACCAGTTGCTTTATGTCCGCAAGCAAAGGCCCCTCTCCGACAAGAACAAGCTTATATTCATCAGGCATATGAGTCATTGCTTCAATCATTTTCTTATGATTCTTCTGCGGTGTGAAAGAACCCACCATCCCGATTAGTTGATCGCCATCTTTGTATTCAGAGAATACATCTTTTTTTTCATATTCTTTCGCATTTTGATACTTCTCAACCTCTATGCCATTTTCTATAACTGTGAATCTTCCGTCAGAAGCATCCTTGCCAAGCCATCCTAATAATGCATTCTGGGTCTCATTACTGATACTGATGATATGATTAAAGCTTCCATAGATATATTTTTCAGGAAGTCGTAAATACTTCTTATGTCTTCTGCTATTATCCGTTGAATGTTCAGTCATGAACACGGGGGGACACGTTATTTTATGAAGTCTTTTAATCATTGCGACATAATAGATTGCCGGAAATAGATTTGCATGAATAACGGAATAATGCCCCCTCCTGATTACTCCCCAAATATAGTTCAATTTACTCGGTAGCGATTTTCTGGAATCAGGAACTACATGAACAGTTATTCCCTTAGCCGTCAACAAAGTATAATATTTTTCCTTTCTATTCGAAAGAAGTAACAGTTCGCATTGCTCAGCAGTTAAATTCTGCACTATATCAGAAATAAGCTTCTGTGCTCCGCCCCCACTCAGGTTATCGATTACAAATAAGATTTTCATTCTCGTATCACCTTGCTAGCTCTGCCAATTTCATTCAGGTACTTCCCAATGACAATATTCCTATCAAATTCACACTCTACCTTGGCTCTGCCAGCAATGCCCATATCTCGTTTCTCTTCCCAAGTCAAATTCAGAAACGCCTCAATCTTTTCTATCAAATCCTGACTATCCCTCTGTTTCACTATGAAACCATTTATACCATCCTTTACGATTTCGCGGCAACCGGGACGGTCAGTGGTGATAATGGGGCGGCCACAGGCGCAACTTTCCAATAGCACATTACTCATCCCCTCCGGATAGAAGGAGGGATGGACTGTGCAGCTACATTGTCTGTGCATTCCAATAACATCTTCAATTTTGCCATGATAAATGATCGTTCCGTCATTAGTTAATTCATGTAAAATACTTTCGTAAGCATCTTCGCACGCACCACATATGTGGAATCTTGTTTCCGGATACCTTGCTCTTATTTCTTTCGCTGCCTCAAGATACTGGTCTATGCCTTTCTCCTTCACAACACGAGAAATAAATACGAAGTCTACAGTATCCCCCTGCGGATACGGCTGTACTGTAAACTTCTCTAAATTGACGCCTGATCCAGGTAACAGGTCGTAATTCTTGACCATCTTTCGTTCGACCATAAAATCCCTGTTAGATGTGTTTTGGAAGAAAACCTTCTGTGCTTTACGAAGACCATATTTATAAAGCGGAATCGTTATCTTCTGAAGCAGCCCACCATTTTCAATTGCAGGGCCCAAGCCAGTAATATTAGCTATATATGGTATTTTTAACGAAGCAGCCGCTATTCCGGCATAAACGTTGGGCTTGATGGTATAGGTAAGAACGATCTTGGGCTTTATCTCCTTCATTTGTTTCTTATAATAAGAAACAAGCTTCATCTCTTTCAGAGGATTGGTCCCATGCCGATCCAAGTTCATAAGAATCACTTTTGCACCAGCAGCTTCAAGCACTTCTTTTCTCCCATTGTCCGATGCGAGAATTATGACGTCATAATCTTTAGTCAAGGATTCAATCAATTCGCTTCTGAAACTTGCAAGCCCACCAGTCACATTACTGACAATTAGAATCTTTTCTCGCATCAGTTCTAACCTCACATCTTTACGATTTTCACTTCGTTATACTTCATCATATAGATGCCTTCCTCGTAGGCACCAATATTCTTCTGGTTCGCAATTCCGTTCAGATTGTTTAGGATCAGCTTCATATGATCGCAACCAGATTCATATGCATGGGGATAACCACCACCGAAGCGAGGATTCACTTCGCTGATGTAGTACTTACCGTTGATATCAAAGATATCGATGTCAATCTGCCCGCGATAGCCCGCTTCATTCACGAACTTCTCAATCAGCGCAAAGAGCTCTGGATCCTTAAAGCTGACAGCCTTGTCCGTCTCGCCAGCACGCATCTTGATCTTCTTCTTTGTGAAGATGGAAACAACTTCACCACTGATAAGATCGATGTACACATCCGCGCCGATTTCCTGACCATCCATGAACTCCTGAATCATCAGATCATCCTCGTGGGCGAAAAGAAGATCAACGGTTTCCTTGTCATAGACCTTTGAGATGCTGATAGACGCCGATCCACGGTACGGTTTCACAAAAATAGGGTAGGAAACCTCCCCCGCATCAACCGCTCTGTAGAACTCTTCCTTGTCCATCCATGACCGCGCACAGTTGTAGCCGTGGTTCTTTAACCACTCATACATCTGCATCTTATCGAGAGCCATTTCACAGAGGTCGTATGAGGAACCGATAACCGTTGTACCAACTGACTTAAACTTCTCCTCATTGGCAGCCAGTAGGCTTAACTCAGGATCGATAAGGCTAAGAACGCCTTTGATCTGTTCCTTCTTACAAATCTCTAAAATCTTATCTATGTACCCCGGTTCCGTAATCGGAGGAACAATGTAATATTTATCGGCGTCATAAATAGCAGGTCCCAGAGTATTTGCGTCAGTAGCTACAATAGTACCTACGCCTTTGAATGCTCTTTTGAAATACTGAACAACTTTATTCCGTGTTCCAGCTGCAAGGATTAGAAAATTATTCATCACGCCACCCACAATTCCAGTTCTCTTTCAGAATTGCATATCTTTTGCGATCAATTAGTTTCCCATGATGTAAAAGATCTTCACGAAAAAGGCCTTCACAAGTCATTCCAACACGCTCATAAAGGCCACACGCCTTCTCATTATCAGCATCTACTGTGAGATATACTTTGTTTAGGTCTAAATCTAAAAAAGCATATTCTAATATGAGCATTGTTGCCTTTGTTGCAATTCCTTTTCTTTGATATGATGTATTCCCTACCGTTATGTAGTACTCCGCTTTTTGATTCACTTTGTCTATAGACAGTAATCCTATAACCCCTACAGGCTGTCCGTCATATTCGATAGTGCAATCGACTCTATGAGCATTGTCCTTCTGGTGAAACCAACGCAGCGTTTTCTCATATTCAATAGGGATATCGTAATGAAGATATTGATTGTTTTCAGGATTGTTTATCCATTCGACCTTCAGTCTGATATCTTCTTCTGTAAAATCTCGGAGTGAGACTAAATCAATTGATTTTTGCATTAGCCTTCTCCATTCTCTCTTTTCTTTGATCAATAAACTTTCCTGCTTTGAACTCTGATCCAACTTGAATGTCTGATCGTTTCACTGTTTTTATAAATGTCTCTTTTACTATTTTTGCATCGCCTAAAAAGGTGATTTTCGAGACATATTGGACGTCATATGATAATTTGGTGTCCCAGCTAATTGCGTTACGTCCGTTAACCTGAGCCAAACCAGTCAAGCCTGGTCTCACATCATGACGATGGTGTTCTTCAGCTGTGTAGTATGGTAAGTACTCAACCAGGAGGGGCCTCGGTCCAACAACTGACATATCGCCTTTGATGATATTCAAAAGCTCCGGAAGCTCGTCTAAAGAAGTTGAGCGAAGAACGCGGCCAAACTTCGTGAGGCGGACATCGTCAGGCAGCAGGTTTCCATTCTCATCTCGTTGATTTGTCATAGAACGGAACTTATAGAGCTTAAATATCTTTTCATCCTTGCCAGGGCGGTCTTGTGTAAAAAGCACAGGGGAACCCAGCTTAAATCTCACTAGGATGGCTGTTACAAGCAGAACAGGCGAAAGCACGATGAGTGCACCTGACGAGAGGAATGCATCAAGAAATCGTTTAAATAAGCGCTCATAAGGCCCGTAAGGTTTATGATTGTTTGGTTTAGTAAATAGCTCACTTACCAGTGCTATAAATCCTACACACGCCGCTAATAGAATAATGGCGAGTATTATTTTCAGAATTATCATCAGCTTACTTCCTCATTATCTTGGCTTATGATTTCTGTACATTTCCTTCATGTACACATCGGGATGCTGCATAGGGTGCTTTTTCCCGCGTGGAGTATTATCTTCTTCGAGCTGCCATCTTTCATTGATTTTCAACCAGTCATGTGGATAGAGCTTTTTTGAAAGCGGCTATGAAGCTTTCCTCATCTGCATCAACACTAACTTTATTAAAAACAGCTGCAATCTTGTCTTTCTTTCGGTTTATGAAGCAGCCCATTTTAATCTACGCACCTGATTCATGCTCAGCAGATGTACATATGACTACCTCATTCATATTCAGCCGATGCCTTATTTTCTATCTACGCACCTCATACATATCCAGCCGATGTACGTATGGCTTCCTCATGCATATCCAGCAGATACGTATCTACGTCCCTAATTGATGCTCAGCCGATACGTCATTTTCTTATCTACAACCCTGATTGATGTCCAACCGATTTACAGGAAACACCGATGAATGATCTCAATAATCCGGTCCTGCTGCTCCGGCGTCATCTTGTTATCGGACGGTAAGCAAAGCCCTCTACGGAAAATATCGGCTCCTACGTCTTCAAAATCCCCTGCAATATAAGCATTTGTGCGGCCTCGGCCATTACCGGAAGCCGTAATGAACGGATTCGTCCTATATATCGGCTGCATATGCATGGGCTT
>Ga0116190_1003861_pt1 | contig 10853 bp, 5 predicted proteins | sample AD_JPNTR4_MetaG_FD_89808 | JGI IMG/M metagenome (GOLD analysis project Ga0116190, IMG submission 89808) | Active sludge microbial communities of municipal wastewater-treating anaerobic digesters from Japan - AD_JPNTR4_MetaG | ecosystem: Engineered > Bioreactor > Anaerobic > Digestate | place... | reverse complement strand
CGGCGACGCGCTGGCCGGTTTCGTCCTCTTTGAAGTTCTCCACCGACGCTATGGAGTCTCCCTGGAATGCCTGGATGACGGGCACCTGAATGCTCTCAGGCTCTACCTGGCCAAATTCGTCTTCGAGCGGATTAGCAAACAGGGTGGCTCATGACTCGAATCGCTTTTCCGCGTTATCCCCGTGATCCGTGCCATCCGCGGCCCAATTACCCACGGATAGCGCAGAAAGCGCGGACAACGCGGATATGCCCGCCGTTCTTTGTAACACGTTTTACGTATTACTCTTTTGTGACAGCTGTTCCGTCCCGAAAGAGCATTTCGCTCAAGAGCCGGCCACTACGATCCCAAGTTCTCGAAAGGCCATGAGCCCGGCCTGCGCGCCAGTTTGATTCGGATTTGATTGATCCGCCCGGCCAGTACTCAGTCCGGGTGTAAGAGCCGTCCTTTCGGTGCTCGCAAATCCACGCTTTCTGTCCGGTTGGGGTCAGGCAGATCTCTGTCCCTATTTTACGCCCCCTGTCGTATTCAACTATCCATTCCGGGGTCCCATTTTCATTGAACCACGTGTTCCGCCCGTGCAATCGGTATTCGCCGGTTACCAGCCTTCCGGCGCTCCAAATCCGACGGGGCCGTCCGGACGGATACAACTCCCGATATTCCTTGACATCGATGATCGGGGATTCGGCGGGCTGGCTCAAACCGCCATCCCGAGAGAGGATCCAAGCTTCGTTCAATTCCCAGTGTTGAGGGGGCAAAGTCTTGGTTGAGATCAGGTGGATCAGGCCGTTGGGCGCCTGCCGGGCGACGGTGTAACCGAGAGTCGGATGCGGGTTGTTATGAAACCCCTTCGGGTCTGCTGGAAGCACCCCGGGGAGACGCTTGATTCTCCAGGTTTCTCCATCGTCCTCGGACAACGCAACGTAAGCGCCTCGTTCTTTGAACACCGCCGGGTACTCGCCGCTGCTATGCTGAAGGTCTCCTGCGAAAAACAGACGACCGCTGGCCAGGCGCAAAAGTGCCGGGCGCTGACCGCTGCCAAGCGCAGGAAAAGGAGTTTTCGAGACACTCCAGGTCTTGCCACCATCCGCGGAGATTGATTTGGGCATGAATCCGTCAAGGTCCGTGTTCTTCCCGCCCATACCCCGGATCCGGCCGTCTTTCATGAACACGAAATTGGTGTGCCGTCCGAATGTCCGGCCCCCTGTGTCAAACCAAGTCTGGAAATTGTCCCTGGTCGCCCACAAAAGGGACGTGCCGCCAATTCCGTCACTCGGCAGGTAGAAGACGCCTCGTTTATCACGCAAGGCGGTGCTGATCGGCTGGTTGGTCCTCGGCCCGATTTCGCCTTCGAACTGAGGAAAGCTCACGGGGCGCCAAGTGGCGCCGCTATCGGTCGAGGTCGTCCACTGGAACGGATACGCGCGGTTGTAAAAAGTGTGTCCCCAGAAAAGGTAGACGGTGTTCCCCTCTCTCCACAGCAACGCGGAACTGTCATTGACGTCGGCGAAATCCAGGAAGATCTCCTGCCTGTCCCATTCGTCGGCGCCATGGCGCAGGCGAGTGCCAATCAGGGCGACTTCAGGTTGATCTTCGCCGCCCGGACCGTAAGCCGAGGTAAAGAGCACGGCTAACAGATCACCATTCGGCATGATCTCGAGCGCCGGATTGTGATTATGACCCAGCAGGCCGGGATGCATTCCGACCGCGATAGTTTCCTCGCGGGTGGCGCCAACCGACGGGATTGTGAGAAGCGGCCGTCGGCGAAGCCAGGGTTTAGAGGAATCCGGGCCCTGATCCAGTTGAGGGGCCGTCTGTGCTACGAAACGCCGGATGAAGGGGAGTGTTTCAGCCACCTGGGGTTTTGTGGCGGGAAGCGGCGCCTGCACCACTCGGAAGCCAATCGAGTGATGCCCCGGAAGGTACTGCCGGGGCGCCTGATCCGCCGCCTGCTGTCGCGCAGCCGGCGAGTAGGAAAGGGCCTCGCGCGGGATCGAAGTCCTCGGTTTGCCACTCCAGCTCCACTCGAGTTTCAGGTAAGTCTTTTCGCCGTGGTCGTGCACATACACAATTTCGATCGGGTACTTCCGGTTCTTGATCATCTCGACGGTTCCCGACCTCTTGTCTTCGCCGCCTTCCCAGGCGAGCACCGTCTTACCGTCGATAAGGAGCTTTACCGCCTGATCTGAGGCGGCATGGAAGGTGACGGGCCCGGAGGTCGGTCCCTCAATGAAGCCAAACCAGCGAGCCGACCACATCTCGCCCCGGTCCTGGCCTGGTTGCTGATAGAAACGCCAATCGAGATCCAACGTCGTGATTTCGTCAACCGCCTTGGGATCGGTGAGGTTAGTTCTCCCGTACCAGAGGCCAATCAGACCCTGGAGGGTCGGTTCCGAGGACGGAATGCCCGTTTCCCGGGCCTCCACCCGCTCAGTTCCCTTCATCATCCCAAAAGCCGGCGCGTAAGAGGCCCGGTTGGTAAGCCGTGCATAGTAAGGGACACTGCGATCGAGCCCGCCGCCGCGGATCGCCTTGGAAAGGCCGTTCGCGGGACCGATCGGATCGACCTGGTCCGCCTCCTCATACGGTCCGTACCAGTCATAACACCATTCCGCCGGCGCGCTATGAATGCCAAGCAGCCCCCAAGGATTAGGCGCATCGGGCGCTGGAGGTTTTTCCCCGGACCAGAAGTCTGCCTGGGCCCCAGCCCGCGCAACATATTCCCATTCCGCCTCGGTCGGCAGTCGATAAGGCTTCCCTTGCTTCTGAGTCAGCCACTCGCAGAAGGCGTTGGCCTCATGCCAGCTGATTCCCGTCGCAAACCCACCTTCGGTTTGGGACCCGGTGAAGCCTGGCTGGAACTGCGCAAATTGATCCACCGTGATCTCGGTTTGAGAGATAAAAAACGGGGCCGAAATGGTGATCTTGTGCTGCGGACTCTCGTCCCAGGCATCGGGCTGAGGCGAAGCATTGCCCATGCTAAAGCTGCCCGGCTCAATACGGATGAGCCGGATGCCAATGGAATTGGTAAAGTCTCTGTCTGTGGCCGAGCAGCCAGCGAGCACGGCAGAAAGCAGGAGAAAGAGGAGTCTCTTGGGTGTCATATCAGATTCGGAGTCGCCCGACTGAGGGGCAGCGCTGACAACGGCCCGGAGGTGCTGGCAAAGGCGCCGGCCATTGCCAGGACCTTCTCCGATTCAGCGGATTCCTATCGGCTTCCGCTACCATGGCATGCGGCGCTTGGTATACCGGCGGCCTTTCTCGGCCGAATCCTGGCGGCGTCCAGCGCCGATCATGACGCCGCGGTCTATCTGTCTTTCGACGTTGTCAGGCAGGACATTGTCAAGAAAGAACAGGTTGTTGGCCTTGCACGCTGCCAGTACCCGGTCGCCCGCAGCTTGAACCTCGGCAGGAACCGGGGGATCGGCGCGACCTTCGAGGTAACCGTAGGACAGGCCCATATCGCGCGGCCCATGCTCGGCAAAAGCCAGTCCGGGGACAGTGAGAGTATTTTCGACATTGCGCAGGGCTTCCTTGTCCTCGATCTTGACACCCAGAATAATCTCGCCTTCAGGGTTCAACGGCCAGACATCGGCACGTTTGAGGTACTCCTGTTCGTCCACGCCCCACACCCAGGCGGCGAACTTCTGACTTCCCCATCCGCGCACGCCTTCGCCAACAACGTCTGTCGCCTTTTTGTGGAACGGGTAACGGGCGGATCGGACATACAATTTAACCGCTTCAGGGTCACGAGCACGACCCAAATGCAGGCCGTGAACTCCCTGGGCCAGAGCCTGCTGTATCATCCACGAGCCGCCTTTAAAAGTCTCCACGTCGAGCCCCAGGACCGGGAGAGTCACAATAACAGTTGGTGTTCGATGCCCGCTGGGAGTGGGCCCTCCGTCCACCAGACCACGCATGAATTCCTTCAGAGCCTTGAAGTCAAGCGGAGCATGCTCCATGTTGTAAATGATGTAATCGGCCCAAGTGCGGGCAAGCTTCTTGCCCTCCTCATACCCGCCATAAGCCTCCGCATAATAGATCGGCTGTCCCTCGGCTAAGAGCTCGATCGCCTTATTGATGCGTTTCGGGGTGTAGGCCGGCGCCTTCTCAAAAGCGGGCTGGGCCTGCAATGGGAGGAAAAGAACAAGCAGGAGAGAAGTCCGAATCAGGGAATTCTTAAAACGGTTCACGACGTGTTCCTTCGTCACTCCTGGATTACCATCACCGAACCTCGTCGGCGCCTATGTCGGTTGCCCTTCCCCGGGGACGCATTTCTCCATCCATATCGTGGGGAACCGACTGCACCACGCTCCCAAGATCGACCCCGGGAGAACCAGGGGCTAGATGACCGGTCGGTGGAAACCGCAACTCGCGACTCCCGTCAAAATCACCCCACACCGTCAGGCCATGCTCATCAATCGACCGGACGACACTCCACTTCCCCTGGCTCTCGACGGCCCGACCCACGAGATGCCTGCCCGGCACACCTCCCCTGATTCGCAGGTAGGTGCTGAATTGCTGGTCGTCGCACCGGGTCGATTCAACCGCGAGGCTGATACCGTCTTTCACAAACTCGGGCATCCGGCTAATATTCCCCTCGCCTTCCCGCGGCTCCTTCAGATTACAGTGGGAGATGACGACCGGCGCTTCGACGACCATCGGCGCCCAGATGATGTTATTAATCAGTTTCGAGGGTCCGAGGCCCTGCTTTGTCTCCACGATTCGGAAAGAATGCATGATCGTGTTGTTTACGATTTCCGCTTCGCTTCGCTGGAAGTAAAGGGCCTGGTTTTCCACGCAGACGTTGTTCGAGAAGCGGCCGCGGCCTTCCATAGTGAAGCGAAGGGCACTGGAGTTACCTCCCTGGTTCGTATTGCCGGCGAAATAATTCCGATCGATCACGGCGCAAAACGATTTCGCATCTGGCAACGGATCAAGCGGACGATCGTAGCGATGCTCCTGCCCGCCAAAAAACAATCCACCACCGTCGTCGGTCGCCTCGTTGCCAACGAAGACATTGCCGACGACTTTTGGCGATGACCAAAGGGCGATGAAAAGCCCCCCGCCATCGTTTTTCCCAAGGGCTTGGTTGGCAATGAATAGATTATTTTCAATAACGGGCGAGCTCCAGTCGAAAATCGAGACTGCGGCCCCGTCACTGCTTCGCATCGGATCGTTCTTTCCGCTTACGTTCTCCAGGAACACGTTGCCCGCAATTCGCCCGTGGCAGCGACCGTGAAAAGCAATCGCAGCTCCCCGCCCCGACTCGGTGCTGTTTCGCACGAAGAGATTGTGCTCGATAATCGGGGCAGCGCCGTTGGCGGCATAGATAGCCCCTCCGTCATTGGCGACTTCGTGCAGATTCTTCGGCGCCCAACCGAGCGGCGCCAAGGTGGCATTGTCGACGAACAGGTTGTTGCGGATGACAGGCGAGCTGCCGTCGCACAATATGCCCGCCCCCTTGCCTCTCACCCGCCCCCCTTTCACCACGAATCCATCCAGCACAGCATGGTCGACGCCAATCAGAATGCGACCGCTCTTCTGTCCGCTCAATACTGTCTGAAAGCGTACCGGATCACGATTCCAGCTTGTCGGGTCGTAACCGCCGAACAGATCGACGTACTCTTTCATCCGGATAGTGTTCTCGACGGCAGTTCCAGCAGCGACCAGCACAGCACAGCGTGAAGAGGCGGAAGCTTTATCGATGCTCTCAAGAGCCCGCGTCAGGCTTCTCCACGGCTGCTCGCGGCTGCCATCGCCTTCCGCCCGAACGCCAGGTGAGACGTAGTAAACCTTCTGATAGGCGCTGAAGTCGACCGAAGAGACGACTGGTCCTTGCTTGAAGCCATCGGCGTAGGCGCAAGCGACCACGGTCACGAACAGACTGAGCGCGGCCAAGATTCGGTCAGTTTGCATCATGATTACCCGCTGACAGCCTCGGGCTTAGCTCCTTTAGCCGGCGCTGCCGCAGTTGCAACTGCGGCTCGACGCCGGTCTAACCAACCATGGATAGTCAGGTTGCGCGCAGGATCAGGCGCCGGGAACAGAAAACTGGCCAGGTAGCCCACCCCAAAAAGGATCAGGTGACTGTATACTCCCAACATGTAGGTATGATGTCCGAAGTTGTACTCACCAAGGTCCCACAGGAGAGCCCTTCCACCGTCCGCGGTGGGGATTCGCGTGGAAGTCAGCGTCGCCCAGGCGCTGAATATGACACAGGCAACGATTCCGATCGCCACACCCTGACGATTCGCTCGTCGGGTTAAAACGGCAAGCAGAAACAATCCGACTATTCCCCCCGAGAAAATAGCGTACAGGTTAAAGACAATGCCCAGCACTCCTTCACCGCCGAGCCGGATATAGAGCGATGCGATCAAAACAGAGGCCAAGCCGCATACGACTACAACCAGTTTGCCGACGATGAGCTTGGAGCGATCGGTCACGTTGGTCTTGAACCGCGCGTAATAGTCTTCGACAGCCACGGCGGCCAGGCAGTTCAAATCTGCGTCCAGGGTCGAAATGGCGGCCGCCACCAGGCCGGAGAGAATCAGGCCGACAACTCCTGGCGGCAACTGAGTCATCAGGAAGTAAGGAAACACTTCCTCGGCCTTAATGTCACCCGGTAAAGGCAGGTTGGTGATCTCATAGAAGGAGTAAAGGGCGGTCCCAATAAACATGAAGAGCGCCCAGACGGGAACGCAGAGCAACACCCCCATAAGTGACGCCTTAATAGCGGCCCGATCGGATTTGGCGGTCAGATAGCGCTGCACGATGGTCTGGTCGGTTCCGTACTTCTGGACAGCGTAGAAAATGCCGTTGAGCGCCATCACGATGAAGGTGAGTTTAGCGAAGTCCCAGTCATAAGGTCCGAACCCTATCTTGCCATGCTCCCATGCGACCTGAAGAACTGCGGCGGGGCCGCCGGGGGGAAGAAAGAGGAGCACCAGAACAGAGATCACGCCAGCGGCAATTAACAGGAATCCCTGGAAAACGTCCGCCCAAATCACCGCCTCGATCCCTCCGATCACCGTTATAACGATAATGACGACGCCCAGGAACCAGAGGATCAGGTAAGGGTCGAAGCCGGACATGGAGGCCAAACCTACGGTCAGCAGAAAAAACACTGTCCCCATCTTAGAGAAGTGCATCAGGCTGAACGCAAGGGAGCTGTACATGCGAGCCAGAAAGCCGAAACGCTTTTCGAAGTATTCGTAGGCGCTGAGCCCGATCACCTCCCGGTACAACGGCACGATAAACCAAACCAGACCCACGAGCACCACCGGCACCATCAACCCCTGTACCAGGAGAATCCAGTTGGATTTGTAACCGGCGCCAGGATAAGCGAGGAAAGTAACGCTGCTGATGAGGGTGGCCAGGATCGACATCCCGATCACCCAGGAAGGGATCGCGCCACCCGCTTTGAAATACTTGTCAGTTGTTTTTTGTCGACCGCTGAAGGACGCTCCGATTAGCAGGAAAACCACGACGGAGGCCAGGAGAACGATCACATCCAGCAAATGAAGCTTGTCATCCACGTAAGACTCCTTGTGCGTTTCAAGCCGGTCTTGAATCTGCGGGCAGGCAGGCCGTCGCCCGGAGGTTCAGCCTGGTAACGCCCTCCACGATACTTTGTCGTTCCAAATCAGTGACCGGCACAAGAGGCGGAAGGACATGCTCTTCGCACAACCCTAGTTCAGACAGGATGACCTTCAGTGCCGCCAGGGAGCCTGCCAACGTCCGCTCCTTCTGATACAACTCGGAGATGTGGTCCGTCAAGTCTTGGTACTCCTGCGCCTTCTCCGGGCTGCCGTTAACGGCGGCCTGCCAGAGCCGGTTATACAGGCCGGGAACGATGTTACCCGTGCTGGGCACGATCCCTCGAGCCCCCCTGGCCAGCGCGTAAGCCGATTGCCGCGCCCACCCTACCAGGAAGGAAAAATCATCGCGGCCAGCCCAAAGCTCGAGGCTTGCATTTAACCGTTCCAGGTTTCTCTCCGAATCCTTCATCCCGATCACTCTTGGATGGAAACTGAGCTTGTCAGCGACGTCCAAAGGGATCGACATGTGTGTTGTTGACGGGATGTTGTAAAGGACCAGCGGAAGCGCGACGCCGTCGGCCAATCGTTCGTAGTAACAGAGGATCTGCTCCGGATTCAGCGGGTAGTAGCTGGGCAGATGAGCCACGACCGCGTCAACCCCCAAATCGGCAAAACGTTTGGCCGCCTCCAGGGAGTAAGCGAGACAATTATCCGAAATCCCAGCATAAACCGGGACATGCGAGGGGGTTGACATTCGAGTCAACCGCACAAGATCCTGACGCAAATCGTGAGAGAGCGAAGCCGATTCCCCGGTTGTACCCAAAACGAACGGACGAGCGTCCGCACGACAGAAGTGCCGCACGATCCTTTCTACCGCCAGCCCGTCGATTCGTCCCTGGGCGGTCAATGGAGTGATCATTGGAACGATCACACCAGTCAGGTTCTTGGCGTTAGTGCTCATGAATTTCCCGAATGTGTGCTGCGATGGCTCGCGCGGTTGGTTTCAGCCGCGATCGCAGCTGAAACCAACCGTAGGTTTCGTTAGAAGACAAGCCTGAGGCTCAGCTGGATGACCCGGTTCCCGTGGACACCCAGGATCTTCCCGAAGTTGTCCTCTCCAACCACCATCTCATCGGGATCATTCAGCAGGGGATGATTCAGGAAGTTCAGGAACTCGCCGCGCAGTTGCAGACTCACCTGTTCGGTTACCGGCGTATTCTTCGCAGCTGAAAGGCTAAACTCGAACCTCCTCGGACCGCGCAGGCTGTTTTTGCCCACATTTCCAGGCCGTTCAGGCAACCCGCTGACCTCGTTTTCCGGAACTTCCTGAAATGCATCCGGATTCAAGTACCATTTCTGATACCTGTCGGGATCCGGGGCGGTCAGGTACGGATCGCCGCCGACGTAGTCCGGACGCGAGGAGTCGAGGTCCGAGTCCTGTTCCACGGTCAGCGGCTTCCCACTCGTCACGTTTAGGATTCCGCCGAGCTTCCAGCCGCCGATGAGTTTCGCCAAAGCGCCGTTGGCCCCCGCCCACTCGGCGAACGGGGCTTCCCAGAACCAGTTGACGCTCAATCGGTGAGGCCGGTCCAGATCCGTGGGGCCAAGATCCGCCCTCAGATTGAACTCGTCCTGGACCCTCTTGTCATTTCCCGGCCAGAAATCACCTTGTGAGACAGCCATGGTCCTGGACCAGGTGTAGTTGACCCCAAAGCTCAGGTTATGCGAAAGCGTCTTGCGAAGAGACGTCTGCCAGCCATGGTAGTAGCTGAAGTCGGACGCGTCGGTGTATTCGAACTCCCCCGCCTGCGGGTAGGGCCGTTCACCGGTCTGTCGGTCGAACACATTCATATTATGGGACATCAGGATCTTCAACGCCTTGTTCCCGACATACCCGGTCTCCAACACCAGGTTCGGCGTGAGCTGGCGTTGGATGTCCAACGTCCATTGCATCGCGTAAGGCGCCGGGTTGTTCTCATCGTAGGTGTGGTAACTACGAGGGAAATCCTGGGCCGAGATGATGGGAACCATCTGCTCGTTGGTCAGAGGATACCTAAGGTTGTACTCGGCGATCTGACTCCCCTGGAACACGACCCTCCAGGGGATCTGCGGGCTGCGATAGACCATCGACGAGAACTGGCGCAGATTTGGCTGCCCAAAATTAATTCCAAAACCGCTGCGAAGCACTGTCTTGGCGTCTTCCCCCAGTCCCCATGCGAATCCCACGCGCGGCGCGAAGTTGTTGAAATCACCGTTGTAAAGCGAGTCGGGGTCGCGGAACACGGGCGGCGATGCCACCGCGTTGGCGATCGTGCCGGGATTGAAGATCTGGCCGTTCTTTTCTGAAAAGACCGAGAAATACTCGTAGCGAAGCCCGAGATTGAGAACCAGATTGGGCCGAACCCGGAAATCATCTTGGATGAAACCTCCGATCTGCCACGTGCGACCGTAATACCGGGGCTGCCCGAAAGTGAAGGTCACCTCCCTGGGATTGTTTGCAAGAAGGTCATTCGGCCTTCTGTATCTGAACACCGGTACCTCTTCGTCGTACCGGCCGGGCGTCTGCGCCATGTAAAGAGCCCCGAACTTCAGACTGTGACGGCCAATGGTCGTAGAATAGACATCTTCGAAGCTGTAGGAATGACCGGTCAGCATCAGCCCTTCACCATCAGCTCGAAAGCCGTCATTGTCCAGTCGGATTCCAATGGTCTTGTTCTTGGCGAAAATCGCATCAGTCCGCTCCATCTGCTGATGGTTCAGGCCGGCCCGCAGTTCGTTCGCCCAAGTTGCGGCTGAACGGGTCCAGGTGATATTCCCCGAATGGTTCTCACCAAAGTACTCCCGGGGATTTCCCTTGGCCTGGCGAACTTCCTTCCTATCGGGGCTCCCGCCCGTGTAACGCGCAGAGATCATGTTCGTGAAGTTGACGTTCCAGTCCGTCCTGAAAACGAAATGATCGTCGTTGGCGGTCTCCGCGTCTACGTACCGCGCATTGGCGTTGGAATCGCCCGGCTCATATGATTCAGTCGGATCGGGCCACAGTTCAAAGAAACCGCGGGATTCGGGCAGAGCCGCGATCACCTGCTCACGGAACTCGGGTGTGGGCACCTCTCTTGTGTAAACATTGCTGTTCCGTTGCCGGTATCCCTCGTAGGCAAAGAAGAAGAACCCTTTGTCCTTGATGATCGGCCCACCGATCGAGCCGCCGAACTGGTTGTAGCGCACGGGGGTTTTCTGATCCGAGGTTGCCCAGCCGTTACGTGCATTCAGGGCGTCATTTTGAATGGTCTCGAAAAGCGAACCGTGAAAGTCGTT
>Ga0116190_1003852_pt1 | contig 10861 bp, 12 predicted proteins | sample AD_JPNTR4_MetaG_FD_89808 | JGI IMG/M metagenome (GOLD analysis project Ga0116190, IMG submission 89808) | Active sludge microbial communities of municipal wastewater-treating anaerobic digesters from Japan - AD_JPNTR4_MetaG | ecosystem: Engineered > Bioreactor > Anaerobic > Digestate | place... | reverse complement strand
TTCTTTATTTTTATTTAATTGTATAAGGGATGTTATTAATCCTATATATGCTCCTTTATTATGATTATCTATATTATATGCTTTAGTAAATTCTTTAAGAGATTTCTTATATTTTTTTGAATAGAGATATTTAGTACCTAGGACAATGAGATAGGTTATGTCTTGATTAAATTGTGTTTGGGACTTTTCTATCTTTAGAGACCAATTAATTTATCAATAATATATACTAATACCTTCCTACTATCTTCTTCTTTTTCCATTTCATCTCTATCTACAATATTTACAATATATGAATAGAATTCATGTTTGTTAGAATAGTCTATATAGTCTTTATATATATCTTTTAACTTGTATAAAAGGAATGATATAGGTTTAGCATGTTTAGTTATTAATTTAACATCTACCTTTCTATTATCTTCTTTATTACTAGTTACTATTACTCCTGCACCACTCCATTCTTTCTTAAACTTTTCAAATTCTCCTAAGAGTACCATTTCTTTTAATAATAGGAGATTGTTTACGATATCCTCTGTTCTCCATTGTTTGATTTGGTTTTCCATAAAAATACCTTAAAAATTTAAATGTTTTAATTTTCCATTTGTTCAATATAATTTCCAACCTTTCTAAGAATAACTTCTCTTATCTCAGTATAATTACTTCCTTCTATCTCACTGCAATACAATTCTGCTATATAATCAGCAATATTCATAAAACCATAATAAGCCTTATCTTTGGTAATTTGATATGATGGAAAATCAATATTAGTATAAATCTCAATATTTTTAGTCTCTTCATTTTTAATTCCAATTTTCATAGACTCTTCTTTCCCTAAATTCTGAAACATATGAACAAATTTAAAATATTCTCCCTTTATTGAAATACCCTTTCTTAAGGAAGTATGAATTTTACTTGGTGTACGAAGATCTTTAAATGGTTCTTTCTCATTAGGAAGATTGGGCGATTCTATTTCATCCTTTTCTCTTTTCTCTACTGAAGCATCTATTGTTTCGTCTCCTGAATCATTTCTAATATACTTATTATCAGTCATTTTTCTAGTAAATTCTCTGAAAAAATTATCACTATTTAAGACCTCTAATGTAATTTCTGTATATTTCTGAATACTATCTTGAATTTGGGGAGTAACCGTATCAACACTTGCCTTCTTTTTTGCTTCTCTTAAAATATCTTTTAAATCCTCTTTTAACAATTCTACGACATATTCATACATTGGACTCTCCTTTATAAATTCCCTTTTATCATGTGTGGGTTCTAAAAAATCTAAATGAATTTCCCCTATCACCCTAGAAATTGTCGGATGTTCTCCTATTGCAATTTTATCATAAGTTGTGATCATTCTATTCATCCAGTATGTCGTAAACCCATAATTTCCTTTGTTGGAACCTTCTTTCAATAGACCAACCCAACCGGTAATTGTTCCTAATTTTTTCCCCTCCCATAAAAAAGGTATTTTTATATCCCTTTTTGTCCCCTCGAGTAAAACTGGAGGTAATGGGAAGCATTTTTGTTTGTTGACATAAACATTGATCTCCCCATTTTGGATAAAGGGAGCATATCTTTGCCCAATATCTAATTTAATTTTATCAATTGTATTTACAGGTATTTTATTTTTTAAAGATTTAATTAATATTTCTGTAAAAGAAAACCCACCATTATTTTCACTGTATTCCAAAGGTATAGTCCAATCACTATGCTCTTTCCATCTCTCTTCATCATAATTAACTGTATACAGGAAATTCTCTTTTGTTGATTTTGTTGTTATAGAAAAGTAAGAACCAAGGCTTAAAGCTGCAGTTTTTAAACCCAAACCGAATCTCCCCAATTGATTTTGTTTATTGGACTTTGCCAATCTTAGTGAATTAATTAATTCCTCTTTAGTCATTCCACTTCCATTATCATAAACCTTAATAAAACTCTTATCAATCGTTATATTAATTTCCCCAACCTGTTTAGTTGTATTGATAGCATCAATTGAGTTGTCTACAAGTTCAGCTATTGCCTGGGCAGTAGAATACCCTGATTTACCTAACTTCGGTAAAAGAGAGGTATCGGGCGTGATATTAATTATTTCTTGCATTACTTTTTAAGAATAAAATTATCTTGGACAGTTATTTCGGGATTATCATTTAATTCGTAATATAGTTTTGAAATACTTACTTCCGGCATTTCTCTTTGAACTACATTAATTAGTTGCTCAATTGGGATATATTCTTTTTCTTTAAACAATGTATTTATTACATCTCTTACAGTCAAATTTTGTGTAGAATGTTTCCTACTATCTCTCAAAGCATAAACACCTTTACGAATTTCTTCAAATTTTGGGTTAAAATATAAATACATTGGAATAGAGGAGAAACTACATACTCTTTGCGAAATCACATAGTTATATATCTCTGCGACTGTTCCCTCTTTATATTTAACAAAATACTCTTCAATAAGCTTAATAATAAAAGGTGCTGATTTAGGGTTGTCATCGTTCTTTAAAGCATAGACACCGTTTGTTACCCTTACAAAAAGATCTTCTCTTCTTTGCATTATGGCAAGAACATTTCTTTGCTTATCAATATTGCATGTTTTAGACATAATCCTATAGACTTCAGAATAATGCATAGGATATCCAAAATGCTCTAGAATTTCGGTTATAATATCTGTTTTATTTCGATTAGCTTTATATTCATCGAGAATTAAACATAAGAAATCATTCGGAATACCAATCTGATTACCAAAATCAGTAATCTTATTTACCTTTTTATTGAAAGTATCTGATTTGGGTAGTTTGTTTATAAACTTTTTAATTTTTGAATAATTAGAATATGTCTCTTTCTCAATATAATATTTTGCTTTATTAATATTTCCTAAAACATATTCTTTTTTACAAAGATCCGCAGAAAGTAAATAAATAGCACAGTTTTTATCATTATTAGAAAAAAATAAAGGGATTTCATTAGGACTAATCGGACAAATGAATTTCTTTCTTAGTTTTTTTAATGATTGAGATTGGATCTGACGGATTCGCTCCCTGGTTACATTATACCTCTTTGCTATTCTTTCTAAAGTCCATCTTCTATTCCTAAAAAATCCATATCGTAAAGCGATAATTTCACTCTCTCTATCGGATAACTGGTTAAATAGGTTTATAATTCTATCTGTTCTTTTGTCATTTACCACTCCCATGATCTCGCAATTATATCATAAAAGGGCATTCAAATCAATCTCTTGTGCAGAAAGTTATAAGGATGTTTGGGATATTATCTCTAAAAAGAAGAATATTTTGAAGAAAGATTTTGGAATAGATTGTGAATATAAAATTCCTTAGAAAAGAAAGAGGGGCTGACCCTGTCAACCCCTGCATCTGTTATATTATATAATATATAATTATCAACTATTATTTACTATAAGAAAAACACCACCTACATACTATACAGTATTTCAGTAATTCATCTTAATTATTATATATTGATATTGAGAACATTTTGTAAATAATCTGTAAAAAAAGAGGGGCTGAACTCGCCAACCCCTACATCTGTTTTAATGATACATTATATTCATCTTTGATTCAACAGTTTTAGTTATCCACAATTAATAGGTTTTGCTGTAGCTACATAGGATTTACCCATCTGGTATATGGTATAATATAAAGGAATATTAAAACTAAATTGTTAAAAGTAAAAGATATGGCAGTAAACAAACCATATGGTGATAATCAAAGAAAGGGACAAGTAAAAAAGAGAGTACAGGTTAAGAATTCTAAAACAAAGAGATATGTAAAAATTAATACTACTACTAAGAAGTTTATGGATAATAAAGCTAAAAAGAATAGTAAATTTAAGGGTGTTAGGAGGTTGAAGAAGAAATGAGTGATAAATACAAAATAAGTAATATAAACCTATCTACTATAAAACCTTCTAAATTCCATGGAAATTATATGAATTTTGATATTGGTATTCATACTGAAGATGAAAACAATCTCTTCAATGTTAATATTCAAATTTCTCGATCTTTATTAAAAACTTTAAACCTAGACAAACAAATTCTACAAAATATTCTTAAAAAAAAGGTAATAGAATATTTGAAAGATAATAATTATGAGGTTGATTCCTTAGAGCTAAAAACAAAAATTATTTGTTCACAACATTTGAATTCTGAAGGGTGTTTTTCTATAAGTAGTAGAAATGAGTTAAAGAATATAAAATTAGTAGATATAAAAATCTAAGTGTCAAATTCTAGAAAAAACTTCCAACTTAAAGATATTGTGAATATTCAATCTGGTACAAGAATCTTTGAAAAAGAGTATGTTGAAGAAGGAATTCCATTTTACAGATCTAAAGAAATCATAGAAAAGCAAAAGGTGAATGATGTCTCGACCAATCTTTATATTTCCAAAGAGCGATATAACAGGATTAAGCAAACCTATTCTGTTCCAAGGCAAGGAGATATACTACTCACCTCTGTAGGTACAATTGGAATACCTTATATGGTGAGAGAAAATGAACAATTCTATTTCAAAGATGAAAATTTAACATGGTTTAATAACTTTTCCAAAGAAATAGATAATAAATATTTCTATTACTGGCTATTAAGCGAGGTGGGAAAAGAAGCTTTAAATTCAATCTTAATTGGGACAACACAAAAAGCTTTAACAATTAAAAATTTAAAATCTTTAGAAATATCCCTTCCTCCCCTATCTGAACAAAAACGTATCTCTTCTATTCTCTCTTCTTTTGATAATAAAATAGAACAATTAAAAAAAGAAAATAATATATTAGAAGATATAGCACAAAGTATATTTAAAGAATGGTTTGTTAAATATAACTTTCCTAATAAAGATGGTAAACCATATAAAGATAATAATGGTAAGATGATAGATAGTGAATTAGGATTAATACCTGAAGGATGGAGAGTTACTACTTATGGAGAGATGGAAGACTTAAAAAATGGTATTAACTATTCCAGAGATGAACATGGAGATACTGTGTGTAAGATAATAAATACAAGAGATATTGTTGAAACAAATTATATAACTGACCAAAATCTAGAAAAAATAAATATTGATAAAGAGAAAGCAGAGAAATATATAATCGATGAAAATGATATTCTCATCATTCGTAGTGCTTCTCCAGGCAAGGTTGCTGTTGTTCAAAATCCCTCAGGAATGATTATATACTCAGGATTTATAATTAGATTAAGTCCAAAAGACATAAATACAAAATGGTATTTATATGAAGATTTAAAAGAAAAAGGACCTAAATTAACAAAATATTCTGAAAGTTCTGTAATGAAAAATATAAATCAACAAATTATTAACAACACAAAAGTCATAATCCCTTCTACAAAGATTTTGAATAAATATCATACCATAGCAAATAATATCCATGAAAAAATCTGGAATAACACATTAGAAACTTTTAATGTTAAAAAATCTAAAAATGCTGCATTAAATAAATTAATAAAGTAAATCTATGCCTGATAATAAAAATCTTTTAATACCAGAATCTATAGACCAATTAATCATAAACCTTTTAGGTCCAACATCAAAGACAATAGGAGAAGATATTAATAAGCTATATTTAGTACAAAGGAATAAACTCCTCCTAAAAGCTGCACAAAAAGCTGGCAATCTAAAAGATGGAAAAGTAGCAAACCTTCGTGTTACCAGGGATGTTTTATGGAATGGATCCTATTCGGAAAATGAAATTGCGACTGAATATTTCGCAGGAGTATTAGCTTCTTCTCGAACTACAGATGGAAAAGATGATTCTGCAATCTTTTTTCTAGATATTATAAAATCTCTCTCATCAGAACAGTTAAATATGCATTATGTTATTTATTCAATACTTAACAAATTGTTCTCCACAGAACCCCCAAGAAGAATATTCCCAATGACAAATAATGCAGAATTATCAATGTATAAAATATATATCCCACAAAGAGATTTATTCAAAAACAAGAGTATACATTCAAGCTATATCATTTTTGGTCTTTATTCAAAAGGTTTAATAGGTGATTTCCATACAAAATCTCTATCACTAGAGAATCAAAAGGATATATCAATATTAGAGATAGAACCTACAACATTAGGTATTCAACTTTATTGTATAGCACACAATCAATTCAATGACTGGTTAAACTTCCCAAACCTTACTTTTGACCAATGGAATAATATTGAAATTCCTCTAATTTTTGGTAGTAATAAAGATTCCCTTCTCAAAAAATTACAAACTCCTGCAGAACAGATTGAGAAGGATCAAAAATAAAATACTTGTTTATAATAAGACAATGGAACAAAAAAATAAAGAACAGACAAGCTACTATTGGCTTGGTCCGATAAAATTAGAAATTGGAAGTATTATTTTCCCTGGTAATTGGGGAAGGATTATTAATCTATATACAGGAGAATCTCTACAAAATCTGATTATCTTTTCAAGAGAACAAGTATTTGAAAAAGTACGTATACAAAATTACTCAACAAAACCAAGTCGTTTAACATCTATTTTTCTATGTAAAAGTAAAGAAGAATTAGATACCTTTAGACAACTCTCAGGAGGAAGGCTTTGGGATATCGCTTATAAAGTCGAAATCATTGACAACAAGCCAATTTTTGAGACAGATTATACATTTGCAAATTTCCCACAAGGAAGTTTTCAATTGCAAGAGTTTGAAATTATGGCACATAGATACTGGAAAGGAGAGAATATTCAACATTTAGAAATATTAACAGAAAGTAGAATTAAGATAATTCAAAAATTATAATCCATAGCTGAATCCCAATGAAAATAATATATCAAAACGATAAGTAATATGATTTCAAAAACCAAACTTATAAGAAAAGCAAAAGAGGCAATGCTTGCAGCAATACAATTATATAATAATCCTAGTATTTTATTTAAATCAGAAAATTTTATTATTCTGTCAATTATAGCCTGGACATATTTATTACATGCATATCTCGAAAACGAATCCATTGATTATAGATATTTCTCTATGAATGGAAGAAAAAAAATATTTAAGCGAACCAAATATGGAAATTTTAAATATTGGTCTTTGGATGATTGTATTTCCGGAGAATATTGTACAATCGATATCGATGAAGGAACTAAAGCGAACTTATATTTTCTAATAGGCATTAGAAACGAAATCGAACATCAGATGACAAATCACATCGATATAGCTATTAGTGCGAAGATTCAAGCAAACTGCCTAGATTTCAATGAATATCTAACTAAATGGTTCGGAGAGAGTCATGATATTTCTAAAAATATTTCTTACTCCTTGCAGTTTTCTCCTTTATCACAAGAACAAATTGATCAAATAAAAGAATCTCATGATATGCCTCTTAATATCAAGAATTTTATAAACGACTTTGATAACTCTTTAGATAGTGATACATATAATTCGCAGAATTTCGCCTATCGAGTAATTTTTACTCCGAAATTAGTAAATCATCCAGGACAAGCAGATCAAGCTATAGAATTCATACCAAGTGATTCTGAATTATCAGAAAAACTAAATGAGAGTTATACTGTAATAAAAGAAAAAGAAAAACAAAAATATTCTGCAACACAGATCGTAGAAAAAATGCAGAAAGAGGGTTTTACAAATTTCAGAATATATGAACATACATGCTTATGGAAAAAATTAGATGCAAAAAACCCCCAAAAGGGGTATGGAGTTTCTGTCGTTAATTATTGGTATTGGTATGATAAATGGTTAGATACAGTAAGAGAATTCTGTAAAAGCGAATATAAAAAGCATTAAAATGTTGATATCATTAACCAATGACTGAATCCCAATTAGAAAACAATATAATAGAAATATTAGAAACACAAGAATATAAACATATCTATGGACCAGACATAGCTCCAGACTCTAACAATCCTAAAAGAGAATCCTTTGAACAAGTTATTCTAATAGAAAACTTAACAAAAGCAATAGACAAACTAAACCCCAACATACCATATGAAGTAAAACAACAAGCTATAAAACAAATACTAAACATACACACACCAGATATTACCTTTAATAATGAAAAATTTCATAAATATCTAATAGACGGTGTAGAAATAGACTATCTTAAAAATAGAGAAATGGTAGGAGGGGGAGTAATACTAATGGACTATGATAATCCTGAAAACAACGAGTTGTTAGCTATAAACCAATATGCTATACAATACAATAATCTAATAAAAGACCATACATACTCTCTTTGAAATTCAGGAACTACCATTGATAAGTCTTTTACACCATTAAGAATATTTTTTATTTCCATGTTCCTATTAAATAAGGTTAAGATATTAATAATACTAATGAATAATATCAATGAATAGAGGGATTGTTAATGATTCCCTGATTTATTATGAATATATTAGATTTAATCCTACAATATTAACCTTTTCTCTCTTAGATTTTTCTTTCATTTCCAAGAATTGTCAATCTATACTCATGGCTTGCCTTTTATCTGATTCTGAGGATTTTCTAACATAGAAAACATATTTTAATTCATTGATATCTTTCATTAGAAGATAAGTAACCGAGGATGAAATAGCATTTAGAAAGATAAAATTTTAAACTTAGCATTTGGTTAATTTAAGAAATACTCAAGTCGTATATTTAGATTCATATTCCTTTACGAGTTTTGCTTTAATCTCACTTATTCCTAAATCTTCTGAAAATTTATTCACCGGTGAAATCCCCTCATTAAGTACATATAAGAAATCTTCAACTGAATAAAAACCATCATTACAATTTAATGAATATTCTATTGAATCCATCTTCGCTAAAAGGCAAATTAGTTGATAGTTTTTGTTTATTCGCCTAGTATTGTTATCTAAATGTGCCTGTGATAAATGTTGTGAAGGGGTTAACAAAATCAAATTCTCAATATATGATTTCAACTTAGGATATTCAAACTCCGGAAAAATATGATGAACCTGTGTAGCATTGCCACTTGCAAAGTTATCTTTAACTTCACTATTAGGAAAATGCCTTAATTTAACAAATCTCTTAGCTTTGTCAACTGTATATTTAACTCTAGCCTCTTCCGCATTTTTATATCCTTGTATTTTGTTATACTCTTTTCTTGTTATATTCTTGCTCTTTTCTAAGTCTCTCCAATTTTTTCTATTATACATTAGTTCATCGTATCCAATCATATCTGGTGATAAATAGCCTTTCCTTGTACCTTTCTTTTGTCTCTCAAATGCCAAAGGGTTAAGAATTTTTGTAAATATTCTTGATGGCTCTTTGGTATTTTCTCTTGTTATAGGTGTAAATTCATATAATAACTCACTAAAACCATTTTTAAGATTCTGAAAAGAATCACTATTCTGTTCAACAAAAAAATCCTCGAAAAGACTCCATATCCCTGAATCGCTTAAGACTTTAAACAAATATTTACATAAAAATTTTAAAGCATTTCTTTCTTTAACAGCTATGAATTCAAGAGCTTTCCTGTTTTTAAGTTTATATATGTTTCTATTTCCATCTTTTCGCTCATACAGTATTCCTGCATATGCGAGTGTCTTCAGTGGCTGAGCAAAAAATTTGTCATACTCGGATTTTGCTTTTTCATCGTTAAGATTTGGTTTGTTAAATATTTCTACAACATTTTTCATAGCATATTCACTTGTCCAAATATCTTTCGATGAGAATTCCTTTGTATTATCGGAAGCAATAAACTGCAAAATACAGTCTGCAATTATTGAAAGAACATCAGGAGTAACTTTTTGATCCATAAACCTTGCATTTCTCGTTTTCCTTATATCGTAATCATATGATTGGAGTAATTGTTCTATTTCATTCATCCTCTTTTAGTATACCAAAATAAAATACCGAATTAGAATCAATATTGAGCGAACGTGTTCCTAGATTCCTCGCAATCATATAAAACTTTCTAAACTCCTCTGAAGCAAAATATTCCAACGAATGTACACTTATTTTCTGATTTTTTAATTTTGGTATAAGTATTGCAACAGATCCATCAACTATTGTATTAGGTGGAAGGAAAACTGCTCGAGGTTTATAAGTAAGATTAGGAACTAATATACAGTTTTTTCTATTAATAAATTTAGAAACGGTGTAAGTACTCGTATCATCAACAAAACAATCATAGTTGGGGATATTAATAATTTCATTATTACCAATATTTCTAGATTTTAGAACTCGGAATTTCCCTTGAGGTTTAGTATCTTTTTTTGTAATTTGTCTGTCCCTAAACACATCGAAAGTATTTAATTTAAGTTTCCTCGCAACGCTATCAAAAAAATCATTCCTGTATAGCAACCAATTTGGATAAGTTTCTTCTGTTATATAAGATTGCTTTCTAAGTCTACTTTCTAATGTAATATATGATTCAATTTGGGTAAAATTTTCATTTTCTACTTTTTTATTTTTTATTATTAATGATATTGTTTCAATTTTCACCCCATTAAAACCTTTTTCACCATAATCAATAATCGTTGTAATTAATAAATCTTTCACTTTGTTCCTCGTGGTTTTATACATAGGAGAACTAATAAAAGCTTTAGGTAAAACAAATGCTACCATTTTACTAATATTTAATGCTTTTTCCAAAAAGAAAACATAAATATTGTCAATATCTTTTTCAACCAAAGCAAACTTATATTGTGCCAAAATTTCTTTATCTTTAATTTTCCCAAAAGGTGGATTCCCAACAACTAGGTCATATTTATTTGAAAATCTGTGTTTTAGGAAATCGTTATGAATAAAGTTTATTTTAACATTATTTGGGAAGCCGAACTTATTCAATAGTAATTTGACATTTTCAAGAGAATTTTCGTCAATATCTACAATATCTATAACTAAATCCTTTATATGCTTGTATTTT
>Ga0116190_1003851_pt1 | contig 10866 bp, 7 predicted proteins | sample AD_JPNTR4_MetaG_FD_89808 | JGI IMG/M metagenome (GOLD analysis project Ga0116190, IMG submission 89808) | Active sludge microbial communities of municipal wastewater-treating anaerobic digesters from Japan - AD_JPNTR4_MetaG | ecosystem: Engineered > Bioreactor > Anaerobic > Digestate | place... | reverse complement strand
GCATCTGTCCGATCCTGAGCGCATGTTCTTCGTGACGCTGTTGTTGAACCAGGTGCTTGGGTGGATGCGCACGCAACCCGGGACGACCAGCCTGCGGGCGCTTCTGTACATGGATGAAGTCTTCGGGTTCCTCCCGCCGGTAGCCTCCCCGCCCTCAAAACGGGTTTTCCTGACCCTGTTGAAGCAGGCACGGGCCTTCGGACTGGGTCTCGTCCTGGCTACTCAGAATCCGGTTGATCTCGATTACAAGGGACTCTCCAATACCGGCACCTGGTTTATCGGTCGTCTTCAAACCGAGAGGGACAAGGATCGCTTGCTGGAAGGCCTTACAAGTGCCACGGCTGGAACCGGTTCCTCACTCGATTCCTCCAGGATTTCCGACCTCTTGTCGCGTCTCGGAAAGCGGGTCTTCCTCATGCACAATGTCCACGCTCGAGGCCCGGAGCTCTTCCAGACCCGCTGGACGCTTTCATATCTGGCAGGTCCATTGACCCGCGATCAGATCAAGGAACTGACAAAATCGCGAGATGTGCCGGAACGACAACCGGGATCAACGCCGGCGATCGTGCCGCCACTTCCTCAGAGCGCTCTGGCGGTCAGCTCTGCGCCTGCGGTCGGGGTCCCATCTGGCCCTCCATTTGTTCCCGAAGTCAATCAGTTTTTCCTTCCAGCGGATTCAGGGACGGGTATATACACCCCATTCTTCTTTGCTGCCGCTCGTATCAGCCTGCTCGATAACCGTTACGGGGTTGCCTATTCCGAAGACGTCGCCCATGTCTATCCGATTGTGCAAAAAGCGGTGTCTGCTTTCCTCTGGGATGACGCGCAGTCGCTCCCGCCCGGAAGCGAAGAGCGATTCTCTCAAGTTCCACCTCCTGGGGGCAGTTTCGCGTCTCTTCCCGCAGGTTGCGCCCACAACCTCAAGGCCGCAAATCTGGGACGTACCTACCGCGATTTCCTCGCTCGTATCTACAGTGTGCGACTTTGGCGAAGCCAAATCTTCAAGGTAGTCTCGCAGCCAAACGAGTCGGAAAGGGACTTCCGCATACGTCTGGCGCAGCTCAGCCGTGAGAGGCGTGATTTTGAGCTCGACAGGCTCAGGCAGCGTTACGCTTCACAGTTCGAAACCCTGAGCCGTCAAGAGGAATCCGCCCGCCTTGAGATTCGGCGCCAGGAGCATCAGTACGGAGAACAGAAACTGCAGACGGCGATTTCAGTAGGCGCCGGCCTGCTTGGTGCTCTCTTCAGCCGCTCGGGGCTGGGGACGATAGGGCGAGCCACCACGGCGGCGAGAGGAGCCACCCGGATCTCGCGCGAACGGCAGGACATCGAGCGAGCGAACGCCAAGCTGCAGCAGGTTCAACAGAGAAGGGCAGCCCTGGAGGAGCGACTCCGCCAGGAGGCCGATCGGCTGGCCGCCAGCTTCGATCCGCATATGGAGACGCTACAGGAAATCCAGATCAGGCCCAAGAAGGCAGATATTCTGGTCAAGGCCGCGGGTCTACTGTGGATTCAGAAAGCGTGAACTTACCGCTAGCGTCTCTTTAGCAGCAGGCTGTTCAAAACCACCGTAACGCTGCTCAAAGCCATCGCAAAAGCGGCGACAGCGGGATGCAGGCTGCGGAGAAAGCCGGGCAGGACGGTGAAAGGATAGAGAACTCCGGCTGCGATCGGAATCAGAAGGACGTTGTAGAAGAAGGCCCAGAAGAGGTTTTGTCTTATCGTTCTCAAGGTTGCCTGGCTGAGAGCAAAGGCGCGGGGAACAAGATTGAGGTCCGGCCGCATCAGCGTAATGTCGGCTGTCTCCATAGCGACGTCGGTCCCGGTTCCAATCGCTATCCCCACGTCAGCCTGTGCAAGGGCGGGGGCATCGTTAATGCCGTCGCCGATCATCGCCACGTGGTGGTCATACTGTTCTTGCAGCTTCTTGATCTGCTCCGCTTTCTCAGCCGGCCGGATTTCGGCCTGTACCTCGGTGACACCGACCTCGGCGGCTATTGCTTTGGCCGTCTCCCAGTTGTCACCAGTCAGCATCACGACCTCAAGCCCCATTTCCTGCATGCTCTTTACGGCTTCTTTTGATCCGCTCCTCACCTGATCGGCAACCGCAATTAATCCGAGAGCGGTGGTACCGAGGGCGGTCCATACGACCGTCTTGCCTTCGGTCTGCAGCCTTCGAGCCTCGGTCTCCAGACCGTTGAGTTCAATTCCGAGATCAGCCAGGAATGACTGATTCCCAACAACCACCCGATGCGCATCGACCGTGGCAACTATTCCGCTGCCGGAGACCGCTTCAAACAGCTCAGGAGTAGACAGCGGCAGCCGCTGTTCCTTGGCCGCGTTGACGATTGCTTCTCCGAGCGGATGTTCACTCCCGGCTTCCGCGCTGGCGGCGAGTCTAAGCAGGACCTGTTCAGGCGTGAGCGTTTTTCCTGCAGGCGCCATTTGTGACTGCCCCGGCCCCTGGGAGCCGGCAGAGTCTTGGACAGGTTGCAGAACAGGGAGCAATTCGGGGGGGATAGCATGAACCAGATCTGTCACCGAGGGCTGGCCCCTGGTTATGGTGCCTGTCTTATCGAGTACAACCACCCGCAGCGAACGGACGTGCTCCAAGGCCTCGGCGTTTCTGAAAAGGATGCCTTGCTCGGCGCCGCGTCCCGTTCCCACTATGATCGCCGTCGGGGTGGCGAGTGCGAGCGCGCAGGGACAGGCGATTACAAGGACTGCGACGGTGCGGATCAGTGCCGGGGTAAATCCGAGTCCGATCGCCCACCACCAGACGAAGAAAGTAATGGCCGCGATCAAGACGACGACCGGAACGAAAACGCCCGCCACTGTGTCTGCCAGGCGTTGAATGGGTGCTTTGCTCGCCTGCGCTTCTTGCACCAGCCTTACGACCTGCGAAAGAGCGGTTTCAGCTCCAACCCGGGTTGCCTCAAACCGAAACATTCCCTGTTTGTTGATGGTCCCGCCGGTCACCTGGCTGCCTGGTTTCTTCAGGACCGGCATGCTTTCTCCTGTCAACAGGCTTTCATCCAGCGAAGACTGGCCCGAGATCACAATGCCGTCGACCGGGACCCTTTCCCCTGGCCGGACTAGGACAATATCCCCGACTCGCACTTCGTCTGCCGGGATTTCGATCTCGGTATTGTCCCGTATGACTCGTGCAGTCGGTGGCTGCAGCCGCATCAACTTACGGATTGCTTCGCTGGTTCTGACTTTGGCGCGCGCCTCCAGGAGCTTACCCAGCTTTATAAGCGTAATGATCAGGGCGGCCGTCTCGTAATAAACATGACTTCCCCAGCCGAGATATCCTACGGTGAGGGCGACGGTTACAAAAACGCTGTAAACGTAGGCGGCCGAGGACCCCATTGCGATCAGAACATCCATATTGGCCGCCCGGTTGCGCAAAGCTTTATAAGCGCCCACGTAGTAATCGGCGCCGACATAGAACTGAACCGGGGTCGCCAGCAGGAAGAAAAGCCAGTTGACCCAGGTGAGGTGCGCCCATTGGCCGAATAGACCCAGGTCTCGTCCCATGCTGAGGATCAAAAGCGGGAACGCAAGGGCCGCGCCGATTTCAAGTTTATGCTTCTGACGGCTGGCTTCTCGTTCGCGAGCCAGCCTCTCATAGTCCTCAAGCTCCCGCTGCGGTGCTTCCACAACACCGTATCCTGCGTTCTCAATCGCCTTTACGATATCCTGTCGCTTTACTTCGCCCGGCAGGAATTCAACGGTTGCCCGTTCTGTGGCCAAATTCACGTTCGCTCTCACCACTCCAGGCACCTTGCGTTTGAGTGCCCGTTCTATGGCTTGAGAACAGTTGGCGCAGGTCATCCCCGTGACTGGGAGTTCGAGGCGGGTCAAAATCACGTCATATCCCGCCTCCTGGATGGCACGCACGATGGTTTCTTCGCGAACGGCAGAAGGATCGAAGATGACTGTTGCCTTTTCACTCGCCGGATTCACAGAAACATGTGAGATTCCCGGAATTCCGCTCAGTTTCCGTTCCAGCGTACTGGCGCAGTTCGAACAAGAGATTCCAGCGATCGGAAAACTGACTTGACGCTGAATCATACTGCCACTGCCCTTGTTAGGACGTTTCTTCGGGAGGATAGTTAATTTCATGAAGGACGCGGCGGACGTCCTCCCAGCTGGCGGGAGCGCCCCATTCGACGGACAATTCTTTGGTGGTCGGATTCACCTCGACCAGGCTGATGCCGTCCAATTCGCGCAACTCTCTCTTTATGGTATTTGCACAATGATCACAGCTGATGTTCGGAACTCGAACTGTTCGTTTGGCCATGGAGACACTCCTTCTAATGCTCCTGATCAATTCTGAACAAGGGAAGGGAGCGTTGTCAAAGTCGGGCTAGGCTGGGGCCAAGCCTTCTGTTATCTTTCCCGTGGCGACTATGAAAGCTCTGATTTTGAAAGAGTACAACAAGATTGTGTACGACGAGGTTTCCGAGCCGACTCTCTCGACCGACGCGGTCATGATCCGGGTGAAGGCGTGTGGCATCTGTGGCAGCGACGTCCATGGGATGGACGGAAGCACCGGCCGGCGAATTCCGCCGATTATCATGGGCCATGAAGCGGCCGGCGTGATTACTGCGGTCGGGGACGGCGTCCGGGATTTTCGGCCGGGAGATCGGGTGACCTTCGATTCCACTGTTTATTGCGGGGCGTGCTATTTCTGTCGTCGAGGCGAGATAAACCTGTGCGACAACCGCCGGGTGTTGGGTGTTTCCTGTGAAGAGTACCGGCTTCACGGCGCCTTTGCGCAGTACGTGGCAGTTCCCGAACGAGTGCTGTACCGCCTTCCTGACGGACTGAGTTTCGAGCGTGCCGCGATGGTCGAACCATGTTCCATCGCCTTTCACGCCGTTGCCCGGGCACAAGTCAGGCTTCACGAAGCCGCGGTCGTGGTCGGATCGGGGATGATCGGTTTGTTGATTATCCAGGCCCTGAAATTATCTGGCTGTGGCCAGATTATCGCTGTTGACCTCGAGGACCGGAAGCTGGAATTGGCGCGCCAATTGGGTGCCCAAGGGGCTTTGAATCCTTCCCGCCAGGACGTGGTCGCCGAGGTGCGCCGGCTGACCGGGAACCGGGGTGCTGATATGGCTTTCGAAGTGGTGGGCATTTCGCCTGCTGTCCAGATGGCGATCGCTTGTGCACGAAAGGGTGGAAGAGTCGTACTGGTCGGAAATCTTGCTCCTGCCGTTGAATTTCCGCTGCAGGCTGCAGTGACGCGAGAGTTGACCGTCCTTGGCTGCTGTGCTTCCAGGGGAGAGTACCCGGCCTGCCTCGATATGATTGCTCAAGGACGAGTGAATGTCGATTTCCTGATCAGTGCGATCGCTCCTTTAGAGGAAGGCGCTTCCTGGTTCGAACGGTTACGTTCGAAGGAACAGGGGCTGATGAAAGTGATCCTTAAGCCGGAATAACGGACGGAATTCCTTTGATCACTGTTTCAGATGCGCGCAGACTTTAATTGAGATCTCGAACCTTAAGGGTGTTTCGGCCGGGTACAATTCTATGGCGTCCCTGATGATCTGAGTGATGAAGGGGTCCCCCGCGATCAGCACTGCCTCCAGTTCGCTCTCAGTGTAAACGAGAACGTCGCACGGATAGGGAGGCGCTTCAGCCAGGAAGGGGTCGAGTCTGTGACGAAGGATTCGGCAGAGTGCGCAAAACGATCAACAAATCTATGTCGCTCCGGGCCGAGTAGTCCGTCCTGGCAAACGAGCCGAAAAGAAGCACCCTTTGGACCTCCGGTCTGGTTTCTGCCATGCGTATCGCCGCACGGCGCGCAACTTCGATTATTTCGTCCCGGTCAACGAATCTGCGACTTGCAGTACGCAAGAATGGATTTTCCATGGGTCAGTGCCTCTTGCGCGTCGGCGGCGGTGAAATAGTCCTTCTGCCTCAGCCAATCGAGCGAACGATCGGTCATGGTCCGATTATAGCGGAAGCAGATCCGCGTTTCTCAGCGGAGCGACGCGGCCTTACTCAGCCCAGCCGCCCGCAGATCATCCGTGTAATCCGCGCCATCCGTTTTATTTGTGGGCGTCCCGGACCCGCGGATAAGAGGGATTACACGGATTACGTGGATTCGTAAACCAGAAGCGCCACATCTACATCGTTGTTGTAAGCTCTGCTTCTATCAGTGATAATCCCTTCATGAATGAGGTGACGCGAAGGACGTTTATCGTCGGCGCCGGGAGCGCTTTAACTCTCGGCAGAGTTCATGGCCATCAAGCACCGGTTTCAGGGAATTTCCGCGGCCCAATTTGCTTCTTTTCAAAACACCTTCCGGATCTTCACTGGAAAGATCTTGGGCCGGTCGTAAAGTCCGCTGGGTTCGACGGGATAGATTTAACCGTTCGCCCAAACGGCCACGTCCTGCCTGAACGTGCCAAGGATGAACTGGAACCGGCTATCCGGAAAATCCGGGAGTCCGGCGTGAAACTTCCGATGCTGACCACCGCGCTGCTATCGGCCGACGAGGATGCTGCGGAACCGATTCTCGCCACGGCGGGGAGGCTTCAGGTTCCGTTTATCAAGCCGGGCTACTACCGGTATGAACTGAAAGACATCAGGAGTGAGTTGGCCGACGTGGAGCGTCGTCTTTCCGGACTGGCGGCACTTGCCAAGCGGCACGGCGTTAAAATCGGTTATCACAACCACGCGGGCTACGTCGGGGGGCCGGTCTGGGACGTGGCGGGTATCATCGAAAAGCTCGACTCGCCGGCGCTTGGCTATTACTACGATATCCGTCACGCGGTTGTCGAGGGGGGAGGAATAGGCTGGAAGGTCTCGGCCCGGCTTGTGACTCCTCGTCTTAAGATGATTGCGATCAAGGATTTTTACTGGGAGAAGGTCGCAGGGAAGGGCTGGCAAGTAACAAACTGCCCGCTTGGTGAAGGCATGGTCGACTGGCCGTCATTTTGCCGGATACTCGCCCAGGCGGGTTTTCAAGGGCCGGTTTCGGTTCATATCGAGTACGAGATACCGGGGAAGACCAAGAGCGCGAGGCAGGATAACACGCTCGTTGCCGCCCAGCGGGATCTCGACTTTTTCCGAAAGTGCATCCAGGAAGCCTATTCCTGACTAGACCTGAGTGAAGGTGAATTCGGTCAAGCAAACCTGGCCCTGCGGATCTGAGGAGGAAAAATGAGATCCATAAGTCGTCGCCGCATGTTGGAAGTGATAGCCGTTGCCCCGGCGCTAAATTTGCTCCTGCCAAAGATCAAGGCTTCTGGAATAGCGATTGAGAAGCTGGATTACGCATTTGAGGATTACCTGTACCGAACGCCGCTCAAATTTGGAGGCACAGTCGTCGACCGGGTTACGCTTCTCAACGTGAATTGCACTGTAAAGACGGCCGACGGAAAAACGGCGCGAGGCTTTGGTTCGATGCCCCTGGGTAATGTCTGGTCGTTCCCTTCGGCGGACATGGGCTATGAAACCACTCTGAACGCCATGAAGGTCCTGGCCGGTGAAATCGCGAAGATTACGTCTGGTTACCGCGAATTCGCACATCCGATTGACATCAACTGGTCTCTCGAACCCGAGTACCTGCGGGCGGCGGAGGCCGTATCCAAACGTTTGAATCTGAAACAGCCGATTCCCAAGTTGTGTACGCAGGTGACTGCCAGTCCTTTCGACGCGGCAGTGCACGACGCTTTTGGAAAACTGTACGGCATCAGTTCTTACCAGACGTACAGTCGGGAATTTATGCCGAGCGATCTTTCTCGATACTTGGGCGCTGAATTCAAAGGCGAATATCTGAACCAATACGTCCTTTCAACGCCTAAGCCGCGTATGCCGCTCTATCACCTGGTCGGCGCTGTAGATCCGATCCTCGAGGAAGACATCCCGAAGAGGTTGAACGACGGGTTGCCTGAAACCTTGCCCGAGTGGATCCACTACAATGGTTTGACTCACATCAAGATCAAGCTTAACGGTGACGATCTGGACTGGGACGTGAATCGAGTCGTGCGTGTTGACCAGGTAGTGACCGAGACTCAGAAGAAACGCGGGGTCGAGAAGTGGCATTACTCTCTGGACTTCAATGAGAAATGCCGGAACGTCAAATACCTGATGGACTTCCTGGGGCAAGTGCGGGAGCGGGCCCCGAGCGGCTTTGATCGCATCCAGTACATCGAGCAACCCACTCGGCGTGACCTCCGCAGCGATCGGGCCAATGTGATGCACGAGGCTTCCAAGCTGCGCCCGGTCGTGATCGACGAATCACTCACCGACTTGGAAAGCCTGCTGCTGGCAAAGGAGATGGGATATACGGGCGCCGCCCTGAAGGCCTGCAAGGGGCAGAGTCAGGCGATGCTGATGGCCGCCGCCGCTCAAAAGTACAAGATGTTCCTCTGTGTCCAAGACTTGACCTGTCCGGGCGCATCCCTGATCCATTCCGCCGGGGTGGCGGCTCATGTCCCGGGTGTGGCGGCAATTGAAGCCAATGCCAGACAGTACGTCCCGGCCGCGAACAAGGCCTGGGAGTCCCGGTTTCCGGGAATCTTCAACATCAAGGACGGAACCATCGATACAAGCGTGCTAAAAGGCCCGGGACTCAGTGCAGTAAAAGATTAAGGGATCACGCACGAGGCCCCAACTATCAGCGACTGATTCACATAGACAAAAGCGCGTGGGGCCCGCTTCGGGAAGAAGCGATGGCAGGGCGAAGGGGAGTTGCCTGGCCAAGGCGGCTGGGTGACTCCCCTTCTATCTTTCAACCGTTAACGAATCTCGAGATCGTCCTTGTGAGGCAGTTTTGGGAAAGGCGCATGTGGCTCGGTCTGGTACCAATAGGCCACAGAAGCAATGTCGTCGCGCAAGGGAAGGTAGCGGCCATCGGAACGCCATCCGAGTGCCTGAATAGTAACGCGTAAGTCCTTCTCAAAGCGGATCGGATCGACGATGTGCCAGCGATACATTCCAAACCGCTGCTGAGAATTGTAGACTCCGTCCGGGCGGATTACTTGAGATAGCCCGGAGTATGGCGTAGTGAATTCCTGGTACTGCCTGGTTTCTCGGTTCTCAAAGTTGTAGGAACCGCAGAAATAGTCTTCCGTGCCCGTGCCGCAGATCGTGGGGAACTTGTCATCGCCGTCGATGAAGAATTTGATCTCCCCTTCACCCCACCAGCCGTTATTGTTTACGCCCCAGGCCAGGTAGGTGCCCACGTAGTGTCCCCATCCTTTCACACCATCCAGGATGACGTAATCGGTTTTGTAGGGAAGGGGATTAATCCTGTTGAATCGGGCATGAAAATAACCGACGTCGTCTGGTACGTCGGTCAGAGTGTAGTCAATCTGGTAGTAAAGCGTCATGCGTTCCGTGTCGATGTTTTCCATGGTGATCTTGCATGACTTCTTGAACGGCATAAGCCAGTAGCAGTTAAAGGCGCTTCCCGGATTGACGCAGACAGCCAATGAGGAGATCTGTGAGTATTTCCCCCAGCCACAAGCAAAAAAGTCACCAACCGGGGCTTCGACAGAAGGCTCGGTCTCGCCGTCCCAGTAAATCCTCAGGATCGAAAAACGCCAATTGCCCGTCGGGGTCATCCAGATGTGCTGAATTGCACCCGGTCCTTGAATCTCGGCAAGAGTGAAGGTCTGCCCGGGCTGGATATGAATCGAAGGCGACACTTTCCACCCCTGTCCGAGGTCGCGCGCGGCGTTTTTCCCGGTTCCCTCAGTCGCCATTCCCCCCTTCCCTTTCTCTCCCGTGAAGTTCTCAGCGCTGATTGACCGGGATTGGGCACGTGAAAGGCGTGCCAGGTTACCAAGGTTCAAGTAGAGACCGTCAAAGCTTGCTTGTTCCTGGGCGACCGCCAGAACGGTCAGGCTCATGATAGTAACGAGAGCAATTGAAAACCAGCTACGCATCTTCTTGACCTCCCTTAAACAGTAATCAACAATCTTCCGTTCTCCATCACCTTCTGCTCATCGAACCATACGGTCGGCTGTTTGATTAGCCCGTCCAGGTGGCTGGGAACTTGGACGGAACCTCCCATAGACTTGTTGTCGCCGAAAGCAATGTGGATCGTCCCCTGAACCTTTTCGTCCTCGAGGATGTTCCCCGACAAAATCGCCTTGTCATTGGTACCGATTCCGAATTCTGCAACATTGCGAGCCGGACGACCGTGCGGAGCGAGTAACTCCAGCAATCGATCTGCTTCCTCGCCTCCCGAAATGTCACTTGCATAGCCGTTCTCGACAGTGATTTTGATTGGCGTCTGTACCTTTCCAATTCCGGCCATGGAACCGTCGACCACCACGACGCCGCTGGACTGCTCTTCCAGTGGCGCGAGATATGCTTCGCCGGTAGGCAAGTTTCCCCATTGACCGCGCTCTCTGAAAAGGCCGGAACTCGCGTGAGGGGTTCGCCCGCTGATCGGCAGAACGATATCTGTGCCGGCGGGCGCCGTTACCCGCACGATTCGTGTCTGCTTCATAAGCTCACATAACGCATGCGTGCGCCGCGCGATCGCCAGGTAGTCCGCATTCATGCAACGAATCATGATCTCCTCGCTGACTCCGGGAAGCGTGGCAATTCGGGCGCCGCTTGCCGAAGCCGCTCTGCGGGCTTCTGTGTGGGTCAGGGATTTAGAAGTGGGGCACAGAACCAGGTGGAACTCCTTCATCAAGGCGGCGACTGTCGAGGGTGGTTCTTCGCCGTTGGTCTTTCGCGGCACCATCTCGATCATCAAAACGTCGAGGTTAAGCTGCCGGGCCGCCTCCCAGAGTGAATGGGCGATGGGGCGGAGTGCTTCGTCGGTCACAATCAGGGCCTTTTCTCCCGGCTTTGCGCCCATGCAGTCACGAAGCGCAATCATGGAGG
>Ga0116190_1003843_pt1 | contig 10875 bp, 5 predicted proteins | sample AD_JPNTR4_MetaG_FD_89808 | JGI IMG/M metagenome (GOLD analysis project Ga0116190, IMG submission 89808) | Active sludge microbial communities of municipal wastewater-treating anaerobic digesters from Japan - AD_JPNTR4_MetaG | ecosystem: Engineered > Bioreactor > Anaerobic > Digestate | place... | reverse complement strand
GCCAGCGAGACAATCCGCCGGGGATGAGCCGGAACCTCGACCCTGCGGCCGATTTCATCCGTGACCGCCACCGCCCCGGCCGTGCCCGCCGCAAAAGCCGTCAGCACGAGAAGCGGCACAAAAAAAGAGACGATTTTTTTCGGCAGCGCGCGTTTCATTGCTAGTCCGTAATTTTGTAGCGGAAGGACGCGATGATGTTCAGGCGCGACAAATCGTAAATTGCCGGCAGCGGGTCAAACGGCGCCGCCTTCTGCACGACCCCCAGAGCCCCGTCGTCGAGTTCCGAAAAGCCGGAAGACGTCACCAGGGCCACGCCGGAAAGCCGGCCGTCGGCGTCAATCGTCATCTTGACCACGACAACGCCCTCTTCGTTTCTTTCAAAAGAAGCCGGGGGGTATTCCCATATTTCCATGATCTTTCGTTTGATTTTAGACAGATAAGAAACGTACTTGATATCGGTGCTGCCCAGATCAATGGTTTCCTCGCGCTCCTCATCGCTGCCAACATTCAGCCCCTTTTCCGCGGGCGCTTTGATTCCGCCGGATTTTTCCTTGAACCTGGACGTTTCCTTTCTGGGTTTGGGCGGCGCGGCCATGTCCCTGGGGACTTCCTTTTCGAGGGTGACGGACAGGACATCTTCGAATTTTATGTCACTGCGCAAATCAATGGCGCCCGTCACCGCCAGCACACTCAGATGAAGAAAGACGGATATCGCCACCGGCCACATCATCGCTTTTTTGTTCATATCGGGCGTCTTCCTGGTTTCGCGTGTCTTGACGATAATTTTCAGCTGAAATCATATACGTCAACGGCCGGAAAATCAATCCTCTGTTTCAGCGCGCGCCGTTTTATTTTCCAGTCCGGAGAATAAAAAAACAGGCGGGTGCGCGCCCGCCTGTTCGGGAAAAACCAAAAAAGTTTCTTTCTACTCGATATTGGCGCTGACAACGGAGGCTATCTGCATCATGTCAATGGTTTCGCCTTCCTTCAATCTGGTGAAGTCCACGAGCTTGCCGCTGGAGGTCTTCACTTTCGTGTTGTTGACAATTTTAATCAGTCTGGCGTCAATCACGATGTTCTTTCCCGCGTTTTCCGGCTTGCCGTTGACGGTTCGGGTCTGCAGTTTGTTTTTCTTGATGTAATCCCAGAGCTTCTTGGTGATTTCCGTGCGCGGAAGCTCCTTGGCTCCCAGAAGCGCCGCCAGATCGGCCTTCAGTTTTACCGGTTTGTCCAATCCTTTTTTTTCTTTGGTCATGTCATGCCTCCGTTTTTTATTTTTTTGTTTGTTGGGGGAAATACGGGCTGGAGTATAAGAACTTTTATTTTTGCCTGTCAAGAAAATATTGTCTGTAAAAAAACGGCCATAAAAACAGACAATCTGTATTGTTTTAATTTTTTATTTGTTATAATGTTACGGCAATTTTAACGGTATTTTCATCATGACAATTGCTCGATGCATAAACCTCTATTGAAGGAACCAACCTTATGAAGTCAAAAGTCACCATTGTGGGAGCAGGAAATGTCGGGGCAACGACAGCGCAAAGGATTGCTGAAAAAGAACTGGCCGATGTCGTATTGATAGACGTTGTCGAGGGCATCCCGCAGGGCAAATCCCTGGATCTGGCCCAGGCCGCGCCGATTGAAAAACACGACGCACGTCTTATGGGAACCAACTCTTATGAGGCTTCCGCCGATTCCGATGTCGTTATTATTACCGCGGGAATCCCGCGGAAACCGGGCATGAGCCGGGATGATTTGCTGGCAACCAACCGGAGAATTATGCGAGACGTTGCAAGGCAGGCCGCGATTCATTCCCCCCGGTCCATCCTGATTATCGTCAGCAACCCGCTTGACGCCATGTGTCATGTGGCGATGGAGGAAAGCGGCTTTCCGAAAGAAAGGGTCATCGGCATGGCAGGTGTTCTCGATTCCGCTCGTTTTCGTTTCTTTATCGCCGAAGAGCTGAATGTTTCCGTGGAAAACGTTCACGCGCTGGTTCTGGGCGGTCACGGTGACACCATGGTTCCTCTGCCGCGCTTTTCAACCGTTGCGGGCGTTCCGATCACTGAACTCATGCCGCGCGACCGCATTGAGGCGCTGGTGGAACGCACCCGAAAAGGCGGCGCCGAAATCGTGGGCCTTTTGAAAACCGGCAGCGCCTACTACGCCCCTGCATCGGGCGCGGTGGAAATGGCGGAAGCCATCCTGAAAGACAAAAAGAAAATTCTGCCCTGCGCCGCCTATCTGGAAGGCGAGTACGGCATTTCCGGCCTTTTCGTCGGCGTGCCCGTGAAACTGGGCAAAAAAGGCGTCGAACAAATTCTGCAGATTAATCTCTCCCCCGAGGAGACGGACGCCCTGCATCAATCAGCTGCCGCCGTCCGGGAATTGGTAACCGCAATGGAGAGGATGCCATAGACCGCCGTTGCCGAAGTTGTTTTTAATCGGGGACTTGCCCGGATGGCCCCGCCCGCCGATTTGCGCGGCCATATCCAATCCACCATGTACCAACCCGATTTTCAGCCCTATATCTGAAAAGCGACAACAAAAAAATCCTTAAAAAACCGCCTCAAAAACCTTGATAAAGACCGGCCTTTTCTTTCATATAAAAAATCAAAGATTTCCCTTTAGTTTGCTTTGACAAAGTCGTCGTTTATTCAGGCAGCAAAACGTTTACCCAAACCAGCAAAATTTTTTTTGTGTTTTGATGTCAGAGGATCTCTTAAAAAAACACCTTGTTTCTTCAATCAAAAAAAGATGCGTTTTTTTCTTTGAAATAAACCGTAAACGAAAGGAGTCGGCAATGAAAACAAAAGGAAGTTGGTGGCTGATAGGCGGCTTTCTGGTTTGCCTGCTGGTCATGCCGTCATTCGTCCGGGCGGACGTGACGGTTAGCGGCGGAACAGAAACCGGCATGGTTGATCTCGAAGGCATCAACAATGGAACGGTAACGCCGGGCGACTACACGACGGTCAGCGGCACAACCCGCAACGCGTATGTCACGGACTCGGGGGCAGTTTCTACCGAGGACATGGCCGCAATCTTGACGAACGCGAACGGGTGGAATGTGAACGTCAGCGCTGGCAGTTCATTAACGGGTGCCGGTTATGGTGTTTTGTTCGGCGATGACCAAGAAGGTCCTTATTTCAACGGCACACTGACCAATTATGGAAATATTCTTGGCGGTGGGTATGGCGCCTTGATGAGCTACGGCACCATTACAAACTACGGCACCCTCGAGGGTGATGGTGGTGGTGGCGCTTATTTTGAGAGTGATGGAACGGGAACGGCAACAGTGACAAACTACGGAAATATATGGGGCAATGGTTTTAATGGTATTATCATAAGCAGCGACGGTGCGCTGACCGCAAGGATACAAAACAATGTCGGCGGAGATATCTATGGTTATTACAACGGTATTGTTTTCGATAGCGAAGGCGCGGGCGATGTCCAGATAACCAACGCCGGAACAATTACCGGCGAAGACGGAAATGGCATCTACCTCTTCAGCGGAGGGACGGGCACTTTTACGGTAAACAATACGGGGGACATCACTTCCGCTGGTTCCGATTATGAAGCCATTTACATTGCAGGCTTTGATGACGACTCGCTTAGCGGTTCAGGAACGGGCACCGCGACGATTACCAACTCCGGCTCGATTTCCGCCTATGGCTCCGGTATCGGCATTGAATATCTGGATTCGGCAACCATATCCAACGCCGGGCAAATTCAATCCTCGGACAGCGCAGGGCTTTACGTCAACAACGTCGGAGACATCACGCTCAACAATGCCGGGCTGATTCAAGGAGATTATAAAGGCATCTCCATGCAGGACGTCGGCGATGTCTCCATCACCAATCTAGGCAATGCCATGATTCAAGCCAATAGCGACGCCATTTACATTGTAAGCGACGGCAGTGATGTGACCATTACCAACTCAGCCGGCGGCAAAATTCAAAGCAGCGCCTATGGTATTGGTATTGATATTCGATACCCGGACACGGCCACCGTCAACAATTCCGGCAGCATAGTAAGCCCCTCCTATGCCATTTACATCGCAGAGGGAAATGCGGCGATCGTAAATAATTACGCTGGCGGAGAGCTATTTAGCTATGATGACGACGGGATACATATTGAGAATACGGACACGGTTACCGTGAACAATTACGGCAGAATCGAAGGCTACTATGGTGATTATGACGGCGGCGGTATATATATTGGTGGAGCAGAAACCGCAACGGTCAACAACTACGCCGGCGGACAAATCACCGGCTTCGAAGGTGAAGGCATATACATGAACTCCATTGACACCGCCACGGTCACCAACGCGGGCTTGATTTACGGCTACATGGACGGCATCGGGATTGAAGACGTTCATGACGCCACCGTCACCAATTCGGGCACGATCCTGAGCGGTTACGATGAGTATGATTACGCGGGCATTTACCTTGATGGCATTGATAAAGCCAACGTCACCAATCTGGCGGGCGGCTTTATCTTCGGGGAAGATGACGCCGGCATATATATGACTGACGTAAACACCGCAACGGTCACCAACGCGGGAACCATCAGGGGTTATTACAGCGGCATTTCGATTTACGGCTCTGCCGGCTATTCCGAGCTTGTCGCTGACGATGACGACGACCTTGGCCCCAGCAGCGCGACGGTGACCAATTCCGGCACGATTATGAGTGATTATGACGGCATCTACATCGGCGGAATGGATTCGGCCAAAGTCACCAACAACGCCGGCGGCGTGATTCAATCCTACGAAGGCCGCGGCATCGCCATGAAGTATATCGGGACACCGGCCATGGCAACCGCCGAAGTGGTCAACTCCGGCACGATTCAGGCATTCGGTTATCATGACGAAGATGGTAACGGCGATGCCATTTATATCGCCTACGCCGACGCCGCCAAAGTCACCAACAACACCGGCGGCCTGATCCAGAGCCGATACGGCTACGGCGTGGGCATCATCGAAACCGGCGCGTATGAAGAAACATATTACGATGATGACGATGATCTGATGGAGGTGCGGATACCGGGTCCCGTTGATGTGACAAACTCCGGCACGATTCAGGCCTATCTCGGCGGCGTGGGCGTCGCCTCTGCGGGCGCGGTCACAGTGACCAACAATGAAGGCGGCATCATTCAGGGCGGTGTGGGCTACATGGGCTCGGATGACGATGACGATTACATCCCCTCGGGTGTCGGCATTATCGGCGCGGAAACGATTGACGTGACGAATAAAGGCACCATCACGGGAATTTTGGCGGGCGTGGGCGCTTATGAAGCGACGGGCGGCGCGGGCCAGGACGGTGAGTACGGAACGGAAGATGATGTCGCGGCGACGATTAATATCACCAATTCCGGAACGATTCAGGGCTTCTATACCGGCGTGAGCGCTTATGGAGCGATGGGCGCCCTCGCGAAAGCCATTCCGATGGATGACGATGACGATCTGGATTTGCCGGGCACCATCGACATCACCAACTCCGGCACGATTCAGGGCGAATACCTGGGCGTGGGCGCCGGATTCGCGGACATCATCAATGTCACCAATGAAAAAGGCGGCACCATCGAGCTGATGAACATTGGAAGCGGAGGCTTTGGCGTCGGCATCATGTATGGCGGCACGGCCACTGTGACCAACGCCGGAGAGATTCGGGGCGGTCAGGACGGCGTGGGCATGGCCTATCTGACCGAAGCCAAAGTGACCAACTCTGGAACCATCTGGGGAATTGGCAACGGCGTGGGCATTGTCTATGTAGACGAATCAGCCACGGTTGAAAACAGCGGCACGATTCGGGGCGTCGTCGAAGGCAGTGGCGTACTCATCACAAATGCGGGATTGGCGACAGTCAACAACAGCGGCACCATTGAGGGCCACTACGGTGTCTATATCGAAGCGTATGATGCCTCCGTCACCAACTCCGGAACCATTCAGGGCGGCAAATACGGCCTGTACGTCAATAATTATGCAAGCGATTCGACGACGATCGACAACTCGGGAACCATCATCGGCTCAACAGGCATAGCTGCGGGTGGCGGTTATACGACCATAGTCAACTCCGGGACGGTTACCGGAACAGGAGGAACGGCCATTTATGTGACTGACGACTACAATACCGTCACTCTGACGACCGGGTCCGTCATCAACGGCATCATTCAGGCCGACAATGAATATCCTGATAACTACATGGTGCTCGACGGCGAAGGCACAATCAACGCCGATCAGATTCAGCAGTTCTCCTACCTGGACAAGACCGGCGCCGGCACCTGGATTCTCAACGGAGATTATGACTATGCATCTGATTCCTATGACGGCCATACCATGACCGTGCATGAAGGCATCCTGGCGCTCGGACAGCGCGGCTCGGCCGATGGCGGCGTGCAAACAGACTACTTCTCGCAGGATGAAGGCGCATCGCTGGGATATGTCGTTTCCGCCACCGGCGCCACGGGGGCGTTGCTGGTCAGTTCGGAAGCGGATTTCAGCGACGGAGCCATCGTCGTGATTCCCACAGCGGGCACCTACGCGAAGGAGACGATTTACGAAAATGTTCTGAATCTATCCTCTGCCGACTTTACTCCGTGGGGCTCCGTGGTTTCAACTTCGGCTTTCCTCAGCCCGGAGATGATTGATCTTGATGAAGACGATATTTTCGACCTGGCCCTGACCCGTCTGAGCTTCACCTCGGGCATGCCGGAGAGTTTAAACGGATTCGGCTCCGCCCTCGACGAAATCTACGACACGGCAACGGGCGATATGCGCACCTTCCTGGATGAACTGCTGGTGCTGTCACCCGAAGACGCGGCGGCGGGCATGGCCTCGGCCAGCGGCGGAACGCAGAGCGCCATGCAGCGTTTGAGCTTCAGCGGTCTGGGCAATTACCTCGGCGTCATCAACAACCATCTGGGCGGCGCCAGCTTCGCTCAAAACAGCGGCAGCTCCGGCATGGCGTTTACGCCCTACACGCAGATGGCGCTGGCCGGCGGCGGTGAGACGCTCAGCGACGCCACGCCGCTTCTGCTGGCGGCGGTGGGCAACATCGGCCAGGGTCAAATCGCTTCGGGCACGAATTGGGGTCTGTGGATCGACGGCTACTTCAGCTACGGCGACCGCCGCTCCGACGACATCATCACCAAATACAACCAGAAGCTCTACGGCGGCATGCTGGGATTCGATTTCCGCGTCACGGACAACCTGTTCTTGGGCGTCAGCGGAGGCATCTCCACCGCGAAACTGGATTTCGACGATCTGGCCGACGAAGGCAAGATGAACAGCTATCAGGGCACCCTCTACGCCTGCTACAACGGCATGCCCTGGTACGCGGCGGGCATCTTCACCTTCGCCTACAACACCTATGACTTCGACCGTTACATCACCTTCGCCCCGGGTCTGGTCGCCAAATCGGATTACGACGGCAGAGAATACCTGGGCTACGGCGAAGCCGGCTACAAGTTCAACGCGGGCGGCGTGATTATCCGTCCGTCCGTGGCCTTCCAGGTTGATTATCTGACGCTGGATGCGTTCACGGAAACGGGCGCGGGAATGTACAATTTGACCTATGACGAAAACGACATCGGTTCCTACCAGAGCTTCCTGGGCGTGAACATCAGCGGTCCCATCAAACTGGGCGCCTCGGCCGTGTTGACGCCGGAGCTGAGACTGAAGTGGGCTCACGAGTTCTCCAACGACGACAACATGATCAAGGCGCGCCTCGCGGGCAGCGGCTCCGGCTCGAGCTGGTGGTCGGTGGAAGCCGAGGACCTCAGCCGCGACAGCGCCATTGTCGGCCTGGGCCTGAACCTGAAGTTCAACCGGAATGTGGCGGCCTACATCCAGTATGACGCCCAGATCAACAGCGATCTCATCACGCATACCGGTCTGGTCGGCCTCAGGTTCGAGTGGTAAGAAGGTCTCCCCCAAGGGCGCGCGGGGAAAGGTCAGACAGCCCCGGGCGTCCTTGAGGATGTTCAAAAAAAGGCAGGGCTTTGCAAGCCCTGCCTTTTTTAAATCCTTTTGAGGAATGGATTGACAAAAATCTTTTCCAATTTTAAAGTCTTCCCGGAACCAAAAAAGCAGATGAATGATGAAGCAAAATCATCATCCCGATGACAAAAAGAAAGGAGAAAACGCATGAAAAGAACAATGAAGGGGTTCGTCTTGTCGTGGGCGCTGGTGCTTGCCGTCGCCCTTGGGCTCGTAGCCGCTCCCGCGGGCATCGCCGCGGAGGGAAATCTCAAAATCGGTTTTGTTGACGTCGGCAAAATCATGAGAGACTCCAAGGCCGCCAAGGATGCCAGGGCGATTTATCAAAAAGACCTCGAGGCCAAAAAAGCGATTCTCAAGGAAAAAAGCGACAAGGCGGCCAGCCTGGAAAAGGATTTGAAAAACGCCGGTCAAAACTCGCCCGGCCTGAAGGAAAAGCGCGAAAAGCTGGCTCAGGAAATCAAGGAACTCAAGCGCCTCGAAAGCGACTTCAATGAGCAATTGAAGAAAAAAGACATCGAGATGACGCAGAAAATACTCGCCGATGTGCAAAACATTCTCAAGCAAATCGCCAAAAATGAAAATTACTCGATGATCTTTGAAAGAAGGTCCGCGCTGATTGCCTCCGAGGGACTTGACATTACCGACAAGGTCATCAAACTCTACGACGCGCAGAAAAAATAGTTTGCCCCCGGTCCTGTCCTGAAAAAGACGCCGGAAAAAAGCCCGGATTCCAGCCCCGGGCTTTTTCTTTGCCTGAAGGGGCGCGCCACGACATGGGCTTTCTCAGCGGTTTTCCCGCAAGACGCGGTAAGCGCCCAGGAGCGCCGAAACATTGTGCTGCACGCCGTCAATCCGGATGGCGGGCGTCCGAGGGCTTTCCAGAAATCCTCCGACGGCCCGCCGGGACCACTTCTTTTTTCGCGCCAGCTCTTCGGTGACCTGGTTTTTCAGCAAGAACCCGGCGCCGCGGAAAATCGCGCCGACAATCCTCTCCCTCTCCTGCGCCGTACCGAAATCCCGGGCCAGCTGATAGGCGGCGCACAATCCTTCCACGCGGGCGGCCGCCGGCATGGAGCGCGCCGAAGCGTCAAAACTCCCCGCAGCTTCATGATGCGCTTCTCTGTTTTGAGCGCTCAAAACCGCCTCGGCAATCTTTAACGCATGTTCATAATACGCTTTTCGCGGGCGCTGACGGTACAGCGCGTTCAAGCCGTACAAAAGCCAGTGATCATGGCTCAACCCGAAAATGGTTTTCCCGCCGTCCCTCACGTAAATCAGATAGTTTGCCGCTTTTTCCGCCGCATCCAGCCACCGCTCATCGGGATCAAGCCGATACAGAACGCTCAGGGCGTAGACGGCTTCTCCGGGATAGTAGGCGGATTCGAAATCCGAAATTTTCCGCGTCACGAAATCCTGCTTGTGAATCAGGAAACGTCCCTGCGGAGACTGGGTCAGCAAAATCCAGCGCGCCAGTTTTCGGACGGTCTCGAGTTCATCCCGGCTGCCGGTCGCATCCATGAACTTGACCAGCGCCAAAATCGCCAGGGCGTTCGCCCCGAGTTTGACATGTCCGTCATCCAGCGCCACCAGCACCTCCTGCTCGCCGATCCGCCCGGGTTTCAGGGTTCCAAGCAGAAACAAAACGGCCTTTTGAATCCCGGCCAGCAGGCTTTTGTCCCCCGTCAGCTCGTAGATTTCCGCCATGGCGCAAAGCGTTCCGGCATGGCGAAGCATGTTGTACTGCGAATTGACCTGATTCGTCCGGGGAAAGTACTCATACACAAAAGATCCGTCTTCCTTCACGGCGTTTTTCAAATATTCGCCGGCCAGAAGGATCGCCCGCTCCACATCGCGGGCGGAGACATCTCCCGCTTCAGCCTTTGAAGGTTTCGCTCCGGAGGACAGGGAATACAGATGCCGCCGGGCAAGCATCATCGCGTGAAGCTGGTGCTGGGTGACATCAACGCGCAGGACGGGATCCCGTCCGCCGTTCATCACCCCGCCCCGGGCGCGGGGATCGGATGCCTGTTTCAGAAAATCAACCTCCAGCGGGCTTCCTATCTGCCAGGAAAGAAGCCGGAGCAACCCCTCATCAACGACCCGGGCGATTTTTTCAGCGGCCTCGTCGTTTTTTTCCCGGCGCGCCACGGCGTAGGCGCAGCTCAGCCCCTCATAGGCGTAAGCGGTGTTTTTCGGACGCCGCAGAATCTGATGAACGTCCATCATCCAGTCGGCCAGCTCAAGAATATACCGGCCGTACCGCCGGTAGTCCCCCCAGCGCGCCTCATAAATTTCAAAAAACGCCATGGAACCCCACTGATAAAATCCCTTCGTGACGGGACTGTCGGCTTCCCGTTCGAGCGCTTCGCGGACATACGTCCGATACATGGCGTCAGCCGACTCCAGAACCAGCGGCTTCCATGAAACAAATTTCGGCTGCCGGGCGGCCTTTGCCAGCGCCAGCAGCGCTTCTCCGTCAAAATAGGGCGAGGGCTCGCCGGAGGGTTTTCCCGTTTCCAGATCATAACCGGAAAGAAACCGTCCGTCCGTCCGGCGGGCGGAAAGGAGGAAATTCAAATACTGCTTCAAATCATTGGCGTAGCGACTTTTGATTTTTTCATCGCGGATGGACGGAATGAAATCCAGAAGCGTCAGCGCGACGAGCGCGACGGCTCCCAGGGGACCTTTCTTCTCCCCCGGATAGACAAGGTAGCGCGCCTCCCCCGTCACGCGGGAGTGTCGTTTGAAAAAGCCGAGACCTTTTTCCAGCGCGGCAAAGGTTCGCGCGGAGGCCCGTTTCTTGTGGAGCAAAGCCAGACCCCACAGGGCGCCCGCCTGCCGCACCGGATTGTCCTCCGCGGTGGGACGGCGCG
>Ga0116190_1003841_pt1 | contig 10879 bp, 12 predicted proteins | sample AD_JPNTR4_MetaG_FD_89808 | JGI IMG/M metagenome (GOLD analysis project Ga0116190, IMG submission 89808) | Active sludge microbial communities of municipal wastewater-treating anaerobic digesters from Japan - AD_JPNTR4_MetaG | ecosystem: Engineered > Bioreactor > Anaerobic > Digestate | place... | reverse complement strand
GGGGTGTGACGCAGTTGGTCGTGGCGAGCCTCGAGGTTAGCCCATCCTCTGCCAAATTCATACTGTTCTCACTGGATCGAGGCGTCATCGCTGAAGCAACATCTCGCTACGCACCTCAGGTGGCTTATGGCCCCACCCAGGATCCTCATGGGATACTTGAATGCGCGCTAGGTGCGCTGCGCCGAGAGGAGGCTTCTTACACAGCTCCGTTGCGAGCATCCTTCGCAGAGCAGGTGGGCTTACCCTCAGGCTTGCCTGTGATTGTGGGATGCTCCGACGGAGCAATGAACCAGTTGGCTATAGGAGCGCTACACACGGGAGTAATGTCCATGTCAGTGGGAACCAGCAGAGCCCTGATCGGGTAGTAGTGTCGGGCGGCATTGTGAACTCACATCTGTGGATGCAAATGGCTGCCGACATAATCGGACGGGAGCTTCATACCACAGGCGTGAACAATGATTCTACGGTGGGCGGCGCCCTAGTAGCCCTGCAGGCTGTGGGCGGACCTCAGGCTGGGGTGATTGCCGAGCGCACCGCGCAGATTGCTGAGACCGTCGAGCCTCAAGACGGCGCGGTGGAGCTGTTCCAGGAGCGTTACCAGCGATACCTACAATTGTGCCAGATGCTTAACGTATAGTCGCATAGGAGAAAGAGTCTTCACACATCTGCTCAACTACACCACCATCGGTCAAGAGGACTGCAAGTACTACGATTAGACGTCTCGTCCTGCAAGAACCCCATGCATGATCAATGGTGGCACGCTGCGTGCCGCAGAACTCAACCAGCGCAGCCCAGGAGGAGGGAGGTGTACACTGGGCAAACTGAGCAGCGAGTCCTGACAAGTCGTTGCCCATGCAAATCACAAGGAGGGTTACAGAATGAGGAGAGTACTCCTGGCGGTGATTATCGTATTTTCGGCGTTTTCGATGCTTACCCAGCTTGTGTCAGCGGCAGCGTTTCCTACTAAGCAGGTAGAGGTCATCGTTCCGTGGTCAGCCGGTGGCGCTACCGATGTGCTGTTCAGGGCAATTGCGAACGTGTTTCCCAAGCACGCTAACGGTCAACCCATGGTCATCAAGAACATTCCGGGAGGCGGAGCCGTAACGGGAACAATGGAGTTCGTCAAGTCGAAGCCCGACGGATACACCGGGCTAGGCATCGCGACCCCAATCATCACGAAGATGAACATGAGCAAGGTTCCGTTCAACATGGATTCGTTTGAGCCGGTCATAATGGTGGTAGAAAATCCTTGCATGATTATGGTGCGTGCTGATTCTAAGTTCAAGAACCTCAGGGATTTCATCGAGGCGGCCCGGAAGAATCCAGGTGCTATTGGAATAGGCAACGGCGGCGCCGGAGGAGGCACTCACATAGTGGCTCTGGCTTTTGAGGATTTCGCCGGAGTGGAGTTCCTTCACGTTCCCTATCAGGGAGGCGGTCCTGCCATCATAGCTCTACTAGGTGGTCACATCGACTCCGTCATGGCTTCTGCGCCCGAGGGCATATCCAACGCCGAAGCCGGGCAGCTGCGGATCCTGGGAGTACTTGGCCCCAAACGTCTCGCGAGGTTCCCAGACGTTCCCACGGCAGCAGAACAAGGATTCGATTTCAGTCTGTCCATGTGGCGTGGCATATGTGTTCCCAAGGGGACTCCCAAAGCCACCGTGAAGGCCCTGCATGACATCCTACTCAAGTGCATCGAAGACCCGGAGTTCAAGAGGCAGGGCGATGAACTGGCAATCGAGATAGTCTACAAGGGACCTGAAGACTTTGGAGAGTATATGCGTGCTGAAGACAAGTTCTACAATCGACTGATCAAGGTCAAAGGTCTGGAAGACAAGTAGCGACGGCTAGTGAGGAGTCGTGCCTGCCGCTCGCGGATTGGCGGCACGACTCCTCAGTAATGCCGATTACGACACACCATAGCCTGAGAAGAAGGTGGTAGTGTGCTGTCTGTTGATCTCTGGACATCCATTGGGCTCATGGCCCTCTCCTGCGTTGTGTTCCTTTCATCTCTGGGAATGCCCAAACCTCGGTTCGGACTGGGCCCCGGAGCCTATCCAAGGGTAGTTTCAATTGTCCTGTTCATGCTGGCCGCTGCGCTCGCGTTTGGCAGTTGGAAGTCGAGGGCGGAGGAGGCCCGCCGGTTGAAAATCGCGCCGGGCGGGTTTCGACGAATACTGGTGCTGACAGTTGTGACCCTGGCGTACATCCAACTCCTGAAGGTGTTGGGGTTCGTGTACCTGACCCCGTTCTTCCTGATGGTGGTGCTTTACATCTTCGGATACAGGAAACCACTAGCCTCTGTGGCAATAGGCGTAGGCACAACACCTGCACTCTATGTTGTATTTGAGTTGACGTTCAAGGTTCTTCTGCCGGAGTTCACCCTATTTTGATCAGCAAGGTGAGTTGACATGACCAATTTGACTCATGGTCTACTTCTGGCTCTGGAGCCGACCACGTTTGCGCTAATGGTACTCAGTGTGCTTGGCGGGATCGTTGTGGGCGCGTTGCCGGGGATGACCTCGTCTATGGGGATAATCCTGCTCCTGCCCTTCACATACAGAATGGATGAAAAGGCTGCTCTACTTATGCTTGCTGGCATGTACTGTGGTTCTATGATGGGCGGATCGTTCTCTGCAATACTGCTTCGGACACCGGGCACGCCTTCGGCAGCGGCTACATTACTTGATGGCTATCCGCTCACCGAGCAAGGCAAGGCTGGCAAGGCATTGACCACCGCGGTGGTATCTTCATTCGCAGGCGGTCTTGTCAGCACTGTCTGTCTTGTGCTCATTGCTCCTACGCTAGCCAGGGTAGCGCTGGAATTTGGAGCGGCGGAATACTTCTCTCTAGCAGTGTTCGGGCTCACAATCATGGCGAGCGCATCTGGGAAGAACATACTGAAAGGGCTCATAGCGGGCTGCGTCGGGCTTCTCGTATCAACCGTCGGTATAGACATGGTAATGGGAAGGGAGCGCTTCACCTTTGGCATTCTCAGTCTCAGCAATGGATTCGCTCTTCTTCCCGTGCTGATAGGGATATTCGCAGTGTCCCAGGTGCTGGCCGAGGCTGAGGTCCTTAAGCAGCCTGGTGAAGTGGTGCGCCAGGTTACGGATACTCGGCTTGCCGCCTCAGAGCTAAGGAGTATTGCGTTTCCAATTGCCATTGGGTGTGTCATCGGCACGATCATCGGGGTCATTCCAGGAACAGGTGGCTCCATTGCATGTTTCCTTGCTTATCAGGAAGCACAGCGTTGGTCGAAGAACAGGGAGAAGTTCGGGCATGGAGCTCTGGAAGGAGTGGCAGCCCCAGAGGCGGCAAATAACGCCGTCACAGGTGGAGCCCTGGTCCCCATGCTGACGCTAGGTATCCCCGGCGATGTAGTTACGTCGGTGATGTTAGGTGCACTGATGCTGATAGGAGTTCGGCCCGGGCCGCTCCTCTTCATGGAGGACCCGGATGTTGCGTACACTCTGCTATCTGGCATGTTCCTAATCCAGTTCGTGATGCTCGCTCTTGGCCTCGCATCCATCAGAGCTGCTAAGAGCGTGCTTGCGGTACCTTACAACATACTCATGCCGGTAATCATGGTGCTCTGCGTGGTGGGAGCGTACACGCTTCAAAACAGCCTCTGGGACGTTGGAGTGGCGGTGGCATTCGGCGTAGTCGGATACTTCATGAGGAGAATGAGCTACCCAGGAGCTCCTCTTGTGCTTGGAGTAATACTTGGACCGATGATAGAGGACCAGCTCAATAGGGCATTGCTTATCGCCAGAAACGACTGGACTGTGCTGCTTAGAAGGCCAATATCCCTGATGTTCCTGTGTATGGCAGTGCTATCCATCGTGTTTTCGGTAGTGTCGGTACGAAGATCCACAAAACAGTCTGTTGCTGCATCTTCATAACGAGAACGATAGCCGGCAGTGTGACGTTTGCCGAACGATGTGAGGATCAATGGCAGTTTCGCCTCAGGCTACCCTAGATGTACGTAACCAGATTGGGCTGAAGGTCAACATGTAAGCCCAGAATACTGGCTCTGAGGTTGACGATCCAGAACAACAGCAACGTCGTGATCGGCGCCATAGTCGCTGACAGCCTCGACGGAGTGGTCAGGGTGGCATACGAGGACGGCTCCTGGGAGTCGCTCCTCTAGACTGGTATGCGTGTAACTAGCATTCGGGAGGGGCGCCCCTCCCGAATGTCGTGTCGGGGGGAATCGTGTGAACACTAGACTGTCACTGACGTGGTTCGCATTGCTGTGTGCGATGGCGGTGGTCTGCAGTGTCCCCGGCCGACGATGGCAGCGTCAGGTGGGCTCCTTCCGGCGGTGTTGTCTATGGCTGCGGTCGGGCCCAATGTGGATGCCCTTGCGAGCGGGCTTATTGGCTGGCCGCAGGCATTAGCGCTGCCGCATCTTTCGTGTACTGGCCTCAGACTGGATTTAGGGCTTTCGTCCAGCTTCATCAATGCAATCCCGGTTGCCAGAGAAGTCTCCCTCAGTCTCACCGAGGGGACGCGGCGCAACAGCGCGCTCAAATGGCTCGCAAAGTACCTGCCCGATGATTCTGTGAAGGACATTGCAGGGATAGAGATCTCCGGATCGAGTTGGGCTACACTTGCGTGGGGAGGCGCCCTCCGGGTTGACGTGGGCGAGGAGGCTGTTGCCGAGGGAGTCGTATCCGGCGACGCAGTTAGGTGGCTGGCAATGCTTCGGCGGGGTCGGAGGAGCAGCAGGGTGCCGATGACTATGAAACCGGCGCTAGGGCTCAGTTATCCACCATTGGAAGGTGCACGATCAGTGGATGCGTACCGATTGCGTCATCGTCCGGGAGTAGCCGAGGACCTATCGGGTTGACCTTAGTGTTCTTCGAGGCAAGAACCTGTACGACGCCAGTCTCGCCGATGTTGCCCATAAGATGCCCATCTGGGAGCGTCTCGGTTGGCTTGTGCTTTCGGAATGCCCGCGGCAGCATCACGTGGGAGGACGTCCTGTTCGGTGAGGGCCCTCTCGGCAAGCGTGAGGCTTGCATTCGAGTTGTGACGAGGTGCCGGCGATCCGCATTTCACGCCGTTCTAGCTCTCTTTCATCACATTCGCTCCCTGATCCATCTGTGCAGTAGACCCATACCTTTGCCAATTCGCGTCGATAATTCAGGAAGTTTATCGGAAGATCGGGTAAAGGCATATTCCCATACATGGCGAATAATGCTACCAAATGTGCCATAGACCAATATGGAAGTCGGCGGGAGATATGGAGAGGGGCCGTTCGGAGAGTAGCAGGTGTACAGGTCGCCTGTTGTCTCCGTCTGCCCCTGTTTTGTTCTCTCGGTAGTTCCATTAGGTCAACGCGGGAAGGGTGGTATGATGGTGCCGCGGCAGCAGGTGGTACGGATCAGCAGAACTCGTCGTGAACTCTTACGCTTCCTGCAGGGGATTGCGTATTTGTCGCCTGTACTCGTATTGTTTGGGGTCTTCATCTTTTACCCGCTCATGCGGAGCATTATCCTCAGCACTTTCAAGACCGACTTACTAGGGAGGCCCTACGAATTCGTGGGTATCACCCAATACCAGCAGATCTTCAACCAGGGCTTTGGCAGAAGTCTGGTCATTACACTGGAATACGCGTTGATAACGGTCATTCCGGAGATCGTTCTTTCGCTTGTGTTGGCGGTGATGGCCAGCTGGAGCCTGCGCGGGATTGGGCTGTTCAGGCTGCTGTTTTCGTCGCCCATAGGAATCGCCGTGGCCAGCAGTTCGGTGATGTTCAAGATGCTCTACAGCCCCAATGCAGGTGTTTTCAACTACCTGCTGCGGCTTCTGGGCGGGAGCGGCATCAACTGGCTGACCGACCCCAGATGGGCTTTGATGTCGGTGGCCATCGTGACCCTGTGGCGGCAGTTGGGCTATGATACGCTGCACCTTCTGAGCGGAATTCAGAGTATACCGCAGGAGATCCATGAGAGTGCCCGGCTTGACGGCGCGGGGCCTTGGGCGATGTTCTGGAAGATCACGTTGCCCATGCTCTCTCCGGTGCTGATGTTCATTACGATCACATCGACCATTGCAGCTCTGCAGTCCTTCGGGCCGATAAACATACTTACCGAGGGCGGGCCGGCGGGAGCTACCAGAGTTGTAGTCTACTCGCTCTACCGTGAGGCCTTCTTCAACTACAACTTCGGCCTAGCTAGCGCGCAGGCGATTGTATTGTTCCTGATAGTGCTCGTTCTGACGCTCCTGCAGTTCAGACGTTTTGAAAGGAGTGTCTTCTATCAATGATGAGCTCTTGGGCAATGAGAAGACGCCTCAACACCGCGCTGAGATACGTCCTGCTCGCGATCGCGGCGGTGGTTGTAGTTTTTCCGATATACTATGCCGTGGCGACGAGCCTGTTCACTGCGCCGGAGACTCTCGTGTACCCGCCCAAGTTCTTCGCGACCCGCCCATACTGGGAAAGCTACAGAGAGGCGCTACGGCGGGCGCCGGTGTTCCTGTTCATCCGTAACAGCTTTCTGGTGTCGGTAGGGGTCACCTTCGGTCAATTGGTCACGTCGAGTCTGGCTGCGTACGCCTTCACATTCCTGCGGTTTCGGGGCCGAGATGCCCTGTTCTTCGTCATCTTGTCCACAATGATGATCCCGTGGGAAGTAACCCTAGTGCCGAACTACATGCTCATCAACAAGCTTGGCTGGGTTGACACGTTTCAGGGCCTGATAGTGCCTTTCCTCGCCGACGCGTTCGGGATTTTCCTGCTGCGCCAATGGTTTCTGACAATCCCCCACGATCTGAAAGACGCCGCCAGCATAGATGGATGCAGCGATCTTGGCTTCTTTGGGAAGGTTGTCATCCCGCTTGCCCGTCCGGCTCTAGGTACACTGGCAGTGCGCAGGTTTCTTACTGTTTACAACCAGTATCTGTGGCCACTGCTAATCACCAACAGCAATGCCCGGCGCACAGTCCAGATAGGTCTGGCAATGCTTCAGTGGGATGAGTCGGTAGCATGGAACAGCACCATGGCCGGGGTGGTCATGGCCTTCATTCCCACTACTGTCGTGCTGATGCTCGGTTACCGTCAGCTTGTGCAGGGGCTCACTGCAGGAGCTATCAAAGGCTGATACGGTTCGTCAGCCGCAGGCGACGGTCAGCTGCAGCGACCGTCAATTGGCGATCGTCACCTAGTACGTGGGGGGAATGCTGAACCGTTGGAGTTTACGGAGGCTAGGGCCAGGCGGGTTCACCTGGCGCAGCATCGACCGGCGCTCGAGGCGCGGAACTGAGTGTGCGAATTGCGTACACCTGAGATCATGAATTGCGGAGGGGATAGCGCAATGTCTAGAAGGACTCTGGTGCTCGTTCTCGTCGCGGCCCTCTTAATGGCGCCATTAGCCACTGGGATGGCGGCACCCAAGAAGGCTCGGGTAGTGTTCTGGTATTCGCTCAGCGGCAAGATCGCTGAGGCCATTCGCGGGCTGGTGGAGGAGTTTAACAAGACCCACTCCGACGTAGAAGTAGAGGGAATATACCAGGGATCTTACGACGACTCCATGAACAAGCTGCGAACTATGATCCTAACGAATGCTCCTATGAAAACGAGACCTCACATCGTGCAGATCTACGACATCGGAACGAAGTTCATGATCGACACCAAGGCCACTGTTCCGGTCCAGAAGTACATCGATCGAGATAATGTCAATGTTGATGTGTTTGAACCGGGAATCCTTGCGTACTACACCATCAATGAACAGCTCTATTCGATGCCTTTCAACATTTCGACGCCGCTCCTCTACATAAACAAGGACATGTTCCGTAAGGCCGGGCTCGATCCGGATAAGCCGCCTCGCACGTTCGACGAGTTTGCGGAGTGCGCACGTAAGCTCACGATCGTCGACAAGTCCGGAAAGGTTGTTCAGTATGGCGCCTCAATCGCCATCTACGGATGGTTCTTCGAGCAGTTCTGCGCTACGTCCAACGTTCTGTATGCCAATAACGGCAACGGTCGAGACAGCATAGCAACAGCTTCAGCGTTTGCGGTACCGGATGGGGCAGCCATTCTGGATTGGTGGTACAGCATGGTCAAGGATGGCACATCGCTTAACCTGGGCAAAGGCACGGCCAATACGCAGAAGGCCTTCATTGCAGGGCAGGTAGCGATGACTCTCGACTCGACCGCAGTGCTCAACACGATTCTTACGGGCGTTGCGGGTCAGTTCGACGTGGGTACCGGATACTTGCCTCGCCCAAAGAACGCCAAAGGCGGGGTGATCCCCGGCGGAGGAACGTTGTGGCTGATGGGCGGCCATCCATCTGAGGAAGAGGCTGCTGCGTGGGAGTTCATCAAGTGGGCAGCCGAGCCCAAGCAGCAGGCGTGGTGGCACATGAACACGGGCTACTTCCCCGTGACCAAGCTCGCTTACGATCTGCCTGAACTCAAAGAGCATCACAAGAAGTACCCGCAGTTTGCCACGGCCGTTCAGCAACTACGTGATACGCCGCGTAATCGCGCGACGCAGGGGGCGCTGCTCGGCGTGTTCTCACAGGCCCGCCAGACCATAGAGGACTCCATTGAGCAGGTTCTTTTGGGCAAGGCGAGATCGCTAGACGCGCTGAAGTCGGCTGCGTCAGTCATCGATGCGGCTATCGTTCGGTACAATGAGTCAGTAGGCAAATAGGTAGCGTAGCCCGAATGGACTGGGCAGGCTCAGCTGCCCAGCAGATTAGGCATGGCTAGCATAGCGGCGGCATGGAGCGGGTCGTGCGGACCACTCTGTGTCGCCCTTCTTATGTGCTCCCCTCCTTCCATTCCTCCAGTCACCCCGCCTCGCTCGGAGCTGTGCAATGAGTAACGCAGATGAACCAGGCAGGAGGAATACGCAATGTCCAGCGATACGCAGGCAGGCTGCAGCGTGCGGCTTCCGTCGCCGCCGCCAGCCGCGACGCGCCTTCCCGCAGGGCGCGACGATATCCTGATTGAGAAGGGGTACTGCCTTGAGCCTGTTGCTATAGGCCTCACCTTTCCTACCAGCTTGGCGTTTGATGAGGACGGGAGGCTCCATATAGCCGAGGCAGGCTACTCGTACGGACCCGCCAAATCGGCGGGGCAGGGCAGGATACTCCGCGTTGAGCGGGATGGCGCAATACGCGAGGTAGCATCGGGGCTTAGGGGGCCTGTGACAGGCATAGCGTGCCGGGCCGGATCAGTCTACGCAGCAGAGGGAGCCTTTCCGGGGAGAATCGTCCGAGTAGACGAAGACGGTTCGGTTACGCCGCTGGTGGAGGGCCTTCGGTCCGGCGGCGATCACTTCACCAGCGATACTGCATTCGGACCTGATGAGCGGATGTACTTTGGAGTGGGGTCGGTTACAAACGCTGCGGTTGTCGGGGTCGACAACTTCTTCTTCGGCTGGCTCGGGAGCATGTCCCGGCTGTGCGATGCCCCGTATCGGTCTACCCGGTTGCGAGGCGCGCAGGCCGGCGAGGGCTTGCGTGACTTCGGCCTCGCCCAGGGACAGGTCTTCCCAGCAGTACTCGTCCTTGGCACACATCTGCGACAACTGAGCACTCCCTGTATTGTTGTCGACTGACGCTCGTAGTACAATCTGGTCACAGCGGAAACAGGTGGCATACGTACCCAATGATCCTATAAGGCACAGGGCGATTTTGCGGTCAAGGGGGAGTAGGCATGCGCGGGTGTGTGTTTCGTGTGTGTAGACTGGTTACGGGGCTTCTGATGGTGGCCGCGCTCTGCGCGACCGCGCCGGTGCACGCTGGTAAGGCGATTACGCATGTCGTGGGGGCAGCCCGCCCGCTAGTGATCGCGCACCGGGGGGCGTCGGGAGTTGCGCCTGAGAACACCATGGCCTCTTTTGAGCAGGCTATCAGGTTTGGCGCCGACATGATCGAATTGGATGTCCATGGCAGCAAGGATGGCTACCTCATTGTGATTCACGACGCTTCGACGTCTCGAACAGCTAAGGGCAATTGTCAGGGTGCGGTCGCAAATCTCACACTCGTGCAGCTCAAGGCGTTGGATGTGGGCGTATGGAAGGACTCCGGGTTTGCCGGAGAGCGCATGCCTACTCTGGATGAGGTTCTTGCCGCCTTCAAAGAGAGGGCACTGTTTCTCATCGAACTGAAGGCACGGGGCATCGAGGAGAGAGTGGCGCAGGTGATTCACGAGGCCGGCATGGAAGGCCGCGTAATGCTGCAGTCCTTCGACGCCGAGTCAGTGCGGATCATGCGCGGGCTGTTGCCCGAGACTCCGGCGGGCATACTCTACCGGGATACGTGGGTTCTGGACCCGGCAGGCCGAGGCCGACGCATAGTCGAGCAGGTGCTTGAGGTAGGCGCGAGTTTCGCAGGGATGAATGTGGGAGCAGTCTCGGCTGAGCTCGTCAAGGTACTCAACAGCAGTGGTATCGATGTGTTTGCATGGACTGCCGATGACGATTGGGTGTTCACACACCTAATACAGGCTGGGGTAGACGGGATCATTACCAACTACCCCGAGCGCCTCTTGCGGCACCTGGGTCGGCGCGTGGGGGAGTAGAACGCAAATGCGCTGGTACACGCAACTTGTGGAACACTGCCGGGTCATCGCCCGTCTGTAGTAGAGATGGTTCAATCATTGCAGCTAGGGAGTGAATCTGGTTGACAAAGAGACGGGCATTTGTACATATGCTGATAGCGCTGCTGGCTATGGCGATGGTGTGCTCTGCGGGTTCGACTGTAGCCGATGCCAAGAAACCTGCCAAGGTTAAGGCGCCTAAACCGCCCAAGGAGCGAAAGATAGATGCAGCGGTGACCAAGCGGCCGACCCAGCTCAGGACTGAAAGCGGGTTGGTTGTGATGAACCTGCCGGAAGGGGTCACATTCGCCGCTG
>Ga0116190_1003838_pt1 | contig 10888 bp, 5 predicted proteins | sample AD_JPNTR4_MetaG_FD_89808 | JGI IMG/M metagenome (GOLD analysis project Ga0116190, IMG submission 89808) | Active sludge microbial communities of municipal wastewater-treating anaerobic digesters from Japan - AD_JPNTR4_MetaG | ecosystem: Engineered > Bioreactor > Anaerobic > Digestate | place... | reverse complement strand
TTTCTGCCCAGGGCTGGCTGGCAAGATCAATCGGCTTGAGTGGCCAGACTTCGCCAAAGCGTTTTTCGAGAGTCATCAGCGTTCGTCTGATGACGTTCAGCGTCACACCCGTGCGCAGCGCGTCCCGCAAGGGTTGTTTCATGCTCATCGGGTCATCACGCAAAATGCGTTGCTCGGCAGCTGCCAGGCGAACTTGCACGCCCATCAAACTGCTCAGTTCCTGTTGCACATCGCGGATTTCGTTCGGGTCGAAAGTTTCCAGAAAAGCGTCCAAAGCCTCGCTTCTTTCAGCAATCTGATTCTTAATCGTTTCCTGATTGCGCGCGAGAAGCAGTTCCACACCTTCAAGAAGATGCTCATTTTCCTGCTTGACGGCGTCTTTGGCAAGGTCAAGCATGCGGGATTTCAGCGTTTCCAAGTCCTGAACATTTTCCAGCTCATCAGCTACTAATTTAATGGTGTAGGACGGGTAGATACCGAACTCGGTATTAATCATCGACTGGATATCTTCAAGCTGAGCTAAAAGCTTCCAGGGTCCTTCCCCGTCCGCCATGGCCAGTTCGACTTTCGGCGCGATTTCATTGCGAATCATCTCGTCAATGTCATCATGCAAATCTTCCTTCAGGAAAATTCGGTCGCGCTGTTCATAAACCCGATTACGTTGCGTGTTAAGCACGTCATCATACTCCAGCAAATGCTTGCGGATATCAAAGTTCGTGCCTTCAACGCGGGTTTGGGCTTGTTCAACCATGCGGTTAATGAGACCGACTTCGATAGGCATGCTTTCATCCAGTTTAAGACGTGACAGCACCCCTTCCATGCGGTCTCCGCCAAACATACGCATCAACTCATCGTCCAGTGACAGATAAAAGCGCGACGAACCCGGGTCACCCTGACGGCCCGCGCGACCGCGTAACTGGTTGTCGATACGACGCGACTCGTGGCGTTCCGAACCAATCACATGCAAACCGCCAATCTCGCGCACCAGTGCCATCTGTTCCATGTACTGTTTGAATGCGTCTACGGTGTTTTCTTGCTCTTCCTCAAGGTCCAGGTCTAGCTTGTTCACTGCCTCCAAACGTTGGGGCATGGTCATGTTATAGGGATCTAAATCGCGGTTTTTTGCCAGGATTTGGTTGAGTTCCGAAAGCAAATTCTCCGGTAACTCACCACCCAGCTTAATGTCCACACCACGGCCAGCCATGTTGGTGGCGATGGTCACCGCGCCAAGCGCACCGGCTTTGGCGATGATGATGGACTCTTCGGTATGCTTGCGCGCGTTGAGTACCTGATGCGGAATGCCGGCGTCAAAGGTCGGTTTTAGGCGTTCCCAATGCTCAGGTTCAAGCTGTAAAAGTTCAAGGATACCTTCGCGGTTGCTCTCGTCGGTCATATCCATCGTACTCACGCCAAACTGTGTGCCCAAACGGCGCAGTTCAGGCATGCGCAATTTATCAAGTGGCGCGTTGAGTCCTTCCAGTTCTGGCGCTTGTTGATAGTCTTCTTCTTTGGCACCTCTTGACAAGCGCCAGGCGCGCCTGATAAGGCTCACCTGCACCACACGGCGCACCATGTCGGAACTCAGGCGACTGGAGAGATGCTCCGAACTTTCCACCGAAGTTGTACCTACCAGTTGCGGGCGTCCGATAGCGTGGTAGCGCAAAATTTCCAGCACAATCGCGCGCAATTTGCCCTCTCCGGTACGATAGATGACGTCTGGATAGTCTTTTCGCTTGTAGTAAAGGGGCTCTTGCGTGGGATCATCCGCGGCATAGTAATAGGTATAGTCATAGCCAAACTCGTCCTGGGCCTGGGCATGCTTGATGCCTGAATCAGCCCGTTCGGCTTTGTATTCAAGGTTCGATGGAATTGCCAGCACGTCCAGGCCATAAATGCGGTAGAATTCTTCTTTTTCGGTCATCGCGGTACCGGTCATGCCAGCCAGCTTTGTATACATTCTGAAATAGTTCTGAATGGTTACTGTGGCGTGGGTGATGTTTTCCGCCTGGACTTTTACGCCCTCTTTGGCTTCCACCGCCTGATGCAAACCATCCGACCAGCGTCTGCCGGGCATCATGCGACCGGTGAATTCGTCCACAATGACAACCTCGCCACCCTGCACAATATATTCCTTGTTGCGATGGAAGAGAAACTGCGCGCGCAAACTTTGCTCCAAAAAGCCCAGCAAGCGCGCCTGTTCCGGCAGGATATCTTCAGGCCGTTCGGGGTCTGAAAGGGGCTCGCCAAGCAATTCTTCAACATGCGCTACACCGATTTCGGTCAAGGCAACGGCGTGATCTTTTTCGCTCACTTCGTAATCTTCCGGTTTGAGTGCTTTCACGACCTGGGCCATGCGGTAATAGTTTTCAGAATCTTCGTGCGAAGGACCGGAGATAATCAAAGGCGTGCGCGCTTCGTCGATGAGAATGTTGTCAACCTCGTCGATAATCGCAAAGTGATGCGGTCGCTGAACGCGGTCGTCCCAGCGCATGGTGATATTGTCGCGCAGGTAGTCAAAGCCAAATTCACTGTTGGTGCCATAGGTGATATCCGCGGCATAAGCATATTTGCGGTGCACCGGTCGTAACTGATGGGTTTCTTCGTAGAGTGAAGATTCGTCCGGGTCATAAATAAAAGCGCGTCCCGAAGCGCCATCGGCTGATGCGGACTGTAAAATGCCGGTGCTCATTCCCAAAAAACGATAAATAGCACCCATCCAGCGTCCGTCACGGCGTGCCAGATAGTCGTTGACCGTAACCAGATGCGCGCCCTTGCCTTCAAGCGCGTTGAGATAAAGCGGCAAGGTGGCACTCAGCGTTTTGCCCTCACCCGTGCGCAGTTCCGAGATAGAACCATGATGCAAGTTGATACCGCAGATAAGCTGTACGTCATAGTGACGCTGGCCTAAAACGCGTTTGCTCGCCTCGCGCACGGTGGCAAAAGCTTCGGGCAGTAAATCGTCCAGTGTTTCGCCTTTTGCCAGGCGCGCTTTGTATTCATCTGTCTTGGCAGCCAGGGCTTCATCACTAAGTGCCTCAAACTGTGGCTCCAGCGCGTTAATCTGCTCGACGATAAGGCTTAACTTGTCGATGGCTTTCTTGTTGGGATCCCCCGTAAAAAAACGTGCAATTTTTTGTAGCATAATTTGTCCTCTGTTGGGCCTAAAAACAATAGCGCCCAACTTTGAATTATAGCATGGCAGTGGGGCTTAATAGTGTTAGCGTTGTGTAGATAAATGAAAAATCAAATTTCCATAATCGTCTCTTAAATCAAACCTTCTTAGGACGGATTTTCAATCTTTTTATCAAAACACCTTATGCGTCAATAAAAGCATGGATTCAAAAACCCCACCTTTTTCTACCGGTGGGGTTTTGCTTTCAATTAGTATCAAAGGTTTTCAGCCTAAGGTGCGACAAGCGGATATGCCCCACCACAGCTAAAGCCAACCGGCGTAAGCAGCTCCGCGTAGTCATATTGATTAATATAAATTAAGCGTTCTACGCCACCCAAAATGACGACATAGGCGTCCACAATGGCGCCACCATGCTCCATTGAACCTTTGCGCTCATAGGCCAGCCAGTTGCCTTTGCTGTCCTGCAGATTGTCCAGATATGCCCGTGCCCGCGCGGGTCCGCCGATGGCATCGCCACCCACACGGATGGGGTTATCGGGGCTAAAGCCGTAGCTTTCATCCGTTGCCATGGGACAAACCGTATTGTCTGTCAGTAAATCATCATCCAAAATTTCAACACCATTCACAATCACGTCAAAAAATTCCACCCCATCGGCAATCCACTGGTCACCACTTGGATCGGCTGGATCACCCATACCTATAATCGCCACATAGCGTTTTTCAGTCGGTTTTACCACCACCAAACGCCCCTTGGCAATCATCTGATTGATGCGGGCGATATAGTTTAGCGCGATTCCCTGAACACCATCCAGTTCGAATTCTTCGACTTCTTCCTGGCTTACCTGAGCCTCTGAACCAAAAAGGCTGTCAAAAACCTGTTGTGGGAGTTCGTCCACCGAAATAATTTCGTATTTGCTCACGTTGCCCATAATTAATGTGTTTACCGGGTGCGTGCGCGAGCCGATTAATGACAAATTGCCCCGCACACTCACATGAGCATCCAAATCAAGGGTCACGGCATAGCCACCCTGATAAACCACATAGTGCTGTTCACCAACAACCACCGTTCCTGGAAGTGTGGCGGTGGGCGTTTGATTAGCCAGGGCCTCCTGGGTTAGGATAGCGCTTTGTGTCCAGGTCGGGACAGGGTCATCGGGCAGATCACCCCCCAACACAACCTGGGTCACACCACGCATATCACGCGTTGCGGTCGCTTCGGGCTCGGGCGTTTCATTTGCCAGCGGTTCACTCAGCGTTGCTTGTTGCTCAGTTTCATTTGTTGGGTCAACCACGTTTTGCTTATCACAAGCGACGAAAATCATGCTTAACATCAGTAAAAGCAAGATTGCTTTCGCGAGTGTTGTTTTCGTTCGTTGCATTTTGTTCACATCCTTTTCAATCATATTTTAGCGTATGTCAGATTTTAGCATTAATTTCTTTATTGAGTGCATCAAGCTTCTGACTCAGCTCAGCCAAAGTGGACTGGTTCTGCAATGCCTGGGCGCTTTCAGCGTGCACATAGCTAGTATATGGCGAAATGTTCTCGCGTAAGCGGGCAACGGACTGGGCAAACTCGACTTTGAATGTCTTGTTTAGAGTTTCCCGCAATGAAGCGCGCATTTCTGCCATACGTTCTGAAAAATTATCCTTGGCCTGTTTGCGTTTGTAGGGTATCACAAATAGGCCCAAGACCGCCAAAGTTCCGGCAGAAACGATGCCTGTAATGTCCAAGGCGCGCGCGGTAATCACCGTGGCTACCAGCACGCCAATCCCAGCTGCGCCGACGCCAAAAAGGGCGGTCTTTGCCACCGAGTCCTGCACCAAATCGCCCAGTTCTTCAACCTGTTTTTTGCGGTCAAAGCCACTCACGACGGTTTGAATAGACTGCGACGCTTTATTAATGAGCTCATTGCGTCTTTCTGTTTGTTCACTCACCGAGCGCTTGCCCGCAAGGAGTTTTGTTTCTTCATTACGACGTTCCAGGTCACCCGCGATGCGATACCAAAGTTCAAGGTCTTTATCGACCGTCCAGTCGATGAGTTCGCGTACCTTGTTTTCGATTTCGCTGGCCACATCCGCCTGGACTTCATCCTGAAACTCGAGTTTGATTTTGTCCGGTTTGGCAAGATTGAAAATATTACTGATTTTCAGCTTGCTGTCGAAGAAATCCAGTCCGCGTTTTTCAAAGTCATTCAGAATATTGTCAACTTCAGCAAGCCGCGGGGGCAGTTCCAGGCGCAAATCGTGTTCGTGTTTATTGATGAGCGCTTCCAGCGATTCAACGAGCTCAATTTCAGCACTCAGTTCGTTGAGTTGCGTGCTGTTGAGCGCGTTGGCACTTTCAAGCACTTTTCGCGCCACGCCCAAGGGATTGAGCAACTTTTGATGGAGCCGGCTTTTGTCATCCAGTGTGTTTTTGATGAAATTTTCAAGCGGAGCGATGCCACTTTCTTCGCGCAGCTGTTGTTTTTCGCCAGGCTCGGTAGCATGTTGTGCTTTTTGAGCTTTCTTTGCTGACACCAGGAAAATTTCAGGTTCAAAACCTAAAATCTGGCTGGCGTGTTGCCTGGTGAAATTGAGCACCTTTTCAGCCGCCTGGGCATTTTCCAGGATGTCAACCTTATTGATGACGATACTTACCTTTTTTCCCCAGCCGATGATGCTCTGTAGGAACTGGCGTTCGCTCTCGGTCATCGGGCGGTCCGCGGAGCTGATGAAAAGCACATGGTCACTGCGTGGCACAAAGTCCATCGTCAGACGCTCGTGTTCACGGTTGAGCGCGTTGGTACCAGGTGAATCAACAAAGTTGACTTCTTTCAAAAGGTCCAACGGGAAATTGACAACTGTAAAACCGTCCTCTATGACCTGTTCGCCAATTTGCTCACCATAACGCAGTAGTTTGACACTCGCCGTGGTAGGCGTAACACCTTCTTCAAGTATCTCCGCGCCCAGCAATGCGTTGATGACTGCGCTTTTGCCGGCGTTAAACTCGCCCACAATCACAATGAGAAAAAGCTCATCCAGTTGGGCGATAGCTTGTTTAAGTTTGTTGATACTGCCATCTTCCAGCGGGAAACGCGCCAAAACCGAATAGGTTTCGTCCAAGACGTTTCGCTCTTTTTGCAGTAACAATACCTGATCGTTCGTTAAAACACTTTGTTGCATAGCAATCTCCTAAGACCACAATAGTCTGGCTGAATTATACCTTCGCTGAGCACAATATGGCTAGCATGGCCAAGAATTTGTCAATCTTATTAATAAACAGCACTTAGCATAACTTTACATGGCAATGCTCTTTTAAATTATAAGAGACCAGCCTTTCAGCCAGTCTCTATAATTAGTCAGGTTTAGACTAATTTTTAATATACATTGGTACATACAAACGATAGGGTCTTTCTGGCAATATAAAAAGGCCGAATTGTGCTATAGAGCAAACCGGAACGCGCACCCAATTCTCTTCTGTGTTACGTATATATTCACCACCCGGACAAGTACTGACGGCATCACGCCATACCATATATTCTTCGTCAAAAAATTCGATGACCAACTGATCCTCAGGCAAAGGACCGAAGTCACCATCAGAGTAATAAAGCGTAAAACTCAATGGCTCCTGGAATTGCGTTACACCGTCTTCTTCTGACCACGCGTTTAGCTCAAAACCATTACCTGCCCAAGACATTTGTTTGTAGTCATTGCCTGGCTCTGAAAATGGTGCCAATAAAACATCCATATCGCCATCGCACACATCAGCTGGTATGCTAATCTGCACACCACCATTGCGCGAGATCATTTCGCCACCCAATTCACAAGAGAAAGTCTCTTGTATTGCCTGGCTAAGGTGCCAACCAGGATTCTTCTCTCTAAGGAAGTTTTCAATTACTTCCTCTTGGGGCACATTCAATCGGTTATATCCAACATGCGTGAATGGACCAAGATTAACCAGATTTGTAAAGCTCTCTGGAATTGCGCCTTCGATTTTATTATCGGAGATATTCAAAGCTACCAGATTCTGCAAATCACCTATTTCAGCAGGGATAGTGCCAGAGAGCAGATTATTATTAAGGTATAAGTAAGCCAGGTTTTCTCCACTATTAATACCCGCGGGGATTGAGCCCGTCAGCTTATTACTGCTTAGGTCCAGGATTGATAAAGGCGCGTTGAAAAGAGCACTTGGTATTTCGCCACTAAAGTAATTATCGGAAAGCACAAGATACTCCAAACAACACATCTGCCCAAGTTCGGGTGGTATCTCACCGGAAAGCTGATTGTTTGCCAGATAAAGATCCCAAATATTACTGTTTTTTAATTCAGGTGGCAGAGAACCTGAAAGCAAGTTGTTTTCCAGCCGAAGCACTCGCAGTCCTGACATGCCGCCAATTTCAGGAGGAATACTGCCAGACAATCGGTTATCTCGCAGCCAAATATGACTGACATTCTGCAAATTGATAAACTCAGCAGGAATGGAACCAGTGAGTAAGTTGTTTTCAAGACTCAGTGTTCTAAGATTGGATAAATTTCCTAATTCCGGCGGAATAGTTCCGCTTAATTGATTTGAACTGAGACCTAAAAACACTAATTGGTTTAAATTGCCCAATTCATTTGGTATTTTCCCTGATAGTTGGTTGCCAGATAAATTTAATTCCCTTAGGTTTGAGTCTTGCCCTAATGCAGCTGGTATTTGTCCGGACAAAAAGTTTTCTTTTAAACTGAGATTGTGTATATTAGGCATCATGCCAATCTGCAAAGGAATAGGACCAGATAAATGGTTAACGCTTAAATCGAGATTGAGCAGATTGTTCAATTCCTTAAATTCCCCTGGAATCCTACCGCTCAGAAAATTTCCGCTCAAGTTCAAATTTACCAGATTTCCAAGGTCGCCAATTTTGGACGGAATAGGACCTGCAAGATTGTTGTTGTATAATGTCAAGCCACTAACCCCACCATAAAGCGTATCAACGCCATACCACTCTGCGATATTCGGTGATTCAAGCCAGTTGGTGCTACACATCCAATCCGCGCCATTTGTGCTGGCATAAAGTGCCACAAGAGCTTCACATTCTCGCTTAGATACACCTTCATCGATTGTAGAGCAATCAAAAGCTTCCACTTTTTCTTGAGTCAGCTTTAGACTTTCATCACTGGGTGGCACAAAAACGCGGGGTTCAGGCCTAACGTAGCCCTTGTTCCTTTCCAAAGGGTCATCACTTTGAGCGTAGTCTTCGAAATCAATGACATTGTCAGGGTAATTCGCGTTATTCTCTTCCATAGCGTTCACACCAAAAGTTGAACTGGATGTGAAATACAAAACAGAAATCAACAAAAGTGCGGTAGTGACAATGCTAAAAATATTTTTTTTCATTCAGTTGCCTTCCATTACTCAAAGTTAAACACCTAACCGAAATTATATCACGGTAGTGCCTGGCTTTTTAAAAAAGTCATTGATAATAGCTAGTAATTATTTGTTGAAAAATATTTCCCTAAGTGCTTTAATAATTAGACGACAAAGCGTGCTTAGGAAGTCCTGCTGAATAAAAAACATGGACACTGCAGGACTCAAACCGGTGACCTGTGCGTAGCCCCCGGCTTTCTGGGCTCAGATGTGAACCCAAGTGATCCAAGTTTAAATAACAAAGTGCGGTCAGGAGACCACGCTGAACAATGTTATGGGCACTACTGGACTCGAACCAGTGACCTCACGGATGTGAACCGTGCGCTCTAACCAACTGAGCTAAGCGCCCAAAGTGTAGCGATTATAGCAAAACACAAGGCATTTGTCCAATGATTCAACGCCAATATTTTTATAGTGCCATCACCAAGCCAGCCACCGTTAAAATCAGGCAAACTATGCTGGTACTTATCAATAAAATATGCACAAATGCTTTTTCGGCAAGTTCATCCGTCAAGATGAAAAAGCTCAAAACCAGACTAACTATCCACATAAACGTGCCGAAAATCGGCAGTAAAAAGAGTTGGATCGCCCGCACTTCTTCTAGGGTGACCCATGTAATCGTCTGGCGCAAAGCTGCCATCAGCCCAGCCATAATCCACAACACAATCAGCATAACAAGACTGACGATTAGCCAGCGCTTTATACTCTTATCGCGCCATGAACGAAGCAGGAAACTTTTCAGGTTTTCTTCTTCAATAGTCGCTACGCTGGGTGAAGCCAGGTTCCTGCGCTCCTGTAATCGCGCCAAAAATGCTGCTGGGTCTTCAGGCGACACCACTACGTAGCGCTCATCCGCTTTAATCAGTATCATTCTTTGCGGGTCGGTGGCAACGAACTGCGTTTTTCCCATGCCGTGCACTTCGAACAGATTGAAATACACCCCTGGCAAGTGCCAGCGTGGCAAGGGCATTTGCTGCTCGAATTCGCTCAGATGGTGCGCCCAGTCGATTTGTTTCAGCGGAAGGCTAAGCTTGTTCACGCCCCAATGAATACGCAAACTTTCATCATCAATAAGATAGCGGATTTGCTTCGCTTGATTATATTGATTGAAGACATGAAAAAAAGGCACAACCAGCAAAAATGCCACCGCCACAAAGACACTGGCATAGCGGATTAGCGATGACAGGTTGGCAAGCACAATCAAACCCACGCCAAGCAGAACCAAACCGACCATAATTACCACGTTCCAGGCCAGTTGTTTTTGCCGTGGGGGAATAAAGCTTTGTTCCATGCTCCAATTATACGCAAGCTTAAAAGAAATGTCTCCACATCCTGGTACTTAAGTTAAAATAGATTAAAGGAGCAAGCATGGAAAACACACAGAAATTTTCGGGCAAAAGTGAACATTACGAACAGTCCCGCCCTGCCTATGCCACGGAATTCATCACCTGGCTGGCAGATACGCTGGAACTAGACGCGAACACGCCGGTTGCGGATTTTGGCGCAGGCACTGGCAAACTCACCCGCCAGTTGTTGGAACTAGGTTTGCCGGTCTATGCCGTTGAACCCAACCCCGATATGCGCGAAAAGATGATTGCCTTGTTGAATGGCTATGCTAATTTTCATCCCATCGCCGCGCCAGCTGAAAAGTCTGGTCTGGCGGAGAAAAGCGTCAAACTCATTACTGCCGCAAGCGCTTTCCACTGGTTTGATACCCATGCCTTCCGCGCGGAATGCCAGCGGATTTTATGGCAGGATGGCTGGGTTTGCCTTGTTTGGAACCGACGTCAGCTTGACAATCAAATAAACCAGGGCTTTCGGGATATCTTCAGCCGCTATTGCCCCAACTTTTCTGGCTTTAGTTTTGAGCAACAAAAGACGACACAGGCAATTAATAACTTTTTTAAAGACGCGCCCCTGGTAAAACACTTTGATAACCCCGTTCGTTATGACTTATCGGGCTTTGTTGGGCGGGCATTATCGGCATCCTACGCGCTTGTGGCCAGTGATGTCGGTTACGCGGAATTTGTCGGCGAGTTGGAAACCTTATTCCACCAACACGCCATCGATGGTTTTATCCTTATGCCCCACCAAAGCGTTGCTTATCTCGGCAAGGTCTAACACAAGCCTAAATTATTTACCTAAAATTTCTTTCTCTGCCTGGGATATTTCTTCGATAACCGCTCGCGCGTCGGCTTTGACGTCTTCCGGCGTTGCTGGCGAGTGGTTAATCAACTTGACCAACTCAAAGGCCTTGCGCAAGTTGTCTTTTACATTCGCGGTATAGCTAAAAAACGCCCATCCAACTGATTGAGGTTTCTCGATTTTGCGTGCGTCTTCAATTAATGCACGGGCTTTCTTAATGC
>Ga0116190_1003835_pt1 | contig 10891 bp, 9 predicted proteins | sample AD_JPNTR4_MetaG_FD_89808 | JGI IMG/M metagenome (GOLD analysis project Ga0116190, IMG submission 89808) | Active sludge microbial communities of municipal wastewater-treating anaerobic digesters from Japan - AD_JPNTR4_MetaG | ecosystem: Engineered > Bioreactor > Anaerobic > Digestate | place... | reverse complement strand
TGAAGATGGGGGCAGCATCTTCATACAGATCCCGGCCACCCCCCGGAATCTGTCCATGGATCGTCCGTGGACTGTCCACGGAGAGGTTTATCAAACCAGTGTGGCTGTTGGTTTGATGGCCTCAAGATAAACGCTGTGTTGCGGCGATTGTTATAAGACGCTGGAGCGTCCTACGGTATGAGGAGATGATGGAGATGAGCAAGCAAACGATCGGCCTCATCCAGACAGCGGTAAGCGAAGACCCCGATCACAACCTCAAGCACGCCCTGGATATGGCAGGCTCGGCGATCTCAAAGGGTGCGCGGATCATCTGCCTTCCGGAACTCTATCGTGCCCCTTACTTCCCTCAGTATGAGGATGCGGACGCCTCGGCCTACGCCGAGACGATCCCCGGCGCTTCGACAGAGGCGTTCTCGGCACTTGCGCGGGAGCATGGTGCGGTGATCATTCTGCCGATCTACGAGCGGGCCGCGTCCGGAGAACACTACAACTCCGCAGTGGTGATCGATGCTGACGGTCGGGTGCTCTTCCCTGCCTACCGGAAGGTCCACATCCATCAGGACCCGCCCATCTACGATAAAAAATACTACCACGCCGGCGACCGCTACAGGCTCTATGACACCCGATATGGTCGGATTGCCGTGCTCATCTCATATGACCAGTGGTTCCCCGAGGCTGCAAGGGCGGTTGCGCTGCGGGGCGCCGAGATGATCTTCTACCCCTCCGCAATCGGCTGGATCTCCGGTGAGAGTTCTCCCGGCAGCGACTGGCGTGAGGCTTGGGAAACCGTCCAGCGCGGTCATGCGATAGCAAACGGTCTTCACATCGCCGCTGTAAACCGGGTGGGCGAGGATGGGTGTATCCGGTTCTTCGGGAGTTCGTTCATCGCAGATGCGTTTGGAAACGTCATTGCCCGCGCGAGCGAGGCCGATGAGGAGGTTCTCATCGCAGAGGTTGACCTCTCGATGAATGAGGCCGCCCGGGAAACCTGGAATTTATTCCGGAACCGGAGGCCGGAGACCTACAGGGCGCTCGTCCGGAAGTTCCCGCCGGGCAAGACGCCGCAGGCGCTGGGTTACCGGATGCCTGCAGAGTGGGAGCCGCACGATGCTGTCTGGCTCGCCTGGCCTTATGACCGGGAGATGCTCCCCGACCTTGCCGCGGTGGAGTGGAACTATGTTGAGATCATTGCAGCGCTCCGCCGCTCGGAGACCGTCAACCTCCTTGTAACCGGGGAGCAGATGCGTACCCGTGTTGGGGGGATACTCCTTGAGGGCGGCATCGGTGCGTCCGGTGTGCGGTTCCACATACTCGATTATGCCAATGTCTGGCTCAGGGATTATGGGCCGACATTTGTGGTCAACCGCAGGACAGAGAGCCTTGCGATGGTGCACTGGAACTTCAACGCCTGGGGAGAGAAGTATCCTGACCTCAAGAAGGATTCAGAGGTCCCGCTCATGATGAACCGCGGCCTGGGTCTTCCAATATTCTCCCCCGGCATCGTGCTTGAAGGGGGTTCGGTTGAGGTGAACGGCGCCGGGACGGCGATCGCGACGGAGTCGTGCCTCTTAAATCCGAACCGTAACCCGCGCATTACAAAGGAGGATATCGAGGCCTACCTGGAGGCCTACCTCGGTGTCAGCCATGTTATATGGCTGAAAGAGGGGATCGCCGGCGACGAAACCGGTGGTCATGTCGATAACATCGCGCGTTTCGTGAACCCGACAACCGTTCTCTGTGTCATCGAAGACGACAGAGATGACGAGAACTACGATCCGCTGAAGGAGAACTACGAGATCCTGCGGTCGTCAACCGACCAGGACGGGAAACCCTTAACGGTAATCCCCCTCCCAACACCAGGCAGGGTCGGCGGTGAAGTGCGGTTGCCGGCCAGTTACGCGAACTTCTACATAGGAAACACCGTTGTGCTCGTGCCGACCTTCAAACACCCCAACGACGCTGCAGCCCTGGCACGGATTCGGCAGGCTTTCCCGGGCAGGAAGGTCATCGGGATAGACTGCACGGCACTGGTCGAGGGGATGGGCGGAGTTCACTGTATAACTCTCCAGCAGCCATCAATTTCGTCCGGTGTCACCGGCCATAGGGCAGAAAGCCCCTCCCGAAAGAAGTAAGCGGGTCATGGGAGATTGAAGTTGTAAGTCGCGGAAAGAATTGGCTTTGATGGCAGTTTGCCGGAAAAGCCGGCGGGGGTGTAAAATGACCCCCCCTCACCTCCAGCCCTCGACCAACCTCCGGACGCGCCCGCGCCGCTCTTCAAGCCCGCTCGGCGGTACGCTGAAACCCTCTTCGTAGAGGGGCCGCTCAATCGAATAGAACGTCCCGATCGCGATAGGCGCATCCCGGTCGTAGTCCCACTCCCTGATCTTTTGAAGAGCGCTCTCGAACCGACCGGTATCGAGATCGCCATCCTGCATCTCGTAGACATGGGCGTCATAGTAGTCGGTCAGGTTGGAGTAGGTTGCACAGATCTGGAGGACATCGACGAAAGAGAATCCGCGGTGCATTATCGCCTCTTTGAAGACATCCTTGAGGTGCCGGGTCTTCCGGGTGTAGCCCCTTGCGATGTGGGTGGCCCCGGCGGCGAGCATCACCTCGAGCGGGTTCATGGGGTGCTCCGCCACCCCCCGCGGCGTCGAACGCCCCCGGAACCCGGTGGGCGACGTCGGGGTGTACTGTCCGGTCGTCAGGCCGTAGACCCGGTTGTCGTGGACGATCACGGTTATATCGGTGTTCCGCTTGGCCGCAAAGATGAGGTGGTCAAGCCCCTCGGCGTAGATGTCACCGTCGCCGACGTGACAGATTACCCGCAGGTCACGGTTTGCCAGGCGTATCCCGGTGGCTGCCGGGATTGAACGGCCGTGGATGGTGTAGAGGCTGTTGACGTTCAGGTAATCCATCAGTTTTCCGTGGCACCCGATACCGCCAAGGAGGACGAACTTCTCGATGGGTATACCCTCCTCCTCCGAGATTTCTGCGATGGCCGATCTCATCATGTGCTGGATCGAGAAGTTACCGCAACCAGGACACCAGGTGTTCTGCACCGGAGTTATAAGTCCAGCGGCAGACCGATCCGGGGTCATACAAACACCTCCTCGAGCCTTGCAGTGAGTTCATCGACCGCAAACGGTCGACCATCGTACTTCAGGATGGGTCTGCCTGGATCGAATCCATGCTCCCTGAGAAGACGGGCGGCCTGACCCGTGGCGTTGTTCTCGACGCAGACCACCTCTCCCGCGCCGGCCATCGCCTTGCTCCAGGCCTCAACCGGGAACGGGGCAAGCACAACAGGCTGAACAACCCGCGCGTCAACCCCGGCGGCGGCCTCGATACACACCCATTTCTGCGAGCCCCAGCATATGATGGTCTTCTCCGCGTCAGGTGCACCGTAGGTCTTCACGGTCTGGTAGCCCCCAAGTTCCGCTTTCAGGCTTCCGGCTTTCCTGAGCAGTTTCTCCTGCAGTGCACGGATCTCCTCTGCTTTCTCGGTTGTAAACCCCCTCTCGTCATGGGCGTAGCTGTTTGCCTTGACCGTCACCCCTTCCATTCCCGGGAAGGCAAGCGGGGATACTCCATCCTCAGTCCGGCGGTAACGCCGGTATTCCCCCTCTCCATCCTCGAGCAGCGGTTCGTGGTCCCGCGGCGGAGTTGATGCATCGAGATCGAAGGAGCAGGCACCTTCAGCGAGCGTCTTATCCATCAGGATGATCGCCGGGACCTGGTAGCGCCAGGAGAGCATCAGCGCCGCCGCTGACCAGGCGCAGGCTTCATGCGGATCCCCCGGGGCGACGACGAGCCTTGGAAACTCTCCCTGGCCGGCGTTCAGGGCGAAGTGGAGGTCGCTCTGCGCGGTGTAGGTGGGCACACCGGTGCTCGGGCCGGGCCGCTGCGACAGCACTATCGTCACCGGCATCTCCGACATCCCGGCAAACGAAAGCCCTTCGGTCATCAGGCAGAACCCTCCACCGGAGGTTCCGACCGCTGCTCTTTTCCCTGCGTAGGCAAGCCCGAGAGCCATCAGAATGACGCTTATCTCGTTTTCCGGGTGGATCACCCTGATCCCGAGATCTTCGGCGCGGCCGGCCAGAAAATGGAGAACCCCCGATGAGGGTGTCATGGGGTAGGCGACGTAGGTATCAAGCCCGCCGTAGACCAGTCCGAGCCCGGCGGCCTCGTTACCCGTCAGGACAGGGAGTGCCGGGGCATCCAGCGGTTTTACGGAAAAGACGTTCTCCACCGCGCTGTAGCCCCGTGCAGCAACCCGGAGGTTTGAATCCAGGTGTTTTTCCGGGACGGCTGCGCGGAGGACATCTTCGAGCATCTCCCGGTCGATCCCTGCAACACGGGCAAGCGCTCCGAGCATCGCGGAGTTTCTGGTTATCGGGGGCGCTTTCTCTTCTGCAATGATATCATCAAGGGGGAGGCCGTAGCCCGTCTCCTCTCTCACCTGTGAGGAGTCGTAGATGACCGTTGTCTTCCCGTCGATCCGCTCCTTATGGGTCTCAATGGTTTTACGGTCAAGGGCCAGCAGAACGTCGACCCTGGTGCGGTGTGCCCCGATTGGCCTGTCCGCGGCGCGAATGATTGCAAAGTTGTGCCCGCCCCGGATGAGCGAGGGGTAATCGAAGTACATGTAGACGCGGTAACCGAGGCGGGAGAAGAGACCGGCGATGGAGAGGCCTGCCGTGTTGATACCCTCGCCAGCCTTTCCACCGATTAGCAACGAGTATTCTTGCATGGTGTTCAGACCTCGCATAAGTCCGCTCATGGATAAATAGGTTCCTGCAGGCGTCGGGAGACGGTGTCTGAGACGGGGTGGCAAAAATACCGCAGGCCGTACACCACCGCAAAAAAAAGCGTGAGAGAGAGCCTCTGTTGTTTGCGGCTCTCAACCTCATGTCTTCACCTCACGATCGGGGACGCCGCCTCATCGAAGGGGTTGCTCCGCATCGCAAGTGAGAAGAGATAGGGATAGTTGCGCTGGAGGTACTCCATGTAAGCGAGCCATTCCCCAATCAGGCGATCGTAAACCCGGTCCACATCGCCGGCGAGGTGCCCCACGTCGCTTGCCGGGAGAGCGGCAAAGTCCCCCCGGCGCTCAAGTTCTTCGGTAAGGTGAAAGACCGCCCGGAGGAGTTCTGTGAACGACTCGTGCTCAAGCAGCACGGGGTTCTCCAGCAGTCGGAGAAGAAAACCGCGTTTCTCTGTCAGGTAGCGGCAGAGTTCCTGCAGGTCTGCTGCATCTATGTTGAGCCTGAAGTGACGCCTCCGGCTACGTTCGCGAACTGTGGAGAACTTCTCCGGTGTCCAGGCGTCTGTCACGATGAGGTCATGCCGGATCTCCGGAAGGGCCGGATCGCGGTCAGAAAGGAACGCCAGGAGGCCGGTACCCACCTCCGAGAAGAAGGTGCCGATGACCATGTTCAGTTTTTCCAGCCGCTTGCGCTTCTCCCTGACGCTCAGGAGGTGGTTCAGGATCAGGGTGACAAGGAGAACGTTTATCGGCAGAAACCCCAGGGCGTTGAAGATGTAGTGGTAGGTGTTCTCCGGGTCGCCGAGCAGGAGGTACTTCACGGTATAGACGATGATGGATGAAAGAACAAGAGCAATACCCAGCCGCACCTCCCAGGTCCGGATGTTTATGCTGCGCATATTATGCCATCGATCTTTTGCGCAGAAAAAGTGTTGGCCGGCCCCCTCAATGCCTCACAAGGGGGTAGGGCAGAGTTCACCGCCGGCAGGGTGGAGGTCTCCCGATCACGAATCCAGGATTGCTTCGGCAGCATCGCGATAGGCGTTCATCACGTAGGGGATACCAGAGACCGCTTCCGCCTCCCTATCGTCGGGGGCATCCCGGGTTACCCCTGAGATTGCAGCCCCAATCTCATAATATTGATGCTGCATTCTGGTCACGGTAGTATCAGTGGGGGGCCTTCTGCCTGCTTATTTCGTAAAAAAAATTATTTAGTCAGCCGTTCTGCCTTCTTCGCTGCCAAGCGTTCGATGGCCGCTATGTCGACGCTCTCGCCGGTCGCAAGTTTTCCCTGCCAGATCGCCCGGTTGACGAAACCCCTACCTATATCGTTCCTGATGACCAGCGTTGTATACCCTTCAGGTGATCCAACCGCTCCGGCCGATATATCTGCCTCCACTGCCGTAAAGTCGGTGCAGACCAGGCATCCCGGTCTGACCGCCCCCTGCAGTTCAGCGAGTGGGATGGATACCCGCCGCTCGTCCTGGAGGTAGACGTCCAGTTTCCCTTTGATGTCCATGCGGCGGATCTCCCATGGATCGATCCCGCGCTCTGACTGCAGTTTACCCTCGACCAGTTTCGCGTAATCGAAGGTTTCCGTGCAGAACAGGCCGATCACGATCCGGATCGCCTTTGCGTAGGGTCTGAGGAGTTCGTGGTCGCTCTCCCGGATCGCCTTTGTCGCCCGCGTCACGCAGGGCACGCCAACGACGGCGATCCGCCGGTACTTCCGGGTGACGACCGCCTCCTTGAGGGAGGCGAGGAGCGGCACCCACCAGGAGTAGCGGCTTCCGGCATGCTGGACAAGCGCCTCCGAGTTGGTGATCACCGCAGACGAAGGTTTCATCGTCCAGGGGTCGCTCGTTACCGTGACCACCGCGTCGATCAGCCCCTCATCGAGAGCGTTGACGAGGATTGCCGTCACCGCGCCACCACTCTGCTTCCGCTCAACCGGGAATACCGACCGGGCCGCAACGATATCCTGATACCGTCCGAGCATCCTCCCCTGTGACGCCAGGTCAACCCTCGGGCAGGCCGCGTAGCACGCCCCGCAGGGCACGCTGTCGTTCTCGGATTTACAGTAGCCAGTGTTCACCGGAGCATCAGTGTTCCCCGGTGCGAACCTGAGGGCGTCTGCCGGGCAGACTGCCACGCACGCCCCGCATCCGGAGCAGAGATCCATGGCCCAGACCTCAGCCTCCAGATCCTTGAAAGTTTTTGTAGTCATCCCAATCACTCCCACGTATACTTCCCTGCAAAGGGCCTTGCGCTCGCGGGAACGATCCGGGTGTAGTCAGCGTTGATCAGCGGTTCTGGATCGAGCCCGAAGTCACCTGAAAACTCTCTGATCACCGGGACAATCCTTTCCCGGTCCTCGTCGGTGAGCGGCACCGTCTTTGCCCCTGCCGCGAGGCAGGCATCGTCTACATCGCCGCGGATGATGATCTCACCGCCGTGGATCCCGCTCCCGATCTCCCGTGCCTTCATGGTCCCGTTGAGATCGAGGACGATCAGGAGGCCACCGGCCATATATTCACCAAGGAACGTCCGGGCGGCCCCCCCGACAACCAGGACTGGCCGCTGGGTCTCGTACTGTTTCATGTGGATCCCGCCGCGGTAGCCGATATCACCCCGGACAAAGACCTTGCCGCCCCGCATGCTGTGCGCCACCGCATCACCTGCGCTTCCGTGGATCACCACCTTTCCGGCATCCATCGTGTTGCCGGGCGCATGGTCAGCGTTTCCGTGGACGATGATCGTCGGCCCGCTCATAAACATCGCGAGGTCACCGCCCGGGACACCGTAGATATGGATGGTGGCATTCCCCCGGAGACCATCGCCGATGAACCGCTGTCCGAGGACGTTCTTGACGACAACCTCCTGGGCACCGTCCTCAACAGCCTTCCGTATCTCCCGGTTCAGGGGCGTGTAGTGCATCCCCTTCGCATCGATTGTGACCAATTGTCTCATGATCGTTCACGCCCCTATCGGTTTAACATCAAGAACATTGAGCAGGTTCTCATCAAGCATATAGCCCCTGAGCCGCTCGCGGTTGCCCCGCAGGCTCTCGATGCTGTTTATCCCCGCAGCGCCCATGAGTTCGGTGATCTCCATTGTCCATGCATGGATCAGGTTTGCCACCTGCTTTGATGCCACATCGGGGTCCAGACGCTGCACCAGGTCCTGACGCTGGGTGGCGATCCCCCATGGGCAGAGACCCTGGTAACAGTTCCCGCAGACCCGGCATCCCATTGCAGCGAGCGCCGCGGTGCCGATATAGACCGCGTCCGCGCCGAGGGCGATTGCCTTTATGGCATCTGCGCTCTCCCTGATGCTGCCGCAGGCGATGAGGGAGACCTCGTTCCTGAGTCCCTGGTTGCAAAGTTCGCGGTCAGCGCTCGCGATCGCGACCTCGATCGGTATGCCGACGTGGTCGCGGAAGACCCGCGGTGCTGCGCCTGTACCGCCCCGGAATCCGTCGATGACTATGGCATCTGCCGATGATCGGGCAACAGCAGCCACATTCTCGGCTGTGTTGTTGACGGCCGCGATCTTGACAAATACCGGTTTCTTCCACTCCGTTGCTTCCTTGATGGCCCTGACGAGCTGTGAGAGGTCTTCTATGCCGTAGATATCATGGTGCGGTGCTGGACTGATGGCATCGCTTCCTTCCGGGATCATCCGGGTACGGGAGACGTCTTTGCTGACCTTTTCGCCAGTGAGGTGCCCGCCGATGCCAGGTTTCGCGCCCTGACCGAGTTTGATCTCGATGGCAGCCCCGCGTTCCAGGTAATCGATGTTCACGCCGAATCGGCCCGATGCCACCTGGACGATCATACGATCCTGGTAGGGGTAGAGCCCGGCATGGAGCCCACCCTCCCCGGTACCCATATAGGTGCCCATCTCCTTTGCTGCCCTGGCCATGGAGATCTGGGCGTTGAGGCTGATCGCTCCATAACTCATGTGGCCAAGCATGATCGGGGTCTCGAGCATGAGGTTCGGGGCGAGGTCTGTGGCGAGTTCGATATCCCCTCTTGAATTTCTCCGGATATCCAGTTTTGACGGCTTCTTCCCGAGGTACGTCCGGAGTTCGACGGGTTCGCGGAGCGGATCGGTTGGGGGTGTGGTGACCTGGCTTGCGTCCAGCATCAGATGATCAAAGATGACCGGAAGATCGGCGACGCTCCCCATTGCAGCAAGGATTATCTTGCCTGTCCGGGCCTGATTATAGATCGCCTCCCTGATCTGCCGGGTCCAGACCGGGTGACTCCGGTAGTCGCAGGGATGCTCCTCGATGCTGATTGCGTCCCTGGGGCAATAAGCAAGACACCGGTGACAGGCGGTACACTTCCGGGAGTTGATCATGATCCGGTTGCCATCCTTCCAGAATACACCGTAGGAGCAGTTCTCAATGCACCGCTCGCATTCCATACACCGCTCCCGATCGATTGTGACCCGGTAACGAAGTGGCATGCTGCCGAGGTTACTGCTCATGGTGCAACCCTCCCGATCACCGGCTCTCCTGCAGCCGGCATGGTGATCGACTCGACATTCGGCTCCATAGCCCGGATCGCTGCCTCTTCGCTCGATATATAGAGACGATCTCCGCATTCACCGACAACCATCGGCCGGAGTTTGCCCCGGTCGGTAAACCCGACCATCATATCAGGATTCGCCATCACGACGGTGAACGGTCCGTTCATCATCGCTGACCCGTAGGCGAGCCGGAGGGCGCGATTCAGATCTCCTTCAGGTTTTGGCATCCGGTCGATGTCCTCCCAGAATGGCGGGGCAAGCGCCCTGATGGCGAGGTTGATGTCAAGGCCGTGCCGCCTCACCAGGATGTCAATTAAGTATGTGATGATCTCGCTGTCGGTGGACATGGAGCAGGCGTAACCGAAACTCTCGATGTAGCGTCGGTTGGTCCCGTAGGAAGTGATCTTTCCGTCCTCCGCAACGCTCCAATCGTGGAGGTTGAACGGGTCGGGCCGTTCCCACTTTCCCGGGTCTTTAGTTGCGTATCGGTTGTGTGCAAGCCAGATGTAGCCCTCATAGTCCTCTATCCGGTAGAAGTTAGCCACGTCTTCCGGCCAGCCGACTGCCTTGAAGACACCGACGTTCTTCCCGGATGAGATAACCCGCGCCCCGTTTGAGCCAGTGTTTATCTGCATAACAAGGCTTGTGATGAGATCCTTCTCCGGTGATGCGCTGTCGGGCGCGAGGGAGGTGTCAGGCCTGAAAAAGTAACGCCAGGGGGTGCTGGTGGCCCGGAGGTTTGGCTGGTTGTAGGTGGGGATCGCTTCGTCGTGCTCGACCGTCCCCCACCGTTCCAGTGTTGCATCGACGACTGCCTTGCTCTCGGGGGCGTTGTCGAAGAAGACGTGAAGCGCGTAGCAGTTCTGGTAGTCGGGGTATATGCCGTATGCCGCGTAGCCCGCCCCCTCACCACTACCGCGCTCGTTCATCATGGAGAGGGCCTGTTGGATGCCAGATCCATCCATCAACTGGCGCCTCTTATCCATTACACCAAATATGCCGCACATTGTAACCTCGGTAGATCAGTGTTCTACTGCTGTATCCTATATTTTTCCTTGTTCAGGTTTGTAACAATAGATATTTATACCCTCTGATGGAAGCAGACTTCCATGTGTCTGATGACGGCTTTACCGTATTCACCAGGATAGTGTCTGATCCCCACGCCTCCAGTTCGCCGACATTGTGGGTACGCCAAAAGACGTAGTTATCCTGGTTGGGCAGGTTGATATGCTGCTCCCTGGGGGTGCCGGACTACACGGCGGTGCGGTTTATTTTTCCAATCGACTGTCATAATCCCATGAACGGAGGGACTGTGTTGCTCATTTGTTTCGTATGAAAACGGCCCCTCTAGATATTTTCATCTGGTATGCCTGTGGCCTTGTGGGCATCATGTAGTTTTTCGGAGATACCCGGTGTCTGGCGGTTGTAAGATCAGGTAACTTGCATGGCTATCGGCCCATAGCGGGGCGCGGCGAAAAGGTGAAATACATTGATACCCACTCATGGCATATGAACTTCAGGTTGCTACCCCTACTGGTTGCGCTCCTGCTCGTCTTCTCATTCAGCGCAGGATGCACAGGCTCT
>Ga0116190_1003827_pt1 | contig 10902 bp, 14 predicted proteins | sample AD_JPNTR4_MetaG_FD_89808 | JGI IMG/M metagenome (GOLD analysis project Ga0116190, IMG submission 89808) | Active sludge microbial communities of municipal wastewater-treating anaerobic digesters from Japan - AD_JPNTR4_MetaG | ecosystem: Engineered > Bioreactor > Anaerobic > Digestate | place... | reverse complement strand
TTTGTTTTTTTTTCATTTTCCGCTTTATTTATTACTTTTTGTATATATGTATCTTTTATACTTTTCATATAATTTGTTTCCTTTATATATTTATTTACAATTTTTATTGGACTTTCAATGCATGGAGGGTAAATAATTAAAATGAAGCAATATTATAAAAATATTAGTAATGAAACAATAGGGACCGCCATGCCCCAATGGCATGTTCTCTGTTCGTTTCCACGAGGAATTGGAGGAGAAGGGTAAACTAATAATAGTTTTTCGCCGACTTTTCCAGGGAAACCTAGAAGAGTTTTTTTATGCGAAAAATGTGTTGCAATAAAATTTAAAATACAATATAATTAAGACATAAAATTTAGGAAGTTTATTGGATGGTGTACTTAACACCAGACGTCGCCAGGGAAGACCCGCGCATGGAATCATGGATTGCATAAGGCGTTAAAGCAATAAATACGCAGGGTAGTGAGTTTATCTGGAAAAGAAGACCATAAATCTTTATGCTCACATCTAATAAAAACGGATTTTCTATTTTTGGGCCGATCGCCTAATGGTATGGCGCCTCATTTGCAATGAGACATAATTACGAGTTCGATTCTCGTTCGGTCCACCATTTTATTTTATAGTATTAGTAAGGAAAGAAGCAAATAGTATACATATTTGTGAACGGAGAATGGGCAGTGTAACATGGAACACAGATACCTCACCGGCTAATACTATTCTTTTGCCGCAGGGAATTCGACTGGTGACAGAAGAGTGGCTCATAACCACTATAGGTGGGTTCGATTCCCACCCCTGCTATACCATTTTTAGGTTGGATTCAGCAACAAATAAACTTATTAGGAAATAAGAAAAACCAACCTGTTTTTTGCCGGTGTGACCAGAATTGGCAAATGGCCCTCACTTGTAATGAGGTTAGCGTCCAAAAAGACCATGTAGGTTCGACTCCTATCACCGGCTCCAATTTTCAAATTTAAATGTTGCTTTTAATATGTATATACATTATAATTATATATATGAAAAAAGAACTTCAAAATAAATTGTTTAATAAGTATCCAAAAATTTTCCGTCAAAAGGATTTGCCCATGACAGAAACTTGTATGTGCTGGGGTATCGAATGTGGGGATGGTTGGTATGATATATTAGACCGTCTCTGTCAACGAATACAAGACTATGTGGATAAAACCGGTTGTCCACAAGTCGAAGCAACACAGGTAAAGGAAAAGTTTGGAACTCTTCGTTTCTATACACACGGCGGCGATGAAACAACTGAAAGTTTTATCGATGAAGCTGAAGAAGAAACAGAACATATTTGTGAATTGTGTGGGTCTAAGGAAGATATTCAACCTACGGAAGGTTGGATACATTACCTTTGCCCTAAGTGTAGAAATGAAAGTGATATGATTTGAGACTAGTTACAGCAAAAAATATAGTCGTGGGTGACAATTGGTTGCTGATAGCCTTTAGGAAAGGAACAGCAACTCCGCCTTTTTGTTGTTTGTAGGCATAAAATAACAAGTAACAAACTAGTCTGTTTTGTCCCATTCATCTATCGGTTAGGATATTAGGTTTTCATCCTAAAAAGGTCGGTTCGATTCCGGCATGGGACGCGAGTTTGTTTGATTATGCGCTATTGGTGTTTAATGGCAGCACGTCAGGCTTCCATCCTGAAGGAGAGAATTCGAATTTCTCATAGCGCTCCAATTTAGGACAACAGCGCAAAAGGTCTTGGCTTAGACCCGGTTCGAATCCGTTATGTGCGGGCCTCATCAACCCTCGGAGTGATTCTCCAGTTGTCCGTTTTTTTGTCGGGGTGTAGCTCAGACTGGAAGAGTGTTTGCTTTGGATGCAAAAAGTCGGTGGTTCAAATCCACCCACCCCGACCATTTTTTTCGTTAGTGCAAATCTTGCGTTAACGACTAAATATTTATATTTTGAAGATAAAATTAACATTGTTTATGGCGATATATATAAAGTACTTGAAATTATAAACAATTTAAATAATTTTCCTAGAGTAGGAGAATTGGTAAATCCACCGGACTGTTAATCCGGAGCAGAAATGCACTGTAGGTTCGAAGCCTACCTCTAGGGCCATTACACCGATCGTTCAACAGCAGGACTCTGGTCTCCAAAACCGGGAATCAATGTGCAAATCATTGTCGGTGTGCCATTTTTGGGGTGGAAGCTAAAAGGCCAGGCAGTGGTCTGCAAAACCACAATTTGTGAGTTCGAGTCTCACCCATCCCTCCATTTTTCGCCTACATAGTTCAATTGGGAGAATGTCCGTTTCGTAAACGGAAGGTTATCAGCTCAAATCTGATTGTAGGCTCCATTTTTAGACTGGCTACAGCAATAAAATATCCATGCAAGGAAGCCAAAAAGCCCAGTCTGTTTTATGTGCCTTTGGTGTAATGGAAAACATATTGGTCTACGGAACCAACGATAGGGATTCGAGTTCTCTAAGGCACACCATTTTTTGCTCCCATAGCTCAATAGGATAGAGCATCAGATTTCTAATCTGAGGGTTGAGCGTTCAAGTCGCTCTGGGAGTACCATTTTTAGGTTAGATACAGCAAGATATAATAAATCAGAGGAGCGGTTTAATTCCGCAGTCTTCTTCGGAAGATATGGTGTAATGATAGCTCACTGAAATCAATTCTAACCTGTTATTTTTGCGCTATTGGTGAAATACTATCACGAGACATTGCCAATGTCTAAGCACCGGAGGGTAACCGGTATAGCGCTCCATTTTATATTGGCAGATTGGCTGAATTGGTTGAAAGCACCTGGCTGTAGACCAGGCACCCATGATGGTAAACATTCTAAGTTCGAATCTTAGGTCTGCCACCATTTTTGTCTACGTGGCGCAACTGGTAGTCGCAATTGACTTAAAATCAATTAGTTGAGAGTTCGAATCTCTCCGTAGACACCATTTTTTTACGGGACTGTAGCTCAATGGAAGAGCGCTAGATTGTGGCTCTAGTGATCTGGGTTCAATTCTCAGTGGTCCCCCCAATTTTCTGGGGGATTAGTTTAATGGAAAAATACTTCCTTTACACGGAATAGTTGGCAGTTCAATTCTGTCATCCCCTACCATTTTAGATTGGTTACAGCAATATATACCTGGTGAAACATACCAATCTGTTTACACCCCGTTAGCTCATCTGGTAGAGCATCGGATTTTTAATCCGAGTGTGATTGGTTCAAGTCCAATACGGGGTACCATTTTACACAGGGTGGGCACTGGTTGTGCCGGTTAGTCTTATAAGCTGACGTTCGGAACAGTTCAAATCTGTTACCCTGTACCAATTTTTCTAGGTGTTCCGCAGTTGGCTATACGGGCCTGATTCGGGATCAGGTATTCGCGAGTTCAAATCTCGCCACCTAGACCATTTTATAATGCGCGGATATGGTGGAATGGCAGACACGTAAGTCTTAGGAACTTATCTTCGGGTGAGAGTTCAAGTCTCTCTATCCGCACCATTTTTTAATTTAGATTGGCTACAGCAAACCAAAAGCATCTAACTGATAATTAGACAAGCAAAACGCCAATCTGTTTTTTGCCCCATTGGTGAACTGGCTATCACAGTTGCCTGTCGAGCAACAGTACTCGGATCGATACCGGGATGGGGCGCCATTTTTGCCTATAGTTCAAGACCGTGTTCACTTTTATTGTTACCTTGTTGTAAAGCCATGGCCATAACAATAAAAGTTAAAATATAAGATAGATGTTAAGAACGAACCGTGAAATCCTTATAGAACAATAGAACACCTCCTGTGTGAAGGGGGAAGATAATAGTAAAGTAGAAGAACAGACATCCCGGGGCAGTAGTGTACAATGGTAACACCCTCTGTCAACAGAGTAATGAAGGTTCGAATCCTTCCTGCTCCATAGTGATGGAACGATCGTGAAATCTCTTTAACGGTAGCTATTTAGGCATCCATTTAGATTGGGTTCAGCAACCATAAAGGACTAACCACGAATTAGTTAAAAACCCAATCTGTTATTGGCTCTCTAGTTCAAAAGTAGAACCTCGGTTTGAAGCACCGAAGATGACATTGCGAAACTGTCGGGAGCCACCAGTTTACTGTCCCCTAGCATAACGGCAATGCACCAGGTTTTGGCCCTGGCTATATGTGTTCGATTCACATGGGGACATCCATGACCCGCTGTAATTATTATTTTATCAAAAATGTATACATTTTGGGTAAATAATTGTAAAAGGAGAATATATATATATATATATATATATGAAAAAGCATGACATTAAAATGTTAGAAGAAGCTTATAAAAAGGTAATAAACGAACAAGAAAAATGGTTAAAAACCCCGCCTACACAGGATGATTACGATTTAAACGATAATGAAATAAAGCAAAATGATAAACTTTATCAGCGTCTCAATAAAGAAAGAATGGCCCGACAAAATAAATTATGGGGAAGGGGTGGAGATAGACCGCATTATGTAGCCGGTGAATATGAACATACACCAGATGGTCATAAAATAGTACCTACAGAATTAGATGCATCGGATTGGAAAACTCATAAAAGATATAGACGTTATGGGATGGCCTTAGCACATAATCGACCCGGCAAATCTATTGAATATGACTTTGCCAATGAACCATATGACGTGCAAAGTAGCTGGGAGGCTTTACATGAATATGATGACCTTCGAGAATATATGACACCAGAACAAGCTTTTATAGAATTAAGAAATAGAGGATATTCAAAAGCAGATATTGACTTTATTAAAAAACAAATAAATCATGGGGTTATAATCGCTCAAAATCAAAAGGGCGCCTCGACTGGTCAAGCATAACATTAAATAAAGTACATTTTACAATTAACTGCGAAAGAAAGCCATAGTGCTTTAGCCTATGGATGAATTTCGCAAACCTTTCATACCTATAATATAAATTATTTTTCAAAAAAAGCAAGAAAAATTTAGATGATTAATATAAATAATTACAGCTACAATGAAATCAATTAAAATCAAACTAAAGCATCAGAACCAATCTAAATTGAATAAGCTTCAATCTACTCTTTCCACTCTTCAAGAACTAACTCCTATCTATTTAAAAGATAAACTAACTCAATTAGAAACTAAAAGCTTCAAATCAGCTAAAAGTAAAGAAACTTATAAGAAATATAGAGATCTTTATCCTAATATCAATTCAGGCATACTTCAAGCCTATTTAATTAAATTAGATCAAACTGTTAAAAGCTATATTGCTTGGTGCAAAAAGAAACATAAGCTGGTTGAGTTTCCTAAAAACATTAAGACGTTTATTCCTTTAAGAAACGATCTGTTTCATTTTGAATTTAATAAAACAAGTAAGAGCTTCAATGCTTGGCTGAAGCTTCTTCGTACCTACTTTCCATTAAAACTATGCAAATATCATCTTAAAGCTCTGGCTGATTTTGAATCTATATCAGATAGCTCTATTATAGTCTATAAGAACGAATTATATCTACGCTTAGTATTTAATACTAAAGAAAAACAACTAAAAACCAATAGTACTTTAGGAATAGATATTGGAATAGTTAAGCCGATAGTCTGTTCTGATGGAAAACAATTTGGCTCTGGTAGGTATATTAAGCATAAAAAGATAGAATTTGGTAAGAAAAGAGCTAGAAATCAAAAACTTAAACTAGAAATAAGTACTAAACAGTCCAATTGGGCGAACGATTTAAATCACAAACTCTCAAGGGAGTTAATTGACTACTGTCTGCAACAAGGAATAGACGTTCTAGGCTTTGAGGCATTAAAGGGTGGTCATTTAGCGAACAAGAGATTCAGAAGGTATTCTTGGGCTTTTAAAGACTTGCTTAGCAAGGTCGCTTACAAGGCTCTAGACGCTGGACTGAAAGTCGTTGAGGTGGATCCTAAGTATACATCGCAAAGATGTCATAAGTGTGGGTCTATATCGAAAGAGAACAGACAGACGCAAGATAGATTTCATTGTAGCAAATGTTCCTACATTGCCAATGCCGACCTAAACGCAGCTAAAAACATTCAGTATCTTTCGGTACTAAATGGCCTAAATGTGAATCTAGGCAACGGAAGCTTTAAACCGGAAGCCAGTGTGCTTTAGCCACTGGTTGTTCACAAAAAATCATCTATGTTAACATAGATGATTTTTTTATTCTTTAGAACTTGGAAGGTGAACCGGACAGGCGGGCCGGCATTGTCTGCTAAACAAATGGCTCTTCGAAAGGGGAGTGAGATTCAATTTCTCCATCTTCCGCCATTTTATGAAAATAAAAGAACAAATAAAACAAAGACCCCCTTGTGCATGTTATTATTGCCAAGAATGGATAGAAGAAACTGATTTTTATCGAATAGATTTTTTAGATAAACCCATGTGTTTGGAATGTTATGAATGGATTCAAGAAGATTTATTTGATAAACCTGATAATCAGCCTACATAGTTCAGTTGATAGAACGCAAACCCGGTACGTTTGAGGTCACTGGTTTGATTCCAGTTGTAGGCTCCATTTTAGGAAGTGTGGTAGAGTGCATTAATACACCTGTCTTGAAAACAGGAGGGGCCTTAAACCCCCGTGGGTTGGAATCCCACCGCTTCCTCCAATTTTAGGAAATGTGGCAGAGTGATTTATTGCACTTGTTTCGAAAACAAGCGGAGTTTATAGCTCCCGCGGGTTTAAATCCCACCATTTCCTCCATTTTATTCAGTTATAATTACCACTCTATAATAAAGAATCATATTTGTATCGTTGATAATTCTTTGTAACAAATATTGAGATGAATTAGGTGTAATTATACCGTTAAAATTAGTAAATGGTTCTGTTAAATTGAGGGTTCTTTGAATTTGATATTTTCTAGTTGGAACACATGTCCATACAATTTCTGTTTGATTTGATAAATGATTTATACTTTCAATTCTAAAAATTGAATTAGCATCTTTAGGGTTTGTTCCTGCTAACATTTCTTCATAATCACTAGCTCCATCATTGTCATAATCAGAAGTAAATTTATCATAAGTACCTAAAGATTTTTCCCATGAATTATTTAATCCGTCGTTGTCATCATCGTCAGGATCTATTGGGCGTATAGGGTCAAAATCTAAAGCTAATGTAGATTTAGGCCCTGATGGTATTTCATATACAGGAGTATCGGAATAGAAAGATGATTTTTCAATTGTTGAATCATTATATGCACGAGCAAAAATTTTATTGGTAGGATCTATTCGTTTTGTAAAAATTTCACAAAATAACCCCGTGTTTTCACCGCATGCATTTAATCCAGATTTACTGGCCCTTAATAGTGGATTAAGAGGATGTGCAGAACCGTCTTTGTATGGGGGTCGAATAATCCCATCGTTAGCAAATCGAATTTCAATTAAACAACATTCGTTTGTATGTTCACCCCATGTTCCCTTTAATGGTTGTTTATATTCATTTAAAATTGGAGTAATATTACCTACATATAAAGGTGACACTATGCCGGCGGTGCAATTAAGACAAAATAATAAAACGAATAAAAACCAATATCTCATAAAAATATTTAGTTAATTATCCGCGTATAGTATAAAAGTTAGTACATCTGTCTGATACACAGAAGGAGGTGGAGCATTACCATCTACGCGGACCATTTCCCGGATCCTCCGGTGAGGACGCAGGTTTCATAAGCCAGCTAGGCTGTGTCGGCAACAGCATCCGGGACCATTTATTGCTTTAACGTCTTATAATCCAATATACCATAAAAACTTATTTCGATCATTAACGCTACGTGTGGCCCAATGGGGGTCTTGATCTAAAATAGATTCACCAACTTCATGTGCTAAAATTGCCAATGATCTTTCATACGGTTTTTTATCAGGTGTGCCAACTACTATAACTTCTTTAGTATTATTTAAACCCGCATACCAAAAGCCGTTTTTTGTTGAACGACCCCATTGTTTTGTATTGGGATTAAATTTAATACCGCTTTCTATAGTAATTTTTTTACATTTTGTTATAGGTTTAATCCCTTGTGCAGATAATAATGTAGATGCTTTATTCCAAGCACGATCTCTAATTTCTTCCCATTCTTTAGGTACTTTACAATGTTTTAAATCTGAGTATATGGTTTTATGATGTTTAGATTTGTTGATTATATCATATGTTATATAACTCAATCCTATACCAAGAATGACGCAACTAATTATAATTTTAAATATCATGTAATTATTTAGTTGATTTATTTTTATTATCATATAACATATTATACATAAAGATTGAGTTCAGCATATAAAATAAGGATACAAAAATGTCAATCTGGTTTATAAATCTAAAAAACAAATTCAATGAATGGCGAAAAGAGGCCAAATTTAGGCAGTGGCAACGTGAACAACAACGTAAACGCTATAATGACTGGGTAGAAGAAGTCACAAAGATACGCGAAATTAAACTAAAAAAACAAGAAGAAGAAGATCGTAAGCAATACGAAATATATTTAAAACAAAACGCAAGTAATCTATAGGAGAAATCAAAATGACACAACCAACAGCACGTACAGGTAATAACGCAAAAGCATATGAACACAGTGAAGATCATTTACTGGAGTTTTTTAGTAAAGCTGGTTCTTTATATACTAAAAAGGGATATTATTATGATGGTGAAGAAACTGCACTAGATTTGTTTAAAATAGCTTGGCGGACTGGTCGTGAAAAGGAATGCATGCAGTTGCTGTTTTGGTTGAGGGATATTCGTGGTCCACAATCGTGGATGAATACTAAGAAGAATAATATAAAAGAATGTCAATCTGATCGCCACAGGATTACGATTATTGAAGATGCAATTAATGCAGACGGAGATGCATATCAAAAAAATAACAAAACTTATAGTCCAAATGAGTGGAGAAATGGCTCAGGACATGGAAAGAAAATTTGAAAATTTGGAAAAAATGTATAAAATAAAATGGGAATCTAACGTCTCAAATATGTTTAATGAAGAAGGAGTATAATCATGGGTGCAGGAAATAGAAGTGGTTTTAGAGATATTATTAATTGGCTTGCAAATGAACCATCTGGAAAGTTATGGCTAAAGGCCAATCTGGATAAAATCCCGGAATATGGTCGTTGGGATGATCTCAAAGTTTTATACAATACAGATCTAGAATCCGAAGCAATGACTCTTTGGTCTAATGCTATCAAAGAAGGAAATGCATTAGCCGCAAAATGGGCAGATGCACAAGATGTTAAAATGCGCAATTTTCTTAATATGACCCCAAAGCAATTTCGTAAATTTATAGTCAATACAAGAAAAGGTAAAATTGTCGAATCTCTAATGTGCAAAAAGAAATGGGATGAAATTGAATATTCCAAAGTCCCTTCTGTTGCTATTGGACGATATAATACTGCATTTAATAGAAATGATGGTGAAAGATATAATAATTGGCGTCATTCTTTGGTAAAAGTTAAAGATGACGGAACAATGGAAGTCGTTGGAGATGTTAAAGCGGGAGCTATTTTCCCGCATGATTTGGTACGGACTGTATTGTCTGAAACCGGCAACGCTTTTTGGCAGGGAAGTAAACCGAAAGAATATTCTAAAGAAACTGAAAAATTGGTTGAAGCACAATTTCAAAGCATGCCTAATTATTACGACGTAACTGAACGTAAAATTATGACTATTTTAGATACATCTGGTAGTATGTATACCCCGGTTGCCGGTTCAATTCAAGCAGTAGATGTAGCCTTAGGTTTAAGTTTATATTGTTCGGATAGATTGGGTAAAGATAACCCGTTCTATCGTAAAATCATACCTTTTTCTTCGACTGCTTCATTGAAGAGCTGGGATAATATGACATTTGCTAAAGCTGTTGGACATGTTCCAGATGGATATGTAGGGAGCACCAATATTATATCTGCCTTAAATCTACTTTTAGAAAGTGCAAAACTTTGGAGTATAGAAGTAGATAAAATGCCAAATTGTCTTTTAATTATCAGTGATATGCAATTTGATCAACAAGTTGAAGAAGACAATATGCCGATTGAAGATGCATTGAATAAATGGGTCGAAGCCGGATACAACAAGCCTCAAATTATCTATTGGAATCTTATGGGATATAACAATCAACCTGCCACCAAGTACGATAAGAATGTTGGAATGGTTAGCGGATATAGTCCGTCTACAATGAAAGCAGTATTGGAAGGTGATGATTTCACCCCACTAGCGATCATGAAGCGTACTATTGCCGCATATCCCGTCAATGAACCATAATTAATGAAATTATATCATGGAACAACTGAAGAAGTCTGGACAGAAATTCAAAAAGAAGGCGTTCTTTGGGGAAGAAAGGATCAATATTGGCAAGGTAGGAAACTAGATAGAATAACTTGGCTTGCATATGATATCAAACACGCCGGAATATACGATGAAAAGGGAATTACAGATAAGCCATGTGTTATTCTTGAAGTTGAAGTTCCTGATTTAGAACATTCTAAAGACACATGGCAATATGTGACTTATGATCCCATTCCTCTTTCAAAAATAAGAAGAATTAAGTGAAATTAAAGGAGAAGTATGAAAATAGTAACACATAAAAACAATAGGGAAACATTAAGATGGGTGGGCGAACGGGCAAGGGATTTGTTTGAAACATTACAAAACGTTTCAGGAGCATATAAAACGGAACTCTTGTACGGAACAGTTAATTCACTAAAGGTTTTAGAATGTTTGCCCGAATTTAAATATAAACCCGAAACATCAATGTCTATTAAACCCAATTATCAAAAAAGTTGAATATTTTAATTTTTAGAATATATTATAAGCAAGTGAACTACTGTTTGACTAAAGATCAAACAGCTTCAGTTTAAAGCTTTAAGGCGCTTAAGGTGGATTCACTGCCACAGATTAACCTCTTCAGGGTACCGAAACGTTCGGTTTTATATCTTCT
>Ga0116190_1003826_pt1 | contig 10902 bp, 9 predicted proteins | sample AD_JPNTR4_MetaG_FD_89808 | JGI IMG/M metagenome (GOLD analysis project Ga0116190, IMG submission 89808) | Active sludge microbial communities of municipal wastewater-treating anaerobic digesters from Japan - AD_JPNTR4_MetaG | ecosystem: Engineered > Bioreactor > Anaerobic > Digestate | place... | reverse complement strand
GGCAGCATCCGTCCGGGCCCTTCCGCCGTCACATCCGGCGCCGATGGAGCACACTGGTCGATGCGTGTTCCCAACCTGTCGAACAGTTCGCGCAGTTCCGAAAAGGTGAGCACCGCATCGGGCCCCCCCTCCACATTCTGCACAGCCAGGGTCTCATCGCCTCGGCAGGTGCGGCAGCATTCCAGCCTAAACGCAGCACAGGGGGTAATGCAGACAACCCGCGGGCGCCCTGAGGCGCGAGCCGCCCGTGAGGCAGCAATTTCCGGCGACACGGCCGGCGCGAGGTTCTGCACCAGATCAGGCCGGTGTGCCTCGATCAGCCTAACCGCCGCCGGACACGTCGAGGCTATCACGGTGCGCCCCAAAGCCGATTCCAGAGCTACTCGGTACGTGGAGGCCAGCATCTCCGCCCCTGCCGCCGCTTCCCACACCTCGGCAAAACCCAGAGCTCGAAGCGCCCCAATGACTCGCAGCGGATCATCATCTGGAAAGGCCCCGGGGAAGCCGGGCGATATCACTGCAGCAGTATCACCTTGTGCCAGCAAGTCCAGCGCAAGTTGGGTGTGGTCGGCAAGGGCAATCGCGCCATGAGAACACTCCTCTAGGCAAATGCCGCATCCTATGCACGTCTCGCCATCTGCGCGCACAGCGCCCTCTGCCGCGTGCATCGCCTCCACAGGGCAGGCGCGCACACATGCGTAGCATCTCGTGCAGAGGTCATCGCGTGTCTCGATCAGGTCCACATCAGCCGCCCCCAGTAGTAATGCATAAACGCATCAATGGCACAAGGCCATTATACCATCACCGGCAGAAGTGCGCACCTCCAGCGGCAGGTGAGGGTGCGTGTAACGATTGTTGCTTTCGGGGTCGCAGATACCCCGCATTCAGGCGTGCAATCTGGCCTTGACAGTTGTGGCTCAGTGATATACCCCCGGGGGTATCTGCCCAGAGATACGGTCACATTTTGACAATACTTTCGGCGAAAAACGCAACTTCTGAGTACATCGATTTGGCCCGGGGACCCCGGAGGGCGAATCGGCACTATCAAAGGAGCCCTCGGGGCCAATCGCAACCCAGTAGCTGTTACTAGTGATGGCACGGCGCGCCATCCCGCGCGTGCCGTTACCAAATGGCCCTATTAAGTGGGATATTATGTTGGCCCGTCCGCCTGCTTTACTGCCCAAACCCGTCGGATACCCCCCGATTTTCGTGATTGGGAGGCGGTCAGGCGGCCCTTCGAAATCGATGTACGCAAAAGTTGCGGGTATCTCCGAAACTGATGGCAAAAATCGACGATATGCCAGCTCCAGCCGTTTTGCCCGACGGGCATGATGTCAAGACCAGCTAAATGGCCATTCCAGCGAGGCGAGCGTGACCCCCGCAGCCAATAACCCGCCGTAATGGTCGAGGAGGATGCCATTCTCCCGTGCGGCAGACGCAGACGGCTCAGGCAATCTCATCGAATGCTGAGCCAACCGGCCATTTCCAAAGTCCGCCAAAGCCTTAGGCCGCCTCCGGATCCGAATGCCGTATCCACATCCGCTCTGACCAGCTCGCCGAGGCCGCCTGCTCGCGCAGTCTTTGTCGTTCTCACACCTCTAGCTGGGCCTGCAGATATTTGCACTCTCAGCCCAACGCCTCCAGAGGCAGGACAAGCCAAGCGGTGCACCGCAGGGTTGACGGGAAAATACAGGTGACTCGTTTCGGAACACGTTTTTGGCGATGTGTCTGGAAAACGAATACACCGCAAAGGGCCAGGTAGGACTACACATTACCCATATCCATGGATGTTTCTGGGTGCTGCGCTTGCCTATGATAGGCCCTGACGGGGGTTCCGAGGCATCCTTCGCCCTGGAATGGGATTACGTGGTCTCCGATACCTGCCCATTTGGCTTAACCATATTCTGTGTCCGGTTTTCACCGGTAGCGGGCAAAACGTGGGGGTCTACAGGGTGTCCTACAGGGTACAGGATCCGGCCATAGATCACCCCGGCTGCCCGGGGCTCTGCCCCCACTTGTTTCGGCGTATCCATCGGATGTAGTATAATCCAGATAGTCGCTAGCAGGTGACAGGGGGAGGCGCGTGTAGATGCAAAGAACCCGCGTAGCCGTGGTTGGATTGGGTAACGTCGGGCGAGGAGCTGCCGAGGCATTAGCTGTATCGCCAGACTTTGAGCTTGCAGGAGTTGTCAGGAGGCGAGCAGAGCCCGGTGCGCGCGTCGTCGGGCCGAACTGGGAGGCGCCTGCAGTGACCCGAATGGACCAGCTGGAAGAGGTCCGGGCCGCCCTGATGTGCGGGCCCACGCGCGAGCTGGAACCGACGGAGCACGCTCTGTTGCGATCGGGTATAAGCGTGGTGGACACATACGACATACACGGAGAACCGCTGTGGCGCCACAAACAGTCGCTAGCTGCCTCAGCCGCCGAAGGTCAGGCCACGGCGGTCATAGCTGCCGGATGGGATCCGGGTATTGACTCGGTGATCAGGGCGCTCCTCGAGATCATCGCCCCTACCGGAATCACCTACACCAATTTCGGACCAGGCATGAGCATGGGCCACTCTGTGGCTGTGCGGGCCATACCGGGAGTGGCCGATGCGGTGTCCGTCACTCTCCCCGCAGGCTACGGAAGGCACAGACGCGCTGTCTACGTTGAGCTCGACGGGTCGCGGCCTTTTGCCGATGTCGCGTCCGACATCCGTTGTGATCCCTACTTCGTTCGTGATGAGACCGATGTGTTCGAAGTGCACAGCGCGAGCCAGGCGGCCGATCCCGGGCACGGTGTCGTAATCGATAGAAAGGGCATCGCGGGCCGCACCGGGAATCAGCTGCTCAGGTGGGAGATGCGGATAACCAACCCGGCCGTTACCGGGCAGATCATGGTAGGTGCGCTCAGGGCAGGGCTAAAGAAGGCGCCGGGCGCGTACACCATGATCGAGCTGGCGGCGGCTGACATGCTGCCGGGGACCCTAGAGGACTTTGTGAAGAGGATGGTCTGAAGTGGTTCAGGCCTAGGCGGGGCAGCGGGCTTCCATCACCCTATTCTTGCCCTGGCGCTTAGCCTCGTACATGGCCGCGTCCGCGGCTCTCACAAGGGCATCGACGGATCCGCCGGACTGGGGCATGGAAGCCACGCCCAGGCTTATGGTAGCCGTCACCGGCGTGCCATCGACCATAAGCGGCGTTCGCTCCATCTCGGCCCGGAGCCTCTCCGCGAGCACCAGTCCGTCGGCTCCAGCAGTATTGGGCAGGATTATCATGAATTCATCTCCGGCGTATCTCGCGAGTATGTCGGACTTCCGGGCCACGGCTCTCATCGTGTCGGCAAGGTGAATCAGGTGAGTATCACCGATGGCGTGCCCATACTTGTCGTTTATGTACTTCAGGTGATCAGAATCCAGCATGACGAGCGTAAGGGGAGTACTGTGCCGAATAGCTCTTTCGATCTCCTTGTCGAGAAGATCGCAGAAGTACCTGTAGTTTCCCAGCCCGGTAAGGTCATCAGTGAGCGATAACTCGCGGGCTGATTGGTACAACCGAGCATTCTCAAGGGCTATGGCAGCGCTGGACGCGATCGTCATCAGGAGATCTCTCTCCTCCTCACCGTAGGCGTTCATCGTATAGCTCTGCGCCGAAACCGCGCCCACCACATGAGCGCCTACGCGCATGGGCACAATGATCACAGATGCTGTAACCTCATCAACGTTGTGCCCAAGCCTACGCTCCCCGTCCATCATTTCGTCTTCCTGGCGGTTGAACAGAATCGGCTGGCCACTTGTGATCACCTTTGCCGTCGGACCCGATTCCATCCCAAACCGCGTCGAAGGAGAACGAACTCCTTGGTCCATGAGAAACGCCATTTCGATCTCGCGACTTCCAGCGTGGAATATCGCCACAAAAAACGCGTCAACAGGGATTATCCGGCAGACTTCGCGATAGATCTTTTCGAAAAGCGCGTCTCGTTCGAGAACCGATGTGAGGCTCATGGATATCTCGTTGAGAGTGGACAGATAGTCCGCCCTTCGCTGTACCTCATCCAGTAGGTGGGCGTTCCCCACAACCACGCTCAGCTGTTTCCCCAGCATCTCGAGGAACTCACAGTCTTCCGGCGTATACGCCGCGCCCGACCGCCTATTGCCGAAGGTAAGCGCTCCAATGCAGTCAGGACCGGATAGCAGAGGAGTGGCGGCAACCGCACTTAATCCTTCTGCAACCACTTCCGGAATGGCACCCGAAAACGACGCGTAGTCGGATACTCGGACCGTCTGCCGTTGCGCAACGGCCACGTTGACCAGTCCCTCATCTTTCCTAAAGACGCGACCTAGGAGCCCGGGTGGTGAGTTCCTGCAGGCGGACGCGACTAGTCTCCCGCGCCGGTCCTTGAGAGCGACCATGCCGAAGTCGCCGCCAAGCACCTCCAAGCCTCCGTCTAGAATCAGTTCAAGGGTCGCTCTCAGCCCGATTCCGGAGTTGATCTTGCGGGTGACACGCGCCAGAACCTGGTCCCAGTGGGCCCGCCTGTCAAGCTTGTCGCGGGCTGACGCCAGTCGCGCAGCACACTCCTTCGACGCCTGCGACATGAGGCCAATTGCCCCGCCCGCGAACATAATAACGCCACATCTGTACGGGAGCGTCCATCCAGGTATGGCCGGCTCCTGCGACCAAGGAAATGTAGCCGCGCCGTAGAGCGCAGCGCACACAATACCGCCCAAGGAGCTGGAAATCGCGCTTTCCTGCAACGCGATAATGGAAAGCGCCACGAAGTAAAGCGCGTATGCCTCGCTTGAGAGACCTCCGCCAAAATGCACGCAGACGGATATGAATCCCATGTCGAAGGCCGACGCCACAACGCTGACTACGCGGGAGTTGAACCTGCTGCCCAGCATCCATATGGCGACCGAGAGCGCCGCGGCGGGTATTACGGTAGTAATCAGTCCTGGCCGTATTGCCAGCTTATGAAGGCCGAACATGATGCATGCAGCAACGATCACTGAACGAAGCAAGATGATGGCAATGCCAGCCAGACGCGCATGCTTGCCGTCCATGCCCGGGGAATTCAGCTCAGACAGACGAGGCGGAAGCCCCCTGCCGTTCATCAGTGCTGACACTCGTACCACCAACCATTACCTTCTTGCCGGCTTCACGCCTCAGCCGGCGCTGGGTCGCCATCGTGCGCCTCACCGGCCTTTTTCAGGCACGTCGCGAGCAGAAACGGTCCTACCGCCTCAAACAGCAGAATCCCTGGCACGACCATCGATGCGAGCATGGAACCATGATCCGGTAAAGCGACCCCCGCTGCGACCGTGAGACCTGCAGCCAGGCCCGCCTGGGGCAAGAGCGATAGACCAATACGAAGTCGCACCGCCGAGCTTGCCTGGGCTGCCAGCGCGGCCAGGAACGACCCCATCACCTTGCCTCCCACCCTCGCCACAAGATACAGGGCAAAGAACGAAATCGAGGCAGCAAGCATCCTGAAGTTGCATCCTACTCCTGCGAGGGCAAACAAAAGCACATACACCGGAGGCGAAAAACGATCTATTGTCGCGAATAGCTTCCTGCTGCCCATCACCAGGTTGGTGAGTGTCGCGCCCAGAACCAGGCAGCTTATGATTGGCGACACGTGCATCCTGGAACCCAGCCCGGCCGCAAGCAGCACCGCGCCGACCACTATCACTACCAGCTCGTCGCCTCCCCTTGCATACTTGACGAAGTACCCCAGCGCAATGCCGACCACCACGCCCACCATCACGGAACCCGCCAGTTCCCACAGAAAGACGCCCACTACGCCCAGAACAGACTGCGGCGCGCCTGCGATAGGCAGAGCGCGCGCCACAGACACGGCAACGGCGTACAGCATGATACATACAGCATCATCCACCGCCACTACAGACAAGAGCATCCGGGTAAGCGGCCCGTCCGCCTTGTGCCTCCTGATTATCATGATTGTGGTAGATGGGGCTGTGGCTGCGGCAATCGCACCCAATGCGAGGCCAAGGGCAGGAGGTTCGCCGGTTATGACCGCCGCGGCCAGCACTGCCGCCATGCACAGGCTCGCCTGTGCAAATGCGATGCTGACGGCTCCTCTGGGCAGCGAGCGGACCCTCCGGGCCTCCAGCTCCCCTCCCACGACGAAAGCTATCAGCGCCAGACCCATCTCTGCAGCGAACGCCGCGCCCGCCGGGGTAATAGCGCTGCCAATGCCGGGCCACGCATAGCCCAGCGTAATCCCTGCGAGAAGGTATCCCACAACGGACGAAACGCCTAAGCCTGCCGCAACCCGCCCCAGGGCGACACCGCTCAACATGATAAGACCCGCCGCAAGAATGCTGCTCATGTAAAACCTCTCCGCCAACACGCGAGGTTACTGACCGAGGTCGTCCAAGTTAGAGTGGCGTTTGGGAAACCCCGCGATCTTGCCTACCGGAACCGTGAAGAGTAATCCCGAGCCCGGACGGCTCAGGTCGCCAACGACGCTCTCAACAGCCGCTATGGCTTCGTCAACTTTCTCGTCTGGAAGCAGCGCGAACACCGTTCTATTATACGGCCTGCTTTCGTTCAGATGATGTCGCAGCGCTGCAAAGATCGGTATAGAGGAGCTGTCGATCTCAGACAGGGCGCGCCCCATCCCCATACTCTCTATGCACGTCGCCCCGGTTATCCCTGCTCGAAGAAAAGATGAGAACAGGTCATCGAGGAGCGCAGTATCGTTTAGCACCACAAACAGGACTTGCACACGAATTCCCTCCAGAAGAGGCAAGTGTTGCGTTGTTACTATTTACTACTATACCTAACTGCTCAGTTCACTGCAATACGCTGCCACGCCATCCGTGTCGACCTTCCATATCCGTACAGCGGGCGATTGCGGCAGGATAATGATTGACGCCCGAGAAAAGTACTGACCTGGGATGGTGATGCACATGGTCAGCTCGCTCATAGACATTACTCGCCCTGTGTACCACGGGATGCCGGTGTGGCCGGGAGATCCCGACGTTCGATTCGTGCCTACGCTAACGATTCCCACATGTGGCGCCAACGTCACATCGCTTGGCATGAGTACTCACTCAGGCACACATATCGATGCTCCTTCTCATTATCTAGCAGGTGCCCCAACAGTGGATCGAGTGCCACTGGAATCACTGGTCGGCCCTTGCCTAGTCATCGAACCCGCCGCCAAAGGCCCCATTGGACGCCGAAGCCTGATGGAATCCATGGAAACTCCTCACCCACCTCGAGTTCTTATGAAGGTCCCCACAGGCGCGTATCTCGACGCAGGCGGCGCCGCTTACCTCGTCGAGCAGGGTATAGTACTGATAGGAACTGAAGAGATGTCCATCGAAAGCCCGGCTGGAGACGGCAGTGTCCACACCCGCCTTCTTTCGGCAGGTGTAGTGATACTGGAAGGCGCAGATCTGAGTCTCGTTCCATCGGGTCAGTACCATCTGACCGCACTGCCGCTGCGCCTCATCGGGCTTGATGGAGCACCGTGCCGGGCAGTCCTAATCCCACTTTGACTGCATTGTTCCATACTATCCCACTTATGGGTCCACCAGCCTTACTTCGGCTGAGTGCGCCTGCAATTCTTCGAGTGTGTGCGGCGTCACCTGTCTTTTCTCCGACCGGTCCAGTTTTCCTTCGTACCATATAGTGATTCCTTGGGTGACTCAAAGTTCTAGTATATGCCCACATGCAGCGGTCAGACTACGAATGCAACCGCGACACCTGCAAGAAAGGAGGAGGCATCGCATGCCGAGAAGGAGCAACAGGATCTTGAACCCTCAGGCGCGTCAAGCGCTGAATCAGATGAAGTATGAGATTGCGAGCCAGGTGGGCGTGGACTACAACACCTATGGCGGATACCTTGGCGATATCCCCGCGCGTGAGGCGGGCAGAATCGGCGGCCAGATGGTCAAGCAGATGATCGCCGCGGCCGAGCAGAGCTTGATAAGCCAGACAGTCGCCGGAACCCAGGCCAGTTTCGCGCAGGCCCTCAGGCCTTCCGGGTTCACGTCTGAAACCGCATCCGGTTTTAATGTCCCGACCAACCTGAACGTTCCCAAGTCGTAGCCTGCAACACAAGGTACGCAGGGCGCGATAGCGCGGCTATCGCCCGGTCGCCCCTCGACCGGGCGCTGGCCGCGGTCATCTGCCCGCGATTCCGCGTGGCTCCGACACAGGGCGCATGTATGCCCACCAGTACATTGCCCCCACTAGCAGACCTCCACCAACCACATTGCCCAGAGTCACCGGCAACAGGTTCCGGGCGAGACTAGCGACGTATTCGGCAGCTGGAGCTGAAGACAGCATCAGACCGATAGGAATGTAGAACATGTTAGCCACTGAGTGTTCCGCTCCACACATGATGAAGGCAGACACTGCCATGGCCAGCGGCGCTATCCTGCCGACAACGTCATCGGCGGAATACGACATCCATACTCCCATACATACCAGCCAGTTGCACAGCACCCCACGGAAGAAGGCCGGCCAGAACAGAAGCGACGATTTTCGCATGGCAGTCATGACGAGCGCCTGGGCGGAGGCGCCGTCTACCGGCTGCCACAGTCCGGACTCGTGATATAGCCACGCTACGAAGACAGCGCCGGCCATGTTGGAGAAATAGACAATGACCCAGTTGCGGATGAGCGCTCCTAATCGAATCCGTCTGTCGAGGAGCGCCATTACCATCAAGGAGTTCCCAGTGAACAGCTCAGCTCCTCCTATTATCACCATGACAATGCCGACACTGAACACTAGGCCAGAGATGAGTTTCACCGCACTCGGCCCTGCCCACGCGCCGAGCGCGTATGACACTGTGTGGGATGCTATAGCCGCCATCGCAATGAAGCTTCCTGCAAGAAAACCCAGTACAAGAAGGGTAACCGCACTGGCTCGGGATTTGGCCACTCCCGCATTGACGGCGGTCGCGGCGATCTCGGAAGGCGTCCTGTACGCCACTGGATCCACCACTCTTTCTCACGTCGTTCGCTATACTCCAACTATCTCAAGGGCTTCAAGCTCTGTCAAGCATCGGCCTCGGAGGTGCTTTCCCACCACTTCCCACAGGGAATTCCACATGTAGTTGTAGAATAGACAGGCCGAGAGGGGGCCCACACTTCCGCGCAGGCTTAACAGAGAAAGGAGTTGCAATTATTGAGATCTAGACTACACACTAACAGTTTCAAGTCCTTGGCGGCATTCGCGGCGGCGGCCCTGATTGTAGCCATGGCCGCATGCGTAGCGTCAGCCGCCACAACCTACACCGTCAAGACAGGCGACTCACTCTACCTCATCGCCCAACGCTTCGGCGTGACGGTAGCTGCGCTGCGCGCCGCGAACGGGTTGTCACACGATTGGATATACCCCGGTGAAAGACTGACGATCCCCTCTTCGGGAGGCACACCGGCGCCGTCAGGCTCTACCTACACAGTAAGATCAGGTGATTCGTTGTTCCTCATCGCGAACCGCTTCGGCGTTACAGTAAGCGCGTTGCGCTCCGCGAACGGGTTGTCATATGACTGGATCTACCCGGGTGAAGTCCTGCGTATCCCGGCAGGCGGTAGTTCTCGTCCACCCGAAACCCCGTCACGAGGGGACTATGGCTCTTGGAGCTCGACCGACCTCTCGCTCCTTGCCCGACTGGTTACTGCCGAATCCGGCGGTGAGCCGTATGAAGGGCAGGTCGCAGTGGCGGCGACCGTGTTGAACAGGGTGAAAAGTGGGTCGTATCCCAATACGATCTCCGGCGTGATCTACCAGGTTGTAGACGGCAGATACTATCAGTTCAGTCCGGTTCTCGACGGTAGGATCAATACCGCTCCCTCCTCTACAGCACTGAGAGCAGTTCAGGATGCGGTGAGCGGATGGGACCCATCCTACGGCGCACTAGGGTTCTACAATCCCTCTAAGACCTCCAACTACTGGGTACAGCTCCGCCCTGTCACTAGAGTGATCGGAGGTCACGTCTTCTTCAAGTAGAGCGAGCGCGCCAGAGCGCTGGAAGACAGGCCCGACCACTCCCCGAGGCGCATTCGCCTCGGGGTTCGCCTTGTTCCGACCAATCAACGTCAAGCCGTCTATTGAGTTCAGCGCCATATGGTTGTAAAATTGACCGAGGGAGGGACTAGCAGTGCCAATCTATGAGTACAACTGCAGCAACTGCGGCAAATTTGAATTTCTACACGGACCAGGCGAAGGCGCGCTCACGCGCTGCCCCAAGTGCGGTTCTCCTGTCCGGCGCCTTTTTAGCTCCAGGATGGGTGTGATATTCCATGGGGCTGGCTACTATGTGACTGATCACAGATCAGAGGAGTACAAGAAGGCAGCGCGCGCCGACAACACCGGCACAGGCTCGTGTTCGTCAGATAGCTGCTCGAAGTAGGATCGACGTTTTCTTGATGATAGCCGTTCAGCGTGAGGCGGGGGTTCCCGCCTCTTGCTCACCTAAGAAGGTATGTTGCCCACAGAAGTAGAACAACTGCGCCAGGCCAGTGAAACTGCGCCGGTCTCGCGCCGGCGCCTGCCGAAAGGAAGGTGAAAGGCCCCGGAAGGGCGCACACATGTTTGTAAGAGATGTAATGACAGCGAACCCCATAACGGTAACCCCGGACGTGTCGGTAATGGAGGCCCTGGAGATAATGAAGCGCAGCAAGGTCCGAAGGCTGCCCGTTGTACAGGGCGGAAAACTTGTGGGCATCGTTACTGACAGGGACCTGTTGCAGGTATCGCCGTCGCCGGGAACATCGCTCTCCGTATTCGAAATCAACTACCTCATCTCGAAGATGACCGTGAAAGAGGCCATGACCACCCAAGTGATCACTGTATCGCCCGACGACACCATCGAAAAGGCCGCCATAGTGATGCGCGAGAACAGCATCGGCGCAGTACCCGTCATCGATGGCAAGATGGT
>Ga0116190_1003822_pt1 | contig 10907 bp, 8 predicted proteins | sample AD_JPNTR4_MetaG_FD_89808 | JGI IMG/M metagenome (GOLD analysis project Ga0116190, IMG submission 89808) | Active sludge microbial communities of municipal wastewater-treating anaerobic digesters from Japan - AD_JPNTR4_MetaG | ecosystem: Engineered > Bioreactor > Anaerobic > Digestate | place... | reverse complement strand
CCACTTTATCGGTATTGATCCCAGTGCAAATACGGTCGAAGAAAACTAAATGAATGCCATTATCAATAATTTCCTGAAAATGATCATATTTTACGGTACTTTTCGATTGCGAAACTAAAATACCATCTACACCCGCATCCAGCAACATTTCGACACTCTTCACTTCACGATCGTAATTTTCATTGGAATGGCAGATGAGAATATTGTAGTTTTGTCTCTCAGCTTCTTCCTGAATTCCGGCAAGAACCGTGGAAAAAAAATAATGAACAATTTCGGGAACAATGACCCCTATAACGTTATTTCGATTCATGCGTAAGCGCATAGCCATTGGATTAGGCTTGTATTTGTGTTCTTCGGCATATTTTTGCACAAGATCCCTCGTCTCCGGGCTAATTGCCGGATGATTTTTCATCGCCCTTGAAACGGTAGATGGTGATAAATTCAACGCCTTGGCAATATCTTTAAGCGTGATTCGCCGTTTATCCATAGTAAAACGTATTTTCTTCAAAAATAAACAAAAAACCTACAAAAGGACAAAAAAATAGCGGAAAACGATCGTTCTCCGCTATTCACGATTAAAATTAATTTCACAGATTTTTCAGTATCAATTGCATAGCTGCTGACAGCCCATCGACATTTTTACCTCCGGCAGTAGCAAAATGAGGCTGTCCTCCACCCCCACCCTCAATAAACTTTGCAGCCTGACGAACCAAATTTCCGGCATGCAGACCTTTTTTCACCAAATCATCGCTGAGCATAACAGTAATATTGGCTTTGCCTTTCATTGAAGTTCCGGCAACAAAAAACATTTTTTCAGGAAATTGCCCTTTCAGCTGAAAAGCAATGTCTTTAACCACATCGGGAGAGATATCGGATCCGGTAAGCTTGAAAACAGCAATGTCGTTAATGATTTCCTTGTCCGCAATGACAGCTTTCTTCAGCTGTTCTGCTTTTTCTTTCACGAACTCCTGAATCGTTTTTTTCATCTCGTTGCTTTCATCCAATAATCGCTGCAATGCCTGCACTACATCGGGTGGATTGTTCAACATATTTTTAACGCTTTTCAGGGTATCTTCCATAGCGTAAAGATATTCTTCGCATTTTTTTGCGGTAACGGCTTCGATACGTCGCACTCCCGCAGCAATAGCACTTTCGCTCACAATACGAAATGTGCCGATACGTCCTGTGGAGGAAATGTGGGTTCCTCCACACAATTCGATGGATGTACCAAAACGAACCGTACGAACTTCATCTCCATATTTTTCTCCAAAGAGAGCTATTGCCCCGGAAGCCTTAGCCTCATCAATAGAAACATGGCGATGCTCTTCCAGTTTGAGATCTCGCCGAATTTTTTCTGTCACACGCCTTTCCACCTCTCGAATTTCTTCAGGGGTCATTTTTCGAAAATGCGAAAAATCGAAACGCAACACATCGGGCGAAACATATGATCCTTTTTGTTCAACATGCTTACCCAGCACTTCGCGAAGCGCTTCATGAAGAAGGTGTGTGGCCGTGTGATTACACTCGGTTGCCGTACGTTTTTCAATATCAACTTCTAAATGAAAGATACCGGTAGGATCGGCCGGCATTTCATTGCACAAATGCACAGCCAAATTGGTTTCCCTCTTCGTATCAAAAATCCGGAATACTTTCCCGTCTTTATCAATAAAGACACCGCTATCCCCAACTTGTCCACCCATTTCGGCATAGAATGGAGACTTTTCGAAAACAACCTGATAAAACTGCTTATTTTTTTGTTTAACCTTTCGATAACGCAAGATACGGGATTCACAAGCTGTCAAATCATAACCTACAAATTCCGGTTCACCCTCATGAACTTGCACCCAGTCGCCTGTTTCAATGACAGCAGCATTGCGCGCACGATCTTTTTGTTTTTTCATCTCCAAATTGAACCCTTGAGTATCCACCGTCATGCTGTGCTCGCGAAGAATCAGTTCAGTAAGATCGAGCGGAAAACCATAGGTATCGTAAAGCTGAAAAGCTACTGCTCCTTCAAGTTGGGTTTTACCTGCAGCCTTGTGCTCTTCTATCTGTTTATCAAGCAGGCGCATCCCGGTTTCAAGCGTTCGCAAAAAAGATTCCTCCTCTTCATTAATCACTCTCTCTACCAGCTTCTGTTGTGCTATCAATTCGGGATATGCCTCACCCATTACATCAATAAGGGCAGGAATAAGTTTGTACATAAAAGGTTCTTTCATTCCCAAAAAGGTATAACCATACCGAACAGCACGACGCAAAATTCGACGTATCACATAACCCGCCTTGGCGTTAGAAGGCAATTGTCCGTCTGTAATGGAAAAAGCAATAGCGCGAACATGGTCGGAAACGACCCGCATAGCAACATCTTTTTGAGGGTCATCTCCATATCGTGACCGGCTTAAGTCTCCTATTTTTTGAATGAGCGGCTGAAAAATATCGCTATCGTAATTCGAAGTCTTCCCCTGAACAGCCATACAGAGCCTTTCGAAACCCATACCCGTATCGATCACCTTTGCCGGTAACTCTTCCAGTGACCCATCAGCCTTACGGTTATACTGCATAAAGACTAGATTCCAGATTTCGATCACCTGCGGATGACTCTTGTTCACGAGCAATAATCCATTTACTTTCTTTCGATCCTCTTCAGAACGAATATCGATATGGATTTCAGAACAAGGACCACATGGACCTGTATCACCCATTTCCCAAAAATTGTCCTTCTTGCTTCCATCAATTATGCGTTCTGCAGGTAAATATCGCGACCAATGTTCAGCAGCCTCGGAATCACGGAGCAAACCTTCATCGGGACTGCCTTCAAAAACGGTAACATATAAACGATCTTTATCGAGTTTCAAAATTTCTGTGAGGTATTCCCATGCAAATTCAATAGCTTCCTTTTTAAAATAATCGCCGAAAGACCAATTGCCCAACATTTCGAACATGGTGTGGTGGTAAGTATCGTGTCCTACTTCTTCCAAATCATTGTGTTTACCACTCACACGAAGACATTTCTGCGCATTGGCCACACGACGGTATTTTACAGGCGCATTACCCAAGATAATATCTTTAAACTGGTTCATCCCAGCATTGGTAAACATGAGAGTGGGATCATCCTTGATTACCATCGGGGCCGATGGCACAATCTGATGTCCTTTGGATGCAAAATAATCTTTAAACGATTGACGTATTTCTTTTGAAGTCATCATAAAAATAAAAAATAGGATTTTTTTCTGTTTAAATTCCGTTTGCAAAATTACGGCAAAAAGTTTATTTTTGTTGCATGTTGAACTTATTATCTTGTCAATAACGGTAACAAAGAGAAAGTTCTAATCCAAAAAATAATTTTTCAAATGGGAAAACGACGGAAACCAATCGATTTTAACGATAAACGCCTTTACTATTCCATTAAGGAAGTCGCTGATCATTTTGCCGTAAATGTTTCTCTTTTACGTTTCTGGGAAAAAGAATTCGATAATATCAATCCCAAAAAGACAGCCGGAGGAACACGTCAGTATACAAAAGAAGATATCCGACAAGTGAGTATAGTATATCATCTCGTTAAGGAAAATGGATTAACATTGGAAGGAGCCCGTCAGGCACTGAAATCGAAAAAAGATGATGAGGAAAAACGCATTGAATTATTGGAACGCTTGCAAAACATAAAAAATGAATTGGTTTCGATTGAAGAAGAATTCTACCAATTACATGAACAACAAAAATATTCCAAAACCAAACCTGAAATTTGACAATGAAAAAAATTTATATCCCTTTTTCCCTTTTTCTTTTCTTACCGATTTTATTACAGTCCACAACAAGAAAAGTCAACATCAACCCAATTTTACATATAACTTCCATAACGTCCACTCAAAAATGCGTAAGGATTAAAGTTGGAGCTGAACAAACCAATCGGTATTTTCCGTTACTTCAAGGAAAACGTATAGCCATTTTATCTAATCAAACCGGTATGGTTGGAAAAGAACATCTGGTGGATCTGCTGAAACGAAACCATTTCGATATCGTCGGTATTTTTTCACCGGAACATGGTTTTAGAGGAACAGCAGATGCAGGAGAACATGTAGCCAATTCTGTTGATAAAAAAACAGGTATCCCCATTTGGTCACTATATGGAGTGGAAGGCGAAAAACCTTCTTCAGAAAAGATGAATCGCTTCGACGTACTTGTATTTGATCTACAGGATGTTGGAACTCGCTTTTATACGTATTACATCACAATGGCACGCATGATGGATGCCTGCGCAATCTCAGGAAAAAAAATGATCGTACTAGACCGGCCCAATCCAAATGGCTTTTATGTGGATGGACCTCTATTGGATATGAAGTACAAATCGGGCGGGATGGTTGCCGATTCCGGTGGTCCACGGCATGACGCTAGGTGAACTGGCTCTGATGATCAATGGTGAAAAATGGCTGCCCAATAGTCGCATTTGTGACGTAACTGTTATTCCATGTGAGAATTATACCCATCAAACTTTATACGAGTTGCCCGTTCCCCCCTCTCCCAACTTGCCCAATATGCACGCTGTTTATCTCTATCCCTCAACCTGCCTTTTTGAAGGAACCGTGATGAGTTTAGGCCGGGGAACTCCATTTCCTTTTCAGGTTTATGGACATCCGAATTATAAAGGATCTGCTTTCTACTTCATCCCGAGAAGCATTCCGGGAGCTAAAAACCCTCCTTTTCTCAATCAAAAATGTTATGGCATTGACCTTCGGAATATTCCCGACGAACAAATTCAAAAAAACGGTTTAGACTTATCTTGGATCATCGATGCTTACAATAATCTGCAAATTGGCGAATCATTTTTTACTCCTTTCTTTGAAAAATTGGTTGGTGTGGATTACGTTCGAAAAGATATCATCTCTGGCAAATCAGCCAAAGAAATTAAGGCGAAATGGTTTAATGATGTGCAGAACTTCAAAGAACAACGTAAGCCCTATCTCCTTTATGAGGAATAAAGTCTTAAGGTGTCCGTAAAATAGAAAATGCGCTTCAATGAAACGCATTTTTTCGTACCTTTGCGATTCAAAAAGAAAGATTTATGGAGATAGCAAGTAAATACAATCCATCCGAAGTAGAAGAGAAGTGGTACCACTATTGGTTGGAAAACCGATATTTTCATTCAGAACCCGATAACCGTGAACCCTATACAATCGTAATCCCTCCACCAAACGTGACCGGAATTTTGCATATGGGTCACATGCTTAACAATACTATTCAGGATATTTTGATTCGCCGTGCGCGCATGCAGGGAAAAAATGCATGTTGGGTACCGGGAACCGACCATGCCTCAATTGCTACCGAAGCAAAAGTAGTAGCTAAACTTGCTTCTCAAGGGATCAAAAAAACGGATCTTTCCCGCGAAGAGTTTTTAAAACATGCGTGGGAATGGACCTTTGAACACGGGGGGATCATTCTTGAGCAGCTGAAAAAGCTGGGTGCTTCCTGCGATTGGGATAGAACCTGTTTTACCATGGACGAAATACGTTCCAAAAGTGTTATCAGGGCCTTTTGTCACTTATATGAAAAAGGGAAAATATACCGCGGTGTGCGAATGGTCAACTGGGATCCCCAAGCTCTTACCGCACTCTCTGATGAAGAAGTAATTTATAAAGAACAGGAAGGCAAACTCTATTATCTGCGCTACAAAATAGAGGGAGAAGATAAGTATGCCGTGGTTGCAACCACAAGACCTGAGACCATTATGGGTGATACAGCAATGTGTATCCATCCCGACGACCCCAAAAACGCTCATTTGAAAGGGAAAAAAGTAATTGTTCCGCTTATCAACCGAGTCATCCCTGTTATTGAAGATGAATATGTAGATATGGAATTCGGCACAGGATGCCTGAAAGTTACTCCCGCTCACGATGTCAACGACTATATGCTGGGAGAAAAACATCATCTTCCTGCCATCGATATTTTCAACCCTGACGGAACCCTAAACGAACACGGTGCCATGTATGCCGGAATGGATCGATTTGATGCACGCAAAAAAATCGTCGAAGATCTTCAAGCGGCAGGATTGCTCGAAAAAAACCAACCTTATACCAACAAGGTTGGTTTTTCTGAAAGGACAAACGTACCCATTGAACCCAAACTCTCCATGCAATGGTTTCTCGAAATGAAGGATCTTGCTAAACCGGCTCTTGAAGCCGTAGAAAACGATGTCGTCAAGTTCTACCCTCCCAAATACAAAAATGTGTATCGACACTGGATGGAGAATATTAAAGACTGGTGCATCAGCCGGCAACTATGGTGGGGTCATCAGATACCGGCCTACTATCTGCCGAAAGGTGGATTTGTTGTGGCTGAAAGCAAAGAAGAAGCATATCAAAAAGCATTGAAAATGGTAGATTACCCCCTTTCGATCGATGATTTACATCAGGACGAAGATGTGCTCGATACATGGTTCTCATCATGGTTGTGGCCGATTTCCGTTTTCGATGGAATTCTTCATCCCGACAATGAGAATATCAACTATTATTATCCCACCAACGATCTGGTAACGGGACCCGACATCATTTTCTTTTGGGTAGCCCGAATGATTATGGCCGGATACGAATTTCGAAACGAAAAATGTTTCGAAAATGTGTATTTCACAGGCATCGTCCGAGACAAAGCCGGGCGGAAAATGTCCAAACAACTGGGAAATTCACCCGACCCCATCGAATTAATCAATACCTATGGTGCCGACGGCGTGCGGATGGGCATGTTACTCACCACTCCCGCGGGTAATGATCTGTTGTTTGACGAATCGCTTTGCGAACAAGGTCGTAATTTTAACAACAAAATATGGAATGCATTTCGTTTGGTGAAAGGATGGAAAGTAAAGGACAATATTCCTCAACCCGCTACCGCATCGATCGCTATTCGCTGGTTTGACAACATACTTTCCAAAGCAATTGTCGAGTTGGACGATTTGTTCTCAAAATACCGCCTTTCGGAAGCATTGATGGTAGTTTACCGACTCTTTTGGGAGGAATTTTCTTCCTGGTATCTCGAAATTATCAAACCGGCATATCGACAACCCATCGACCAAAAAACCTATGATGCTACGCTTGCTTTTTTTGATGCACTCTTACGTCTTCTCCACCCTTTTATGCCTTTTATCACCGAAGAGCTGTGGCAGGCATTGTACGAACGCAAACAAAGTGACAGTATCACGATTGCTCATCTTCCTGAAAGTCAACCTTTTGATGAAGTACTACTGACAGATTTCGAAAAAGTGAAAGAAATTATTGCGGGGATACGTTCTATCCGTTTGCAAAAAAATATTCCAAACAAAGAAAAACTTCCTCTTCGGTATACCGGAGATTATGAAGGCACATATGACAGTGTAATCATAAAAATGGGGAATCTCTCCTCTATCGAAAAAGTTCAGGAAAAAGAACCGGGAGCTGTCGGATTTCTTGTAGGAACGACCGAGTTTTCGATTCCTCTGTCCGATAAAACGGATGTAGAAGCCGAATTAAAAAAATTGAAGGCTGAACTTGAATATCAGAATGGGTTCTTGCAATCGGTGATGAAAAAACTAACCAATGAGCGGTTCGTACAAAATGCTAAGCCCGAAATTGTGGAAAACGAGCGCAAGAAAAAAGCCGACGCCGAAAGTAAAATCGCTTTTTTGAAAGAAAATATTGCTGCTCTCGAAAAAACAATATCAGAAAAGTAAAAAACATTTACACACAAAAAGATCAAAATTTCACTTGCACAAATTCAGCCCGCCTTGTTGTGGGCTATGTTTTGTAAGAACGGGAAACAAAAAATGCCACATGATTATTCACAGGAATGAAACCTATCGAAACTCAAAATTCCAAATAGGGATTTAATCGTTCAATGTCTTCAGCAGTAAATTCGTTGAGCATTGCCAATTCATTAATGGATGAAACATTCCCTTTTCGCCGGCGTAAATCAAAAATAGCTTTCACCTGTTTGTAATTGAGATAGGGATGTCGAAGAAGTTCCTTAAATTCAAGCGTATTCACGGCTATTTTTGTGTATTTCCCATCAGCTTTCAGATAAGGATATATTTTTGCAAATAATTCATCGTCAATACCGTAAACTTCTCTCAGTTGATCTACGGTCACAAATCCCCCTAGTAAATCCCGATATTTTACAATGCGCGAAGCATATGTACTGCCAATGCCGGGAATTGTTTTCCAGTCAGTAGTATCACTTTCATTTAACAAAATGGTTTCGCCTTCGGCAAGTTTTATACTTCCCGAAAAAGAACTTCCAAAAGATGAATTTTTATCGGAATGCGTCGAAAATCCATCCGACTTCAATCGTCGTTCATTATTTCTTCTGTTCTCGACATAATATTGGCGATTGGATTCATTTTCAATTGTAGGATAAGCAACAGACTCTCTATCCTTCAATAAACGATGAAATTGATCGAATTCTTCTACTAATGAATCGTTCTGAATAAGAACATTATTCTCATTATTCTTTTTCAATATTTCATTCATTACGATGGTCAACACAATCAGAATCAATAAAAGAATAATAGCAACCCTTTCCCTTCTATGGTAATAAAAAAAGTCTTTCCAGCTCATCATTTAAAGTTTTCGAAACGATAAAGATAGAAAATAAATGTTTCTTATTTTGTCAGTTTGTGATAAATTGTAACTTTGATAACAGATTTTTCGGAAAATTGACCTAATTATGATTTTAAATTACATCTGGATTGCTTTTTTTATCGTTGCTTTTGCCGTAGCTTTAGTGAAACTGATTTTTTTTGGCGATGTAAATGTTTTCACCGAAATCATGAATTCAAGTTACGACTCGGCCAAAACAGGTTTCGAAATTTCTTTGGGCCTAACCGGTGTGCTTTCACTGTGGCTCGGTGTAATGAAAATTGGAGAACGAGGAGGTATGATAGAATTATTTTCTCGGGCTGCAGCACCTTTGTTTTCAAAATTATTCCCTCATATTCCCAAAGACCATCCTGCCTTTGGCTCGATATTGATGAACGTATCAGCCAACATGTTGGGACTCGATAATGCAGCTACTCCGTTTGGACTGAAAGCTATGAAGGAATTGCAAGAAATCAATCCGAAGAAAAAACAAGCATCCGACCCCATGATCATGTTTCTTGTAATGAACGCTTCAGGGCTTACCCTCATTCCTGTCACCATCATGGTGTACCGTGCACAAATGGGTGCTGCCAATCCTGCAGATGTATTCATCCCGATCATGATAACAACTTTTGCCGCCACCCTCGTAGCCGTAATAGCCGTTTGCCTGAAGCAAGGGATTAACATCTTTAACAAAGCCATTATAGGATTTTTCGGAGGTATCACGGCAATAATTGGAGGGACAATTTTTGTTTTCCATTCTATGTCACAGGAAAAAATCAATATCATTTCCGGGCTTGTAGCAAACATCATTTTACTCACCATCATCGTTACTTTTATTTTGAAAGCGATGAGAAAGAAAATCAATATTTTTGAAGCCTTTATCGATGGAGCCAAAGAGGGATTTAAAACAGCTGTTACCATCATTCCCTACCTGATTGCCATTCTGGTCGGGGTAGGCGTTTTTCGTGCATCAGGAGCCATGGATTTTCTAATGGAAGGGCTTCGAAATATAGTGGCATTTACCGGTCTCGACACGCGCTGGGTTGACGGTATGCCTACGGCACTGATGAAACCCCTTAGCGGAAGCGGAGCTCGCGGAATGATGATCGATGCAATGAAAACATTTGGAGCCGATTCCTTTGCCGGCCGCTTATCTGCGGTACTTCAGGGTGCGACAGACACGACATTTTATATTGTGGCTGTTTATTACGGGTCGGTTGACATAAAAAATTCGCGCTATACTGTCCCTTATGCACTTCTGGCCGATTTAACCGGAGTTATAGTGGCGATTTTTGTTTCCTACTTGTTCTTTGGATAAAAACAGAAAATAAAGCACGTTTAATCATCTAAATAAAATTAAAAATGGCAATCACTTTTCAAGCAGAAAACATTGACTTCCCGAAAATAAAAAAAAGAACAACAATAAAATGGATCAAATCGATAGCCGACAAATACGGGAAACAAATCGGTAATATTTGTTACTTATTTTGTACCGACGAAAAAATTTTAGAAGTAAACAAACAATTTCTTAATCACGATTTTTATACCGATATCATTACTTTCGATTATTCTGAGAAAAATAAAATAGCAGGGGATATGTTTATTAGTCTTGATACGGTTTTGTCCAATTCGCAAAAATATCAAACTCCCTATGACGAAGAATTACATCGTGTCATCATTCATGGGATCCTTCATCTTTGTGGATTAAAAGATAAATCGGAAGACGAAATAAAAGAAATGAGAAAAGCAGAGGAAGAGGCACTAAGCATGCTCGATTTCTGAATGTCCAAAAAATAACAGAAATACAATAATAATCTACCCTATCTAATTTATAATCAATCGAATAAAATATATTTTATTTTATTTTTGTTATTCCCCATTAACATAAAGTTATACGGATAACATTTTCTTTTTTAGTACCTTTGCATATTTCTTAAATACGAAATGGATATTAATTACGACATAATTGTTGTAGGAGCAGGACATGCCGGATGTGAAGCAGCTACGGCTGCAGCAAATTTAGGATCGAAAACATTGCTCATCACCATGGATATGAACAAAATCGCACAAATGAGCTGTAATCCGGCTGTAGGAGGCATTGCTAAAGGACAAATCGTACGCGAAATTGATGCCTTAGGGGGATACATGGGTATCGTTAGCGACCAAACTGCTATACAATTTCGCATGTTGAACCGTTCAAAAGGACCTGCCATGTGGAGTCCTCGTGTTCAAAGCGACAGGATGAAATTCATAAGTACATAGCGTGAAATTATCGAAAACACCCCCAATCTCTATATGTGGCAAGAT
>Ga0116190_1003807_pt1 | contig 10925 bp, 8 predicted proteins | sample AD_JPNTR4_MetaG_FD_89808 | JGI IMG/M metagenome (GOLD analysis project Ga0116190, IMG submission 89808) | Active sludge microbial communities of municipal wastewater-treating anaerobic digesters from Japan - AD_JPNTR4_MetaG | ecosystem: Engineered > Bioreactor > Anaerobic > Digestate | place... | reverse complement strand
ATAAGTTGGTGGATTTACGTGTAATATAATTTTTACGTTCTTTTATATCCGTAATTAATCCCATATCTTGGTCTTTGTCTTTAATAAAAAGTATATGGTCGCCGACGGCAATGGGATTTGTGGTTTTAATGCCATGTATGCGAAATTGTCCTTTTAAGTTACAGTATATTATCTCGTTATTATCCGTTCGAACGGTATAGATATTTCCTGTAGATTTGGTTACAATTCCTTTTCTTTTTGCTGACATACTTTTTGATTTTAAGACGAATACGATTAACTATTAATTTATTTTTTCTTGTAATGATTTAAATCCTTTTCCCAATATTTCATGGGCATCGGCAATGGTAATAAAGGCTTCGGGGTCTATTTGAAAAATATACTTTTGAAGGTCGGGAATAGATCTTCGGTTCATTACCGTAAACAACACATCTTTTTCTTCTTTGGTATACATACCTTTTGCTTGAAAAATAGTGCCGCCACATTTTAAATTGTAGATGATGGATTTCCGTAATTCTTCACTTTTTTCAGAGATAATAAAAATAATTTTATCGTCGGAAAAACCTTGCAATATCATGTCTATCACTTTTCCCATTATGAAAATAGTTAACCATGAATAGAGAGGGATTTTCCAATCTTGGAAAGCAAGAAAACCGACAAGCACAATGCAAGAGTCGACAATCATTAATTGTTTTCCAAGGGGAATTTTGGTGTATTTGGCTAAAATAGAGGCTAACACATCACTTCCGCCACTCGAAGCCCTTGATTTGAATATCAGTCCGACACCAACGCCCATCACTACGCCTCCAAAGATGCTGGCTAATAATACTTCATCGTGAAGATTGAGAGGGTCATTGCCAAGGAAATAGATTAAACCGTCTGTAAATAAAGCGGTTAAAATAAATCCCATAAATGTTTTAACTCCGAAGCGTGGTCCTAATAATTTTAATCCTATTAAAGTTAAAGGAAGATTAAAACACAGCGCTGCCATACCAACCGGAAATCCGAATTTATGATGTAAGACAATGGAAATCCCGTAAATGCCTCCGGGTGTAATTTTATAGGGAGTCATAAAAAATGCATATCCCAATGCCAATATAAATGCCCCAATGATAAGATAAAAATAAGACATTATCCATTCTTTCGACAGTATTTTATCTTTTATAGGATTGATAATGAAATTAGCCATGTGTATTAATTAAATATGGTAGTTATGATTATAAAAAGCGTTTAATACTATGTAAAGAGTGAGTGTATTCTTCTTTTTCGACATTGAAAATTCCTTGCTTATCCAATTTATCTTTTCTTACTTTTCCACTTGAATGAATGATAGTGTTGTCTTTGTAAACGATTCCCGTATGTGTGATTTTTCCACTATTGTTGTTGAAAAATGCTAAGTCGAAACACCGAGCATCTTCTATGGATTGAACGAGCTTTCCTTGTTGTGCTTGTTGGGAAGCATCGCGTTTAAGTTGAATGTCAGCTATCTTAAATACTACTTGATTTAAACCCGAACAGTCTATGCCGTAAGGACTTCTTCCTCCCCAAAGATAGGGTGCATTCATAAAAGAAAGCAGCGTTTCTTCCATTGTTTTTTGTGGCGGTAAAGCATCAACAACTAAGTATTCGGCACCGAGATAAATGCTGTTATTATCCCGCAAAGGGAGCGTAGAACCGGGATATACGTAAAAACTTAATTCTCTTCGTTTGTCGTGAAGAAGAGTAGGAGATGAAACGCTCAATGGAAGTTGATTTTGATAATAAGTTTCCATTTCCGACTTGCGTATTAATGCAAGTTGATTACGGTCTATATAGCCCTCGTAATCATCGTAAAGCGTTCGAATATGTAGCCAATCGTTTTCAAACCGAAGAATTTCATAGGCTTCGCCGAACAATAACTGCGTAAGCATTTCGGAACGATGAGAAGCTCTTGCCCGTAAGGGGATTAATGCAATGTTACAAAAACCGTAAATAGACATATTATTCGATGATAAAAGGTTGAACTTTAGATGTTGATTTAGAAAATGTTTTCAGAAAATACATTCCTGTAGCTAAGTGTGATACGGGAATGCTATAGGTTTCCGAAGGATTGATATTTGATTGATTATAAAGTAATTGTCCTGTAATGCTGTAAATTTGAATAGTTGCGGCTTCGTTGATGTTTTTTATTACTACATTCAACATCGCATCAGCAGGATTGGGATATAGTTGTATATCTATGTCATTGTTTACATTAGAAAATGTATGAATAGTTGATTTGTCGGGACAAATATGTAAACGAATGGGAGCTGAATAATAAATGTTGTCGCTTACTACTTTTCCTGCTTCTTTCCATGTCTTATTTTCTTTAAGAAATCCTGTTGATAAGCTATTGTTTCTCAATGGTGTGTTTTTTGCAAATACATAACGGAGTGTATCGTCATCTTTAATAGGAAATTGATATTCAATACAAAAATGTCGAGATATGCGGTAACTTCCTTCTATGGTAAAAGTATTCCATTCGTTAGGAATGATAGTGTTTCCCATTACTTCCATTTTCTTTAACAAATTGGTAGGATATCTTAAAGAAGACGTATTCATGATTTTTACGAATACGGTATCATTGTTTGTAAAGCCGACATTCCCAAAATAAATGGAAATAGAATCGATAAATATTGGGTCAAAGACGGAATAGTATTCGGAAGCAGCTGCTACATAATAATCGGGATTGTTTGTGGAAAAATTAAATTCAACAAACGTATCGTTTTCGAATAGGTTGCTCAATACCATACAGCTATCGAAACTTATTCCGTTTTGTGCAATAGTGATAGTTTTAATTTTTGATGTGCCGACTACGGAAAGTTCTACTTTGCGATTAATGGAAGTTGTGTTGATTTGTTTACTTTTCACATAGATTTGTTGATTTCCGCTTCCCTTAGTTGGTGAAATCGATATCCATGAAGTATCACAATGGATAGTCCAATTGTCGTTGGTGCTAATGTTGAATGAGTCGGTATGGTCCAATTCGTTTTTGATAAAAAGATAATTGGAATCTACACTTAAGTAGGTGGTATCTAATCCTATTGTAAAGCGTATGCTATCGGTAGCATTTGAGATGTTAGTAATGGAAAAATTGTTGATGATAGTGCCGTCTGTAAGAAAGGGTTTTGGGTTACTCGATGCATTAAAAGAAGTTCTACCTTCACTTTCATTAAAATAGGCGTATGTCAGCATTCCTTGCAGTTGAGTGGTGCCGCCCGGTCTGTAAATATAGACTTCGTCAAAAGTAAATAAATTGTCATAGCTGGCATTGCCGTTAAAATTGCTATTGATGCGGTAGATTAATAAACCGGAGCCGGGTAGCGAGGATTCAAAAGTAGAAGAGTTTACTTTTCGATATTCTACTATAATGTATTCCTCTGAATATTCATTGTCAAAAGGAATTTTATAAGCTATTTTATCCGAAGAACTTCCATTGGCAGGGAAAAGGGTGTAGGTTCCATTTTCATAGATGGTAGGAATGCTGTCTAACCAGTTTCCATATTTATATTTCATATACGCACCTAATCCCTGTGGTTTCGAGTAATTGGTAGAAGCCATTAAATCCCAAAAGCCTACAGGGGATATGTCATTGTAGTTCTCATCGTAGCGATAGAGATCAGGAGCACCAAGTGTATGCATAAATTCATGAGTGATAACGCCGGTATATGTCATGTCTTCGGTAATTAAATTGTAATCATACACTCTTTTCCCATTGATGTACACCGTATTGTCATACAAGCTCCAACGATGTGGCCACAATAAATTTTGCCAGCCTTGGGCTGTTCCCGCGATAATAAAACAAACATTGTCTACTCTACCGTCATTATCATAATCTATAGGTAGACCGGAAGGAATACTATCTCTAAAAAACGTAATAGCTCGAATCAATAGATTATGTTCTCTCTCTTTTCTTTCCGTTGAGTTTTGATAGCCGGTGGGATTATTTGTTGAATGATAGGGAGTAAAGTATGCCCTGGGATAAATATCTTGATAAGAATTGATTACCGTAGAATCCGAAGAGGGGAACAGATGACTTCTTACATTCAATTTGCCATAACTTATTGTTTTGTAGTAATTAGCTAACGAATTAGCAGTGCCGGATGAGGTGTCGTTAAATTTTTTATTGACATTGTTATAATTATCTATATTATACCCTTCATCGTCGGAAAAACGAATAAAAAAGACTAAATTATTAATTGTTCCGTGATTTCTTTTTACGGATTTATGCTTCGCTTCATAAGGAATATCGGCTTCAAACTCTTTTCGGATGTTGAGCCATTTTTCGGAAGAAATATTTACTCCTTTCTCTATTTTTAAATTGTCGGGATTAACTTCTCCAACAATATAAGAGGAAGCTATAAGTTCGTCTCCTTGTTTTAATGCATAAGTATAATATCCTGTTTTTGTGTCTTGTATAATAGTGTAGCCGGCTGAATCGTGTAACCAATTGTGGTATTCGTCGCCACTGGCAAAGCAGTTTATTTTAACTCCATTGGGTTGAGTGATAGTTTGCGGAACATTTTTTAAATAGGCTCCATAGGACGAAGCCAGCAAAATTTGCGATAAAATTAAACAGAAAAATCTTTTAAACATAAAGCCTTAAAATTATATTAAAATAATTTGCAAAATTATCAAAAATTTCATAATTTTGCACAATAAAAATTATCAATTAATAATAAAATAAAAATGAAAACCAAAGTATTAAGTATTAGCATTATGATTACTATTGCAGCCTTTGCAATAAGTTGTAAAAACAAAAAAACACAAGAAGTGAAAGAAGAAATTGAACCTCAAAAATCCGAACTACAGTTAAAAGTAGAAGAATTTGCTTATGTTGACTTAAATAGTCCGCATATAGCACAGCTATCTGAAAATGAAAAACAACTGATACGTATATTCGTTGAAATAGCCGATATAATGGATCAATTGTTTTGGAAGCAAACATTTGGCGATAAAAGTATTTTAGATACCGTACAAGATCCCTATACAAAAGAGTTTGTAAAAATAAATTACGGACCTTGGGAAAGGCTTAATGGCGATGCCCCGTTTATTGAAAATTACGGGAAGAAATTTTTAGGTTGTCAGTATTATCCGCAAGATATGACCAAAGAAGAATTCGATGCCTTTAAAGATCCTAATAAAAACAGCCTCTATACCGTTTTACGTCGCAATGAAGATAATTCGTTAAAAACAGTTTGGTACAAAGACGAATACAAAGAAGAATTGACCAAAGTGAATGAATTATTAGACAAAGCAATTGCCATTGCAGAAGATCCGGGTTTGAAAAAATATTTAATAGAACGCAAGAAAGCATTCCAAACCGATAATTATTTTGCAAGCGATATGGCATGGATGGATATGAAAAACAGCAAAATAGATTTTATAGTAGGACCTATCGAAAAATACGATGACAAGCTAAATGAAGCTAAAGCAGCTTACGAAGCATTTATTTTGATTAAAGATATAGAGAGAAGCAAAGAGTTAGAGAAATTTATAACAATGCTGCCCATGTTGCAAAAAGAATTACCTTGCGACCCTAAGTATAAAACATTTGTTCCGGGAACTTCTTCCGATTTGAATGTTTACAATGCTGTTTATTATGCAGGTGATTGTAATGCAGGAAGTAAAACTATTGCTATCAATCTTCCTAACGACGACAAAGTGCAAGCGAAAAAAGGAGCTCGCCGTTTGCAATTACGCAATAGCATGCAAGCAAAATTCGACAAAATTTTAATGCCAATCGGTCAGTTGATAATAGAAGAAAATCAACGACAACACCTTAAATTCGATGCTTTCTTTTGGAATGTAACTTTCCACGAAGTAGCTCATGGCTTAGGAGTTAAACAAACGGTTAATAACAAAGGAACAGTAGACGATGCTATGAAAACGGAAGGAACCTCTTGGGAAGAAGCAAAAGCCGATATATTAGGACTGTTTATGGTGTGCAAATTAATTGAAAAAGGAGAAATTACCAATATTACGGCAGAAGATGCCATCACTACTTTCATAGCAGGTATTTTGCGTTCTGTACGTTTTGGAGCTTCCAGTTCACATGGAAAAGCCAATATGATGTGCTATAATTATATGGAACAACAAAAAGCATTTACTCGCAATGGCGACGGCACTTATCATATTGATTACGAAAAAGCAAAAGCTACTATCGATAGTTGGGCTAATCTTATTATTGTTACACAAGGCGACGGAAACTTTGAGTTTGCCAGTAAGTTCCGACAAGACAACGGAAACATAACGGAAGCATTACAAAAAGATTTGGATAAAATTAATGCAGCCGGTATTCCAAGAGATATACGATTTAATCAAGGCTTAAAAGTAATGGGTTTAGAATAAAAAAAACAGCAAAAATATTGTTGAAACCCTAATAAATAAAATATTATGAATCAGATAGCAATAGCAGGAAATAAAGGAAAAGGCGTGCGTTCCGATTGTTTTATCACATTGGAATTGACAAAACAAGGAGGAATAACAGTTGATATTGTAAGCAAAGTGAAAGTTTTGTATGGACGACAAATAGAAGAACAAATAAAAAATATTTTGTCGTTTTACGAAATTAAAAATGCCAAAGTAAGCATTGAAGACAGTGGTGCTATCTCTTTAGTAATTGCAGCTCGTATGGAGGCATGTATAAAACGTTTGATTAAAACGGATAAAGAATATTTAATGCCGTTTTTACCTGACAATAAATACACTACGAAAAGAGATAAAAACAGATTTACTCGTTTATATCTTCCGGGCAATACGCCGAGTTTGGCTTTAAATGCAGGCATTCATAATCCGGATGGAATTATTCTCGATTTGGAAGATGCGGTTGCTTATGATAAAAAGCACGAAGCTCGTTTTATGGTACGTAACGCATTAAGAGGCATTAATTTTTACGGTGCTGAACGTATGGTGCGTATCAATCAGATACCTGCCGGTTTAGAAGATTTGCAGTATATTATTCCTCATCATATCAATTTGATTTTAGTTCCAAAATGCGAATCTGCCGAGCAAATAGTGTTATTAAATCAACACCTTGATAAACTGAAAAAAGAACACGGTATTTCCGACGAAATTTGGTTAATGCCGATCATTGAGAGTGCTTTAGGTGTTATGAACAGTTTTGCTATCGCCAAAGCAGCTGATAATATTGTAGCTATGGCGATAGGTTTGGAAGACTACACTGCCGATTTGGGAGTAAAACGTACGAAAGCTGCCAATGAATCTTTTTTTGCTCGTTCAATGTTGGTCAATGCATGCAAAGCTGCCGGTATACAAGCTATCGATTCTGTGTTTTCCGATGTTTCCGATATGGAAGCACTCAAAGAAAATGTATTGCAATCGAAAGCAATCGGTTTTGATGGAATGGGCTGTATACACCCTCGACAAATCAAAGTGATTAAAGATAACTATGCCCCCGATAACGATGAAATCGAAAGAGCAAAGAAAATTATCCATGCTTTTATGTTGGCTACCGAACAAGGATTGGGAGTAGTGTCTTTAGGTTCTAAAATGATAGATATGCCGGTTGTTAAACGTGCTGAAAAAACCATACAGTTAGCGTTAGATACCAATAGATTAAATGCCGATTGGCGAGAAGAGTTTTTAAACAAGGAAAGCAAATAAATAATTAAGAAAGGAAATATTCATTATGAAATGCGATAAATTTGTAGTCAATGCGGCGGGTAGGAGAGTCCCTACCGTAGTCAATGGGAAAGAAATGATGCCTTTTATGGGAGTGGGAAAATATAAGCCTATCGGCAATAAATATGCACCGCCCATTCCGACATGTTTGGATTATCCGTCAGATGGAAATAAAATCGTTGATTCTTTAGAATTAGCACTTAAAAAGTGTGGTTTACGCAATGGAATGACCATTTCGACTCATCATCATTTGCGTGATGGAGATTTGGTGAGTAATACGATTTTTGATATAGCTAACAATTTAGGAATAAAAGATTTAGTGTGGTTGCCTTCGGCTTCGTTTCCTTGTAACGAACCTTTGATATCTTATCTCGAAAACGGAACTATCAATAGGATAGAAGGTTCTATGAACGGTCCTTTGGGTAGATTTACTTCTTACGGTGGAATGAAAGGCTGTGCTGTTTTGCGTTCTCACGGCGGAAGAACACAAGCCGTACAAGATGGTGAAGTAAAGATTGATATAGCGGTTATTGCAGCACCTTCTTCCGATATGTTTGGCAATGCAACGGGAGCTCAAGGTCCTTCGGCTTGCGGTGTGTTGGGTTATTCACTGATTGATATGCTTTATGCCGATAAAGTTATTGTGGTTACCGATAATTTAGTACCTTTCCCTTGTATGCCTTTTCAGATACAAGGAAATTATGTTGACTATGTGGTGGTAGTAGATAAAATAGGAATTCCGGAAAAAATAGTATCGGGAACAACGCAAGTTACTAAGTCGCCCGATAGATTGTTATTAGCCGAGTGGACGGCTCGTTTCTGTTCCGAAGCAGGTTTGCTACGCGATGGAGTAGGAATTCAAACGGGAGCCGGCGGTACTTCTTTGTCGGTAGGTTTGCATTTTCATGAGCAACTGAAAGCAAATAATTGGAAAGCTCGTTTTGGATTTGGAGGAAGTACGCAATATTTAGTTAAAATGTTGGAAGACGGTGTGATGGATTATATCCTTGACGCACAAGCCTTCGATTTGGAAGCTGTAGAATCCGTTAAGAAAAACGAGAACCATATAGACTTGTCCGTATTTCAGTCGTATAATTTTCATAGCAAGGGAAATTACACCAATTTGATTGATATTGTTATTTTGGGAGCTACGGAAATAGATACCGATTTTAACGGAAATGTTGTTACTCATTCCGATGGCTTATTATTGCATGGTATTGGAGGTTGGCAAAATTGTTTGCATTCCAAATGCACAATATTACCCGTTCCTTTATTCAGGGATAGAATTCCTGTAATTGTTGATAAATTAACCACTTTATGTGGTCCGGGAGAATTGATAGATGTGATAGTTACAGAGCGAGGTATTGCTATCAATCCGTTGCGTACCGATTTAATTGATAAAATGCGTCATTCCTCTTTGCCTATTGTAAGTATACATGACTTAAAAGCAGAAGTTGATGCCATTTGCGGAGTTCCGGATAAAGCACCCGTTAGTGATAAAGATGAAGATACCGTAGCTATTATAAAATGGGTAGACGGAACAATTATAGATAGCGTACGTAAAGTATTGCAGTAAATGCTTTTACATTATTGATTAAAAAAACGGAATAAATAAAACATAAGAGACTGCACTCTGTAGTCTCTTTTTTTATAGGTAGTACCGCAAATGAGGGCTACATAATTATATGTTTTTTTTTATTTTTTTCTATTGAATCAAATAAAAGTATACTTTTGCAAAACGAAAAATCGATAATAAAATCAAAATGCTATGAAAAATAGAAAAATAAAACGAATAGTCTTTGCATTAAGCGTAATACTTGTAGTAATTATTGCAATTAGGGTGTGTTATACTAAAGAAAAATTATCTTACCTAAATCCTACAAATTATGTTTTTAATGCAAATATAGAGCAAGTAAAAAATGCTATAATAAATGGATTAGGAAATTATCAAATACAATGTACGGCTTTATACTCAAAGGAAGATTATGAAAATGATATATTTAATACTGATATAAGATATGACGCTTTGTTAATATCGCTTTGTGATATTGAATCCAAAATCTATTTTCGTTTTGGCAAACCATTACCTTATTGGGTTGAATTTCACATTCATTTAGATTCTATTTCTGAAAGTAAAACAAAGGTTGAAGTTTTTACATTGAGTTCTGAAATTTGTATAGGTGGAATTCCATTTGGAGATACGGGACATGGTTATTCCCATATGAAAAAAGTTCCACCAAGCACCATAGAAGAATATGAGATATTGTTAACTATTGGGAAGTATTTAGGCGAAAAAGACATGCCACCTTGTAATTATCCTAAAAAGTATCTGAAATATCTAAAATCTCAGAGAGAGAAAGAAAAATACCGTGAGTATTATTATAAACGACTAAAACAAAACATGCAACAAAGATCGGATAGTATATCAAATTGATAGTGTCCTATCTTATACTTAAAAAACAAAACATCAAAAAATGATAAAAATAACTTTAACAAAATGAAAATAAGAATTTTAATTATAACAATAGGTCTCTTTTCCATTATTTCTTGTAATAATCATTGTGTAATAGATAAGGATTTTAAGGATGTTTATTTTAGAATGTTAGATACTATTACGTCTTATGGCAAGCAATTCAAGACAGATGAAACAGTTTTTTTTGAAGAAGAAAAATGTGATATTTTCTTGGAATGTCTAGATTACCTTACATATTTAACTGATTGTGAATTTCGTTCTATGGGTGCAATATACGAAAAACAATCAGATTTAAAAGCCGATATTAAAGATTTAAAAAAGTGGTATAATGCGAATAAATGTGGAATGACAATAGAAAAAGCGGATAGTTTAGTAAAAGTAAAAAATGAAAGATTTACAAAGGGGAGGATTCCACCGCCTAAAATTCCAGTTCAATTAAGACAGTAGGGTTAGTGTACCACCTTATTCTTTTAAAAATAAAAACGAGAATAAATGAAGTTCTCGTTTTTTTGTTAATTTTTTCAACTGGAGGGAAAAAAGTAAAAAAGACAAGAGAATTTAAATTTAACACACTATTATACATTAATATTGATTAGTGGAAATTTGCGACCGGAATTCTTTTGCATTTTTTGCGCTTAAAAAGGTATTGTTGAAACGCTCTGTTAAACAATAGGTTTTGTTGAAATAAATTTATCCATAATTTGATAAGCCACATCAAGCGTATAATAGCCGTCTTCGACAGAGACTTCGCAAGCCGTATTGTCTAAAATACTTTGAACAAATAAACTTAATT
>Ga0116190_1003775_pt1 | contig 10985 bp, 10 predicted proteins | sample AD_JPNTR4_MetaG_FD_89808 | JGI IMG/M metagenome (GOLD analysis project Ga0116190, IMG submission 89808) | Active sludge microbial communities of municipal wastewater-treating anaerobic digesters from Japan - AD_JPNTR4_MetaG | ecosystem: Engineered > Bioreactor > Anaerobic > Digestate | place... | reverse complement strand
GACAGATTAATTGCAACTACCGAAACTCCTAAAGCACAGGTAGGTGATTTTGCATATTTATGTGTAAAAGATGTAAATGATTATGGTGCTTTTTTAGATTGGGGTTTATCAAAAGATTTGTTTGTTCCATATAAAGAACAGAAAAATAAAATGACAGTTGGTTCTTATTATTGGGTATATGTGTATATTGACAGTAAAACAGAACGTATAGTTGCTACTTCTAAAATTGGCAGATATATTTCGGAGCAAAAACCTCAGTACAACATTGGTGACCAAGTACATGTTATCGTACATTCACAAACAGACTTGGGTTATAAAGTAATAGTAGATAAATCATATTGGGGAATTCTATATGCAAATGAATTGTTTGAACCAGTTGAAATAGCAGAACAACGTGTAGGATATGTGCATGTGGTACGCGATAATAATAAGCTTGATATACGTTTGCAAAAAAGTGGTTTCCAAAAAATGCCCGATGTTCAAAAGAAAATACTTACTCTTCTCAAGCAACACAACGGATTTTTACCTTTTCATGATAAATCAAGTCCACAAGAAATTCAAACAATGTTTGCTATGAGTAAAAAAACATTTAAAATGGCTATAGGAATTTTATATAAAGGTGGATATATACACATACTTGAAAACGGAATTTCATTAGTTCAATAATACGAATAGTTGTGATTTTGAAATTATGTTGAAATTGTAAGAAAAATCATTATAAACTCTTAAAAATTCATGTATCGTTATTTTAAAAAAATTCTATATTTGCATGATTTTTTAAAATACCCAATAAATGGAACAAATATCAAAAAGACTTGCATCGCTTGCTGCCTCGCAAACACTTGCTATGGCACAAAAGAGTAGAGAGTTAAAAGCTGAAGGAAAAGATGTAATCAATTTGAGTGTAGGAGAACCTGATTTTAACACTCCTGATTATGTAAAAGAAGCTGCAAAAAAAGCTATTGATGATAATTTTTCGTTTTATACACCTGTTGAAGGTTTTGCTGATTTAATTCAAGCAATATGTGATAAATTTAAAAATGAGAATAATCTTGAATATTCGCCATCGCAAATTATAGTTTCGGCAGGAGCAAAACATTCCTTGTCTAATATTTTTCTTAGTTTATTAGACCCGGGTGATGAAGTGCTTATACCAACACCATATTGGGTTAGTTATCCTGAAGCTATTAAATTAGCCGAAGGTAAACCCGTATATATTCCTTCTACAATTGATTCAGGGTTTAAAGTTACTCCCGAACAAATAGCTAAAGCTATTACTTCAAAAACAAAAATGTTTGTATTTAGTTCTCCTTCAAATCCTTGTGGAGCTGTATACACCAAAGAAGAATTGCAACAATTGGCAAAATTATTCGCTAAAAATCCGCAAATTCTAATTGTTTCCGATGAAATTTATGAACATATTAATTTTACCGGAAAACATGAATCAATAGCACAATTTAAAGAAGTAAAAAATCAAGTAATTGTAGTAAACGGTGTTTCAAAAGGATATGCTATGACCGGGTGGAGAATAGGGTATATGGCAGCTCCCGAATGGATAGCAAAAGCATGTAATAAATTACAAGGACAAGTAACTTCGGGTGTTTGTTCAATTGCACAAAAAGCTTCAATAGCAGCATTACGTGGCGGTTTAGAATTCCCTAAAATGATGACACAAGCATTTTTGCGTCGTAGAAATCTTATGGTGCAAGGGCTATCAAAAGTTAAAGGCATGAAGATAGATACTCCGCAAGGTGCATTTTATATTTTTGCTGATGTGTCCGGTTTGTTTGGCAAAAAAACACCGAATGGTACTACTATTAAAAATTCATACGATTTAGCTCTATATTTATTGTCAGAAGCTTGGGTTGCTGCTGTTTCGGGCGAAGGATTCGGAAATCCGGAATGTATTCGTTTTTCATTTGCTACAAGCGACGAAAATCTAGAAAAAGCTATTGCTCGTATTACTGAAGCAGTTGATAAACTGCAATAGATATACAAATTACGTTTTTACAATACTATCACTATAAAATCCGGTAAAAAAGTGCTACCTTTCTACCGGATTTTTTTATTAATACTATGTGTGGCATAAGTGGTCTTTTTTCTTTTTCTCATGCAGCATCGTACTATAGGGCTGCTATAGAACAATCACTTGCAGTTATGAAATATCGTGGTCCCGATGCTCAAGCTGTATTTGAACACAATGCAGTGTTGCTTGGGCATGTCCGCTTATCTATTATTGATACTTCGTTCGGTGCCAATCAGCCTTTTACCGACAATAGTGGCAGATACACAATCGTATTCAACGGTGAAATCTATAATTTTCAACAATTTTATACTGAATTACAATCAGATGGAGTTTTATTCAGAACTACTTCCGATACCGAAGTCTTACTATATTTATATATTAAATATGGAAGTGAATGTTTACAAAAAATTCAGGGTTTTTTTGCTTTTGCAGTTTACGATTCGCATACAAATTCTCTATTCGTAGCACGAGATAGAATGGGGGTAAAACCTCTCTATATGTATTCAAATCATTCATTTGTTTGTTTTGCTTCGGAATTACATGCTCTTATGCAATTCCCTATTGAAAGAATATTGAATTTTGACGCTCTTGCATTATATTTACAACTACACTATATTCCTGCTCCTTTTTCAATGATACATCATGTTGAAAAAATTATGCCCGGAGAATATGTTTCTATTACAAAACAAGGTATTACAAAATCACAATATTATAGGGTTCCTCAATATTTTGAAAAACAGGATACCATATCTTATGAACAAGCACAGCATGAATTGTATTCAATTTTGGAAGATGCTGTGTTTTCTCGTTTGGTTTCTGATGTGCCTTTAGGTACATTTTTGAGCGGTGGACTAGATTCATCGGTGGTAAGTGCTATAGCGGCTCAACATATTTCCGGATTACAGACTTTTTCTATAGGTTTTTCTGATAATCCTTATTTTGATGAAACTCATTATGCTCAAGCTGTTGCAAAAAAAATTCAGTCCAAACATACTACTATTCCAATCACTAACAAAGAATTTGCAGATGCGGTTCATCATGTATTGCATCATTTTGATGAACCGTTTGCTGACTCGTCGGCTATAGCAGTGTATGTATTGTCTAAATATGTAAAGCAATATGTAACTGTTGCTTTGTCGGGTGATGGTGCCGATGAATTACTCGGCGGATACAGAAAACATATGGCTCATATGCGTAGTTTTCAGAGTTCTCTTACAAATATGGTATTACCTTCTATTGCTCCATTGTTACGGTTATTACCCCAATCGAGAAACAACAAACTTTTTGATACGTTTCGTAAAGCATATAGATATGCCAATGCTCTAAAGTTATCCAAGCAAGATATGTATTGGTTGTGGTGTAGTTTGCAATCGCAACACGAAGTAGCTTTATTATTACCACAGTATTCTTTTAGTGAACAATATAATAAAGTAAAACAGTATTATATACAAGGTATTTCTCAAACAAGTACACTCAATGATATTTTATATGCAGACCAATTGATGGTTCTAAGTAACGATATGCTTCCAAAGGTAGATAAAATGAGTATGGCTCATAGTTTAGAAGTGCGTTCGCCATTTATGGATTATAGGCTTATTGCATATATAAATTCTTTACCAGAATCATATAAAATTCATGGTACTATGCAAAAAAGAATATTATTTGATGCTTGTAAACATTTATTGCCACAAGAATTGTATAATAGGCCAAAACAAGGATTTGAGGTGCCATTGCATAGTTGGTGTACAAGTTCGGTGTTGCAACAACAAATTGCTGATTTATTATCTGATGATTTTATTGTAAAACAAGAAATATTTTCATTGCAGCAAATTCAACAAATACGTCAAAAATTATATTCATCAAACCCCGGCGACAGTGCTTCGCATGTATGGGCATTGCTTGTGTTTCAAACGTGGTGGAAAACCTATATGTAGTTGCTTTTATGCTTCTTTTTTAGATTTTTTAATGAGAAGTATTATTCCAAAAATTTTGAGTGGAATAGCTAAATATAGAAAAATGTAAGCTATACGTTGGTTGTGTATTATATATTTTACATACATAGAAACAGCTATAAAAAGTACTCCCATTAACAAAGGTAAAAATGTGCGAAAAGGAAGATGAGAAAACGTATGTAATGAATATAACAGAAATATAATTTTACAGGCAATACCGCTGCATAAAAATATATAGAATAACAAATGAGAGGCAAATATATATTTATTTATGAAAGCCAAAGTAATACATATAAGCCCTATATATAAGAATATAAAATGTTTGTTTGAATGATTCTGAGTAATCATGTATTTATTTGATTTCCCAAATTTCGCCGCTCGAAAACAGTTCGTCCATACAATGTATGTGTGATGTATTACGAGCAGTTTCTATTTGTTCAATCAACGCATCGTCATATGTTGGTTCTGTTACATCACGAATTACACCTAAGGCAATTGGGAAATCGGGACCTTTCATAGAAACTAACATATTGTGTATAGTTGGATTTTGATTATGAGCATCATGAATCAAAATATCGGCTTCTGTAATTCCGTCTTTGCCTATAGTTACCACTTGTAATTCCATTCCTTTGAGAACTATGCCTTTGTTTTTTTCTTTACCAAAAACCATAGCTTTACCATGTTCAAGAATAACTTGTCTGTCTTCTTTTTCATTTCTATTTGTATAATATTCGTGAGCGCCATTATTAAATATTACACAGTTTTGTAATACTTCTACTACAGAAGTTCCTTTATGGTTTTGAGCCTGAATCATTACGTCGGTACACAATTGAATATTATTATCAATGGCACGAGCAAAGAAAGTTCCGCGGCATCCAATAGTTAATTCACCCGGGTTAAAAGGTGTTTCTATTGTTCCCATAGGTGAAGTTTTAGTTACTTGTCCACGTTTGGTAGTAGGAGAGTATTGTCCTTTGGTTAACCCATATATTTCGTTATTGAATAATATAATATTAATATCAATATTTCTGCGTACGGCATGAATAAAATGATTTCCACCAATAGCCAAACAATCGCCATCACCGGTAATTTGCCATACACTTAATTGAGGATTTGCAGATTTAACTCCCGAAGCTATAGCCGATGCTCTACCATGAATAGTATGCATGCCATATGTATTCATATAATACGGTAAACGCGATGAACAACCAATTCCCGAAACTACTACAATATTTTCGATAGGAATACCGCATTGTGGCATTGCTTTTTGTAATGCATTTAGAACGGCATGGTCGCCACAACCTGCACACCATTTTACTTCTACACTACTTTTTAAATCTTGAGCTGTATATGTTTGTGTCATGTTTTAAGCTATAAATGTTTTAAACACTCGCGTTTAATTTCTTCAACAGTAAAAGGTAATCCTTGAACTTTGTTGTATTGTAAATATGAAAATTCTTGACATTCTATGCGTAAGTAATTTGCAAACTGACCTAAATTAAGTTCGCATACAAGTATTTTTTTGTAGCGTTTAAATACTTCTTTAGTATTGGCAGGTAATGGATAAATATAATTAAACTGAGCTAAAGCAATATGTTTGCCTTCGAGTAATAATTCTTGAACTGCCGATAATAAATGTCCGTATGTGCCTCCCCAACCTACAACTAATAAATCACCATATTCTTCACCTTCAGTATGTAAAGGAGGAATTACACGTACAACTTTCTCAACTTTTTCTTTTCGCAAAGTTACCATTTTATGATGATTTTCGGGCACATGCGATGCTTGTCCTGTAACAAAATCTTTTTCTAAACTTCCAATTCTATGCATTAATTCGGGAGTACCCGGTATAACCCAATTGCGAGCCAATGTATCATCATTACGCATAAAAGGTGTATGTTCCGATAATTTTTGTGTTTGTAATCGAGGGGTAATAGGAGGTAATTCATTCATAGTAATTACTTTCCATGGTTGTGAACCGTTTGCTAAGAATCCGTCGGTTAACAATATTACCGGAGTCATGTGTTCTAATGTTAATTTTGCTGCTATATATGCGTAATAAAAGCAATCAGATGGAGTAGTGGCTGCTATTACAATACAAGGAGCTTCACCGTTTCTACCATAAATAGCTTGCATTAAATCTGCTTGTTCTGTTTTGGTAGGTAATCCCGTTGACGGTCCCCCTCGTTGCACATTTACTATTACAATGGGTATTTCCATCATACAAGCCAATCCTATAGCTTCTGTTTTAAGAGCAAGTCCGGGACCTGAAGTAGTAGTAACAGCTAAATTACCTGCATATGCTGCACCTATAGCTGTGCATATACCGGCTATTTCATCTTCGGCTTGAAAGGTTTTAACTCCCAAATTTTTATGTTTTGCTAATTCTTGTAAAATATCGGTAGCAGGAGTAATAGGGTATGAACCTAAAAATAATGGCAATTGAGATTTTTCGGCAGCTGCCATAAGTCCCCACGCTACAGCAGTATTACCGTTCATATTTCTGTATTTACCTTTTTCTATTTTTGCAGGTTCTATACTTGCCGATGGCATAGCATGTGTGTTTTCTGCAAAAATGTATCCTTCGCGAAGTACTTTCTTGTTTGCTTCAATTAACGCAGGATATTTTGCAAATTTTTCTTCAAAATATGTAAAGGTATGTTCAAATGGTCTATTAAATAAACTGTAGGTAATACCTAATGCAAACATGTTTTTGCATCGCATTATGCTTTTATTGTCGAGTTGTGTATCGCTTAAGCACGCATGTGTTTGTGATGATATTGGAGCACAAATAAGATTGTATGGCTGTAATGAATTGTCGGTTAACGGATTGGTTACATATCCTGCTTTTTGCAGATGTTTGTCGTCAAATGTATCGGCATCTACTATAATAGTAGCACCTCGTTTTGCCCATTTTAAATTAGCTTTTAATGCTGCCGGATTCATAGCAACCAATACATCGCAATAGTCACCGGGTGTATGAATTTTGTTGTGCCCTATATGAACCTGAAAACCTGAAACTCCTGCTACAGTTCCTTGTGGTGCACGTATTTCCGATGGGTAATCGGGAAATGTAGAAACGTCGTTACCGAATAATGCCGAAGTGTCTGAAAACAATGTACCTACTAATTGCATTCCATCGCCTGAATCTCCTGTAAAACGAATGGTTACATTGTTTAAATTAATTATTTGTTTTTGTAATTGTGTCATTACAGTAGTATTTATTTTTTTTAAATGTAATCACAAAACAGTGTATGATTTATCAATACACATAATTATTCCTTGTTGTTCCAAATTATACAATTTGGTTTTATTTGGATTACAAAAGTACTTTTTTATATGGTAATTTCATAATTCAACAATAGTAACATGTTTTTTATGAGCATGAAATAATATATATAAAAATATGATGAATTTAAGAGTAGGAAAGAGGTGTATAGGTATTGATAATAAAAATTGTTTTATTCACCAAATATAGAATCAACAAATTCTTTTTTTCTAAAAAATTGTAAATCATTTATACCTTCGCCAACACCAATATATTTTACCGGTATTTTGAATTGATCAGAAATTCCTATTACAACACCACCTTTAGCTGTACCGTCTAATTTTGTAATTGCTAAAGCATTTACTTCGGTTGCCAATGTAAATTGTTTTGCTTGTTCAAATGCATTTTGCCCGGTAGAACCATCGAGAACCAATAGGATTTCGTGGGGAGCATTGGGAACAATTTTTTGCATTACACGTTTTATTTTTGATAATTCGTTCATAAGGTTTACTTTGTTGTGTAATCGTCCTGCAGTATCTATTATTACTACATCGGCATTGTTTGCTACGGCCGAACTTAGGGTATCATAAGCTACCGAAGCAGGGTCAGAACCCATTTGTTGTTTTACTATTGGTACTTGTACACGTTCGGCCCATATTGTAAGTTGGTCAACAGCCGCTGCTCTAAATGTATCGGCAGCACCTAAATAAACAATTTTACCTGCTTGTTTAAATTTATGCGCTAATTTACCAATTGTAGTAGTTTTTCCAACACCATTTACTCCTACTACCATTATTACATATGGTTTAGGTAAGTGTTCAACAAATGAATCTGAAATATCATTTGTATTTTCAGTAAGCAGTGCAGTAATTTCTTCTTTTAAAATTGTATTAAGTTCATTGGTGCCTAAAAATTTATCGCGAGATACACGGGCTTCTATTCGTTCAATTATTTTAATAGTTGTTTGAACACCAACATCAGAGGTTATAAGAATTTCTTCTAATTCGTCAAGTACTTCATCATCTACTTTAGATTTACCGGCTATACTTCTGGTAATTTTTTTAAAAACAGATTCTTTGGTTTTTTCTAACCCTTTATCTAAAATTTCTTTTTTTTCGCCTTTAAAAAAATCAAATAAGCCCACTGTTCTGAATTTTATTTAGTATTAATCTATGATTTGCAAATATAGAAATATTTATGAATCATTTATAATAATACTGTTTTTCAAAAATGATAATGAAGTTCTGAAAATAAAAAACCCTTATCAAATAACTTTTGATAAGGGTTTTAAATTATTTGATAAAAAATATTATTTACTCAATACAGATTGTACCATTGCATTTGGCACCATTTCTTCTTTGAATGTGTATGCTCCGGTTTTTTCTGATTTTATACAACGAACTACTTTTGTAAATTCTTTACCGGCTCCTTTTTGTAACGATGCAACAACCTTCTTTGCCATAGTATATAATTATTTAATTTCTCTGTGAATAGTCATTTTTCTTAATATGGGATTGTATTTTTTCAATTCCATTCTATCCGGTACATTTTTACGGTTTTTAGTTGTAATATATCGCGATGTTCCGGGCATTCCGCTTTCTTTGTGCTCTGTACACTCAAGAATAACTTGTACTCTGTTACCTTTTTTTGCCATTGTTTCCTTGTATTAGAAAGATTTAATATATCCTTTTGCTTGTGCGTCTTTTAACGCATTTAATAAGCCTTTTTTATTGATTGTTCTAATACCATTAGCTGATACTCGTAAGTTTACCCAACGATCTTCTTCTGCTAAATAATATTTTTTATCGAACAAATTCACATCAAAAACTCGTTTAGTTTTTGTATTGGAATGCGATACGTTATGACCTGACATCGCTGTTTTTCCTGTTATTTGACAAACTCTTGACATTTCTGTTATTTATTTTTGTAACATTCTTTAAAATCGAGGTGCAAAATAATGGAATTTTAAAGTAACAACCAAACTATTTAACACTTTTTTTTTGTTTTTGTGAATTTTGTGATGTTTATATATATAACGGGAGTTATAGCTAACTCCCGTTATTGATTTTTAGAATTGATTAAATGTTTTTTCAATTATTGCAACACATTCACGTATTTGAGCTTCGTTTATGATAAGTGGTGGAGCAAAACGTACGATATGTTCGTGGGTAGGTTTTGCAAGCAAACCGTTTTCTTTGAGTGCCAAACAAAAATCCCATGCTGTTTTTCCTTTGTGAGGTTCTATAACTATAGCATTCAATAATCCTTTACCACGTACAATTTTTTTCATTGGGTGGTTTATTTTATTTAATTCTGCTCGGAAAATTTCACCTAATCGTTCAGAATTTTCACATAAATTTTCTTCTTTTAATACTTCTAACGCTGCTATTGCAACTTTACCTGCAACTGGGTTACCGCCATAGGTTGAGCCATGTTCTCCGGGTTTTATGCACAACATTATTTCGTCGTCGGCAAGTGCACATGAAACGGGGAATACGCCACCACTCAATGCTTTACCTAAAATTAATATATCTGGTCTAACACCTTCGTGGTCGCAAGCCAACATTTTACCGGTACGAGCCAAACCTGTTTGTACTTCGTCGGCAATGAATAATACATTGTGTTTTTTACACAATTCGTATGATTTTTTCAAAAATCCACTGTCGGGGACATATACACCTGCCTCACCTTGAATAGGTTCTACAAGAAATCCAGCAACAGTTTTACCATGTTTTTCCAATACTTCTTCCAATGCTTTGGTATCGTTGTACGGTATGCGAATAAATCCCGGAGTTAAAGGACCATAGTTTGCAAATGAATCAGGATCGTTAGACATAGAAACTATAGTAATAGTACGACCATGAAAATTTCCTTCGCAACAAATTATTTTTACGTCATCGTTTGCAATTCCTTTTTTCTTAACTCCCCAACGGCGTGCAAGTTTCAATGCAGTTTCATCGGCTTCGGCACCGGTATTCATAGGTAATACTTTGTCGTATCCGAAATATTTTGTAACATACTCTTCAAATTCGCCCAATACATTGTTGTAAAATGCTCGTGATGTAAGAGTAAGTTTTTTTGATTGTTCTATAAGTGCATTAATAATTTTAGGATGACAGTGTCCTTGGTTTACTGCAGAATATGCCGAAAGAAAATCGTAATATTTTTTACCTTCTACATCCCACATATATACACCTTCGCCTTTTTCCAACACCACCGGAAGCGGATGATAATTATGAGCACCATACTTGTCTTCGCGTGCCATATAATCTTGAGGAGTCAATTGAGCCATACGCTTTGTTAATTTTTTTAAAATTAGTACTAAAAAATGAGTGCCAAAAGTATATAATTAGTTGTGGGTATGCAATTTTTTTTTGTAAAAAATAACATGGATGTGAATTTTAATTTTTTTGGTAATTATTGAAGCTCCTAAATGTAAGTAATATATAAAATTAATACTTTTTTTATATTTTTAAATTGGACAGTTTTTTGGGAGGTTACACAATCAACTAAATGATACTTGGTCAATAGATTTTATGCATGATGTGCTTATAAATGGCAGAAAAATTAAATCATTTAATATAATGGATGATTATAATAGAGAGGCATTACACATAGAAATTGATACATCAATTAAAAGTAATAAGGTAGTGTATATTTTAAATCATTTAATAAAAAGACGAGCAAAACCAAAGAAAATACGAATGGATAATGGTCCGGAATTTATTGCAAAAATTCT
>Ga0116190_1003771_pt1 | contig 10994 bp, 9 predicted proteins | sample AD_JPNTR4_MetaG_FD_89808 | JGI IMG/M metagenome (GOLD analysis project Ga0116190, IMG submission 89808) | Active sludge microbial communities of municipal wastewater-treating anaerobic digesters from Japan - AD_JPNTR4_MetaG | ecosystem: Engineered > Bioreactor > Anaerobic > Digestate | place... | reverse complement strand
TCAATTCTTTTTCAGGTCCGTTATAAGGTAATCGCAAGATTTCATTTGGATCATCTAACAGACCGGATGGAAGAGGTTTGACTCCAACAGATTGAGCGGTGGAGCTTCGTTGGGGCAACATGACGAGCAGAAGCCCTAAAATTACAATAAGGTTTAGAATGCGTTTGTGTGTGCTTGACATGATACGTCCTCCTTGTTGATAATTTATTAACATTTTACTCTACGATGCTATTTTTGGGTATTTTTTACTCTGATTTTTTTTACTTTTCATTCAAATTTTAATTTCACACTCGCATTTCGTCATAATAGAAACAGCTGAGCTAACGCATACTCCATTTCGCGCCTTTTTAAAAACATGATAAAATTAGCATCACCTAAACAAAAGAAAGACGCACAAACCAACAATGACCTTAACCACACCTGTTCTCGACATTTTACTCCGCCTGGGGCTCGCCCTGATACTCGGCGGCGTGGTTGGCTTTGAACGCGAACGCGACAGCCAGCCAGCAGGTTTGCGCACGCATATGATTTTGGTGCTTGGCGCGTGTTTAGCGGCGATTATCTCCGAAGAAATGGGTGCGCGATTTGGTTCAGACCCCACCCGCCTTGCCGCGCAGGTCATCTCGGGTATCGGTTTCCTGGGCGCGGGCGCGATTTTGCGCTTTGGATTCAACATCAAAGGGCTCACCACCGCCACCACGCTCTGGACGATGGCGATAGTTGGTTTGGCTGTTGGTTTTGGTTATTACCTGCTCGCCGCGCTGACGACGGTCTTCATGATTATCATCCTTACCATCATGAACGTCATCGAGAAGAAATTCGTCCGCATCCACTTGATTCGCAATATCGTTGTGGACGTTGATTATCAAGACGGTATCATTCGCACGGTGCGCAAAGCAATCAGCAATATTGCCGAAAAAGTTGTCTCTTTCTCAGTTCGCAAGAGTGTGCGCAGTTCACGTTTGCGCCTGACCATCGTCGCGCAGTTTAGAAGGTCTGAAAGCGTTGAAGATCTGGTGGAACTGCTTTCCAAAATTGAGGGTTTGCGCAGTATCAAAATTGACCAATAACGCTGGGCTGCACACTCTTGTTGTATACTCAACACGATGCCTGAATTAATTTTTCTTCTGCACGCACATGATTTCAGCTTCCTGCGCGTGGTCGCAGATTTGTGGGCGGTACCAGCCAGCGGTGCTGATAAACGCGCCTTTGTGCTTTCATTGGCTGAGCTTCTGCCTGACCCAGCTGTTTTTGCGGAATTTTATGAAGGCTTGCCCGAACACGCCACTGAAGCTTTAAAAGCTTTGAAACAAGCTGGCGGGCAAATGCCCTGGGCGCGTTTCGCCCGAACATATGGCGATTTGCGCCCGATGGGGCAAGGCAAACGCAACCGCGAGCAGCCCTGGTATTTTCCAGTTTCTACCGCCGAAACACTTTACTACCGCGCCTTAATTGGGCGGGAGTTCATTCGCGTGGAGGATGAGCTACTTGAAACCGTCTATGTGCCAGAAGAGTTTATCGCTTTATTGCCAGATGTACCCCTGAAAGAAGTCAACACCATCCAAAACAGCCTAAACCCTTGTAAAGCACCGCCAGCAGATAAGCAAAATGATGCGGGTTTGCACTTGGTGGATGATTTCTGCACGCTTTTCGCGGCTTTGCGCCTGGGTGACGCGCAAAAGCGCCTGAAAAAGTCCCCAAAGCCCTGGTCTTACTGGCAAACTTTGCAAAGTCTTGGCGATGCCCTTGGACTGCTTGACGCCCATGGTTTGCCTGGCGATTTAGCCCGCGCTTTGCTGGAACGCTCGCGGTCAGAAAGCCTGGCATGGCTGGCGCACAACTGGGCGAACGCGCGCAATTTCAATGAGCTCTTTCTTTTGCCTGGTTTTCGCTGCGAAGGCAGCTGGCGCAACCGCCCTTTGCCCACGCGGCGCAAATTGCTGGACCTGCTGCTTGCCCTGCCCGCTGACACCTGGTACAAACTAGCGGACTTCATCGCTTTTGTAGAAGAAAACGAACCCGATTTCCTGCGCCAAGGGGCTGACTATGAGCTTTGGATGATTTACTCAGAGAGTTCTGGTACCTTACTGCGAGGAACAGACAGCTGGCAGGCGCTGGAACCGTATTTCATTGAAGATTTCATCACCCGCTGGATGTACTGGCTGGGATTGACCCGCATTTATCACGATCCAAGCGGTGAAACACACTTTGCTTTGACAGCGCGTGCCGAATATTTGGATGGCATGATGCCATCGACTGACAACAGCGCGCAAGATGAGCCTTTGATTGCCCAGCCCGACGGAAAAATCCTGATGACGGATAAAACGGCGCCTATCGCGCGCTACCAGGTGGCACGCTTCGCGGAGTGGCTCGAGCTGGACCCAAAGCGGTACATTTTTCAGCTTACGCCCGCTTCACTGGCCAAAGCGACTCAATCGGGTTTGAGTACGCGACATTTGCTGAGCCTTTTGCGCAAATATGGCAAATCCGCGCCACCACCCACCCTGCTAAAAGCGCTCAATCGCTGGCAGGAATATGGCGCTGAAGCCAGTATCGAAACTTCAACTATCCTGCGCCTGAAATCGCCCGAAATCCTACAAGCCTTAAAAGATTCCGACGCTAATACGTGGCTTGGGGAGTCCTTGAGTCCCGTGGCAGTCATTGTAAAGCTTGGTGGCGTTGAAAAAGTCCATCAAGCCCTGGCACGCCTGGGCTATCTGAGCGACTTTGAAATTCAAGGCCCGAAAAAATGAGCAAGCCATTGTTTTCAAAGCCTTCTGTCAGGGAGGGAGAAACCAAACGCCCAGTAAATCACTGGGCGCGTCTGGCGGGTTTTATCTTTTTATTGATGGCACTGGCTGGATTTTTGCGGGTATTCGGTCTTTTATCGCTCAATCCCGTGCTAATCGCGTTCGCAACGTCAAAGTGGGTGCAGGTTTACTTGTTAGTATCAGGATTTCTGTATGGTGTAGTTAATCTCTTTGCTTTCTTTTGCATCGCCACAGTTTGGGATAAACGACATATCGTGGCATGGGTCAGCGCCCTGATCAGCATCGCCTTTTACTGGATAGAGCGGGCTCTGTTTTGGGCACCGGACCAACGCGGCAAAGCCTGGCAGTTTATGCTTGCTCTCCATCTGGCATGGATCATCATCCTGACTTTGTTCACGCGTGTGGACATCAAAAACAAAAAGCTAGCCAAGGAAGATTCTAATCTTCCCTAAATTCCAGCAAATCACCAGGCTGGCATTGCAGCACCGCGCAAATCGTGTTGAGCGTGTCAAAACGAATGGCGCGCGCTTTACCGGTTTTGAGTATGGAAAGATTGCTAAGCGTGATACCAACTTTTTCGGATAATTCGGTTAGAGTCATCTTTTGTTTGGCAAGTTCTACATCTAAATTTACAATAATGGCCATATTTACCCCACTTCCCTATATTGTTAGTTCGTTCTCATTTTTGTAGTCAACCGCTTTTTGGAAAAGCGATGCCAGTAAAAAGAAGAAAATTGAAACAATAACGGATGCCATGACGCCCACAACCACCCAAAAATTAGTAATTGAGCCACCTACATTGGCTTTTGTGTAGAAAAACAGCGTAGCCAGAACGGGTATTGGCGTAAGGCTGATGACAGCCATTGATTTCAGTAAGTTGACAGATTTTTGCTCAAATATATTGCCTTTATTGATGCGCAATAAAAGCAGAAAAGCAACCACCAGCAAAGCGATGACACAAGCCAGGATAAGCCATCCCATGATGAGCACAGGAACGCGCATAAAGGCTATGGTGGGATTCGCCTCCGCGGTTTCATACGAAAGCGGTACAAGGAAGGCACCTATCAAAACGACGACAACTGCCGCCACGCACAATCCGAACATGACAATACTCGACATTACTTTATTTTTCATCATAAACTCCTTGTCAGAACCTGGTATATTTTTGTTCTGATGCGCCAAGTTTATCTTAAAGATTATCGAATGTCAATAAACTTTTGTTGTATTTCAATAAGTCCACAGATTTAAACAGATTACCAGACAGAGTTTCGGCTAATTAGCTGGCCATTTTGCCAGTCAAGCTCATGGGCGGTGCTTTTCAGCCCGATGAGCCTTTCCGCCATGCCTTGCAGGTCTGCGCCATTGCCTGAAGTGTAAAGCACGCGCGATCCCGCTACCGTTTGTGGATTTAGAAGCTCGTACTGTTTGAGCACACGCGCTGTTTGGCGGGCGATAGCGGGCGCGGGGTCAATCACCGTGGCGCGGTCACCAACAATCTCTTCAATCTGCGGAATAACAAACGGGAAATGCGTGCACGCCAGCACGATGCTGTCCACCCCTTCGGTCAGCATGGGGTCCAGCGCGTCATGTAGAATTTGCAAGGTTTCTTTGCCATCGAGATTACCCTTTTCAATTTGGGCAACCAAACCCGGACAGGTGCTTTGAAAAATCTCAACACCCGCCGCGAATCGTTCCACCACCGAGGCGTAAAGTTCGCCATGTAAGGTGCTTGGCGTGGCAAGCACGCCAACTTTGTGCGTGTGAGTTTGCTCTGCCGCGGGTTTTACAGCGGGTTCCATGCCCACAAAGACTTGGTCCGGGTAAATCTCACGCAGATATTTTAAAGCCGCAGCTGAAGCAGTGTTACAAGCGATGACAATTATCTTCACCTTTTGGGCGATGAAAAATTGCGTCACACTTTCTGCCAAATCGCGCAATTCATGCAAACTCCTGTCACCATAAGGCACATTGGCCTGATCGCCAAAGTATAGAAAGTTTTCATGCGGAAGCTGCTCAAGCAAGGCGCGCAGGACTGAAAGCCCACCAACGCCGGAGTCATACACGGCAATGGGATTGTTTTGGCGTTCTTGCTTGGTCATGGCACTATTATAATGGCATCTTTGGCGTTTCTGTGCAAAAAGAAAAAGCGCTCAGATATTGAGCGCTCTTGTTCGCAACAATCTTATCGCACCGGGCAACCGGGCAGGCCATTAAAGGTAATCACGCACCACCACGAACTGGGCATAAAGACCAAAACCAGAACCGCCAATACCAGAATAATCAGGAAAATGAGCAGGAATACCAAAAAACCACTCAGTTTCTTTTTAGGCTTGGCATAAGCTGGTTCGGGTGCCAGTTCCCGTTCCGGTACTGGCGCGGCAACGGCCTGATAATTGGCTTGTGCTTGTGGACTTGCCTGAGCATGCGTGGGCTTGGGGGCGGTTTGCGAAGCAGGTGTGACCACAGCCTGTCCGGATTGGCTAAAGCTGAATTTCGTGCTTTCGGCAAGCGTGATGACATCGCCCTGGTGAAGTTCTTTTGGTGAGCTGATGCGGGTACCATTCACAAAGGTGCCATTGGTCGAGCCAAGGTCTTCGATGAAAACCAAATTGCCTTGCAAGAAAATGCGCGCGTGGCGCCGGGAAATCTCCACATCAGGGATAGGAATATCATTGGCCAAATCACGCCCGAGAAAATACTCGGCTTTTTCCAGATAATAACTCGATCCGGGAACCGGGCCAGAAGTCATCGTTAATTGTGCTCTAAAGTCGCTCATCATAACTCCTTAATAAAAGCGTGTCGTGCGATGGATAATTACCACTATTGTACCTTAAATCACATATGTTTTCTTTAAAAAGGATTTTTGAAAATTTACAACAATTTGCTTAAATTATTCGCGCATAATGTAGAAGGATAAATTACACCAAAATCATCTGGTGGTATCATTAGGCGGTGAAAAATGACTTATAAAGGTAAGGTTATGAAAATAAGAAAAAGTCTATTCGTTTTAATAGTTGTGATTGTATTAATCTCTTTGGCTGGGTGTGGTCAAAACCAGGACGCTTTGCAAACCCAGAATCAGCCTACCCAAGAGACAGATAACAATCTCTCGCCTGAACCAGGCTCAACAGAATCCGAGCCGGAACCGACCGCTACACCCGCAGAGCCCGAATTTGACGCGGCGCGGGCTTACCTTGATACCCTTGAATACTTTTACCAGTTCATCGTCAGTGGCAGCACAGACTTCGATTATGAATATGGCACGGTGGGCATCGGAGAACAGGCAAGTTTCAGGACCCCTGATGAAGCGCTTGAAAGCACGGGCTTTGCCATCATCGACTTAAGCGGAGACGGTCTGCCAGAATTATTCATCGGTGAAATTGCTGCAGACTCACAAGCAGTCAGCCTTCTCGCCCCCGCCTACGCTGTTTTCGCCCTGCAAGACAACGAACCCGCGTTGACTTTTACGGGCTGGTACCGAAATGCTTACTTTTATCATGGCGATGGCAGGTTTTATCAAACAGGTTCAAACGGCGCCATGTATAGCATTGAAGGCATTTACAAACTCTCGCCTGATGGCTTGACCCTGAATTGCGAACATTACTTTTTCACCTATGAAAAAGATGAGACGCTAAGCGAAATCGGAAATTATTACAACACCAGCTGCCAGTCGGATAAGGCTGTATCGGTGGAATTAAGCGATGAAGAACTTGCCGAAAAAAGAAAAGAACTATCCAGCGAGCCTGTATCCGTTGAGCTCATCCCATTCGCGGAATATCCGCAATGGAAAGAAGAACACGGCTTTGGGCAAATCACGACAGATACCACAAACCTGCTCAATGCCATCCGTGTGGACTACGCCAGCGACGAATTGCTCGCCAACCCAGGCACTTATGACGAGGTCATCATTGACGCTTCTGACCCGCTGGCCAAGGTCGTTTTCACGGCAAATATAACCGTCGAAGACTTCAAATACCTTGAGATTTTGCTCACTGACTGTGTGGGTGACATGTGTTCTTTTGATATCGTTGAAGAACTTTACAGCATAAACGAACTGCGCCCCGAGCGTCCTTTGGTGATTGGCATGGTCTTTATGGGCTCAATCCCCAACCGGGGCATATCTTTTGTGGACGAAACCGGTACCACGCGCTATTTCAGCATCAATCAAAGTGGGCGCGATGGCAGCCTGTTTTTGCTGGAGTTTGAATATCCGCAGCCTTAAACGTTTTTGCTGATTCTATAAAGATGATCTGTAACAAAATCCCCTTGCAACTTATCACAAGGGGTTTTTGTTTTGTTCAAAAAATCAGGTCTGGTGATTAAAGAAGACCACGCTTACGCCGTCGCCACCCTCTTTTTCGCCACCGGGTTCCCAGCGTTTGACAAACTGCGATTGACGCAGTTCAGCGCGCACCGCGTCTTTCATCGCGCCGGTACCATGCCCGTGAATCACGCGTCCGAACAGCATGCCTGCCGCAAAGCCACGTTCCAGCCAGCGTTGGAATTCATCCAAACCATCATCCACGCGTTTACCGCGTAAATCAAGCTCCAAAGCCGGCATTTCCACAGCTGGCAAGCGTGTGTGGCCTTTCCTGGCTGGCTTGGGCTGGCTTGGTTTGGGATCGCTGTGTTTGGCTTCATCAGAGGCAAGCTCTTCCGGTTCTTCGTCCACCTTGCGACGCAAATCCTCAGCGCGCAAACGCAAGCGCAAAACGCCCGCCTGCACCTCAATATCAGCGCCATCTATCGCGCTAATCACTGCCTCGGCGCCCAACTTGCGCACGATGACCTTATCGCCAACTTTTAAAGGCCCTTTTTCTGACTTGGGCCGTGGGCGACGCTTTATTTGGCGGGCTTTCTTTTCATGGCGCTTTTCAATGTTCTCAACTTTTTCAACCACTTCCGCCAGTTCGGCTTTCTTCTCCGGCGCGGCTTGCAAACGCGCCAAAATACGCCTGAGATCGCGCAATTCCTGCTTCATGGCTTCAAGTTCTTCTTCCGCTTTTTCCTGGGTGGCTTCCAGGATAGCATCCTTGCGGTTTTCGATATCGTCCAGGCGTCGGTTGAGTTGATTACGCGTGTTTTCCGCGTCCTTGCGGGCACGTTCGGCGAGCGCGTAACTTTCGGCGGTCAAATCCCGTTGCCGGCGAATCTCGTCTAAAAGATCATCCGCGCCAAGTTCGGTGGGGTCAATGTCCTGGCGCGCCATGTCGATAATCTCTTGTCGCAGTCCCAGGCGTTCAGCAATCGCCAGGGCGTTCGACCTGCCCGGCAAACCTATCGTCAGGCGATAAGTGGGCTTGAGCGTTTCCAAGTCGAACTCCAGCGACGCGTTTACCGCACCTTTAGTCACGTGGGCGTATGCCTTTAGCTCGGGATAATGCGTGGCGACAATGCTGGTGATGCGTTTTTCAATCAGCCAGGTTAAGACCGCGCGCGCCAGGGCAGAACCCTCTTGCGGGTCGGTACCAGAGCCAAGTTCATCGAGCAAGATAAGCGAACGATAATCCGCGCGTTTTAAGATGCGCACCAGTTGGGTGATGTGCGCCGAAAAAGTCGAAAGCGACTGCTCAATGCTTTGCTCGTCGCCGATATCCGCAAAGACATCGCGAAAAACGCTCAAACATGAGCCCGATTGTGCCGCGATTTGCATGCCCGACTGCGCCATAAGCACTGCCAGGCCAACGGTTTTCAGGGTGACGGTCTTGCCACCCGTGTTTGGGCCAGTGAGCACGATGATGAAGTTTTCATTGTCCATTTCAACGTCAATGGGCACAACTTTTTCCGGGTCCAAAAGCGGATGACGGGCGCGTCGCAAACGAATGCAACTGCCCGGATGATGCGGTGCGGGTTTTTCATCAAAGGAAATCAGCACAGGCTCTACCGCGTCGAGTTCTTCGGCATATTTGGCTTTCATCAGGATTAAATCCAGCTCCGCCATGGCGCGTGTACTGGCCAGCAAGCTGTCATGCAATTCGGCTATGCGCAAGGTGAGCGCGCGCAAAACGCGCAACACTTCATCACGTTCAGCAAGTTCAAGTTCACGGTATTCGTTGTTCAACTCAACCACCGCCACTGGCTCCACAAACAGCGTCGCCCCACTGGCACTTTGGTCGTGAATAATCGACTTAAAACTGCCCTTGCACTCCGCGCGAAGTGGCAAAACATAACGCCCACCGCGCTGGGTGATGAGTGGCTCCTGGAGCAGTTTCATGGTGTTGGCGTCGTTGATGTAGCGGCTCAGGCGGTCAATCAGGCGCGCGTGCACGACCTTGATTTTGCCCCGTATTTGCCCCAAAGCCGGACTGGCGCTATCCAGCACTTCGCCACGCTCGGTAATGGTGCGATTGATGAGGTCAATCAAGCCCGCGCCATCGGTGAGTCCTTCGGCGATTCCCGCCAAATGGGGCAATTCGTCCGCGCGGTTGATGATGATGCGTTTGGCATCGCGCGCGCTGATGAGCGTGTTGCGAATGGCGATGAGATCCGGCGCCTCAAGCACGATGGCATTGCGTGCCATGCCCACCAAAGGTGCCAGGTCAGCGACACCGGCAAAGCTAACCGTCTCGCTGAAATTCAAAAGATAGCGCGCCTCGCGGGTTTGCGTTTGCAGCGTGAGCGCTTTTGGCAAGCTGCTGGTTGGGCGCAAGCGCGTGGCAAGCGCCTCGGAGCCGCTAAAGGAGGCATAGGCTTTGAGTTTGCCCAGGATTTTATGGTATTCCAGCAGAATAAGTGATTTCGGATTCATTGCACGAAAAGTTTATCACGAAGGGACGACAAAGGTTAGGTTTTGCCATGGACATTGTCTCCTGACCATGTCCGAACTTCAAAAAGCCCCACCAGTTCACTCGTGGTCTCCCGACCACGGCTTACAAAATGAATTGTTTTTTAGCTTAACTAAGAAGCTTAGTCGTATTTGGCACCTTGATGAGTAAAATTCGTTCTATCCAAAGCAAATAAACATACACGTGTTTAAAAACGAGCGCAAAATTGCACAAAGGATTAGAATTGTGACAGCATAAAAAATTAATAACGGGATGAAAACAATGTCAAAAAACTCTAAGTTTTTCTCAAAAGTCGCTCTTCTATTGTTAATCCTGACTTTGCTACTAAGCAATGGCAGTGTCGTAAAAGCTAACCCTACACCCACCATTCAAATACCTGACACCCCACTTGTTCACGAAGAAAGCAGGAATCATCCAAATACCGGCTCGGCAGGCATCGCCTGGGCAGACCCGGATGGGCCTCACTCAACCTACACCTGGCCCCATGAGTTCGCGCAAATGGGTCACTTGATTAGTTCTTATCAAAACTATTATGAGAATCCCATCTATGCTTATTTTCACCACGGCATTGATATGGTCACACCCACGCATGGTGTGCCAGTTTACACACGCACCGGTGGGCAGGTGGTTAATGTCGAAAACTATGATCCCGGTCACTCTAACAGTTACTTGTACTGGGAAGTCGCCATCCTTGACCCGGAAGGCTACGTTTGGCAGTTTCATCATGTGGATAACACCACTATTCCACAAGAAATCCATAACGCTTACCAAGCCTACCTTAACGACCCGGATACGGGTGGTTTTGTGGATCCTAACACTTATATCGGGGGAATTGTTAACTGGCCGGTAGAAAGTTTTGGCTATTTTTTCCATCATATTCACCTCAACATTCTTGCCGCGGGTGATATCTACATCAATCCGCTTGAATTTCACGAACCTGGGAACTACGTGGACACGCAAGACCCAGTCATTCACGAAATCGGACTTCTGAATGGAAATACACCCTTGCAGGGAAACACCGTCAGTAAAGGAACAGCTTATAGCCTTTACCTAAAAGCCAGCGACCTGTATATGAGTGAAGTTTATTATCTGCCACCCCACAAGATTGAATTCATGCTGGATGGGTCTGGAGAATGGATTAGCTTTTGGGACTTCCATACCTTCCCAGGCGGTTCGAACACAAAGCAATTCGTAAACGATTTCTACATTCCCGGTCTTACCAAAGGCAATTACGAAAACCGTCAATTTTATATTAACCTGGGCTTTACAATAGAAGGTTTACGGGCTTTTCCGGATGCGCCCGGAATGCACACAATTGATGTGCGCGTTTGGGACTACGCCGGCAACAGCGACGAAGCTTCATACACCTGGTTTGTTACTGAAAGCATTCCAGACAATGGCTGCTTGAACCGCAATGGCATCACCAAAACGTTTCAGT
>Ga0116190_1003769_pt1 | contig 10995 bp, 7 predicted proteins | sample AD_JPNTR4_MetaG_FD_89808 | JGI IMG/M metagenome (GOLD analysis project Ga0116190, IMG submission 89808) | Active sludge microbial communities of municipal wastewater-treating anaerobic digesters from Japan - AD_JPNTR4_MetaG | ecosystem: Engineered > Bioreactor > Anaerobic > Digestate | place... | reverse complement strand
TTTGGAAATTAATCCGAGAGACGTGGCAGAACTTTAGCCAATATAGAGGACTTGGGCAGCAGAATTGAGGTAGCCACAGATTGACGGTTGGAGCGAGATAGTTGCGGGGTAGACTTGACAGTAAGCCATATCTTACATAGAATAGAGTCACAAGAAAAATAGCAGGGCTTTTCTGCTGCAGGGTTTTCCTGCAACTGACGTGTTTGGGGCGACATAGCCAAGTGGTAAGGCAGCGGTCTGCAAAACCGCTATCCCCGGTTCAAATCCGGGTGTCGCCTCCAGTTATTTTTACTTCTACCTGGACAGTATTTGTCTTAACAAGTAGGATAAAGGGCGCTGCCTCTACTTTATGGCGCGTCCTTTTTTTTGTGCCAGGCATCTTTGTTGAGCCGAAGGGGGAACGCGGAACTGAGCGAAAGCAAACCGAGGATAGGCTGTCGTCCGAGCAACCTTGCAAGTTGTGGAAAAGCCAAAAAGCCGGATAATCTGGCAGGTGGGGAAGTCCTGTGTCATTCGAAGGATCAGTAACCCCAAGCAAGCGGAAACGCAAGTGGGGATATGTGATGCGGAGCCGTGTACATGGCTTGTACGCACGACTCTGTGAGAGGGATGACGTCGGGCTGATCACCTGACGCCACCCTACTCGATTCGATTTGCTGAGGGACTTAACATGTGTTTTCCCAAAAGAAGTACCGGCCAGCCTAGAGCAAGTGGCATGCGACCAAATGGCCCCCGCCTATATCTCTTAGCTCAGGGTTCTTAGCTTCAGCGCATGAACTTGAACTCTCCGGACACCTATCATAGAAGCGACATCGAGGCTTAGGGTTTATCGGCTTGCTCACGCCACCTTTGATATTGGGAATTGGACGCTCTATAGCCGGATCAGGAACCGGCACAGCCGATATCAGTGCCTTAGTATACGGGTGGAGAGGCCTCTTGACAATGTCTTCAGAGTCTCCTAGCTCAAGTATTTGCCCAAGGTACATTACAGCTATTCTATCGCACAGATATCTTGCGACAGCCAGGTCGTGGGTAATGTAAAGATAGCTGATGCCAAGATCCTCACGGAGTTGAGCTATAAGTTTCATGATGCCTGTACGAATAGACACATCCAGCATTGAAGTGGGCTCATCCGCCACGACAAAGCTGGGTTTGACCACCAGTGCCCTGGCAATGGCTACGCGCTGTCTTTGCCCTCCTGAGAGTTCATGTGGAAACCGGAACAAGAACGCTGAAGGAGGCGCAAGACCTACGAGGTTCAACATTTCCTCTACTTGAGCTTCGCGCTCCTCGAATGTTCCGATACCGTTTACGTTGAGTGGTTCAGCGACTATGTCAAAAATCGTCATTCTCGGATCAAGGGACTCATAAGGATCCTGAAAAATCATCTGTACCTTCTGCCGGAATTCCATCATATCCTGTCTTTTGATCTTCGCTACATCGGTATTCTCTATGAGAATGCGTCCGGACGTCGGGGTTGCCAGGCGTACTATCAGGCGGCCTGTGGTTGTTTTACCGCAGCCGGATTCTCCGACAAGACCCAACACCTCTCCGCGATTTACCTGAAAACTGACGTTATCGACAGCGTGCAGCAGCGCTTTTTGTCCTGAAAAGAAGCCTTGGTTTACAGGGTAATACTTTGAGAGATTACATACTTCAAGTATCACGTCTCTTGATTCAGTTGCCGAAGGAAGCGCCAATGCCTTCACCTCCTTTAGCAGTCTCTTGCTGCATGCAAGACTTGACTTGTTGAGTCTTAATAGGATTATGGCATGCTAAATAATGGCCTTCTGCAATTTCACGCCAGGGGGGTTCCACCTCTCTACACTCTTTGGTTGCCCAGTCGCATCTTGGATGGAATCGGCAGCCTGAGGGAGGATCCAGTAGGTTAGGAGGCTCCCCCGGGATTGTGGCAAGATCATGTTTTTCCCCTAGTATGCTCGGATATGCGCGCATAAGGCTGTATGTGTACGGGTTTTTCGGCCTCTTAAACACATCGCAACAAGGACCAAGCTCCAGGAGTTTACCTGCGTACATTACGCCGACTATGTCACTTACCTCTGCAATAACGGACACGTCGTGGGAGATATAAATCATACTCATATTGATCTTACGTCGTATGTCTTCTATCTCTCTGAGGATCTTGTCTTGCACAATTACATCCAAGGCAGTCGTGGGCTCATCGGCAATAATGAGTCTTGGGTTACATGCAAGCGCCATAGCGATAACGGCACGTTGCTTCATACCGCCGCTGTACTCATGGGGATAGTGGTCCATGCGTTCTTTAGGGATTCCCACAAGCTCAAAGAGGGACTCCGCCCGGTCTCTCGCTTCCTCCTCACTTGTCTCAGGTTCATGGGTTACTATGGCTTCGATGATTTGATTCCCTACACTGTAAACAGGGTTAAGTGAGTTCATAGCAGCTTGGAAGATCATTGCGACTTCTTTCCATCGCAATTGCCTAACCTCTTCATCACTCAAGGCATACAGGTCATGCCCGTCCATGAGAATTCGTCCCTTGACAAGCTCTGCATTGTATGGCAAGAGCCTCATTATGGACATAGCGATTGATGTCTTGCCACAACCGGATTCCCCGACAAGACCCAGAGATTGGCCTCTGTCAAGAGAAAAGGATACGCCGTCTATCGCCTGAACCCATCCGGCTTTGGTCTTATAATGCATAGTCAGATCTTCAAGACGGAGTAAGGTGTCCATTTTTACATCACCTCTTTCTAAGCCGAGGGTTCACGACTTCGTCGAGCCCTCTCCCGACCATGTAAAATGCGGCGCAGAAAAGGGTGATGGCAAGACCTGCAGGAGCCCAGAGCCACCAGTATTTGGCAAAGTCGAAGAGATACCCGGCAACATCAGCGGTATGAATCATCATGCCCCAGCTCATATCTATATTTAGAACACCGAAGAACGACAGAGTCGCTTCGCTTAAGATAGCTGATGTAACACTGAACATCATATAGAGGAAGGACAGGGGCAAAACATTAGGAATGATATGTGAGACGATTATGTGAAAATCACTTCCTCCGGCAACGCGCGCTGCGTCAATATAAGGCCTTACAGATACAGACAGTGCCTGTGCCTTCAGGATAATCGTTATGCCTCCGAATCCTCCCAACACACCCATGATTATGGCAAACGGGAGAAATGACAGCTTAACCATGGCGCCTACGACAACCAGCAAAGGTATAAATGGGAATAACAAGATGATGTCAGCTATACGCATAAAAAAGGTATCTATGAACCCACCGTAGTAAGCTGCGGCTGTGCCCACTGCAGTCCCTATTACCACTGTAATAAGGGCTGACAAGACACCCAGCAGGAATTCCCGGCCTGTGCTGTACATAAGTTGAGCCAGAATATCTCTGCCAATAGGGTCCGTTCCTAACAGGTGTGAAGCGCTTGGAGGCGATGGGTGCATTATCATTGGATCAAACCCCACCACAGGGTCATATACCATCGGATCCCACACGGTATTGATCATGACAGGCCACATGGCGCCGAATATCCCGAATGCTATGATTAAGATGATGCCCAGTATTCCTATGCGACTTTCTTTGAATATCTCCCAGTTTTGCCGGAGACTTCGCTTGGTGAGCTTCCATCGGATTTTCCAAATAGGCTCAGCAAGAGAGGTAGGTCCTATCTCGTGAGTCGGTACAAGTTCATTCATTTTGATTCATCCACCTTATTTCGGCCGGGCTCGATCCTAGACGCCCGACTGTCCTGTATACGTAATCCTAGGATCGAGCACAGCATAGAGTATATCTGCGACAAAGTGCGCTATCAGAAGGAAAATCCCTGTGAATGCCAATGCGCCGGTAGCAAGGGGATAATCGTTGGATAACGCTGCAGTAAACAGTATCTGACCCAATCCCGGCCACGAAAACATGGTCTCCGTAACCATTCCGCCACTCATTGAGCTCGCTAAGGAAAGCACAAGACTCGTCACAGTCGGCAACAGGGCGGTGCGTGCTGCATAACGATCCCTCACAACCCGATCAGGCAGGCCTTTGGCGCGTGCAGCCATCACGTAGTCTTCTTGGACTGTCTCGAGCATCGAGTCTCGCATGAGAAGCATGGTGCCTGCGAAGTTTATCAAAGTAAGTGTGAGTACAGGCAAAATCATGTGACGCGTTATGTCCCATATATATATGAGTATTCCTTTTCTTTGTGCGAAGACGAGAGCTACGGCAATAAGCGCAGCAGTTAAGGACCATGCCTGCACATGAGAGCGTCGTGAGGGTTTCAAGCCCCGAAGTAGGTAGTAGAAAATACAGAATATGCCAACTCCCACTATCGCTGCGCCATATACCATATTCCCGAAAACCTGATTTGCGGTGAAGGGTGCTGTGCTCCAAAGCCGCGGATCAATGAATTGGTTTAAGGGAAGCCATTTTAAGTTGTAGGCGAAGATCCATATTACAACCAAGGCAAGAAGAGGGTAGAAGGCGGTCCAGAAAGTAATGCCCACTACAGTTGCTGCATAATCTATTGCCTTGCCACGGCGCCACGCAATTACTTTACCTAAGACAAAACCGATATAAAAGGACAATACATTCGCTGTAAGAAATAGGACAAACGTTCTTGGCAGCCTCTCCATGAGGATATCCCATACCGGTTTTGGATACTGGGAAAACGATACTCCCAATTCGCCTTTGAAGAAGTTCTTCATATAAGAGATGTATTGCATAAACAGGCTTTGATCCAGACCCAGCTGTGTCCTAAGCTCTTCCCTGGCCGCTTGGGGAATCTTAGGGTTTGACAAGTACATCATTGTGATGTCGCCGGGCATAGCCTGCAACAGAAAATAAACAAGAGTGATATATATTAGAAGCGTAAGGATTACCTGGCCTAATCGGCCAACAACATATCGGCGCATAACTATCCCCCAGACTTTCAGCAGCTAAAATTAACAAGGCGCAAATTGCGGGCCCGGGCCCACCCGGACCCGCAATTGGTACGTCTATTAAGGCTGCCTTGAATTACTTCAGGAGTTTAACAGTTGATGTGAGAGCTCCATAGCGCTGCAGACCGCTGAGTATCTGTGTGTAAGGATACTCCAATCGATCGCTCCTGTACGCTTCAATAAGCGGGGTGTCAAAGAGCACGATATACGGTAGTTCGTCAGCGAGCATCTCCTGCAACTTAAATGCCTGCTGGCGGGCTTTGTCCATATTGCTTTCCGCCATGAATTCGTCTGCAAGCTTATCGAATTCAGGATTGGAGTAGCCTTGGGGGTTGAAACCGCCAAGACCGGTCTGGTCACTGTGGAAGAACCATCTCATATGATCAGGATATGCAGTCAGGCTCCAGCCCATCAGAGCTGCGTCAAAGTCTTGTTCCTCAAATATCTTATCGCTTATGACGGTAAACTCTGTTGGAGCAGCCTCCATCGGTATGCCGACATCCTTTACCCACTGAGCGATGTTAAGCCCGAAAGTGTAACGAAGAGGATCATAACCTGCGGTCATGATCATGAACTCAAAGGAAGGCATCTTCTTACCGTCAGGCATGATGATACCCTTACCGCGCTTTGTGAGTTTGTCTTTCTCGAGGTCTATCTCGGGTTCAACTTCCCATGTGAAACCGGCTTTCTTTAGGAGCTTAACAGCTTCAGCTATCTTCTGGGTACGGGTGAGACCCTTCCCGAGTTGGGGTGTATCAGGGTTATACCAGAAGCTGTTTCCGGGAGGCACGACTGAGTACTGAGGGAAAGCTATGTCCTGGAGCACTTTTTCACAGATGTACTCCCGGTCGATGAGAATAGATACAGCCTGACGGAATTCTTTGATGTTGAACGGGTACTTTCTCAGGTTAAACATCATGAACCTGAAGCCGTTCACGTTGTTTTCTATGGTTGAGACTCCTTGAGCCTGACTAAGCTGCTCCTGGAATCCTCTCTGAAGTCCTAAGGAGTTTAGGATGAAGTCGACTTGTCCGCCTATTAGGGACATGACTGCTGCGGCTTGGTTTCCAAGTATACGGTAGAGGGTCCCTGAAGCATTAGGGCCTTCTGTAACCTTTAGCAGGACTTTGCCTGTCGGTTTGCCACTCTGCCACTTGAACCCGGTCTTGGGATTCTCTATAGTGACATTTCCGTCTTCGTAGAAGGTTGTAACCTCACCTTTCATGCTGTAAGCGGGGTTTGCAACGTTCTGGACAAACGCTCCCTTTTCCCACTTTGCAAACATGTACGGTCCGGCTACCGGTTCACCTGCAGGCTCGTGAGCAAAAAGCTCCTTGACAGGATCAGCTGCCTTTTTCGCCTTCTCGAAAACCGGCTCCCAATAGCCTTTGTTAAGCAGGTAGGCCTGTAATACACCGTATTGCCACTGAGCGAGGCCGGGCTTCTCTTTTAGGATGAATTTAACGGTGTAGTTATCAACTTTCTCAACACGTTCAAGGACTTCCGGGTCTACAATGCTCGGCCAGTTTCCGCCGAGTTTATTGGGGTCCATATCCAGGATAGCATTGTAGCTGAACACTACGTCATCAGCGGTAAGCGGGGTATTATTGCTCCACTTAATATCCTTGCGGATCTTAACGATAGAGGTGTAGTAAGTCTTGCCCCCGATTTTTTCCTGTTTAAGTTCTGAAGGCATATCTTGAGCTACAGATGGCACAAATACCAGATAAGGCTGTGCAAGCCCATATAACGAAGTATAGTACTGGCTTGACGACACAAAGTCATTCCAGACTGTAGATTGTGGTCCGGTTGCGGAAAATAGGTTGAATGTTGTTGGATTCTCGAAAATGGACATCTCATAAAGTCCGCCGGAACCCGCAAAGCCCGGCACAGCAATAGCTGTAACAAGTATCGTGACAATGAGTATTGCCAGTATTCCTTTCCAAGATCTCATCTAAGTGTTACCTCCTTGGCACGTGGCGGATCTTATACCGGTACCGGTTTCATATATAGATATGAACACCGGCATGAGAGTATAAGTATGAGCACTTTGCGCCTTACTAGATTTTGGTAATATGAACCGTGTTGTTTTGTGAGACATACATTACGAAAGACTTAGCAAAACCTGCCTTAGCAAATCCTTAAGTGACCTGAAACGCAAAACCGAAGCATCCCTCCTCCTATCTCCTCTATAACTTGGATGGATTTCCGCATTCTGGTCATAGCGCCATCTAGCATGTGAAAACACAATCCAGGGAGCTTCTTCAAATCTTATAACAAAGCATCATAATTCACAAGCCGTAACGAATATCCTTTTTTTACGTCGAAAGAAAGCGTAAGAACCCTGTTGGTGATGATTGGCATGATCGTGCGTTTTCCAGACTTCAAACCAGCATAATCCAGCGTTTATCCAATGAAAAGATGATGTTCGGGCTGATATTCCTTGACAAAGGTATGCCCATATCTTAGAATACGAAATACGGAGAGCAATAATTGAATATCTGGAGTTCACATACAGTGCGGCGTTAGCTCAGTTGGTTAGAGTGCAGCGTTGACATCGCTGAGGTCGCTGGTTCGATTCCAGCACGCCGCACCATTTATGTTTTACAGGCAGATTTAGCTTGAGGATAATTACATAAGTTGGTATAAAACCATGAAATTGGACAATTTGTCTTCTATAGGCTCAAATGCCCTTCCTCAGCTGTATACCGTCAATGAGTCAAGCATATAATAGACGGGGAAGGGACGTGGTCCTAAATGGAGATTATCGCCATAGGAGTGCCGGATCATGAATCTAAAGCGCGGGAGCGGCTTCTTGCCAAAATCCGCACTCTCGCAGAAAGAGGGATTCATGTTGACATAACTGAGAGATCTTTAGGATCTCTTACATTTCTATGTTTTAGCATCTCTGACCTGGGCCAGGGAATTCCTGCAGGCCAACGCGATATGCTACTCTACCATGTGGCAAGCGCTCTTGCAGATAACATCGTATTTGACGTAGAAACAGAACTCATCGGGAAGATCCTTCGCACTCGTTACTCCTATTTTGATGACGCAGAACGCGAGAAGATTGCAGAATATGCATTGGATACGTTAAATCGTCGGAGTCAAGTTGACGACCAAGGTCAGGTCCAAGCAATCAATCGGCGGAGAAATGATGTTCTGTTTACCCTTCTTGACTACTTAGATACCAACGATTGCCTTATACTTGAAGGTTTCATGCGATTCAGACTCAAACACTATATGGAGCAGATTGAAAATGCTGCAGATTCTGCAGTTGATGATTTCATGCTTGAGAAGGAATACAATGAATTCATAAGATTGCTTAAGTACTTCGTAGACGTCCAGGAACCTAAGATAGAAGAAATCCATGTAATCTCAAGGCCTAACGGACGTTTTAGGCTGCTGGATCAGAACGGCAAGGCAGTGGATAGCGACTGCCTTGAAGGCATGCCTTTCGAACCCGGACAAGGTGACATCGATCATGAAGACCTACTTATAAGCACGCTTATTACAGCCTCTCCTAAGAGAATTGTCTTACATGGCTTCCAAGACAAGAATGCCAATGAAACAATTTTCAAGGTTTTTGATAGCAGGGTATCCACTTGCTCAGGGTGCCATCTTTGTGAGAAGAGCCTTGCAAGGCTCCATGCACCTATCGGAGGGCACAGCGATGATCTGACTTGACATGGCGGAGGTCCTCTTCTATAATTGCTCTAACGGTAGGAATATTGATTATAAGCAATGATGAGGACGAGTAAGCGGAGAAGCGACTGAAAGAGAGCAAGGGTCAGAAGGCTGAAAGCCTTTGCCGGTACGCCACGCTGAAAACCCCCTCTGAGTTTCCCGGTGAACGCCTATCCCATGGGAGCAGTCAGTAGCCGGCGACAGTCGCGCCTGTTAACGCGCATGTTGAGAGGATGCCGAATATGGCGTCAATTGGGGTGGAACCGCGAGAAGGCCCTCGTCCCTGGATATTTCTAGGGATGAGGGTCTCTTTTATTCCGGTTCAATTTGCGGTACCGAATGAAATGTTGAACCGGATACTTGTCACGTTAGTATTCAGTTGCGGAAAGGTTCAAAGTTGTAATCAGGATAACGGTGACATGGTTGAAATCAGAAACGAGGTGACTTGCAATTATGGTCAATTCAGAAGAGGACAAAGAGATTCTGAGACATTCAACTTCTCATGTTATGGCGCAAGCGGTAAGAAGAATTTTCCCTGAAGTGAAAATCGCCATAGGACCTGCCATAGAGAATGGGTTTTACTACGACTTCGATAAAGCTGAACCCTTTACCCAAGAGGATCTGGCTCTTATCGAAGATGAAATGCGAAAAATCGTAAAAGAAGACCTTCCTATCGTCCGTGAGGAAGTCCCCCGCGAGGAGGCGCTTAAGCTTTTTGATGAGGCAGGCGAGATATATAAGGTGGAACTTATCCGGGACATGCCTGACGCTGAAACAGTCAGTCTTTATCGTCAGGGTGAATTCGTGGATCTTTGCCGAGGCCCTCATGTGGAGTCTACCGGTAAAATCAAAGAGTTTAAGCTACTGAATGTTGCAGGGGCTTACTGGCGCGGTGATGAGAAAAACAAGATGCTCCAGAGGATTTACGGGACTGCATTCCCCACAAAGGGTGAACTTGACCACTATCTTGAGATGCTGGAGGAAGCTGAAAAGCGTGATCACAGAAGGCTTGGCAAGGAACTTGATATCTTCAGTCTTCATGAAGAAGGCGGCGCAGGCCTTGTGTATTGGCATCCAAAAGGCGGCATTATCAGGAAAGTCATTGAAGATTTCTGGCGGGACGAACATCTTAAACGAGGTTATGACTTAGTCTTTTCCCCTCACATAGCTAAACGGGATCTTTGGGAAATTTCAGGCCACTGGGGCTGGTATAGAGATAATATGTATTCACCCATAGATATTGACGGAGTCGAGTACCTCCTGAAGCCTATGAACTGTCCGTTCCATATCCTCATGTACAAGACCAGGACCAGGTCTTACAGGGATCTGCCTCTCAGGTGGGCGGAGCTTGGTACAGTCTATAGATATGAACGGTCAGGCGTTCTCCATGGAATGCTCCGCGTCAGGGGATTCACACAGGATGATGCTCACTTGTTTATGCGCCCTGACCAGCTTGAGGATGAGCTTGTAGGCGTAATTGATTTAGTGAAGTTCATGATGACATCCTTTGGCTACAAGGAATATGACTTTGAATTGTCAGTCAGGGATCCTCTGAAAAAGGAGCAGTATGTGGGTTCAGACGATGTGTGGGAGCTGGCGGAAAACGCTCTTGTTTCAGCTATGGAAATGGCAGGCGTCAAGTTCAGACGTATGGAAGGCGAAGCCAAGTTCTACGGCCCTGCAATAGATGTGCATATTAAGGACGCTTTGGGTCGTGGATGGCAAGGCCCTACGATTCAAGTGGACTTTAATTTACCGGAACGATTTGATATTCACTATATAGGAGAAGATAATGCGCCACACAGGCCTGTAATGATTCATCGCACTGTGCTCGGTTCAATGGAGAGGTTTGTCGCAGGCCTTATTGAACACTATAGCGGTGCATTTCCCGTATGGCTGGCACCGGTCCAAGCGCGTATAATACCTATAGCGGATCGCCACTCTGATTATGCCAAGAATGTGGAAAAGGCTTTTCGCAATCTGGATCTTCGAGTCGAGACTGATGCTAGGCCTGAAAAAGTCGGGTACAAAATCCGCGAAGCCCAGATGGAGAAAATTCCATATATGATAATAGTCGGCGATAAGGAAGTTGACGACGAGAAGATCTCAGTTCGTTCGCGGAGCGAAGGTGATATTGGGGTTATGGCATTGCCTGAGTTTCTGGCCAGGATAACCCAGGAGATCGGGGAAAAGCTCTAGGTCTCAGGCCAAACGTTGATAAAACAGCTGATAGAACTCAGGTAAAATTGCGGATAAAACGCAGATGTCAACGGACAGTGAAAATGTCACCCCTAAATACGTTCATTGGGACTGAGAAAATGTCACCCCCTGTATCGAGGTGGGTGTGTCAGGTGGTGGCCTTGAGACACATTGATGCCTTTTGGGGC
>Ga0116190_1003759_pt1 | contig 11012 bp, 11 predicted proteins | sample AD_JPNTR4_MetaG_FD_89808 | JGI IMG/M metagenome (GOLD analysis project Ga0116190, IMG submission 89808) | Active sludge microbial communities of municipal wastewater-treating anaerobic digesters from Japan - AD_JPNTR4_MetaG | ecosystem: Engineered > Bioreactor > Anaerobic > Digestate | place... | reverse complement strand
GGGCATCAAGCAGCGCTTGAGTCGGATGTTCATGCATCCCGTCCCCGGCATTGATCACACACGACCCTTTGCAATGCGTGGCCAGCAGCGCCGGTGCACCTGCCAGACTGTGACGGACTACGATAAGGTCCGGATGCATCGCCTGAAGGTTGCGTCCCGTGTCGATCAAGGATTCGCCCTTGGCCACACTGCTGGTAGAAACGTTGAAATTGACCGCATCGGCGCTCAAACGCTTGGCCGCCAGCTCAAAAGAGGACCGAGTGCGTGTCGAGGGCTCAAAAAAGATGTTTATGACGGTCTTTCCACGCAGCGTCGGAACCTTCCTGATCGGGCGTGTCGAGATCTCCTTGAAGCTGCGAGCGGTCTTCAGGATGAGCTCGATTTCCTGGACGTCGAGGTCCTCAATGCTCAGCAAGTGTCTGCCCCTTAACGACATCTCATCCCTCTTTTTTTTATTCGGCTTTCTTCATCATGGTTTTCGTCGTAAGAAAGACCCCTTCCTCTTCATCAAAGGATGGCAAACGGACTTCGATGACTTCGTCGCGACTCGATTCGATGTACTTGCCTGTATAGTCGGCCTGAATGGGCAGTTCGCGATGTCCCCGATCCACCAGGACTGCCAGTTCAACGCGTTTCGGACGCCCATAATCGATGATGCTTTCGAGCGCCGCCCGAGTGGTCCGGCCGGTAAACAGGACGTCGTCCACAAGTACCACTTCCTTGCCCGTTGCCTCGAAGTTCAGGCGGGAGCCTTCCATAACCGGCTGCGGACCGACAAGGGACAAGTCGTCGCGGTAGAACGTGATATCGAGAATCCCGATCGGAAGCTTCTTGCCTGACAGTTTTTCGATTTTGTTCCGGAGTATTTCGGCCAAGGGAACCCCTCTTCGCCTTATGCCAACAAGAACGAGGTTATCCAGATCAGGGTGATGCTCAAGGATTTCCGCAGCTATACGGGAAAGCGCCAGATCGATCTCCTTGGAAGTCATTACCTGGCGCAGAAACTTATTGGTCATCGGACCTCCGGGTGTGAATGATACAACAAATGACAGAGTCGCGACGAGATACAGTGTTGGAGCGCTTCGAATCGAGCGCCTGGCAGGTACGGACTGGCGCCACCACACTATCAGAGTCTGGAGTCAATATGGTGACTGCGGGGCGCTTGCAGCCGGTGGCGTGGCACGGTATTCTAGCCCGATGCCGCACGCTGTCGAGGCCGAGCTTGTAGAGAACAAACAGCTGCCACAGGATAACTATCTGCTGACCTTCCGGGCGCCATCAATCAGTTCCGAAACGCTTCCCGGTCAATTCGTGATGGCGGCGCCGAAGACTCATCAGGTGGTACCTAGTCCTCTGCTGAAGCGCCCGCTCGCCGTTTACTCGGTCCACGGACCACTTCTTACGGTCCTGATCAAGGCTATCGGAGAAGGCACAGCCCGGTTGGGGCTGATGCGCCCCGGACAAATCGCGAATCTCATCGGCCCGCTGGGCAACGGATTTGATCTGACCGCGGGACGCGGGAAGATCAACTTTCTGATTGCAGGTGGAGTCGGCATCGCGTCGGTCTACCTGCTGGCGCAGAAGCTGAAACAGCAGGGGGATGAAACCCATTTGCTCTATGGCGCTCGAACGGCTGCCGATCTCATTCTGTTGGACGATTTTCAGGCGCTGGACGTTCCGGTTGTCCCGGCAACAGACGATGGAAGCTGCGGGTTTCGAGGCTTTGTCACGGCGGCCCTGGGCGATTACATGAGGGGGTATGACATCTCTCTACTGAACTTCTATGCTTGCGGTCCCGAGCCCATGCTGAAGGCAGTATCGGCCTTCGCCTGTGCCCAGCATATTCCTTGCCAGGTTTCGGTCGAAGCCCGCATGGCGTGCGGTTTCGGGGTATGCCTCGGGTGCTCGGTGAAGACCAAGGACGGATACCGGTTGGCCTGTAGCGACGGGCCCGTATTTCAGGCGAGCGAGTTAATCTGGGATAAATCATAAAGATGGCATCCACGGTCAATCTGGCGGTCGAAATCTCCGGCATTCGGTTTAAGAACCCGGTGCTGACAGCATCCGGGACATTCGGTTACGGCTTGGAGTTCGCGCAGTTCTTCGACATCTCCCGCCTGGGCGGATTCTGCACTAAGGGTCTTTCGTTGCTCCCGATGCCGGGTAATCCTCCAGGACGGATAGTCGAGACCCCAGCAGGCATGCTCAACGCGATCGGACTTGAGAACGTGGGCATCGACTGCTTTATCCGGGAAAAGCTGCCACTTATCGAACACTACGACACGCACGTTATCGCCAATATCCTCGGTAAATCCGTGGATGAGTTCGCCGAACTGGCGCGTCGCCTCGACCCGTTTCCTAAGATCAGTGGCTTGGAGCTGAATATCTCCTGCCCGAACATCAAAGAAGGCGGTATTCAGTTCGGCCATAACCCGACGATGGCTTCTCAGGTCGTCACAGCGGTAAAGCGCGCTACCACAAAACCGGTTTGGGTCAAGCTGTCGCCCAACGTGACCGACATTACCGTCGTCGCAAGGGCCTGCCAGGAAGCCGGGGCAGATGCCCTGAAACTTGTGAACACTCTTGTGGGAATGAGCATCGATGTCAACAAGCGGCGTCCGATGCTCTCGAACGTGACGGGAGGGCTTTCCGGCCCGGCGATTCGCCCTTTGGCCGTCCGCCTGGTTTATCAGGTTGCCCGTGCAGTAAAAGGCATACCGCTGGTGGGAATCGGTGGAATCATGTGTGCCCGCGATGCGCTCGAGTTCATTATCGCAGGGGCTACGGCAGTACAGGTTGGAACGGCGAATTTCACCGATCCCCTGGCGGCCTTAAAAGTCATTGACGGGCTTGAAGAATTTTGCAGGAAGCAGGGTATTTCGGACATTCGTGAACTCATCGGCTCAATCAGTGACTGCGAAGGTTAACACGGATCAGAATGCATAGACTCATTGTCGCCCTGGATTTTCCGCACCAGACACGGGCAGTCGAGTTGGTTAAGACACTGGAGGGACTGCCGGTCTCGTTTAAAGTCGGCCTGCAGTTGTTTACTGCTGCCGGACCTTCGGTGGTTCGTGAGATTCAAAAAAAGGGGGCCGACGTCTTCCTCGACTTGAAGTTTTTCGACATTCCGAACACCGTCGCTCACGCGGCCGTGGAGGCAGGTCGACTGGGCGCGAAAATGCTCACTTTCCATTGTTTGGGCGGCGAGAAGATGCTCCGGACGGCACGCGAAACCCTGGAGAAGGCTTCGGCACAAGAGGGCTTTCCGATGCCGATGCTGCTCGGAGTCACCGTATTAACGAGCTTTGACCAGGCAGCCCTCGCTTCCCTGGGCATTGATCGTCCGCTCGAATCGATGGTTTGCCACTTGGCCGGAATAGCAAAACGCTCCGGGTTTCACGGACTTGTCTGCTCTCCGCGCGAACTGACAACGCTCAAGAGCTCCGGGCCAGCAGGCCTTGTTTTGGTGACTCCCGGGATACGGCCGGAGCAGGCGCCAACAGATGATCAGGCACGCGCCGCAACAGCGAGGTATGCTATTACCAGCGGCGCCGACTACCTTGTTGTCGGGCGGCCAATTACTCAGGCCGCCAATCCGCGACAGGCGGCCGAACAACTGATTCAGGAAATAGAGGACGCGAGAACGGAGCGCTCATGAAAAGGGTGATGCTTGCCGGTTTGATTTGGTTGAATTTCTGCTTTATAGCTCCCGGACAACCTGGGGAGCAGAAGCCGTTAGAACAATCTCGTTGCCATTGCTTTATTGACTACGAAAATATCTGGACGTTCGAAATGGTGCAGAACCAAGAGGGGAAAAAAGTTCCCATCCTTAACATCATTACGTTTACCCCGGGGCAATGGGAAGTTCGCCCAAATAATGTCTTGATTTTCAATAAAAAGAACAGGCCCGCCCGGGTGGAAAAATTCTCTCTTGACACCGGAATCGCCGAGGAACCGTACATTTCTAATACCCTGAAAGTCCTGGGGAATGGGTTTATCGGAGTCGATCTGGTCGGAAACTTCGAAGACCATGGGGAGCCAACCAAGGTGCAAATTGACCTCGGTGACAACCGATTTGAGCTTCAACCCGTCGACTGCCTCGAATTCGAGATGCTGGCCGAACAAATAAACAAGATCAACGTCGACAGCCCCAAGATAAAGGAAGATTTCGACATCCTGAAAATCCAGCACATGGGGAAGAAAAGCCCCAAGCCGCGAGCCGGGCGATAAGCCGGGAACCTTTTGCGAACGGGCAGCAGCCAGGAACTCACCACAGATAATTCTGGCTCTGGCGGCGGGCGCGGGTCACAATCCGGATGATATAGTCGCGGGTAGACGGGAAATCAATATTGTCGATCAAAGCGGAGGTCGGGTCCAGATCGGCGGCGGTCTTCCAGCGAGCCACACGGGATTGGCCGGCGTTGTAACGCGCCAGCCCGCAAATCAGTGTGTCGCGGGAATCGCGATACATGTCAAAGGAGTCCCTCAGATACCAGCACCCAACCTCGATGTTGTGCTCCGGGTCCAGGAGTCGTTTTGGATCGTAAGGCAGGTCACTCCTCCGCGCCCAGAACTCCTGGCCAACGCCGGGCGTAATCTGCATCAGCCCGATTTCGCCCCTGCTGCCCCTGGCATTCGGATTAAAGTTGCTTTCCTCGTAAATTACGGCTTTGACGAGATGAAAGTCCAGGCGGTATTTCTCTGAGTACTTCCTGATTAGATCGTCGTAACGGGTGGTTCTCCAATGAGCGAAGCCGCCCCAGCCTGCCACCGCCGCCAAGACGCCGAGGATAACCCACTTCCTCACGTTCAGCAATGTATCACGAAACGAGGTCAGTTTTGGGAGTTTTGGGACACAATCAGGGAACGACAACTTCAATGCCGCGCGGGAAGATCGAGAAGGCAGCCGGCAGACGACCGACCAGTTCGCCGTCCATCTGCACGGGTAGTTGCGTGCCTGTCACCCGGATGGTACGCGCTTTCCGGTACACGACGTCCGGGTAGTCACGCAGGTCGCCGCAAAGCGCGCCCCAGAAGTATTGCACATACCGCAGTTTGCGATGACTGGTGAACACGCAGACGTCAAGAAGATCATCGGCGATGTTGGCGTCGGGCGTTATACGCAGGTTTCCGCCGTAATTGCGCGCATTGCCAATAATGGCGGAGGTCCCTTCTATTAACTCCCGGGCCGCCTCGACTTGTATCATCTGCGGTCGGTAGTGAATGAAAGTCTTCAGTCCCGCGCACCAGTAGGCGCCCTCACCTAAAACCCGCTTCAAGCGCAGGTTCAGGGAAGCCACCACCGACGCGTCGAAACCTATGCCTGCCATCAAATGAAAGAAGTGGTCGTCGGAGCACCCGAGGGAGATGCGGCGACTCCTCCCCTGTAGAATAATTTTGATCGCCTCCTCGAGGTTTAGCGGGATGCCGAGTTCGCGCGCAAGAACATTCGCCGTGCCGGCGGGTAATATGGCGAGTCGCACGGACTGTCCGGCCGCCTGCTGAATCGCATGATGAATGGTGCCATCCCCACCGTACACGATGAGCAAGGTTTTGTTGCGAAAGTCGAGCTGGGGCGAGGCTTCGAAGCCGTGCCCCACGACCACAGGCTCGCACCGGATTCCAGCCAGGCAGAAGCGGTTGCACAGGCGCTCCAGCCCTTCAGGTGAGAGGTACCGCCGACCGGCCGATAGGTTACAGAGAAGAATTGCATCATTCATCCAGTCATTAGGAAGGCAATCCCCATGCCGTTATTACACGGAAGTCCACCGAGGCCAGTGGAAAGGGTAGGCCTTAAATCGAACGATTCACTTCGACCGGAGAACGTTCGATCGAGGCCGCCTGAGGCGGAACTACAAACAGTTTGTAGTACCGGCTTTAGCCGGGCCTTAAATCGGTCAGATAGCACCACCTGAGCGCTGAGCGAACTGCCCGGCTAAAGCCGGTACGACGACCTTCGGTTTGCCTCGAGCCCTTACCCGGCCGAAGCAATTCGGTTGAAATACGGTTGCTGTTCCGGAATGGCGGCCAGCCTCGTAGCTAACGAGTCGCGAATACGCCGGAAAGGTTCGGCATATTTTGCCGGTAACGGCGCCTCGGCAGGCGCTGACTTAAGCTCGGTAAGCGGATTCAGGTAGCGCCCGCGCGCATCCTGAACGCGGTAATCCAGGTGCGGTCCGGTCGACAGGCCGGTGGACCCGACCCGTCCAATGACATCCCCCTGCGAGACAGCCTGCCCGACGCGAACATGAATGCGGGAAAGATGGGCGTAACTTGTGACATACCCGTTCGCATGGCGAATGCGGACGGTGCGCCCGAAGCCGCCGTGATAACCAGCGAAAACCACCACTCCGCTCGCCGAGGCAATAACCGGGGTTCCTATCGGCGCGCCAAAATCAATGCCAAGATGTGGACGGCGGATTTTCAGGATAGGATGAAATCGAGAATGAGAAAAGCGTGATGTCACCCGCGGGTTGAACTGAAAAGGAACCTTCAAAAAGGCCTTGCGGACGCTGTTTCCATTCTCATCGTAATAGTGATCTTTCCCTGTCTCGGGATCGTGGAACAAGAACGCGTAATAACTCCTCTCACCACGACGGAACTCGATGGCGTGGATGCGGCCGTACTTAACGAAGCTGCCATCCCGATATTTTTTCTCGACGATCAGTTTAAATGAATCTCCAGGTTGGATGGCGGTAAAAGGCACGTCCCAGCGCAATATATTGATCAGTTCGATAACAAGTCGGTGATCTTCACCTTGAGAGACAAGTGTGTTCCAGAGTGATCCTTCAATCCTTCCGTAGAATTCCTCAACCACGGTGTCGAATTGATATTTGTCGCGGGTAGCCAGGTAAGCGCCGTTTTGGCGGACAATGGTCAGAAACTCCTCGTCGCTGATTTCGTAACGCAGGGATCGAAATTCCTTGTCGGCAAATTCAATCAGAACCTGATTCCCCGCCATGACGCGGTTCAGGTTGTATACGTCGCGCGTCTCGTCTATGAGACGCTGCGCCTCCTGGGGACTGAAGTTGTATTTCAGAAGAAGATCGTGGACAGTAGATGACCTGTCAAACGAGTCTTCAAAGCGCATGATATCGCGCTCCTCCGCCTCGGCAGCACTGCTCTCAACGAGGAAAGTCTTGAGATGGTCCAGCGTAGACGGGAATTCGGTCCGAATCAAATGGGGATATGAGTTGTGGACAATCAGAATAACGCAAAAATTGAGGAGAACTAAAAAAGAAAGCCGGTTCTTCCTGAAGTCCATCGAACTACTCCTTTCACACCGCACAGCGACAAATAATGTCCCTACACTTGATTACCCGAGTCCTTTCGCTGAATCCGCTTCTGGAGAAAACGTTCCACCGAGGCGGGAACCAACCCTGAAACCGATCCACCCAGCGCCGAAACCTCCTTGACCAGACTGGAACTGAGATAGGAATAAGGTTCAGCCGGTACCATGAACACCGTCTCAATGGTGGGCGCCATACGCCGATTCATGAGTGCCATCTGGAATTCGTACTCGAAATCCGATACTGCTCGAATGCCTCTCAAGATGACCCGCGCCTGCCGTTCGGCGGCGTACCGAACCAGCAGCCCATCGAATGTCTCGACGATTACATTCGGCCACTGAGAAGTAGATTCACGGAGCATCTGCACTCTTTCCTCGATACTGAACAAAGGAGCTTTCGCGAGATTGATCAGAACGGCAACAATCACCCGGTCGAAAATCCCCCGTCCTCGCTCGATGATATCCAAGTGCCCATTAGTCACTGGGTCAAAAGAGCCTGGATAAATAGCGACGGTTGCTGGATCCATGAGACTGCGCGCAAATTTAACTTAGGGCCACCGGAAAAGCAACGAAAAAGGAGCCCAGCATTGTTACAATGAATCAGTGTCAAAATACTCTCTCACCTTCGTATTGCTATGCGTTCTTGTCCTCACACACTCCACGACAGGTCAAGCGCAAATTCTTGAGGGGGGAATCCACGGAGATTTCAGCCTGATCGCCGCTGACAGCCCTCTTGGAACCGAGAAAGACTTCGGTTTCGGGGTGTGGGCCCTGCTGTGGCCGACTTCAGGAAAACAGTGGGCCATAGCGGCCGATTGGGCTTATATCCCACGCAATGACTATACCGTTACGGTAGACTCGCACCTCCTTGGAGAAAGTGAACGTAACAGGCAGTATGTTGATATTACTTTTCAGTTTTATCTGAAAACGTACAGCAGAACAAGTTTTTTCGTTGAAGCTGGCGGCGGTGCCTTCTGGAATAATCGTCAAATCATCAATCCCAGTGGATTTTCCGGCTTTCTTCCGCAAGGACCGGAGCACACCAGAATCGGGATGTGGACAATCGGCGGCGGCCTGCGCCGTAAACTGATACCTCATCTGAACTGGATCACGGAAGTGAAATATCATAACCCCGGGAGAGATCAACGCAACGGCGGCCGCCTCTTCACTGGCTTGGTTGTCGGTTTCTGACCAATCAGGCCCTTGGCCTTAGAACCGTGATTTTTGCAATTGGCTCTCCATTGTTCATTTTCCATTCCACTCTCCGTCTGGTGGGCACCCTCCGGGACAGGGAGCGATCGAGAGATGGACGAAATGGGAAATGGAAAATGGTAAATGAACAACGGAAAATGGAACTTGCTTTTCCTTTACCCTTGCAGCTTTCGTAGAAGGGTGGGTTTCGAATCCGCACCGCGCTTTTCAGGGGCGGATTGAAACCCACCCTTCGCAGGCCGCCTCAAAATATTCTTTCGTAGATTTCTGCACTCGAGCGTTATTTATAGTGAGAGACAGTAAATGACTCATTCGAGTGTAAAAGGCATTGACACCTTGTTTTACCCAACCCTATACTTCGCCGGGGTCCGGCTGTTCCTGCTCCATTCGAAAGGACACATCGGGATGCAGACCGACTGGACGCTGGCAGATATCTGGGAACGAAACAAAGGTAGCTTCCAGGCGATCGTTAAGACCATTCTTCTGGACCATTCGGCTGTCGATGATGTTCTCCAAGACGCCTTCACTCAGGTGATGACCGCGGCTCCCGACTTGAAAGATGAGCTGGAAGCGTGCAATTACGCTCGACGCGCAGTCATTAACACCGCCATCAATCACTACCGCCGACGCAAGCGACACGAAGGTTTGATCAAGGCTGTTCAAAGCTTTCGTAGCACCGCGGAGGAGCGGACGCCGCTCAGAGTATTGATGGAAAAAGAGCAGCGACAACGCGAACTAGATATGGTCCGCGAGCTGCAAGCCGCAATGGAACGATTGACCCCGGAACAACGGCAGGCTCTTGATCTGGTGTTCTCGCGCACGCAGCGCTTCAAAGAAATCTGCAGCGAGACCGGGATTCCGTACACCACCTTGAGAAGTCGCGTTTTGTCCGCCGTCGATGTGATCCGCAGACATATGCGTGCGCGCAGGCTGCTGCCCACGGATGAGGAGGTGCATAAATGACCAAATGCCAGGAAGTGCCTCTCATCGAGTTTCTGAAGTCGGAACTAGACGCGGCGGAGACCGAAAGAGTGCTCGCCCATGTCGAGTCGTGCCCAGATTGCCGTGAGCGGCTACAAGTCATGGTCGCAATTGCCGCCTCGTACCCGGCTGAAAATGCGCCGAAGAGGCGGCCAGGGTTCGGTCAGAAGCTCTGGCTCATGGCCGCCGGCATCATCGTCGCTCTCATTGCTCCGCTCGTTTATCTTCAGCTGCCGGAAACCGGGATAGAGCGGCTTGCGACCAATGAGAAATACCCTGCTGCGTTCCCTCTCGTAACTCGCAACGAAGTCGAAGTGAGCGAGTTAGAGCAGGTCCGTCGCCAAGCTCACGAGGCTTACCGGCGTGGAGATTTCAGACGAAGCGCAGAGCTTCTCAAGCTCCTTCCTGCGGATGGCGATACCCTGTTTTACCTGGGGATCTCCCAATATCTGAGCGGAGAATACGACCAGTCTTTGCACAATCTCGCGAAGGCCGCCGAAATCGACGCCAAATGGAAGGCACCCGCAACCTGGTACCGCGCATCGGCGTACCTCAGGACCGGGCGCCGAGACGAGGCGCACGCCGCCTTGCGCGAGCTGGCCGAAGGCGAGAGCGAATACAAAAAGAAAGCGGAGGAATTGCTGAAACAACTGAAGTAGCGAGCAGGGGTGGGCAAGAATCTATCATTACGTATTCCGAATCAGCGCTCCCGACTTCCTGCCCTTCTGGCATACCATGATCGCAAGGCTCCCGGTAGTTCTCGCCATCCCGTGGCTTTCGCTCCTCCTTGCAGAAAAACCTCCTGTTTCACCGCTCGATCTGCATCATCGGCTGCGAGACGATTACCGCGCCGGGCTCAATGTGGCGTGCGCCGTTCGCGAATACCGTGATACCACAGGGGATCGATCCTTTGATTCGCTTGAGCGGCCGAGCCCCAGGACAATCTCCGGCCTTAACCTTCAGTCCGAGGCCCGGACAGCTTGGTTTGCCGGAGACCATGACACGGCGATCGAGCTCTACTATCGCTCGTACAGGCTTTTCCTCGAGGATCGGGCCAACTCCGAAGCCGGGTTTTCCCTTTACTACATTGCGGAAATACTTAGCGAGCAGGAGAAGTACCAGCAGTCGCTTCAAGTGCTCGAACACGCCTCGCAACTTTCCGCAGGCTGCCTCTACCTGGGCGCCCTTTTGAACGAAAGCGAAGGGTATAGCCGCTGGTACCTCGATCGTCTTCATGAAAGCACTCAGGCCTTTGGTCGTGCTGCCGAATGCTGGATAAAACTCGGCTTTGCCCCCGGCTTGGTCGGTGCCTGGAATAACCTGGCCGCCCTTCACGAGGAGTTGTACTTGTCAGAGCAGGCGCTGAAGTTTTACGAAAAAGCCCTGGAAATCGAAGATCAGGTCGAGGAAGGGCGGATTCGTTTTTTCCTGCATGCCAATTACGCCTTACTCCTCTTCGAGATGGGACGCCGGGAACAGGCCGAGGCGCACCTTGAAAAGGCCCGAAGCTTCAGCCACGAGTCACCCG
>Ga0116190_1003756_pt1 | contig 11017 bp, 10 predicted proteins | sample AD_JPNTR4_MetaG_FD_89808 | JGI IMG/M metagenome (GOLD analysis project Ga0116190, IMG submission 89808) | Active sludge microbial communities of municipal wastewater-treating anaerobic digesters from Japan - AD_JPNTR4_MetaG | ecosystem: Engineered > Bioreactor > Anaerobic > Digestate | place... | reverse complement strand
GATCTTATTCAGAAGTTGCTCGATGATAAGAAACCTGTATTCACCTATCCCGTGAATGAAGGCGAATATATCGATATTGGCCAATGGGAAGAATATAAGAATGCATTGGATAGGCTGGAAATCCGTAAGCAATATGAATAACAACCCTACCTTTTTTTCAATTATACCTGCAAGAAGTGGAAGTAAGCGCCTTCCTAATAAAAATATTCTACCATTGGCAGGCAAACCTTTAATCTGCTATACAGTTGAAGCTTCTTTACAGACGAATCGGATTCAGAAGACAATTGTGACTACTGACAGCGACCAGATTATCAATACAGTCAAGAATTATGATATTGATATCATTAAGCGGCCAGATTCCCTAGCAACTGATACAGCCACGACGAATGATGTTATTCTGCATGTATTAAGCACATTGCAAAACCAGTCTGATTTTATCATTCTTTTGCAGCCGACAAGCCCATTGCGCAATGCCCGTCATATCAATGAGGCAATTGATTTGCTCCTCTCAAGAAATGCTGATGCAGTTATCTCGGTATGCGAAATGGATCATTCTCCTCTCTGGGCTAATACCTTGCCTGATGACCTATCAATGGCGAATTTTCTTCACGATGAAATAAAGAATAAGCGGAGTCAGGATTTGCCAACCTATTATCGAATAAATGGTGCAATATATATTGTTAATACTAAGCGATTTATAAGAGAGCAAACACTTTTTTTAAGTGATAATATTTTTGCTTATATTATGGCTCAAGAAATATCAATTGATATAGACGATTATTTTGATTTAATGCTCGTAGAAACAATTTTGAAAAAAGGCTGATTCCATTGGTAAAAAAGATATTATCTTCTTCTCTATTAAAAGCATCTGGAATTTATTCAATAACATCTGTAATCAATTCTGCGATTCCATTTCTTTTATTGCCAATTTTGACAAGATATTTGACACCTTCAGATTACGGAATAGTCTCAATGTTTGGGACCTTAGTTTCTATAACAAGTGTTCTTGTTGGGGTCAATATTCATGGTGCTATACAAAGAGAATATTTTAATAAGGAAAATATCGATTTTAAGCAATATATAGGGAACTGCCTTATTATTCTTGTTAGCACAGCGATTGCTACATTAACGATTTTATATACTTTTAGGACAACTATAGAAAAATTTATTGGAGTTCCTGAAAATCTCTATTGGATCGCTATTGTGATTAGTTTTTATTCATTTGCAATTGCAAGCTTAACCACAATTTATCAGGCCCAAATGGATGCTTTCAGATATAGCCTATTTCAAATTGGTTTAACGCTCATTAATGTTTCAATGTCAATTTTATTGGTTGTTTGTTTTAAACTGAACTATATGGGAAGGATTTATGCGCAGCTAACGGCATATTTGATTATTGGCAATGTTGCGCTTCTAATTCTTATTCTCAAATATTCCAAAATTAAAGTTAATTTTGGCTATATTAAGAAAGCATTAAGCTTTGGACTTCCGCTCGTACCCCATGCATTGGGTGGAATGCTTATTACTATGACTGGCAGAGTAATTGTTAATACAAAATTAGGGATTGATCAGACAGGCATCTATACAGTCGCAACTCAAATTGGTTCGATTATAGCAATTCTGGCCACATCGTTTAATTATGCATATGTTCCTTGGCTTTATGATAAGCTTAATAAAAAAGATCAGTCTACAAATTTGAGAATTGTCAAATTAACTTATATCTATTTCATTATCATTATAATTTCAGGATTAGCATTAGGTATTATTTCTCCTGTAATATTAAAAATACTAGTTGGTAAGGAGTTTCAAAATGCCGCTTCAATTATTATTTGGATAGCTTTAGGAAATTCATTTAATGGTATGTATTATATGGTAACTAACTATATATTTTATAGTTATAAGACATATTTGTTAACAATCATCACCCTTATTGTAGGTTTACTAAATATTGGATTAACATATTATTTGGTCTCAATACACAATTTGGCCGGAGCTGCTCAGTCTTTCATGATTTCTAATGCTTTATCCTTTTTAGTAACGTGGATAGTCTCAGCAAGTGTCTTTAAGATGCCATGGAATATCCGTACTGTAATAATTAGTCACAAAAAATAGTCATAGCTGGAGATTTATGGAATTATCAGAATTATTATCTATTGAAAATGCTGATTTGCTCAAATATAAATTTCCTAAAACAGGAATGCTCATTTGGCCATTTATTAGGTATAATATACTTTCAACTATACTTGAGAAGCAGAATAATTATGAAACTCCTCATTCATCCAAAAGAAACCTAAGATTTATTAATTTAATACTATATTTAAAGAATACATATAATTATAGGCCATTTCGAATTAAGAAAAAGTTTCCAATTTTATTTCTAACTACCGCTTTCGGTTGCACTTTTAAAATTGACGGAAAATATTTTAATAGAGTTAACGATTATTTCGTGATGCAGTATCCGCAATCAAGCTTGGTACTTGAAAGCTCAAAAAGAGGTGAATATATCCTTCCTAGGATTATTCCAAATTTTGCTTCATATGATTATCTGAATATTAGGGCTGCCGTTAAAGCAAGGATAAGAGTCTTATTAGGTAATAGAGCTCCTGCCATAATGAATAGCTTTATTAATGAGATTAGCAAGGCATTTGGAAGATATTTAAGTTTGAAGGATTTAGAAAAGATTAAAGAAATGTTAGTGATCTTAGATTTTAAAATTTATTATTTGAGAAAATATTATCAAAAATTAATTGATAAAATCGACCCTAATGTTATATTCATACATTCTGCAAGCTATGGGGGCCTGATAGCTTGTTTAATAAAAACTGCAAAAGAGAATGGAATAAAAGTAGGCGAGTTTCAACATGGATTAATTGATATTCAACATGAGGCTTATAATTTTTCTAATGAGATATGTAATTCTCCTGATTTTTTAGAGTATCTGCCAGACTATCTTCTTACATATGGAGATAAATTAATCAATGCAATACAGAATCCTTCCAAGATAATTGTTATCGGAAATCCTCATTTAGCAGCTATGATTGAGAAATATAAGGCTACAAGGCTTTGTAGTTCTAATAATAGGCTTACAGTTTTAATTGTATCTCAAGGTACTTATTCAAACGTATTTGTTGATCTTGCATATAGATTAGCTGATAAGTTTGATAAAAATACAAATAAAAATTATAAAATAATATTTAGATTACATTCGGGAGAAATTCCGTTCGAAAACAGATATTCTATCTTGTACAACAAAGCTAATATTGAAATTAGTAAAGAAGGCGATATATATGAATTAATAAACACCGCTGATATAATAGTTGCTTGTTATTCGACAACCATATTCGAGGCTCTCTCATTTAGTAAACCTCTTTTTATTCTTGATAATGAAAGGTCTAGAATGAGTATTCCTTCTGATATAGGAATATGGTTTCATGATGCTGACGAATTGTATCAATTGATAAGACAATGGCAGATAGAAAAGAAGCATAAAAAATCTAGCACTCAATATATTTTTGAAAGGAATTGGCAAGCAAATTATGAAAAGTTTATAGAAAATGAAGTTGGGCTAAAATTAGTACCTAATAAATATTAATAAATATACTATTATTGTAAGATACCGCTAATTTAAAATCTAAACTAAAATTGAAATAATCATTTTTCAATAGCAAAGATAATAAATATGACGAGGAAGGAAAAATATAAAGAATTTCGTGAACAAAATTCCAATATTCCTATTTTCAGTCAACCCTGGTGGCTAGATGCTGTCTGTGAAGACGGCAAATGGGATGTTGCTATAGTTGAAAAAGGAGGGCAAAAATGGGCTACAATGCCCTACTGCTTAAGGAAGCGATATGGTTTTACTTTTATCACAATGCCGAAATTGACACAAACGCTTGGTCCTTATATCAAATATCCTAAAGGTCAGAAATATTATAAAAAGCTATCATTGGAAAAGGAATTAATTATGAGTTGATCAACCAATTACCTCCTTTTGATTATTTCTGTCAGCAATGGAAAGTGCGAGACTGTGGATTTCGCAATCGAGCTCGATTAAATATGGCGTACTCTTTCATTGTGGGAAGCTCTTAATGCTTTCGGAAGGATTGATATGAACTACACTAAAGCCGGAAAGATTATGAATAATATAAAAATGTTTACCATTAAAATATATAGTTTATTTACTAGCATTTTATTTATATTGCAGAATATATTATACTGCTGGAAGATAAAACCTATTCCTAGAAGGACCTTAGGAGAATTTGTTTATTATGGATTAAAGCCACAAGACATTTCTGATATGTTGAGACTTTATTCATGTCTAAATAATGGTAAGAAATTGGATTGGCAAAAAATAATGCTATATAGGATATATGGAAGTAAAATAGTCATTACAGTCAAATTGAAAGATGTCAATGAGCTAATAGCCGTTGAAATGTATTATTTTAATAATAGAGATACAAAAGAAGGAACAATTCATCAGGGCTTCAGAGGAGTAAAAAAAGACTGGCAAGGTAAGGGAATTGGAACAAAAGTTACCATGTACGCTATTGAGCATTTTAAGAATAATAGTATAAAAGGCCTCTCTTCAAGGGTTTCTCTGAATAATCTTCCATCATTGATTTCTAATCAGAAAGTGGGATTCAAACCAATAGAAAAATATTACGATCCAGATAGGAAAGAAGATAGATATTATTTAATCAATTATTTTGATAAATAATTGATTAAATTTATTACAATTCTAATATCTAATAATTATCATATATATTGCTGCAATATTAAAGAATTTATATGAAAAATAAAAACAAATATTTAGGGTTTTGCAATGAAAATTCCAATATTCCTATTTTTAGTCAGCCTTGGTGGCTTGATGCCGTCTCTGAAGGTGGTATATGGGATGTAGCTATAGTCGAGAGAGGCGGCCAGATATGGGCTACAATGCCATATTACATTAGGAAGAGATATGGATTTACTTTTATCACAATGCCTATATTGACTCAAACGCTTGGTCCCTATATCAAATATCCCAAAGGTCAAAAATACTATAAAAAGCTTTCATGGGAAAAGGAGCTTATGAATGAGCTGATCGATCAATTACCTCATTTTGATTATTTCTATCAGCAGTGGAATTATTCAGTGAGCAATTGGTTACCATTTTATTGGAGAGGTTTCAGACAAACAACAAGGTATACTTATGTAATCGAAAATATGTTACAGGCACATAATGATATTGTTGATGAATTTAGCCATGCAAAACGGAAACAAATTAATAAGGCCTTGCGAGGAGGAATAAGAATTATTGATGATTTCAGTAATACACAGAACTTTTATGAAATGCATATCAAAGAACTAAGCTCAGAAGGTTCAAATATACAATATAAATATGAGACTCTAGAAAGAATATTTCAGGCCATAAAGATAAATGATGGTGGCAGAATTTTTGCTGCTGTAGATGAAAAGGATAATTTGCATGCAGCATTATTGATTATATGGAATAAGTATTCTGCATATGACCTTATAAGCTCGTTTAATCCCGATTTCCTAGATTCTGGAGCAACAAGTCTGTTAGTGTATGAAGCAATAAAATATTGCAAATCTATTGGAGTTCAATCCTTTGATTTTGAGGGAAGCATGATTGAGAATGTTGAAAATTCTTTTAGACAATTCGCCACGATACAGAAGCCTTATTTTGCAATTTCAAAAACGAACTCTAGGACTCTTAAAGCTTATCAAGTTGCAAAGGATATACTAAGGTGGTAAGGGTCATTTTTTCAAATGGTCACTTAGCAGAACGAAAATATATAGTAAATTGCATCTTAGGAGAGTATTTAGGCATTCAATATTATTTAGATAATAATAGAGAAGATAATCAAAACCAATATGATATAGTATTAGATAATGGCAACATCTTGACCATACAAGACTATTTTTTCTGTAAATTTAATCATGAAAACGAATATCTGAATTCTTCAAATATTCCACAGAAAATTGCTTGGGCTAACAATAAATTCACCTCTTCAAAATTCCCTATTATTTATGGTGAAAATTATATTGAAATTCAAGATAATGAACAAAAAAGGATAAAATGCAGCATTGACATCTTCGCCTCCGTTTATTTTATGCTTTCACGTTGGGAAGAATATGCGAATAAGGCGCGAGATGATCACGATAGATTTCCTGCATCAGCTTGTTTATCCTATAGATTTGGTTTTCTTGATCATCCTGTAGTGGATGAATATGTGGATTTTTTGTGGCAGATGCTCTTATTTTTAGGGTATAAAGAGGACAGGAAACAATACGTCTATTCTATGAAACTGACGCATGATGTTGATGAGCCATTTGAACTTTGTTCAAAATCTAATGCTGCTTTATTTAGGAACATTGTAGGGGACGTGTTAAAGAGGAAAGACTATAGGCAGGCAAGCAAAAAGATTCGGCTTATGGGCTTAGGTGATGAGGCTAGATTGCCATACGATAGGTATTTTACTTTTGATTATATAATGGATCAGAGCGAGAAAAGAGGTCTTAAGAGTGCTTTCTATTTCCTGCCTAATGGGAGTCCGGAGCAGAGTTCAAAGATAAATATAGAGAATAAACTAATGGTGAAATTGCTAAGGAGTATTTCAAAAAGAGGGCATGAAATTGGCATACATGGACATTATGATACGTACGATAATGAAGAGGCTTTTATTAAAGATGTAGAGAAGTTAAGGCGTGTGTTGGAAATAAATCGGATCTATTCAAAGGTGCTTGGAGGTAGGCAACACTATCTCAGGTGGAAAAGTCCAACAACATATTATAATTATATGGATGCAGAACTTAGTTATGATAGTACATTGAGCTACGCAGATGTTGCCGGATTCAGGTGTGGAACGTGTCACGAATTTCAACCCTTTGATTTCATAGAGCGTAAACAATTAAATATTGTTGAGAGACCGCTTATCGCAATGGAGTGCAGTGTTATAGATGAACGGTATATGAACCTAGGATATACAGAGAAAGCGCTTGAATATTTCAAAAAACTAAAAGATGAATGTAGAAAATATAACGGAAACTTTGTGCTTTTATGGCATAATTCTAGGCTGAGAGATGAAAATGAAAAAAGATTTTATGAACAAGTTCTAGCTTGTTAGGATCAATTAGGGGAAGTTTATGCAGACTATTGCATTGATTGGTTGTGGTCGCATAAGCCTAAAACATATTGAAGCAGCACTGGCCAACAAAGATAGAGTTCAACTCGTCGCCTGTTGCGATCCTATTGTGTATCGTGCGCAAAAACGGGAGCAGGAATATAGGGCAGGCCTCAGCAGCAGCGGTAGTGACGTAACAGTCTACGCCGATTATCACGAAATGCTGGCCAAAGAAGAGCCTGATATCTGCGCCATTGCGACAGAGTCAGGCTATCACCCACGAATCGCCATAGATTGTCTTGAAGCGGGGAGCCATGTCATTTGCGAAAAGCCCATGGCGCTCTCTACGTGCGATGCAGATGCGATGATCGATTCGGCTCGGCGTAGCAATAAAAAGCTTGTAGTCTGTTTTCAGAATAGGTTCAATGCGCCAGTGCAGCGGGCGCGGGCGGCGCTTGAAGCGGGTCGGTTTGGTAAGATGCTCCATGGCATGATTCAAGTGCGCTGGAATAGGGACGAAGAATATTACAAGCAAGCTCCTTGGCGTGGTACCTGGGATCTCGATGGGGGAACGCTCATGAACCAATGCACGCATGGTATCGATCTTTTGCAATGGATGATGGGCGAAGATGCAGTGCGGGTACAGGCAGCCACGAGGCGCTTTTTGCGACCGATCGAGGCAGAAGATTTTGGCGCGGCCATCGTCGAGTTTGCAAGTGGGGCAGTAGGCATTATCGAAGGGAGCGCCGATGTATTTCCCCAAAACCTCAATGAAACGCTTTCCCTCTTTGGAGAGAAGGGTACAGTGGTTATCGGCGGGCTCGCGGTCAATAAAATCGAAACATGGCGTTTTGCTGATGCGGCAACAGTGGGCGATACTGAAGAGAAAGTCCTCGACCCGACCGCAAAGGATCCGCCGACGGTCTATGGTTTTGGCCATACGGCGCTATATGCTGATTTTCTCGACGCGCTAGAGCAAAATCGCGAGCCACTCGTTAACGGCGAAGCAGGAAAGAAGGCGCTCGAGCTCATCCTTGCGATCTACAAGAGCCAAAAAATTGGTCAACCCGTCACGCTGCCTATTGAGTTTTCCACGTCTGAAATGAAAGAAATAAGATGGTAATTCTATATGGATTTGCCTAATATCAAAGAGATTTGCATTAAAAATGTAGATTTTGGAAATAATGTAACTGTTGTAAAGCCCGTGAATCTTTATGGCTGTAATATAGGCGATGACTGCTTCATAGGGCCTTTTGTTGAGATTCAAAAAAATGTCATTATAGGAGCAAGGACAAAGATACAATCGCACAGTTTCATATGTGAATTGGTATCAATAGGCCAAGATTGCTTTATTGGCCATGGCGTTATGTTTATCAATGACACATTTTGTTGTGGAGAGCCAGCGCATGGTGACAAGTCTAAATGGAAGGAAACCATTATTTGCGATCATGTCTCGATTGGCTCAAATGTAACAATATTGCCTGTCAAAATTTGCAGCAATGTTGTCATTGGTGCTGGATCTGTAGTGACAAAAGATATAACCGAGCCCGGAATCTATGCAGGAAATCCCGCGAGAAAACTCCATTAAGGGTAATATATGGCAAGAAAAATTTGTGTTGTTGGTATCGGGTATGTCGGCCTGACTTCAGCAATAGGATTAGCTGATTTCGGAAATTATGTTATAGGTTTCGATATAGATCGAAATAAGATACACCAATTACAGAAAGGGAATATGATAATCTATGAGCCTGGACTACAGGAATTGCTTGCTCGAAATATTGCTGCTGAAAGAATAAAATTTACTGCTAATCTTAAAGAGGCATTAGATAAATCAGAAGTTGTGTTCATAGCAGTGGGAACTCCAGAGAATGAAAATGGCGATGGAAATGTGGATATTCAATACGTTGAAAATGCAGTAGACGATGTCATTCGACAGGTTGATAGCTATAAAGTATTGGTAATCAAATCGACCGTACCAGTTGGTTATAATCGAAAAGTAAATGAAAAAATAAGAGAATCAAATCGGGATATAGATGTTGTGAGCAATCCAGAATTTCTAAGGGAAGGCAAGGCTGTTTACGATTTCTTTCATCCTGATCGAGTTGTTATTGGTACAAACTCAGAGAAAGCCAAGGAAATAATGCGCGATGTCTATAGAACACTGAACCGAATTAATGTTCCTTTTCTTTGGACTGATTGGGAATCAGCTGAACTTATTAAGTATGCAAGCAACGGCTTTTTAGCAATAAAAATTGCTTACATTAATCAGCTTGCATGCCTCGCAGAGGCAATTGGGGCAGATATTATATCGATCGCAAAGGGAATGGGGATGGATGGCCGAATAGGTCCAAAATTCCTTCATGCGGGCCCTGGATATGGTGGGAGTTGCTTTCCTAAGGATACAAAGGCTTTATCAGCATTAGCTCATCAATATGGAGTTCCTATCACGATCATCGATGCGGTTATCGAGGCAAATAAGAAACAAAGAATGCGAATAGTTGAAAGGCTTAGAAAAAGGATACCAGATATTTCTGGGAAAACTATAGGTATCCTTGGCCTTGCGTTTAAAGCTGAAACAGATGATATTCGAGAATCTCCTTCGATCGATATTGTGAATGAGCTGTTAAGACAAGGGGCTATTATTAAGGTTCATGATCCGCAGGCAATGCAGAATTTTAAAGACAAATATAGCGATAAGGTCACCTATTGTGAGAATGAATATGAGGCCTCTAGAGATGCAGATGCGCTTCTTGTCCTCACAGAGTGGAATGAATATCGATCGCTCGATCTAAGAAGAATAAAATTGGTAATGAGAAGTCCTTATATTTTTGATACAAGAAATGTACTCGATAGAGATGAACTAAAGGAACTTGGATTTAGCTTTGACTTGATTGGCCAAAAAAGTGAGGAGGCATGATGTGGAGAGTATACCGTTTGCGAATTTGTTTGATGCAATAAGTCCGTTATACGAGGAATATTTGAATAAAATTGGAGAACTGATAAGAAATACCGACTTTATAGGAGGCCAAGAAGTTGATTCTTTCGAGAAGGAATTTGCTTCATGGACCGAATCGAAATATGCAGTAGGAACAGCAAATGGAACGGATTCTCTGATTATAGCTTTGAAGGCGCTTGGTATTGGTCCTGGAGATACTGTCTTGGTGCCTGATCATACCTTTATTGCAACAGCGGAAGCCGTTACTATGGTTGGGGCTAATGTTGATTTTATTGATATAGAAGAAGATTATTATACGATTGATCCTGGGAAAATTGCTGAATACCTTGAAGGGCCGAAAGGCAAAAGCGTTAAAGCCATTATTCCCGTGCACTTATATGGTCAAATGGCAAACATGCCTGAAATAGCCAAAATAGCCAAACAGTATGGGCTTTTTATCATAGAAGATTCAGCACAAGCTCATGGCTCAAAATTAAATGGTCACCAGCCAGGCTATTACGGAGACATTGCAACCTATTCATTTTATCCAGGTAAGAATCTTGGAGCATTTGGAGATGCAGGGGCAATCACCACAAATGATGAAGCTCTATATAAAAAGTGTAAAATGCTGGTAAATCATGGGCGATGGAATGCAAAATATGAGCATGAAATCGAAGGCTTCAATATGCGCCTCGATGCTATTCAAGCAGCAGTATTAAGAATCAAGCTTAAACATATCGATGAGTGGACAGCGTTGAGAAAAGAAAAGGCAAAGCTCTATATACAAGAATTGTTAAAAATACCAACGATAAAGATCCCTCAAATTAGGCAGGGAGCGGATCCAGTATGGCATATTTTCTCAATTTTATCAGAAAATAGAGATGAGATAATTGAAAAGTTTAAGGCAAACGCAATCGGATATGGCATACATTACCCCATACCGCTGCATTTGCAG
>Ga0116190_1003732_pt1 | contig 11065 bp, 8 predicted proteins | sample AD_JPNTR4_MetaG_FD_89808 | JGI IMG/M metagenome (GOLD analysis project Ga0116190, IMG submission 89808) | Active sludge microbial communities of municipal wastewater-treating anaerobic digesters from Japan - AD_JPNTR4_MetaG | ecosystem: Engineered > Bioreactor > Anaerobic > Digestate | place... | reverse complement strand
GTCAAGGGGGTCATCGAGATCTATGAGCCATTTCTCGATGGGATGGATTCTCTCGAGGAATATGACCAGATCGTGGTGCTCTTTCACTTCCACCTCTCCCGCGGGTACGTCCTGAAGCAGAAAAGTCCCTCGGGAAGGACCAAGGGTGTGTTCAGCCTGTGCTCGCCCATGAGGCCCAACGCCATCGGGATGTCCATTCTCAAGCTGGTGCGGGTCGAGCCCCCGTTTCTCCACGTGGAGCATGTAGATCTCGTGGACGGCACCCCGATCCTTGACATCAAACCTTTCAAACCACCGGAGGGGACTTGATGTACAGGCCGGTATGCTCGATATGGATTGAATTTTTCAACCCAATGTGGTTTTAGGTTCTTGACAACAGATACAGCTCGGGGGTGTTAGCTTGATTTGCCAAATCCTTCTTACGACGCTCGGAGGACTGGGTCTCTTCCTCTTCGGGATGCATCTGATGTCGGATGCGCTGCAGAGGATCGCCGGGTCCGGCCTGCGTCGCATACTGGAGAGGCTTACCACGAACAGGGTCGTGGCGGTCCTTGCCGGCACGGCCATCACCGCCATCATCCAGAGCTCGAGCGCCACCACGGTCATGACCGTAGGCCTGGTGAACGCCGGGCTCATGAGCATGCAGCAGGCTCTCGGCATCGTGCTGGGCGCCAATATCGGCACCACGGTGACCGCCCAGATCATCGCCTTCAAGCTCACCGATGTGGCCCTGCCTATGGTGGGGGTCGGCATGTTCATGAAGCTGCTGAGCAAGCGGGAGAAGGTCCGCTACTGGGGGGATTTTCTTCTGGGATTCGGCCTGCTGTTCTACGGCATGCTGATCATGCAGAGCGGCGTCATGCCCCTGCGTGAGGCTTCGTGGACTACCGATATCTTCGTCTACTTTTCCAAGACGCCGGTTCTGGGAGTTCTGGTGGGCGCCGTCATGACCATGATTTTCCAGAGCAGCTCCGCCACCGTGGGTCTCGTGATCGCCCTGGCCTCCACAGGTGTGGTTGATTTTCCCGGAGCGGCCGCCCTGGTCCTGGGAGACAATATCGGGACCACCATCACCGCGCAGCTGGCATCCATCGGCACCAGCGTCTCCGCCAGGCGGGTCGCCCGGTCGCATTTCCTCTTCAACTTATTCGGTGTATGCGTCGTCCTGATAATCTTCCCCTACTTCGTGCAGTTCGTCGATTTCATCACTCCCGGCGATCCTTCGCGGGTGGCCGCCGGGGCCGTTCCCTACGCGGCGCGCCATGTGGCGAACCTGCATACCATCTTCAACGTGACCAACTGCCTGCTCTTTCTGCCCTTTTTAAGTATGCTGGGATGGCTGGCCGCATTGATCACTCCCGGAGAGGAGAAGCCCAGGATCTTCCGGCTGGAGTCTCTTGCCCCCACCATTTTCGAGACGCCCTCCTTCGCCCTTGACGAGGCGCGCCAGGAGCTCGACTACATGGGCGGCGAGGTGTTCAAGATGCTCTCAGCAGCCGAGAAGCCCCTGCTGGAAAACAAGGAAACGGAAAAATTCCTGGAAGAGATCGACAAGACCGAGGATATCGTCGACTCGCTCCAGAAAGAGATCAACACCTATCTCACCGAGCTCTCGCGCAACTCCATCACCGAAAAGCAGTCGCGGGAGGTTTTTTCCATGCTCCAGATCGTGAGCAACCTCGAGAGGATCGGGGACCATTGCGAGAGCATCGGGAAGCTCTGCAAGCGGCGAAACGAGTTCAACCTCGATTTTTCGGAAGAGGGCAGAAAAGAGCTCTCGCTGATCTACCACCACACACAGATGTTCTTAAAGACCGTGGTCGACGCCATCACGGACACCCCGGACGATCTCATGGAGCAGGTCCAGAGCTTTGAGCCCAAGCTCAACGCAATGCGCTGGGAAATGAGAGTCAAGCACATGGAGCGTCTCAAGACCGCCAAGTGCCATGCAGATGCCGGGCTCATCTTCATCGATATCCTCACCAGCTTTGAAAAAATCGGCGACCATGCGTATAATATCGCCGAGTCACTATCCGGATTAACCCTTGGAGGACCCCGTGAATTACGATATGCCGCTGTATAGGCCGCCGTCCGAGGGGCGGTCGCTCATATTCCAGATCACGCTCGGTTGCTCGTGGAACAAGTGCCTGTTCTGCGGGATGTACAAAGGAAAGCGTTTCCAGGTGCGGCCCTGGGAGGAGATCGAGAAAGACATCATCGAGATGTCCTGGATAGTGCCCGACACCCGGAAGGTTTTTCTCGCAGACGGCGACCCCCTTGCCGTGGACACCGCTTTTCTCATCAGGACGCTGGACCTTATCAATGCGCGATTCCCCCGTCTGGAGAGGATCAGCGCCTACGCCGGCCCTACGAATCTCATGGAGAAGAGCCTCGATGAGCTCAAGTCTCTCCGCGAGCGCAAGCTCGACATCCTGTATCTCGGTATTGAGACGGGAAACGAGGCGCTCCTGAAAAAGATCTGCAAAGGCGCAACGACCCGGGAAATCATTGACGGGAGCAGGAAGGCGATCGATGCGGGCCTTCGCATGTCCACCTTCATTATCCTGGGCCTGGGCGGCGTGGAGGGGAGCTACGACCATGCCAAAGACTCCGCCCGCGTGGCCAACGCCATCGATCCTCAGTTTCTGGCTTGTCTCACCTTGATGCTCGGGCAATACGAGGAGTTCTACGAGAAGAAGCTCATGGGGGGCAATTTCAAGTTGATCAACAAGATGCAGTCGCTCCAGGAGCTCAGATGGTTCGTGGAAGACCTCGAGGTGTCCGACTGCAAGTTCGGGACCGAGCACGCATCCAACTATCTCCCGCTGAACGGGCGCCTTCCCGATGACAAGGAAAAGATCCTGGATCTCATCGACGGCGCTCTCAAAGACGGAAAGTCGGGAATGCTCCGCCCGGAGTGGCTTCGTGGGCTGTAGAACCGTGCACGGGATGCCGGCAAGGAAGGGGTCAGGTCTCAACATATGACAACATCCCCGGCACATGCCAGGTTTGCCAAACCAGGAAATGTCATATGTTGAGACCTGACCCCAGGATTTGACCCCAGGACGGATCCTTGGATGACTTTCTGCCGATGCATCCCGGCGGGACGGAAAGGTGCCTGGCTCCGTACTGTCTGAGAGCAGCGGAGCGGGTATGCGGACCGTCCTGGAGCCGAGACGGGAATGTATCTTCAAAGGGCTGCTCGGAGAATGTCAGGAACCATTCAGCCCCCGCTTCATTGCCGCTTTCACTGTCTCTCGGCGCACGTTTCAGCGTTTCAAAAAGATGGGTGATATGTGCATCCATGGATGCGGCAGGCCCTCCTGTGCGATGCCGTTGCTCCCGCCGCCCGAGAGAGGCGCGCCCGACGAACCGGGCTCTGCGTTCGGCGAAGCCTGATTGACAGAGAAGGGCACAATGAGATACCAAGGTTATATTTCGGAGGCATGCCAGTGGAAATAAAAGCAATACGAGGAATGAACGATATCCTCCCCCGCGAGATACCCAAGTGGAGGTTTGTGGAAGAAACCGCCCGGAAAATCTTCCGACTTTTCGGATACGTGGAGCTCAGAACCCCTGTCCTGGAGCGCACAGAGCTCTTCCTCCGGGGCATCGGCGACGAGACCGATGTGGTGGAAAAACAGATGTATACCTTTACCGACAAATCCGGCTCTTCGGTCAGCATGCGGCCGGAGGCCACGGCCTCGGTGCTGAGAGCCGCCATCGAGCACGGTCTGCTCTCGGAAGACCCCATCCGAAAGCTCTTCAGCATCGGGCCAATGTTCCGGTACGAGAGACCACAGAAGGGAAGGTACCGCCAGTTTCACCAGATTAACGCCGAGCGTCTCGGCGAGTCGGGCCCGTTCAGCGACGCGGAAACGCTCCAGCTTGCCTATGTGCTGGCAACCTCTCTGGGCCTGAGCGGCGTGTCCATGGAGGTGAACTCCCTGGGATGCGAAATCTGTCGGGAGGAGTTCAAGAAGGCGCTCAAGACATGCCTGGGAAAGCGCGCAGACCAGCTCTGTGCCGATTGCGCCCGGAGGGTGGAAAAGAATCCGTTGCGGGTCCTGGACTGCAAGGTCGATGCCTGCAGGCAGGCGGCCCTTGGGGCCCCGGGGATCGAGGATTTCCTCTGCGCTCAATGCAGGGACCACTATGCCGAGGTTCTGTCATACCTGGATACATTCGGGGTGCCGTATCAAAAGAATCCCTCGCTCGTCAGGGGCCTCGATTACTATACCAGGACCACCTTCGAGATCACGGCGTCCGGCCTCGGCTCCCAGAATGCTGTTGCAGGCGGCGGGAGATATGACAACCTCGTGAAGATTCTGGGCGGGCCGGATGTTTCCGGGATCGGGTTCGCCTTCGGGCTCGAGCGCATCATCCTGCTTCTTGAGGAAAAGACCCAAGAGGAAGAAGGATGCTTCGTGGTGGCCCAGGGAAGCGAGCATGTAAGACATGCCGCCGCAGAGCTGCTCTCCGAGCTTCGTTCGGCCGGGATCGCGTCAGAGGCCGTTCTGGAAAAGAGCTTCAAGGCCCAGATGCGGCGTGCCGGCAAATCAGGATATCCCCTGTGCGCGATCATCGGCGAGGACGAGGTGGAGAAGTCCCTGGTCACCGTCAAGGACTTGAGAACTTCCTCACAGATTCAGGCGCCGCGGAAAGATGCGCAGGACAAGATACGATCGCTTCTGAAAGGCTGACAAGGAGAACGCCAGTGAAGACCGCCATGCGAGGAATGAAGAGAACCCATTATGTCGGGGACATCCGCAATGTTCCTGCGGGAGAGAAGGTAGTGCTTACGGGCTGGGTCCAGAGAAGGAGGGACCTCGGAGGGCTCATATTCATCGACATCCGCGATCGCAGCGGCATAGCCCAGGCGGTGGTCAACCCCGAGACAGACCCGGGCGCCCATGCCGTGGCCCACGGCGTCAAGCCCGAGTACTGCATCGCGCTACAGGGGGAGGTACAGATGCGCCCCGAAGACATGCGTAACCCGAGCATGCTCACCGGGGACGTGGAGGTCGTTGTCCGGGAGCTTGCGGTTCTGAACGAGGCAAAGACACCCCCGTATGTTCTGGAAGACGCGGTGGAAGCGAACGATGTCCTCAGGCTGAAATACCGCTACCTGGATCTGCGCAGACCCTCGCTTCAGCGCAACATCATTCTCAGGCACAAGGCCGCCGGCAGCGTCAGAAGGTATCTGGACAGCCACGGTTTCATCGACGTGGAGACTCCGGTCCTCACCAAGAGCACCCCGGAAGGGGCCAGGGACTATCTGGTGCCGAGCCGCGTGTTTCCGGGCAAATGCTATGCGCTTCCCCAGTCGCCCCAGCTCTTCAAGCAGCTTCTCATGGTTTCGGGCTTCGACCGATATTACCAGATCGTCAAGTGCTTCAGAGACGAAGACTTGAGAGCGGACCGGCAGCCCGAGTTCACCCAGATCGATATCGAGATGTCGTTCGTGGAGATGGACGACATCCTGAATATAACCGAGACCATGATCGTGAACCTCTTCAGGGAAACCATCGGAGTGAACCTGCCGGTTCCTTTCAGGCGGATGACCTACGAGGAGGCCATGGAGGATTACGGCACCGACAGGCCGGATACCCGCTTCGGCATGAAGCTCAAGGATATCTCCGACATCGTGGCCGGATCGGATTTCCGGGTGTTCGCGTCCACCCTTGCTGAAGGCGGCGTGGTCAAGGCGTTCGCGGTCAAGGCCCCCCACGGGTTCAGCAGGAAAGACCTCGATTCGTTTTCGGACGTGGTGGCCGATTTCGGAGCAAAAGGCGTCCTCTGGGCCCGCCTGGAGGACGACGGCTGGAAGTCGAGCCTGTCCAAGTTCCTTCAGGCAAGCCGGTTCGATGCCATGGGGCAGCGCCTGGACATGAAGCCGGGCGACATCGCCCTGATCATCGCAGCCCCGAAGAACACGGCAAACGCGAGCCTGAGCGCACTCAGGCTTCATGTGGCGGGGCGCCTCGGTCTCATCGATCCGAACGCCTTCTCGGCACTGTGGGTGACCGATTTTCCCCTGCTTGAGTGGAGCGAGGAAGACAAGCGCCTCGTTTCGGTGCACCACCCGTTCACCGCGCCCATGCCCGACGATCTCCCGCTTCTCCCGAGCGATCCGGGGAAGGTGAGATCCCAGGCGTACGACATGGTGATCAACGGCTCCGAGGTAGGGGGAGGGAGCATCCGTATCCATACCCCCGAGATCCAGAAGCAGGTCTTCGAGGCAATCGGGCTCGGCGAGGAGGAGGCAAGGATCAAGTTCGGGTTTCTGCTGGACGCCCTCCAATACGGCGCTCCCCCTCACGGCGGCATTGCTTTCGGGCTCGACCGGCTCACCATGATCCTTACCCATGCGGCGAGCATACGGGATGTCATCGCGTTCCCCAAGACGCAGAAGGCATACTGTGTCATGACTGACGCCCCTTCGGAGGTAAGCCCGGCCCAGCTTGCAGAGCTCGGGCTGAAATACGGGAAGGAGGGCTGATGAGACGAATCGGTTTTCTACTCATGGTTCCATTCATTCTGCTGGGATGCTCCTCGAACCCATCGCCTGACATCACCGGCGGCGTTGATGACAGCGCGTCGGGGAGAACCTCTCTGGAACGCGGGCTTGAGAGCATGGAAGCGGGGCTGAAGGCAAAGGCGAAAGGCAACGACGAAGAGGCGCGCAATGCCTTTGTCCAGGCCAGCAGGCATTTCCGCGAGGCGGACGGGCAGAGCCGCACCATCATGCACCGTACGCTGGCCGAGCTGGGCAAGATCGTGGAGATCTCCGGCTTCGTGTATGCGCCGAAGGAGTCGTTCGAGGCCCTTGCGATCTACCTGAAGATGCAGAACGCATACATGGACTGCGAGCCCAAGGTGCTCTCGGTGCTGGAGCAGCAGTTCAATGAAAAGGTGCTCAAGGTCCAGGAAATAACGGTCACAGAGAAGCAGAAGCGTCTCGAGGAGCTCGGCCAGGAGATCGCCCAGAAGCGCAAGGAAATCCAGACGCAGTCGCAGACCGACATCTTCGAGATCTACCCCACCATTTACGTGGTGAAGAAGAGCGACACCCTGCCCAGCATCGCGGCCCGGCACGAGATCTACAACGATTCGTATATGTGGCCCCTCATCTACAAGGCAAACCGCGACCAGATCAAAGACCCCAAGGTGGTATACGTGGGACAGGACTTGAAGATACCGCGGGACATCACCGTGGAGGAGATCATCGAAGCACGCAGGGAGGCGGGTGCGCCGGAACCTGAAAAGATCCCCAAGGAAGCATACGTGCCGAGGAGGAAAAAGTAGCGTGGCGCGATGGGACAAGGACAAGAAGCTCTTCTACTACACCCCGGGAAGGAATTTCGAGACCGGCATCAAGGATACCGATCAGGGCAACTTTTATCGGTCGATCTTCCCCTATCACGAGGTCCCCAAGATCGATTTCGACATGCGTCTGATTCCCATCCAGCCGGCGGACGACATCTTCATCACCGACACCACCTTCCGCGACGGCCAGCAGTCCATGGCGCCCTTCAGCGTCGAGCAGATCGAGCGGATCTATGACTTTCTCCACATCATCGGTGGAGCAAAGGGGCTCATCAGAGCCTCGGAGTTTTTCCTCTACTCCCGCAAAGACAAGACGGCCGTGGAGAAGTGCCTGGCCAAAGGATACGAGTATCCGAAGGTGACCTCCTGGATCCGGGCCAGCAAGGAAGATCTCAGGCTCGTCAAGGAGATGGGGATCAGCGAAACCGGCATGCTCACCTCGGTGTCCGATTACCACATCTTTCTGAAGCTCGGCTCCAACCGTCGGAAGGTCATGGACGACTTTCTCGGGATCGTCAAGGAGGCCCTGTCTCTCGGAATCGTTCCCCGGTGCCATTTCGAGGACATCACCCGGGCCGACATCTACGGGTTCTGCGTCCCCTTTGCCCGGGAGCTCATGAAGCTGAGAGAAGAGAGCAAGATCGATATCAAGGTCAGGCTCTGCGACACGCTGGGATTCGGGGTATCCTTCCCCGGAGCGGCCCTTCCCCGGGCGGTGGACAAGCTGGTGCGGGCCATGATCGACGATGCGGGCGTCCCTTCGCACCTGCTGGAATGGCACGGGCACAACGACTTTCACAAGGTCCTCACCAATGCCGTCACGGCATGGCTATACGGGTGCGGCGGCGTGAACGGGGCCATCCTAGGCTTCGGCGAGCGCACGGGCAACACTCCGGTGGAGGCCATGGTCATCGAGTATCTCTCGCTCAGAGGGCATGACGACAGCATCAACACCCTGGCCATCACCGAGCTGGCAGAGTACGTCAACGCGGAGTTCAATTTCTCCATCCCCGCCAACTATCCCTTCGTGGGAGAAAACTTTAACGTCACCAGGGCCGGTATACACGCCGACGGTCTCGTCAAGAACGAGGAGATCTACAACATCTTCGACACCAAGGCCATCCTCGGCAGGCCCATCGAGATCGCCATCACCGACAAATCCGGCAAGGCGGGCATCGCCCACTGGGTCAACCGGCACTTCAAGCTCTCCCCGCCCGATGATGTGGACAAGCGCCATCCCGGCATATCGCGTATCTATCAGCACGTGGTCAAGGAGTACGAGGACGGCAGGGTCACCTCCATGTCCGACGACGAGCTGGAAAAGCTCGCCATGCGCTTCATCCCCCAGATCTTCCTCTCCGGATTCGACCTCATCAAGTACGAATCGCGGGAATACGCGAGCCGGCTCATCGTGGAGCTCATGAACAACGACGATATCCGCAGCATGGACCCCAAGAGGCAGGAGCCCGTGATCACGGAGTTCATCAAGGAGTTCCCGTTCATCCAGTTCGCCTATGTCACGGACATGAACGGCGTCAAGATCACGCAGAACATCACCCAGCCCGAGTATCGAGGCCAGTTCAAGCACATGATGAAAGAGAATGAAGACTGCTCGGACCGGGAGTGGTTCATCAAAACCATCGAAGAGGGCAAGCTCTACGTGAGCGGGGTGTGCACCTCCCGCATCACCCGGGCATTGATCATCACCGTATCCGCCCCGATCACGGACGATCGCGACGAGATGGTCGGTGTTCTGGGCCTCGATATCCGCTTCGAAGACGTGGTGAAGGCCATTCAGAGCGTGTACGAATGGCAGGGCACGAGGATGAGCGCCCGCGACCTGCAGAAATATCAGCACCTGCTGTGGGAAGAGCTCCACCGGATCACCCGCGCCGGAACGCAATAACGATAAAGGAGAAAAAATGGCAGACGGCACCAAGATCACCTTTTCAGACGGCAGGCTCCATGTTCCCCATGAACCCATCATTCCCTTCATCGAAGGCGACGGCACAGGGCCGGATATCTGGAAGGCGTCCAGGCACGTGTTCGATGAGGCCGTGAAAAAGGCGTACGGCGGCGGCAGACGCATTGTGTGGAAAGAGGTTCTGGCGGGGCAGAAGGCATACGACGCCACGGGCAGCTGGCTGCCGGACGAGACGGTGGATGCCCTGCGTGAATATATCGTGGGCATCAAGGGCCCTCTCACGACCCCCGTAGGCGGAGGCATCCGGTCGTTGAACGTGGCCTTGAGACAGATGCTCGATCTGTTCGCCTGCGTGCGGCCGGTGAGATACTACCAGGGCACCCCCTCCCCGGTGAAGAGGCCCGAACTCGTAGACATCACTGTTTTCCGGGAAAACACCGAGGACGTCTACTCCGGCGTCGAGTGGCGCGAGGGCACGGCCGAGGCGCGCAGGGTCATCGAATTCCTCAACGGGACCATGAAAACGTCCATCCGGGAAGACTCGGGCATCGGCGTCAAGCCCATATCCATAACCGGCACCAGGAGACTGGTGAAGATGGCCGTAGAGTATGCCCTTGCCAACGGAAAGAAGATCGTCACCCTGGTGCACAAGGGCAATATCATGAAGTTCACCGAGGGCGCATTCAGAGACTGGGGATACCAGCTCGCGAAGGACGAGTTCGCCCATGTGGCGGTGACCGAAGACGATCTGTGGAAGACCTATGACGGGAAGCTGCCCGAAGGAAAGATCCTCGTGAACGACCGGATCGCGGATTCCATGTTCCAGCAGGTGCTCCTGCGCCCCTCCGAGTACAGCGTGCTCGCTGTCCCGAATCTCATCGGCGACTTCATCTCGGATGCCCTTGCCGCCCAGGTGGGAGGGCTCGGCATGGCGCCGGGGGCCAATATCGGCATTCCCACTGCGGTGTTCGAGGCCACCCACGGCACGGCCCCCAAGTACGCGGGGCTCGACAAGGTCAATCCCGGCTCTCTCATCCTCTCGGGCGCCATGATGCTCGATTATATAGGATGGAAAGAGGCTGCGGATCTGATCCGAAACGGCATCGCCAGGGCCATCTCGGACAAGCAGGTGACCTATGACCTGGAGCGCCAGATGGAAGGCGCAACCCTGCTCACGTGCTCCCAATTCGCCCGCGCCATCGTTGAAAGGATGAGCTGAGCAGAGCCCGGTTTTCCGGAAAGGGCATTCCGGAGAACAGAAGCCGCGGTAAGGAAGGTTTCTGATCCGGGAGGCCATGAGGTGTAGCGAAGATCCCAGGTCCTCTCTTTTTGCACGGACAGGCGCAGGGAACCGTTCCCCGTTGTCCGGTGCGGATTCCCGGGAGGCGTAGAGAAAGAAGGGGCTTTCTCGAGAGAGACTTTGAGCCCCACGCATCTCCCCCCGGACAGTACGACACGCTCTGGAGGCGAGCCGGGAGACGGTTTTTCACAGGGCTGCCGAGAGAACTGCAGAAGCCTCTCCATTTTCCTGAAGACCGGCCACCCCTTCCAGGGTCGCCCGGCACCTGGCTTCCTCCGGATCGACGACACGTATTCCCGGTATTGTCCGGCGGTCGTTCAGGAACCTTGTGGAAGATGATCCGCGCGGCGCAGAAGCTCGTGCCGCGCGGATGTCCGTTCTTTCAGGGATATGCCCGGTAGATCATCCGGGGGAAGGGAATGGTCTCGCGGACGTGCTTGAGGCCGCAGATCCAGGAAAGGGTCCGCTCGATCCCCAGGCCGAAGCCGGAATGGGGCACGCTGCCGTACTTC
>Ga0116190_1003728_pt1 | contig 11068 bp, 7 predicted proteins | sample AD_JPNTR4_MetaG_FD_89808 | JGI IMG/M metagenome (GOLD analysis project Ga0116190, IMG submission 89808) | Active sludge microbial communities of municipal wastewater-treating anaerobic digesters from Japan - AD_JPNTR4_MetaG | ecosystem: Engineered > Bioreactor > Anaerobic > Digestate | place... | reverse complement strand
TAGATAATCCGTTTTCCGCTCTGGCCACGGGTTTCTGCACCTCCTGCCTGCAGCTTACCTATTCTCCTTGACTCGGTGCATTCCTTCAAGAAAAGAGCCTCGGAGCAAGCAAACCATGGCAGAGCTGGGCACAGAAAAATGACGCCTCAATTCGAGGCGCCGTCTCGGATCTCGCCGGAAAGAGCCGCTTTACGGCGAAGCGGATCTGGCCGCGACCACCTCCTGCGGCACGGCTGCGATGCCGGGCTGTTCGGCGGAAGCGTCAGGCCGGGCTCTGACTAGCTGGAGCGCCTCTTCGATATCGTCCACGGCGATTACCTGACACCCCTCCACCTGTTCGAATCTGTCTTGCCAGTTCTCCCTGGGAATGAGCACCCTGCCCGCCCCGGCGCTGGCGGCAGCCGCAACTTTGGCGACCACACCTCCCACCGGCTTCACCCGGCCGTGAACCGAGATCTCGCCGGTCATCGTGAGCCTGTTGTCGATGGGGATGTCCCGGATTGCGGACAGGACTGCAACTGCCATGGCCAGCCCAGCAGAGGGCCCGTCGACAGGCGCGCCTCCGGGGAAGTTAACGTGGACGTGGTAGTCGGAAGCATCGATCTGGAATCTGACCCTAAGGACCGTGCATACATTATCTACCGAACTCCGCGCCATGCTGCGCCGGCGCAGCACGCGCCCTCCGTCTCCCTGCTCCTCCTCTTCCACGACTCCGGTAACCGTGAAAGAACCCCGCCCTGACTGCGCGCGAACGGCGGTCGCTTCCACTTCGATAACCGAGCCCATTCCGGGACCCCACACAGCGAGGCCGTTCACCACTCCTACCTGCGGCACATCGCCCACGCGCTTCTCAGGACGCGGCGAGTATTGCCCGCTTTCCACAACCCACTCCATATCCCGGCGAAGCACGGTCTTCCGCCCCTCGGTTACGGTCACGCCCATGGCCAGCTGAACCATGTTGACTGCATCCCGGCCATTCTGCGCATATTTCTTAACGATATCGATCACACCGTCTTCGAAGGCCATGTTCACCCTGCCCAGGGCGCGCGAGGCAATTACACCTACCTCATCGGGCGCAAGCGCGCGGAAGTATACCTCCAGACATCTGGACCTGATGGCCGGAGGAATGTCGCGGCTCGGACGTGTAGTGGCGCCCACTAGGCGGAAGTCGGCCGGCAGTCCGTTTCGGAATATGTCATGTATGTGTTGGGGTATGTTGGCATCGTCCGGGCTGTAGTAGGCGGACTCGAGGAACACCTTGCGGTCTTCCAGGACTTTCAGGAGCTTGTTCATCTGTATCGAATGCAGTTCGCCGATCTCGTCGATGAACAACACGCCGCCGTGGGCGCGCGTCACCGCGCCCGGCTTGGGCTGCGGAATCCCAGCGATACCCAGAGGTCCGGCGCCCTGGTATATTGGGTCGTGCACCGATCCGATGAGCGGATCGGCTATTCCCCTATCGTCGAAACGCGCGGTGTTGGCGTCTATCTCCACAAATACCGCGTCCGGCCTGAACGGCGAAAGGCTGCTCTTCTTGGCCTCCTCGAGGACGACGCGCGCGGCGGCAGTCTTGCCGACGCCGGGGGGACCATATAGGATCACATGTTGCGGGTTGGGCCCGCACAAGGCAGCGCGTAGGGAGAGCAGCGCGTCCTGCTGCCCGATGACATCTTCGAAGCATTTGGGCCTGGTCAATTCGGTGAGAGGTTTAGTCAGGCAGATAGCGCGCATCTCGCGCAGCTTGTCCATCTCCCGGCGGGACTCGCGCCCCACTGCGCTCTTCGAGCCTTGCTGCGCTTTGAGGAGGTTCCAGAAGTAGAGACCGATCACGACCGCAAAAAACAGGTTGATCAACCCTAGCACGCCAATGCTGCTCACCGCCGCTCCCTCCTGTCCGCGCCGCCCATCCGCGCTGCTCAGGGTGTATCATGCCCTGGGGAGAAGCAACTATCCCGGCGAGGCATAGGCGCTCGCCGGGATATGACAACGGGAATCAGCTCAGCAAAGAGCTTGGGTTAGGCTGTTTCTTCCTTTTTCCGGGCAGACTTCTTCTCCGACAGCATCAGAGTGGGTGTACCCTGCCCGTCCACAGCTTCGCGGGTGACCACGACCTTCTGTATCTCGCTGCGACTGGGAATCTCGTACATCAGGTCCAGCATGAGCTTCTCCATGATCGACCTGAGCCCACGGGCACCGCCGCCGCGCGCGATAGCCTTCTTGGCCACGGCCACCAAGGCATCGCGGGTGAACTCGAGGCTCACTCCGTCCAGCTCGAAGAGGCGTTCATACTGCTTGACCAGAGCACTCCTGGGTTCGGTGAGAATGCGCACCAGGGCCTCTTCGTCCAGAGCATCGAGCGGGACCACAACCGGAAGCCTGCCCACGAACTCGGGGATCAAACCATACTTCAGCAGATCCTCCGGCATTATCTGCCGCAGGATATCGCCGATCTTCCGGTCGACCTTCGGCCTGACTTCGGCTCCGAACCCCAACGTCTTGCGGCCGATGCGGTTCTCGATGATCTTGTCGATCCCCTCGAACGCGCCGCCGCAGATGAACAGGATGTTCGTAGTGTCGAGCTGTATGAACTCCTGGTGCGGGTGCTTCCGCCCGCCCTGCGGCGGAACGCTGGCAACAGTGCCCTCCAAGATCTTGAGCAGCGCCTGCTGCACCCCTTCGCCTGAGACGTCGCGGGTGATCGACGGGTTCTCCGACTTGCGGGCGATCTTGTCGACTTCATCGATGTAGACGATGCCTCGTTCAGCACGCTCAATATCGTAGTCGGCGTTCTGAATGAGCTTGAGCAGTATGTTCTCCACGTCCTCACCGACGTAGCCGGCTTCCGTGAGCGATGTGGCGTCGGCTATGGCGAAAGGCACATTCAGGATCTTGGCCAGCGTCTGGGCCAGAAGCGTCTTGCCGCACCCGGTGGGGCCAAGCAACATGACATTGCTTTTCTGCAGCTCAACGTCGTCCATGCGCGAGCTCGCGTTGATCCTCTTGTAGTGGTTGTATACCGCCACAGACAGGGTCTTTTTGGCGTCGTCCTGCCCGATCACGTACTCGTCAAGAACGGCCCTGATCTCATGGGGTTTGGGGATCTCCGTGATATCAACCTCGGACGGGCCCCCCGTCTCCTCATCAATTATCTCGTTGCACAGCTCAATGCACTCATCGCAGATATACACTCCGGGACCTGCGATGAGCTTTTTCACCTGCTCCTGGGCCTTGCCGCAGAACGAGCACTTGAGCTGGCTTTTGTCGTCAGTGTACTTGAACATGTGACCACCTCTCGGCTAGGGCTTGCCGGCCTTGCCCTCGAAGATGTTGTCGATGATGCCGTAGTCCTTGGCCTCCTGGGCGGACATGTAGTAGTCGCGCTCGGTGTCCTGCTCGATACGATCAACAGGCTGCCCTGTATGGCGCGCAAGAATCTCGTGGGTGATCGTCTTGATTCGCATGATCTCTCTCGCCTGGATCTCGATGTCAGTAGCCTGACCGGACGTGCCGCCGGCCGGCTGGTGTATCATGACGCGCGAGTACGGCAGGGCATAACGCTTGCCTTTCGCGCCGGCCGCCAGCAACACCGCTGCCATGCTGGCAGCAAGGCCAACACACACCGTGGAAACCTGAGGCTTCACGTACTGCATCGTATCGTATATCGCAAGCCCGCTTGTCACAGACCCGCCCGGGCTATTGACGTAAAGGTTGATGTCCTTGTCAGGGTCCTCGCCCTGGAGAAACAGCATCTGCGCAATGACCAGGTTCGCCATGCTGTCGTCGATCGGGCCTCCAATGAAGACGATCCTGTCTTTGAGAAGCCTGGAGTAAATATCGTAGGCCCGCTCACCGCGACTGGTCTGTTCGACGACTATGGGTATCAAGGTCATCCCCGTCACCTCCCGCAAGTAGCATTCATTCAGATCCGCGTGTTCCGTCGCCCGTGCCCTGGTCCACGTTATTCTTGTGCTTCTCCCTCAGAATCATTCCCCTGAGGCTCGCCAGCCTCGGGCTTGGGCTCGGGTTCGGACTCGGACTCGGGCTCCGACTCGGACTCGGGCTCCGACTCGGACGCGCACTCGTCGCATCGGGCGCTCTCGGGGTCAGCGTCGCATGATCGGCCCAGGAACGCCAGGACTTTCGCATTGATTAGCATGTCGGTTGCCGCGCGGCGCGTATCTGGGTCCGACATCAGCTTGCGCAGCCTGGCCTTGTCATCACCCAGCGCATCGAAGCTCATGCGGTATATCGCCATGCTCACCTCATCGACGGTGGGCATGAGCCCTTCCTTCTTGGCCAGAGCATCCACTACAAGCTTGGCCTTGACCGATCCCGGCGCAGCCTCGCGAGACTCTTCGCGAATATCATCTTCCGACTTGCTCTTAGCCGCAAGATACTGCTCCCATGTAAGGCCCTGATCGGCCAGCCTCCGCTGCAATCTCTCCAGCTCCTCATCGGCCTCCCGGTCGATCATCAGCCTGGGGATCTCAACCTCGGATGTCGTCACCAGAGACGAGAGAGCACGCCTTGAAAGATCCATGATCGCATCATCCAGCGCCCGATGGCGCAGTGAATGCGTTATCTTGTCGCGCAACCCGGCCAGGGTATCGGCACCGCCGATATCTTTGGCGAAATCGTCGTCGAGATCGGGAAGCTGCTTGGCCTTGATATCCTTGACTGATACCTTGAACGTCACATCACGGTCGACCGTTTCCTCGTCTTCCGAGGTTTCGGGTAGGTTAACCACGAACTCCTGCGGTTCACCTATGCTCATGCCTGCGATCTTCTCGTCGAGCCCTGGAATCAGCTGACCGGACCCCACCACGACTTCAACGTCGTGTGCGGAGAAAGAGTCCGCAAGCTCGCCGTGTACATATCCATCAATATCGACAGTGACCAGATCGTTCGTCTCCACCGTCGCGCGCTCAGTCGGTACGTATTCAGCCCTCTGCTCGCGCAGGTTCTGGAGCGTCCGATCCACGTCTTCGTCGGTGACTTCACGCTGTTCGCGATCGAGCTTGATGGCGGTATAGTCGCCCAACTTCACTTCTGGGCTAGCTGCAAACTTCACCCGGAACACCAGTGGCCCGCCGCTTTCCAGGTCAGCATCGTTGAGCCCATCAAACTCCGGCTCATCGATGGGTTCGAGACCCGTTTCGCGAAGAGCCGCTTCGTACGCCTCGGGAGCAAAATCCTGGATAGCCTCGTCGTATATGGCCTCCCGGCTCACGAATCGCTCGAGCAATGCGCGGGGGGCCTTGCCCTTGCGAAACCCGGGCACCGAAACCCGCGCCCCAACCCGCCGCACGGCGCGTGCTACAGCTTCGCGAATACGCGGCTCTTCAACGGTTATCTCCAGGGTTGTGCGTTCGTCGTCAACTTCGACTACACTAGCCTTATACATGGTACACCTCGTTCCCCCGAGCGTCCTTCGGGTAACCTATTCGACAGTTCAGCAGATGATTCCTCTGCAAAATGCGCTTCGAAATAGTATGCCCCGGCACGCGCCTCTCACGGCGATAACCGGGGCAAAACAGCCATAGTGCGCTGCATGCTATCCACCGCAAGCCCGCCGGCAACCGATAGCGGCGAACGATAATGGCGCGCCCGGCAGGGCTCGAACCTGCGGCCTATGGATTCGAAGTCCATCGCTCTATCCGGCTGAGCTACGGGCGCGCGCTCCATTGCCGCGTCAAAGTATAGCACAACTGAAAATGGGTGTAAAGAAAAAGCGCCCCGGAACACACCCGGGGCCAAACTGTATGGGGTGGATGATGGGACTTGAACCCACGGCCCTCAGAGCCACAATCTGATGCTCTAGCCAACTGAGCTACATCCACCACACTGCTTTTTGATTCTACCACGGCCTTAGCGTGACGGTCAAGGCAAATTGACACCCATTTGGAGCAATGATAGCATTGTGTGCGTTCGGGCGCAGGCGAGCACGACTAAGGCGAGCACGGCGACTTGACGTATTGAAGGAAGGGTATCCGATGACTGGCGTCAATGGATTAACCGGCAAAACGCGGAGCGTGAGGCTCAACCCGTCTCAATTGCTCGTCATGGGTTTTGGGGCGGTGATACTAGTGGGCTCTGTACTGCTATCGCTGCCGGCGGCGTCAGCAAACGGCGAGGGCGTGCGCTACATCGACGCATTGTTCACCGCCACGTCCGCAACATGCGTTACAGGCCTGGTAGTCGTGGATACCGCGACTACATACTCGCTCTTCGGGCAGATTGTGGTGCTTCTGCTGATTCAGGTGGGCGGGCTCGGCTTCATGGCCATGGCTACAATGATGGCGTTGGTGCTCGGAAGGCGGATCACACTCCGTGGCCGGCTGGTGTTGCAGGAATCGCTCAACCAGTTTACGCTGGCGGGGCTTGTGCGGCTGACCAGGTACTTGTTCCTTACAACCGCGGTCGTGGAGGGCGCTGGTGCCTTGATCCTGTGCCTACGCTTCTCGGCACTGTTCCCAGTGGGCAAGTCCATATATTACGGGATATTCCATTCGGTCTCGGCCTTTTGCAACGCCGGGTTCGACCTGTTCGGCACGGTGACCGGGCCTTTCACCAGCCTTACCGGCTGGCAATCCGATCCTGTGATCGTGCTCACCATAGGCTCGCTGATAATCACCGGCGGGCTGGGATTCCCGGTGATCGTCGAGCTGATTGGGCATCACCGAGGAAACCGGCTTTCTCTCCACACGAGATTGGTGCTTCAAGTCACAGGGATCCTGCTGCTCGGCGGAACCCTAGCTGTGCTCGGGCTGGAGCTTTCCAATCCACATTCGCTGAAGTCCCTGACATGGGCGGGCAAGCTGCTCGGGGCGATCTTCCAGTCGATCACCCCGCGCACGGCGGGTTTCAACACTCTAGATATCGGCAATCTCAGAGACGGAACGCTTTTCGTCATGATTATCCTGATGTTCATCGGCGCATCTCCCAGTTCCACGGGGGGCGGCATAAAGACGACGACCTTTGGGGTGCTCATCGCCTCAGTGATCAGCACTGCCAGAGGACGGGACGATGTGGAGATGCACGAAAGGCGCCTGCCTCACGATGAGATCCTGAAAGCCATGACCATTGCCACTCTGGCCATGGGGTTGGTGACCGGGGTCACGCTGATCTTGTCCGTTACCGAAAACGCGCGTTTTTTGGAAGTGCTGTTTGAGACCGCGTCCGCGTTCGGCACTGTGGGACTCACCATGGGCATCACCCCGAACCTATCGGACATCGGCCGAGCCCTCATAATGGCCACGATGTTCATGGGCCGCGTCGGGCCGCTGACGGTCGTAATCGCCCTTGCCCAGCGCAAGCGGAAGCCGTCCACAGTGCACCTTGCGGAAGAGCGCATACTCATAGGATGAGGCAGGGCAAAGGGAGCCGGCGAAGCGGCTCCCTTCATCGGGCTCTCTGTGGGCTACCTGAGGAATCCGGTGAACTGCGCGTCTGCTGCATGACAACCACTTGCCGGCTACCTGCAGTTGGCTACTAGCCCTCCAAGAACGGGACCGGGGAACACGTTCACACTGCCGACAGCAAAGAACTGAGCGGGAAGCGATTGGACTGTAGTGGCCGCCCACACGCCTGTGCCTGGCGCTTCCACTAGCGGCACTTCGAACGAGGTTCGTTCCCAGGAGAACAGGGCCGTGTACCAATTGGCGCCGAGTTGCGCCGGCGGGGGCACATTGGTCGCTTCGACCAGTATCTGAGTCTGCCCAGTCACATCCGTCCGCATCCACACTGCCCCGCCCGCCGTGGGCGCCGGGCCGGTGACCGACGGCGACAGCGCCATCACGCAAGTTCTGGGCACAACTGGGGCCAGCGGAACGCAGATCGTCTGCCCTACACGTAGGCGATATGGATCGATACCCGGATTGGCTGCGATGATGGCGTTCACTGTAGTGCCAAAGCGCAGCGCAATGGTGTAAAGGGTGTCGCCGGCGCGAATCGTGTAGAACACACCGCCAGGGCATACAGCCGGCGGCGGAATCGGAATCGGCACCGGCACACAGATTACCTGGCCTATCTGGAGGTTGCGAGGATCAACGCCCGGGTTGGCCCTGATCAACGCGTCGACGGTCGTTCCGTACCGGAGCGCGATTCTGTAGAACGTATCGCCCGCCTGTATGACGTATGGTGTACCCCCTGGGCACACCGCAGGAGGAGGCACTGGCGGCACCGGAGGCGCGGCCACCGGTATGCACACCAGCTGGCCGATCTGAAGCCTTCTCGGATCCACGCCGGGATTAGCTGCCATGATCGCCTCGACTGTGGTCCCGTAACGCCGAGCCAGAGCGTAAAACGTGTCGCCTGCCTTGATCTCATACAAGAACCCGCCGGGGCACGACGGAACTTGACGTGTCTGCACCTCTTCCTTCTCCTCATCTGGCATAGCCGATCACTCTCCCTGGAATGAGTCTAGTGCACCATATGCACCCCGGCATGGGTTTGCCTATCGACCAAAAGCACATGCCGGACGTCCCGGCTCTCTGGCCCGCGATATGGAGGAGTTGCTCGAACCAGGGAGAACTGTGTAATAGACTGACTCAGCCCAGAGTTTGCCGGCGGAGCAGTCAAGGAGCGGCAAAGGAGTCGAACAAACATTGCTCAAACACGCGCTGCTGCATCTGCCATACGACCCCATGGCCTATCCGGTAGGAGAAGACGAGATCGAAGTCGTCTTTCGGGCGGCCAGAGCCGACCTGAAATCGGTTAGCGTCGTCTACGTCGACAGGTACGGCATCGGCCTGCAGCCCAAAGAGACCGGCCTGCGCCGAGTCGGAAGCGACTCCATGTTCGACTACTGGTCGGGGCGGATGAGGCTCCGGTACGGGCGGTTCATGTATCACTTCGTCCTGAGCGATGGCCAGTCCACAATGTACTACGGAGAGGGCGGCCTGTCGGCCGAGCCTGTGACGCCTGAGGTATGCAACCCATGGGCATGGTGTTTTCATTATCCATACATCTGGCGTCACTACGGCGCCGACGACCCGCCTGCCTGGGCTGCCGATGCCGTTGTGTACCAGATCTTCGTTGATAGATTTGCCAATGGCGATGAGGCGAGCGACCCGGCGCGAGTCGACCCATGGGGCGCTCGCCCCACATCTTGCTCATTCTCCGGCGGCGACCTGGCCGGCATCATCGGCCGACTCGATTACCTAGCCAGCCTGGGCGTGTCGTGTATCTACCTGACTCCTGTGTTCCTGGCGCCGTCCAACCACAAGTACGACACTACAGACTACTACAAGCTAGACCCGCATTTCGGCGACGAGGCTACTGCCCGTCGCCTGGTGGACGAAAGCCATGCCCGGGGCATCCGCGTGATGCTCGATGCGGTGTTCAACCACTGTGGCTTCAACTTTGGCCCATTTCAGGACGTAGTGGCCCGCGGCGCCGAATCGCCCTACTACAAGTGGTTCAACATCCATGATCTGCCGGTGCGAGTGCACCCCACGCCGAATTATGAGACATTCGCCATGGATGTGCCCGACATGCCCAAGTTGCGCACAGATAACCCCGAGGTGCGCAACTACCTGATCAGCTCGGCGGAATACTGGACGCGCTCGCTCGACATAGACGGTTGGCGCCTCGACGTTGCCGACGACGTCGACCCCGGGCTATGGCGTGAGTTCCGCGCACGAATCCGCGCAATCAAGCCCGAGGCCTTGATCGTGGGCGAGATACTGCATGATGCGACACCGTTCCTGCGAGGCGACCAGATGGACTCAGTCATGAACTACCCCTGGCGGGAGCTATGCCTCCACTACTTCGCGGACCGCACCATCGGAACCGATAGCTTCGCAGACGACCTGACGACTCTGCACGTGAGGTACAGGAGGCAGGTGCAGTACGCCATGTGGAACCTGCTGGGCTCGCACGACCGCCCAAGGTTTCTGACCCTATCCGGTGGTGACGTGAGGCGCCTGCTCTTGGCCTCTACATTCCAGTTCACCTACCCCGGCACTCCCTACATCTATTATGGAGACGAGATCGGGATGGAAGGCGATGACGATCCCGACTGCAGGCGATGCATGCCATGGAACAGGCAGGAGTGGAACGAACAGCTCTTAGGCCACTATATGGGCCTAGCCCGCCTCCGACGGCGACATAGCGCCCTCCGACGCGGCGAGTTCACCGTCCTTATGGCCGATACCGCGGAAAGCCCGCTAGTGTACGCCAGATGGAATAGCCGGGGCAGTGCCCGCTCATGCATGGTCATTGCTCTGAACAACAGTGACCTGCCAGCCACCATCGATTGGGATCTTGTAGCCGCAAGAATGCGGCAGACAGGTGTGCTCGCGCGCTGGGCCGACCGGCCCATGAGGACAGTGTGGACCGTAGGAGCCGGCGACCGTTCGGAACTCGCGCCCATGAGCGCTCGGGTGTGGAAGGTGTAGCGGTGGCGAGCGGCAGTGGTCGCTGCGAGAGATGGTAGCAGCCACGAGAGATCGGGGCCGCCACGAGAGACGCCTGCAATACCAGCATCGAGCTTCCACCTAGCAGTCAGCGAGCCGGCGATCGGCGCAATGCTTGTCGATCCGCCATCGTCGGACCGATGTGGCTCAGGCTGACAGGCAGCGCGGCCAGCCGAGGAACAGCGGGGCGATCTCCTGGATCTGAGTATTCCCTGTAAGTGCCGCGAAGTCGAAGCGCGGGCACACATTGCCACACGTAGTGACGATGGAAGGGGGCGTACTCGCGGAAAAGGCCCTTTAGCTCTACACGTTACCCATATCCATGGATTGGCCCGGGTACAAAGGCCGAAGCGCCCCGGATATCCACATATCGCAGCTGAGCGGGAAACCGCTGACGCCGCGCCATGGGTACCCAGACCGCAGAAGCTGACTGACTACCGGGCCGGCGACCTGCTTAGGCTCGGAAACGATAGTTGCAGGCGAAAAAGGCTTTGCACAGGTCTTTAGCGAAACGGGCGTTTAGCAGGGGATTAGCGAGCCTACAACAAATGTGGGTGGTTTTCCGACGTACCTCCTTAGAATGTGCGAGGTTTTGACGGCTAGCCGAAGAGGGCCGGACCAATCTGGGTTTTCTTAGTAGATCAAGGGCT
>Ga0116190_1003724_pt1 | contig 11081 bp, 15 predicted proteins | sample AD_JPNTR4_MetaG_FD_89808 | JGI IMG/M metagenome (GOLD analysis project Ga0116190, IMG submission 89808) | Active sludge microbial communities of municipal wastewater-treating anaerobic digesters from Japan - AD_JPNTR4_MetaG | ecosystem: Engineered > Bioreactor > Anaerobic > Digestate | place... | reverse complement strand
ATTGCAAAAGCCCCATACTCATCGCATCCTATATCCCACGAGCCGCTTCGAGTGCCTCCGTCAATATCATCATCGAAAGCATAATAAGGGTCTGCGCTCAAATCATTTCCTTGGTCTTTGGCAACGGTATCGCTTGCCGACAAGTGATAACCGTCAGATTCAAATACTACTCCGGCAGTGACACACTTTGTTATGACCATATGGTAAGGCCAAGCTTCGCCACAACCCTGCACAACACAATTTGTGGCATAAAAATATCCATCATCTTTTCTTAAACCATTTTGCTTACAATTAGTGACCGTGCAATTATATGCCCTTGTCGTGCCGTTACCACTATACCTTCGTATTCCGGCAGATAAACCAGCAAAACTCATAGTCCCTTCAACGTGGTATATATGACAGTTCACAATGTAGGTAGTTCCGCTTGTGTTAGTGTTATGAATACCGGCTGCAATCCCGCCATAAATATCATAAACCGTTGCGCCGATTACCTTTGTGCCAGAATTAGAGATGAGAATACCCTGAACCCCGACAGATGTAGAAGTTCCTGTATAAGTTCCTGAAACACCGATGTCATGGACACTTGCATAATCCTCATTAAGACTTATAATCGCATGATTTTGGTCATATGACCTGTAAAACCTCACCCCGCTTGTTCTTGTCCCACGTTGACCAGACGCTGCCCTTATAACACGAAAGTAATTTTCATTTGTAGTCGCTCCGGCGAGAGTAACAAAATCTGTATAAGGTGCGGCGTCATCATAACAGGTAAGCACCTCACCCTTTTGTGCTGTTACAAGGTCGTTGTCGGTATCGTCTTCCCACAATGCTAGAGACGTGTAATCCCTTCCGTAGCCGGGCGCCCCATAGGTTTTCTCATTGTAGGAAAGAGGCAATCTTCTTGAGCAAGCCATAAATAAACCCCACGGCATTACTTCTTTTTCCCAATATTTGACAAGTCGGGCAACCGTATATCAGACATTCGGAGAGCGGCTCGCCTTTTGTATTTGTCTATCAGGTATTGTAGTTTAATAATATACTCTTCATATTTCAGTGCGGCGTCTTGATAATAATGTTGCCTCATTTTCCCGCACATCACAACATATGGAATAATAGCCTCATGATACTGGTGTGGTATCATTGGCTCATCTTCATCATCGCTCATCTGTTGGGTCGGGCTAATAGAGATATACAGATTTAAATCATAAACATCACTTGGAGTCGGTTCAAGCACAACATAATTGCCCCACTGAAACCAGTATTGTGGAAGCGTGCTGTCACGAAGATTGATATGTCCAAGATGGTGTGGAGTGATTCTCAATGGAAGCCAACGTGGATATGGGACTTCAATACTATATCTTGTGTAGTCGTGGATTACATCGTTGAGATATTTCAAGTAGTCATCCTCTACATCCTTTAAAATCACTTCACTTCCACCAAGAGAGACTCCGTTCAGTTCAACATCATTTACTCTGTCGCCACTTGTTAAAACAAGACGAGACCCAACTATTGTCTGGGCACTTTCAATTATTTCAATACAACCAGACTTTGCGGCAATATCACGTTCAGCCATATTCGCCCAAGCGGTGAGATTATCATCCGAAAACAATCCATTATTTCCCTTCGCTTCATCAAGTAGATGTCGTGCAATATTTTTAATATCACCTAACTGCATTACATAAATCCTCTGTGCGGTGGATTGTATTCGGAAATCCCATCTTTAATAACCCTTCGTATTTTAATTACAGACATATCATTCTTAAACAGTGAGGAGAACAGCGCAGCATTATTGGGATTATAGGTATTTTCGCCATTTTTCAGATAAGCCATTGCACACATTCCATTAATAATAACATCCTTACAAGTATCCGGCATTTCTATTTCCTGCGAAGACATTTGCTCTGGATATAGAACAGTAATTGGTCTCCTGATAACAGACATCTTAAGAACACCTTTTTTTTCTGGCGGAGGAGTGAGTGTCAGGAATCCGCTTGTGTAGTCAAGCATGTATTTTGTTGGAGAACCGTTTTGTGAGCTAACCATTGTGTCAAGCACAGATGTTTTCTTCAGTGAATAGCCGAGTGTTGTTGTGACTTGGGGATACCCATTTCCCTGTATTGCTTCATAAGTGCCATTTGTTAATGTTTCCATATTACTATAACTTCCATTACGCTGCTCAATAACATATAACTTATCACTTAACACATCGCAGATAATAGAAGTCGCCCCGCTAGTCTCTCCGGTAATTGTATCTTCAACACTCCACGCCACAGAGGGTGCTACATCAAGCACTAATGTTTCTTTCTGGATAAAATGAACTGAACGGATAAAGTCAACATTGCTTGGAATTTGGTAGGAAGCTGTTCCCACCTCTGTATATATTTCAGTTACATTGGTGGTAGTTGAATCCTCAAGTATTCCTGTTTCCATTGCAATTCGATTTATAGTTTCGTTGCAGTAATGAACCAATTCTCTGTCCGTCCAATAATACGGTGGTTCATAATTGCCAAGCCGCAAACGTGTTAAATCTATAATCTCTTGAAGATTAATCATGGCTTAATCCTTGTCCAACGCCCAAAGCGATTCTTTACCCACCCTTTTCCAATACACTTTTCATCTGAAACATAATATAAAGATTTTTTCTGTTTATCGGTTTCGGTTGATTGAATCTCTTCCATATCGGGACGTTGTGCTAAAATTGGATGATACGGAAATATTTCCCCTGTCTTCTTGCTTCTCAACATATTCATATAATAGCTCCAAGACACAAAATTAAGTTGACGGGGAGAGTTGTTAGCTCCCCCCGCCTACTGGTTTACGACAGGTTTTTAGTCGGATTGAGGTCTAACACCAACGCATAAACATCCACAATCGCATCAGTGAATGCGGCTGTGCCAACGAGAATGTCAATAGACCCATTAGCTGTAAAGTATGTGCCCTGCAACGCTTTTGCAGCCCCATTCATCGGCAATAATGTGCCGGAACTCGCAATGGTGGAAGAAGTGATAAATAGGTCATCATCCGTGCTAATGCCGACCGATATGGTTGCAGTCGTATTGGTAGATTCACCACTAACAACATACACCCATACATTCATCACATACTGGCCTCCTCCAATAGGGAGTGCCTGAATAACATCTGCCTTGGTATTCGTTACGCCTGTTTTGGAAAAGTCAATCCTATTGCGTTTAATTCCCATCCTTTCCAAGCCGTAAGGAATTTCATAACCGACATTTTCGCTGTCAAGCATATTAATAGTAGCCATATTCCCTCCTTACTTACGACAATACAGAACGCCCAACGCTTCAGGTTTAATAACCTTCCAGTCACAAATCATCAGACCACGCACAATGGTGTCAAACGATTCAGTGGAACGCAGGGATTCTGTTTTCGTAAATTGATTAGCGAAACTAATGGCATCCTTATTCCCAAACAACACATAATATCCGGTATAGGAACCATCAGCAACACGGGCAACGCTATTGCTCTGGTAAATGACAAATCTGTCAAGCATTCCGAGCAATCCACTACGCAGAACTGACTTGGGGTCAGCCATCATCGAGGCATCTTTCAGGTCAGAACTCTTGAGCAGAACGGACATCCATGAAGGAATGACCATCCAGCGGTCTTCATCGGGAACATCGTTCTCGTCCAGAATACCGCCACAGGTTACGATATAATCAATAACCTTCTCGGATGTAATCTGAACAGGAGAACCAAAAGCTCCAAGGTTATACGCAGCAGATACTTTTCCAGCCGTAGCCCCTTTGTTGGAAGAATCTGCATCCGCATATACCGAACCCAGAAGTGCTCTGTCAACCTGAATATCAATCTGCTTGGCAGCATCAGAGGTGTATTTATTCAGCAGGTCAATGTCGCTCTGAATTTTATCAACATCATCCAGCAGAATGTTCCAGCCATATCCACGATTAATCTCCATCTCAATATAAGGAGATTCGGGACGCTGTTTAGGCAGACTCATACCTCTCTTATGTTCAAAGACCGTGACATCAGGAACTGTGCGAATATAAACTTTATCGCCCTGTTTCTTGATTTCACCTTCATAATCGGTGTTGGTAATAGCAGTCAACACCGTCCGCTTATAATATTTCTTGGCAATCTTTGACGACCAAACAGCCGGGTTAAATTTACTCGTCCCTGAACTGGAATAGTCTGGATGCCCAGCAACTCTCGGCATAACTCCTCCTTTGTTTGTGTATATTACCAAAAAAGAGTTGCTTGGTTTATGCTATTCAAGCGTTCCAGCTGCTATAGCGGCATCGAACATCGCTTCAACTTGTTGTTCGGTTTTACCGCCCCATTTAGCAGGATTGAAACGCCCCTTTGCAGATTCCCGCATAAACTCAACATACATCTCTTTGGTAAGTTTAGTATTCGCCGAAGAACCACCCCTAACGCCATGAGAGGCTCTTGACGGTGAAATATTTCTCTTGTCGTCTTGCGACCCTTGAAACAGAGAGGGATTTTCCCTGATAAAATCAAGGAAGAATTTTGCACACGCCTTTGCATCCAAAGCTCTTGCAGCATCCTGTAACAACTGGAGTTTTGTATATCTGCCATAATCAGCAGGCTGTGAAAGCCACTGCCCAAATTCCGGCATATTGTCAATCTCCCTCCAGTTTGGAACGCCAAGCGATGCCATAGCTTTATCAAAACTCTCTTCTCGTGTGATGGCAACATCTCTCTTAACTTCATTGATAGTGCCATTGAGTTTTTCATCAAGCTGTTTGGTTAATTCAGCAATCTCCTTGCGATGGTTCTCTTCCAGTTTCTTGATATAAGAACCAATCTCTGGATATTCATTAACCAATGTCTGCAACTCGGCATCAGCATTCAAGGTTCTTGATTGTGTTTCAAGCTCCTTCAGGTTCTGCTCAAGCTGCGTAACCCTTTCAGCAAGCGCTATGGCATGTTCTTTCCACTGCTTTGCTTCAGATGCGAGACGTGGAACTTCTGCGTTGTATTTTCCCATAAGAGTCTTGAGTTTCTGTTGCAGAATCTCCGCAGATTCATCATTGGGTGGTTGTGGCTCTATATAGGTCTCACCGCCATCACCAACATCAGTATCTGGGGTTTCATCAGGCTCATCATCTTCGGGACCGCTATCTTCCGCCTCCAGTTCTTCCTCTCTCTCCTGTTCATCCAACATCTTTTCTTTTTTCTTACTCATCTTTCCCTCCTCGGTGGGCTATTGTATCCACCTTTAATAGTCTGTATTGCTACGCTACGGATGACAATATATAGCAATAAAGTAAATATTTGTCAATACCTTAATACCACGCACAAAGTCGTGGCACATTCTCCTCCTCATTAACTGTTGTTCTGTTGTATCCATTGATAACATAGGTCATGGCTTTAATTGCATAGAACGCATCATTTTCCTTAAGACTCTGCTTTGAAAATATCTTTAATTGAGCCATCAAAATACTGTCTTCTTTTATACGGAGTTCATTATTATTTAGCATATCTCTTATTTTAAGAACACCAGCCTCGAATGATGAAACACTGGAAGGTCTCAATAATATATTCCCATTAGACCTTCTCCACTTATTAAAATCCTGTATGTAGGTTGCATAAAATTTGCCCTTTGGGGCATAGATACAGCTAATACGGTCTGTCGGAAGCTGCTCCAGAAGTTCCATCAGTGAATCATCCTTGTATTCGTCATATAACTCAAAGTGCGACATCTCTTCCATGTATTTCTCTACAGGCTGTGTTACCCTGTGAATCAAACAACAATACGCTGGATTTCCGTTTTCATTCCAACTTAACCCTCCAATCATACTTCCCTCCTAAAGCATCGGAAACATTAATTCTGGCGCATCATGTCTCGCCATACACTCATAATTGTAGGCATGCCTGTAATGGTCATCTCCTAATTTAACATAAACATATCGTGAGCTTCCGCTTTCATCATCGGTTTCAATACGTTTTGCTACATTATGCATGTGTTCAGCAAACTCAAGAATAGTATCAGATTTTCTCGGAAGCACCACGTTCTGCTCTACTATCTCCCTATGAGAAGCATCGAGTGATTCAGTTCTATTGGCATAGACGACCATATCTTTTTCATTCCACCTGTAATTTCCCCTCTGGTGTTCATTGTAGTAACAAAGAAATACTTTTCCCCAAAATCTTTCAGAAAATATTCTCGCATTCTTTGTATTTGGAAGAGCGTCAATAACACATCTCATAACCTTAAATCTTTTCATCAATTCTTCAAGTTCTTTCCATCCACTGTAATCTGTTTTATCGTCTTCATTATTTCCAATTAATTTTCCAACATATATTATTTTATCCTTCGGTTCTCCCCTTTTTCCTATAACAACATGCAACTGTGCGCCTTGGTCAACCCCCATATACGTTCCCTCATTAGAACTCGATTCTATTCCGTAATTCTCACAGCAATCAAGCACCTCTTGTATTGATAGTCTGTTCGCAGCATCAACATACGGTAACCCAAGTTTAAGGTTGTAAAAATCAGTCAGATTATTTGTTGTGTTGAATTTATGCAGAATGGCCTCGGGTGAATTAGCCTTTGACTGTGAGTATAACTGTGAATATTGCCTCCCACGCTTCTCGGTTATTGAGGGACGCTTGGCGACCCATTCTCCAATCGCAGGGTTCAGTTCTCCGCCGCACTTAATACATGCACGATAGACTTTGCCACGATAAGACCGCAAGCAGTCTGGGAATGTTTCGACTAAATTATTATATTCATTACATTTCTCGCATTTTAATAGCCAATACTGCTGGTCTGTCTCCTGAAATAGTTTATCTATTCCATAATCTGGAAGTGTCGGGTTTGACAGGAACATAACGTGCGCTATGTCGGAATGCGCCATTCGCTCCATCGCCATATCAACAGCATTCTGCGGAGCTTCATCAAGTTCATCAAAAATTGCGAAATCTATCGGAACAGACTTTAACCCGACACGTGATTTCATTCCACGAAGATACAGGTATGAGTTCCAGATTTTCTTGACATTGGCAGAGTCTGTTTCCGCAATCCATTGTCCAATTGTGTCTGGATTATCTTCAATCAGTGGATTCAGTCTTGTTTTTGAGAGGTCAGTAACATCCGTCCTAGACGGGAACAAATACAGAATACCTCTATAATCTCCATATCTGCACCCGTAAACAGTCCTCAACAGAGCTTTTGAAGTCAGACCCAACTGTGTGGCTTTCATCTCCACCTGCCAAGGATGCATGTCCTTGTATGGTTCAATAAGGTATTCATGTTTTTTATAACTGAATTGTCTCCCATCCAGCATAATGCTTTCACGTGTGACCCACTCCCAGAGTGGAGGTGTTTCAATTTCAGAGAGCGAAGTCTCCTTGGAAATAAGATTGATAAGACTATTCAACATCTCTTGCTTTCGCAATTCTTTGGAGTTCATGTAAGTTTCACCAACCCCCTCAACATTCTCCGTTCTTTGAGACGTGCAATAATGGTTTCAGCGGCTATATTGTCAACACTCTTGATTATACTAATGACTTCATTCTGAAATTCAGAAATCATTTGAATATTATACAACGCCTCTGCTATCTTCAACTGCAACTCTATCTGCTTTCTTATTTCAGCTGAAATATTAATCATGTTGTTCTGGATAGCAAGCGTGGTTTTCAGATTGGAATCCATCAGCCGCTCAAGACGTATCCTTGCTTCAGTGTCATTGGGATTCTGTTCTAGAATACTAGACAGCTCATCAATCTGTTTGACTTTAGCATCCTCACGCACCAAAAGTTTATTACACTTTTCTAATTGACTGATAATATTGGCATTTATATCACTGAGTTGTTTCATCGCATCAATGTTATTTCCGCCAATCATATCTTCCGTTGGAGTCTCTCTGATTTCCTTACGAATCCTGTAGAGGGCATGGCGAATAGCTGCTTCTGATGTTCCGAAATAGTCTGCACAATATTTGATGGATTTGCTTTCTTGTCTTAATTGCAGGAGTTTGATTTTATCAATTTTCGCTTCACTTGGACGAGCCATTTTTATACCTTCTCACAAACATCATTTTATTGTCAGTGTAATAGAACATATTCTTGCTCAACGAATTAACCCTTATTCTGGAGGCATTGTTGCAGCACTCAAAGCATCTGCGACTGCCAGCAAACGGACATAAACATGTCATTTTCTTTTCTTTGCAATCTCCTTCATCCTCTCGGCGAAAAGAGCACGTTTCTTTGCAATACCACCCTTTTTCTTGGCTTTAGCTATTTTTTCCCTGGTAGCCTTTCCAAACTTCCCGATAGTTCCTTTCTTCCTCATCCTGTCGGTTGCTTCCTGAATCCATCTCTTAGACATATAAACCTCCTTATACAATTTCAGGTTCAAGAACTATCTTTGATGTGTGCTTAACATACATATCAAGAACATCTCCGCTGATTGGATAATAAAATAAATACCCATTCAGCGTAATCGTATCTGGAGAGTCGGGCATCTTCATTACACCGTGCTGTTTGGAGTCAAACAAATATAACCTCGGCTCCTCAAGCACAATCTTCTCCCCAAGCTCCTTCACCTTCCCCAAAATAACATACGTTCCTGTAGCCACCAATATAACATTATCCATTTTTCACATCCTTTGCAAGTTCAAGCAGGTCTTTTTCCAAATTATTCTTTAAATAAACATCCAATGCCGTCCTTATAATCGCTGACTTATTCAGACCAAGTGCAGACAATTTATCCAGCTTCTCGCAAATATCGGCAGGCATGAACACATCAACCTTCTTCAGATAAGACGTCTTCTTTTTTCTCATAAATACCTCCATTGCTTTTATAAGCATATATATCAGCACATTTCTTATTTGTCAAGACCTAATATAATAAAAAATATTATAATTATAATTATATTTATATTTATATTTTCATTTTCCATATGTTTTTCATATGAAATTCATATGAAATTCATATGATATTCATATGAAAATCAAAGGTATTGCAGGCAAGGAAAGGCGCATATATAGCGCATATAATGCATTGCAAAAAACAGTATGGCGCATATAACACATATATAGTAATAGAAATATTCTACATGCTGTAGAAACCAAAATTGCAGGCCGCCGACAACGCCGTCATATCTCACCCTAAACGCCCGCCAATATATACATAGAGAGCCTAAATCTCTAAAGTTCGGTCACGCTACGGAGAGGAAACAGCGTTCTATCGTCTTCCTCAAATCCCCCCCCCTTTTTGACTGTATGGAATACCGACCAAACCGAACCGGATTGAATTGAACCCGAACCGAACCGGATTGAACCGAACCGGACGAACCGGATTGAATTGAACCCGAACCGGATTGAACCGAACGATGGAATATTATGGACGCTGGAATATTACAGGATGGGCATTGCGACGCTGGAATATTATAATTAGAGCATTGCGATGGGGCCGATCCTTGCCGCGCGCTTTGGTGCGGCGCAAATCGTTGACTTTACGGCAAAAATGCAAAAAAAGACGTCATAGATGTAGAGTCTATGACGTCCCGCAATAGCAGAGGATTGTTAGTTGTCAATCCTCTGTTTCTATAAGAGAGGATGGCGGCAATCCCTCTTCCTCGTTTTCCCTGATTTCCGCCAATTCGGCCGACTCAAAAATATCTACTAAGTCTTTCACTTTCCCCCCCCTTTTTTTGCATGAGATTGGTCTTTCGATCCTATCTCATACAGCGATACGGATACCTGATATTTTCTACCATCCATGTAAATTTTCCCGAGACACATGTAACCGCATGTGCCCGTCTTCCATCGATGACTATGCGCAGCCATTTCGGTGCCGTCGATCACTATCTTTTTCGTGTCCATACAATCCTCCGTTTGTCCCGTCGTCCTTTCGCCGACCGCGGATGGTTTTTGTTGTTGCAATCCTTGTGCCACCATTAGACGTTTTGAATTTATCCAATTGATTTTGTTCATTTTTATCATTTATTTTGTTGCCGCAATAATCTTTTGGTTCGACAATTTTGTCGGATTTCATCAATACGTTTCGGCGCAAATCGTTGATTCTGAAGCGTTATTTTCGATTCGACATTTTTCGAGCCATTCGACATTTTTTGCCGAGCGCCAAGTCTGCGCATCAATCTGTGTGTCAATCTTATGGGTTAAAAAGTGGACTAAAAGATAGCAATTTGTTTGTGTGTCTATGGGTATAGACACTAAATACGAGATTACTGTAAGAGGCGGCGAAAAAAACTCAATGATTTCGCGAACTTGCGCAAATTGGCACGGGGCTTGCAGCTTGATTTTGCGAACCCACCAAAGATTTGGGGGATTGCCTGCAGCCAACGTTAAGGGTGGCGGGGCATGGAGGTAAAAATGAAAGCGAAAGAACTTATTGAGGAATTTGGCGGCAATGGCATCATCTACGCCGACGCCGGACAGGGCTGCGGCGAACCGTGCTTTATATTTTGCGACGATGAAGACTTTGGGCGCTACGCCGACATCGAACTCTACCCGATTGCAACGGCGGAAGACAAGGCATACGCCGCGGGGGCAACGCTGTGGGTGGCGCCGAAAGTCAAGCCGTCTCACATATCCGACTGGGTCAAAGATGGCGATGGCTATTATTATCGGATAATCTATTGATACAAGAGGGCAGTTTCTCGTCTCTCGCCAGGAGCGGCCTTTTTTGCTTTTAAAATAAATGCCCGCAGTCAGCAATAAGGATGACGAGGCAGGGAGATTTATATGTATAATAATATCGAAGTAATAGAAAAACTGCTATCAGGTAATGGCATCCCAACATCCAAATTAAGGGATTCGTCTGGGTTTATGCTTGGATTGTGTAGGATTTTGCGTTGCGTGTGAAGGAGCATTCCTACACCACGAGTTGCATAAAGTTGGCGAGCATTGGTATTGTGATGATTGTCTCTCTGAGTTAGAGATGCGACAGCTATATTTATATAGATGATGCTGTCGTCTGTGAGGATAGCGTGAATGAAGATGCGACAACGGGTATCGCGCCCGCGACAAAGAGCGTCGCGGAGAAAGGAGGTTTCAATGTTTGATGTGATCCGTGGAGGTAACTCCATCCCTCCGAAGGTATGGTT
>Ga0116190_1003721_pt1 | contig 11084 bp, 8 predicted proteins | sample AD_JPNTR4_MetaG_FD_89808 | JGI IMG/M metagenome (GOLD analysis project Ga0116190, IMG submission 89808) | Active sludge microbial communities of municipal wastewater-treating anaerobic digesters from Japan - AD_JPNTR4_MetaG | ecosystem: Engineered > Bioreactor > Anaerobic > Digestate | place... | reverse complement strand
GGGATGCTGTCTCTGATCCTATTATGGGACATCTTACAGACAATACCCGCAGCCGTTTCGGCAGGCGGCATCCGTATATGTTTTTCGGCGGATTAGCCACAGCAGCCGCCTTCTTTTTTCTATGGTTTGTTCCCGATTTTTTCAAACAGCCGGCCTTTCTGTTCGGGTATTTGGTTGTTATCAACTTGATATTTCGGACAGCGATGACAGTTTTTCTGGTGCCCTACACCGCTTTGGGTTTTGAAATCTGCACGGAATACGAAGGCCGGTCGAGGCTGCAGAGCGTCCGTTATTTTGTTAATCAGGCGGTCAATTTCTTTTTCGGTGCTATGGCATGGATTCTGTTCTTCCCGGACAGGACCAATCAGGACGGCAGCCGGTTAGATGGGACCCATATTGCTTCCAATTACTTCAATATGAGCATTATTCTGACAATAACCACAGCCGTTTTGATTCTATATTGCGTTTATTTTACACGCCGGTATGCCGCCGATACCAGATGTATTAAAACCCACAACAGCTTTAAGTCATTTTTGTCGGATTTTGCTCAGACGATTTCCGATAAATATGCTCTGTACGTCTTCCTATTTATCGGGATTGCTCAGTTGGGCATGATGGTGGTTGCACAAGTCCAAATGTTCACATATGTTGACTTTATGAAGTTTACGGCCTTTCAGAAGACCGTTGTTCACGGAGCCGGCATGATTGCCTTTGGGCTGGGCGCTTTGCTGCAGGCACAGCTTGTTCGCAGATACGACAAGAAGCAGGCTGGCTATGCGGGTGTGTTTTTCTGCATATTCGGGAATGCAATGCTCTGGATTATCTTCTTGGGCGGACTGCTGCCGCCGGAGACCTATTGGGCAATCGGGAAGCTGCGCTTGCCGGTTTCCGTTATTATGTTTGGTATTTTTCAGGGTATGTGGTGGGGGGGATGCGGTATGCTGATTCCGTTGTCTACTTCGATGATTGCCGATATTTCGGAAATTCATCAGCTGAAAACCGGTATTCTGAAAGACGGCAGCTATTCGGCTGTGTTCAGCTTTGTGCTCAAATTTGCCATGGCGGTGGGGATGTATGTCAACGGCTGTCTGATGAATTGGGTGGGATATGTGTCCGGGGTGGAAAACCAGACACCCGATGTGATTCGCAAGCTTGCTATGCTTACTTTTACAGTCGGACCGATTGTGATGGCGGCGGCACTGCCGATTTTAATCCTGTACCCGGTCAATCGAACTTTTATGACCCAAATTAAAGAGAAAATGGAGGTGCATTCATAACAAAGAACTCCATATTGTACTAAAAAGCGGGCGGCTTAGTGTGTTCGAGAGGAAATAGCAGCATGATAAAAAAACTAAATTCCATTCGTAATATGCCTATCAAAGCCTTGGAGGATATTGCACGGCAAATTCGAATCGATATTATCACCATGATTTACAAAGCCGGTGATGGTCACCCGGGAGCATCGCTTTCGGTGACAGATATAATCACAGCCCTGTATTTTGATGTCATGAATGTGGATCCGGCCCATCCTGAAAAACCCGATCGTGACCGTTTTATCCTATCCAAGGGACATGGCTGTCCTGCACTCTATGCAGCGTTGGCTGGGAAAGGATATTTCTCACGGGATGAACTGCCGGGTTTGCGAAGCTTAGAGTCCATGCTGCAGGGACACCCGGATATGAACAAGACTCCCGGGATCGACAGTACATCCGGTTCGCTGGGTAATGGCGTGGGGGTGGGTTTAGGCATGGTTTTAGCCAGCCGCATCACCGGTCAAGACTACTTTACTTATGTTGTTACAGGTGACGGGGAGATTCAGGAAGGCGTGGTCTGGGAAGCAGCGATGGCTGCCTGTAGGTATAAAGCCGGGCGTTTGATTGTCTTTGTGGATAACAATGGAAGACAAAGCGGCGGTCTGGTAGACGAAATCAGCGGACTCTATCCCATTCTGCCCAAATGGGAGTCCTTCGGCTGGCATTGTCAGGAGATTGATGGACATGATTTTAGCCAGATTCTCGATGCCGTTGAAAAGGCTCAGGCCTGCACAGACAGACCGTCTGTGATTCTGGCCCACACTATCAAGGGCAAGGGCATTCCCTTTATGGAGGACGACAATTCGTGGCATAAGCGCGTCCCTACTGCCGATGAATACCGAGAGGCTATGCGTATCTTGGGAGGCCCCTATTTATGATGAGGATGGGAAATACCCGAATCGCTTTCATTGAAACGATGGCCGAACTTGCCCAACAGGATCCCAAAGTCGTTCTGGTCTGTGCCGATTCGGTGCTGGTGGTCAAGGGAAAATCCTTTGCCCAGAAATACCCAAATCGCTTCATTGATGTAGGTATTGCCGAACAAAATGCTGTGGCCTGTGCCTCCGGGATGGCTGCATGCGGTCTGATTCCCTTTGTGGCCACCTATGCAGGATTCATTACTATGCGGGCCTGCGAACAGGTACGTACTTTTGTGGCTTATCCGGGGCTTAACGTCAAGCTGATCGGCGCCAACGGCGGCATCGGAGCAGGGGAGCGTGAAGGGGTAACGCATCAATTTTTTGAAGATCTTGGAATCATGCGCACAATTCCTGGTTTTACCGTGGTGGTGCCGGCGGATACAGAGCAGGTAAAGCATGCGACGCGCGCAATTTACCAAATCAAAGGTCCGGCTTATATGCGTATCGGCAGCGGGCGTGATCCGATTGTGGACTGCGAGAATGTCCCCTTTGAGCTGGGCAAAATCCGTATTCTGGCTGACTATGGTCGTGATATTATCCTCTTTGCTTGCGGCTTTGTGATAAATCGGGTCTTGCTGGCGGCTGAGACTCTCTCTCGGGAAGGCATCAAGGCAGCAGTGGTGGACGTTCCCACCCTCAAGCCGCTGGATCATAGCGGGATTGTCCCGCTTTTGTCACAGGCGGCAGCTGCCGTGACTGTTGAAGATCACAATATTATCGGCGGACTGGGAAGCGCCATTGCAGAATTGAGTGTTTCGGCATGTCCGGTTCATCTGTGTCGTTTGGGCGTGCCGGACATCTTTACCCGATCGGGGCATCCGGAACCATTGCTGGATTACTACCATATGGGAGTAAAAGATATTGTCGATGCGGCCAAAACCGCAATCAAAAGGAGGGACGCAAAAGCATGAAGAAGAAACGCCTGACCCTGATTCATACCTCAGGCATGATGGTTCCGGTGTTTAATGAGCTCTGCCGAGAATTGCTGTCTGATGTCGAAGCGGTCCATATGGTCGATGAAAGCTTACTCAAAGATATTCTCAAAGACGGCTGTCTGAGCAAGTCAACGGCCCGCCGTGCGGTCAATCTTATTCTGTCTGCCGATCAGGCAGGGACGGACGCAATTCTAGTGACCTGTTCGTCCTTGGGGAGGGCGGCAGAAGTAGGGCGTGAATTGGCTGAATCTCTGGTGATGCGGGTGGATGAGCCGATGGCAAGCAAAGCTATTGAAATTGGCAAGCGAATCGGTGTGATTGCGACTTTGCCGTCTACCTTAAATCCAACGGTTGAGCTTCTTCAGAGACAGGGAAAGGGAAACATCGAGATCATCGCAAGACTATGCAGAGGGGCCTTTGAGGCAGTTGTTTCAGGAGATGCGGCAAGGCACGACAAAATCGTCGCTGAGAGCATCCTTGCACTGACAGACCAGATTGATGTTATTGTTTTAGCACAGGCCTCTATGGCACGCGTAGTCAGTACTTTGCCTGCAGCAAAAGTGACAGTGCCGGTCCTTGCCAGCCCCAGACTGGCGATTGAGCATTTGGCTCGGGAGCTGGCGTGATGGAAGCGGTTCAGAAAGCGGCGCTGGGATTTTTTTTTACAGCTCTGCTTGTTGGATTGATTGCGTGGGCAGGCAGTAACGAGGCAATCGCCAAGGGTGCCGGCACCATTGCTGCCGCAGCGCTGCCGGTGGGACTGGGTGCTGTTCCAATCCTGCGCGGCTATCGGTTTACTGCATGGATCGCAGCGGCTGTAATTTGTCCGCTGCTTGTCCCGCATGTGTTCCTTAATCCGCAAATTACCGAGACCTTTTCGATTAATATAAACCATCCTTGGGCGGTATTGATGATTATTCAGCTGGTGATGTTCGGGATGGGTACCCAGATGAGCATCCGGGACTTTGCAGGGGTAGTCAAGATGCCGTACCCGGTCGCCGTGGGTTTAGTTTGTCAGTTCACAATTATGCCGCTGGTGGGTTTCCTTTTGGCAAAGGTGTTCGGATTTCCGCCGGAAATCGGTGCAGGACTTGTGCTGATCGGCTCCTGTTCCAGCGGGCTGGCATCGAATGTGATGGCGTATATGGCGTGCATCAACCTGCCGCTGTCGATCACACTGACGGCCTGTGCTACCGCATTGGCCCCTTTTATAACACCTTTTTGGCTGACGACTCTGAATACCGGCATCGAGAAAAATTTTGAGTTCGTCGATGCTATGATGTCCATTTTCAAGATTGTTATTGCTCCAATTGGCGCGGCAATGGTCCACGACCTGCTTAAGCATGCCGGACATACTCGAAAGAGGGTTGTGTATGGAATTGCCGCAGCCGGCGGTTTGTGGCTGCTGTTCCTTGCGGGAGGGGGCTGGAAAGTTATCACGAAAACTTTCCCAGTTCCTGTTTTGACGAATTGCGTCACGGTGGTCAGCTTCCTGCTGGCCGCAGTTCTGGCGGGTGTGATTTATCATTTTATTGCACTGAAAATACGCAGATTGGACAGTTTTATGCCGCGATTGTCGATGTTCGGAATCATCTATTTTACGGCAATCGCAACTGCTTCGGGGCGTAATGAACTGCTGACTGTCGGGCTGCTGCTGTTTGCTGCGGCGGCAGCACACAACCTCATAGGTTATTTGTTAGGCTACTGGCTTAGTCGGCTGTTGGCTCTGGAGAAAAGTGATGCCCGTACAGTGGCTATCGAAGTCGGGATGCAAAATGGCGGGATGGCTTTCGGCATCGCCAGCGATTTGGGCAAGCTGGCTACGTTGGGGCTGGCCGCAGCCATTTTCAGCCCGTGGATGAATGTATCCGGATCGATTCTTGCCAATTTCTGGCGCAAGCATCCGATAAAAGATAACCGCACCCATTAATCCAGCGTATGACCTGCGGCCAGCCAATTCAAATACTCTTCAAGGTTGGTGTATCCATCGCTATCCGGATCGATTGTGCCGTCTGTGGGATCATGGGGATTTAAGTGTTGGCGTATTTCCCATTTGTTGGGCATACCGTCGCCGTCCGTGTCCCAGTCGGCGGGACGATGGATTTCCGGGTAGTCTTCCCAGCCGCCGACATCTTCTTGGGAGTCCGGAAGTCCGGGCAGCTGGGATTTGCTGCCCTTATAGATAGCGGTACCCTCACGCACCTCCTGAATCACACGCTTATCGTGATCATCCAGTACGGGTACATTGCAGCCCACATCAGCCAGCACGTTTTCATAGGCCTCTTTGGCACTGTGTGTTCTGACATAGGATTCGAAAAAGGGTTTGGAAACTGTCACTGGCGCATCCTGACGGCCACGTATGTGCATCCCTTTAAATGGTCCTTCGGGACCTTCCGGTCCGGCAATACCCTCCATCATGTTGCCTTCCACGTAGTACTGCTGCGGTCCAAAGGCAGGATTTTCGAATTGCGGATTAAGGTAGGTCAGGATTTGCGATGCCGGGCCGGGCTTGTAATAGTTATTGACAAACTGGACTTCTTTGGCACCGCCGTCGGTAGTGCGATGGTTCCAGTTATAGACCACCATATTGCGGATGTCAAGGCGTCCGGCGTGGCGATTGGCTTGGTCGACGCCGCCGGCTAAGGACCAGTTGCGTCCGGCATTGTGGGCCAGCAGGTTGTGGTGGAAGCTGCCGATGTTCCCGCCGATGGAGCCTGCATAGCCGTGGCCGGTTCCGCTGCTGTAGTGGGAATGGCCTGCAATATTGAGAGCCTCGGAAATCAGGCTGCGCTGTAACGTAATGTTGCCGGCCCCGCGTGAACTGAATGCTTCGTCAATGCTCCAGGAGATTGAGCAGTGGTCCACGATGCAGTCATTGCAGCCGGCAAGACCCATTCCGTCCATTGTCTGGCCGGTCAGGTCTCCCAGACGCAGGCGAATGAACCGCACCACTGTATCGCGACCGCCCATGCCGCCGAAGGTATAATTGCGCAGACAGATGCCTTTGCCGGGCGCTGTTTGTCCTGCAATGGTGAGATATTCGTTTTCGCTGCGGAAAATGAGTTTGGAGTTCAGACTAATAAGCCCGGAAACATCAAAAACAACGGTACGCGGCCCTGTGGATTCAACGGCCTCTCGCAGAGACCCGGGTCCGGAATCGTTGAGGTTGGTTACATGAAGCACGCGGCCGCCGCGGCCGCCGATTGCAAAGCGGCCGTATCCCTCAGCGGTGGGAAAAGCACGATGGCGAACACGGAACAGCCAAATATCCCCGCGTGTGATATTGCCTTTGTTATCAATTGAATCGACTCTCCATGCGTAGTGAAGCAGTGAATTGTGTGGTACGATAGAAGCAGAATAAGAGCTGCCGGATACCGAGGCGAGGGGTTTTGCCGCGGTGTCCAATTTGCTGACCGCGGCATCGGCTTGAAGGTCCCAAGCCATATAGATATTATGACTGACTGCTGATTGGGCGGGTGTCCAGCTCAATGTTACCTTGCCGTCGTCGCCATTGGCGTGTCGTTCATAATTTGCCGGCTGCGGCTTGAGTGCCTTTTTGTTTGGGTCCGAAGTATCCAGCGCAAATCCATTGAGAATAACGCAGTCACCATCCAGAGCAGTGATACGAACAACAACGGGTTCCCCGGATCGGGCTTCGAATTCGATAAAGGATGCTGCTGTCTCATCGTTGTGCTGTAATTGGCCGGAGGTGGTTTTAATACCCCCTGCTTTGCGGTCGCCAATGGAAACAGAGTAGATTCCGGCGGCGTTTTGGAAGGCGTGATGATAACCCACAAACGTATGCGGACCGGCAGCGAGTCCTTCGATCTGAAGTTCCATAACCGCCGGCTTGACGCCGGCGGCGACAGCCCCGTCAGCTCCGACCGTAATCCCATTGACAACGAGCGATTTATTGCCGGACAATTCAATCGACCCGCTGGGTGCACGCAGACTGACAGTCAAATTACCGAAAGACCGTTTCATATCCCCGCCCGCAGGACACCAGTTTTCCCACCCCTCCGTGCGCATATCCTGACGGCTGTCACAGTTGATATCTACGCGCAGGGGATTTGCTACCGATGAAACTGTTAAAACCGCTGTTAGCACAAGAATCACGGCTGACAAGTGATGTTTCAAGGCTATCTCCTTTCCTGTCAATCTCATTTACACCGTAAAAGGCGAGCCGGAACAGATAAATTAAACAGCATCAGAAGAAAACCATTAGCTGATAATATCGACATTGTTATCAAAATTAGTATAGTCCACCTTTTGGCGGGGATTGGTGCCGTTGAGATATTCTTCGATATTGGTGTACCCATCCTGGTCTGCATCCTGACTGCTGTCGGAGGCTGAAGATGGATCCAAGTTATATTTTTCCTCCCAATCGTCAGGCATGCCGTCTAAGTCCCTGTCGGATGGGACTTGATCGGGTGAAAATGTATATTCCGGAAATCCGCCAACCTGATTAGGGTCACTGATAATGCCGTTGCCGGCTGTAACTTTGCCGGTTCGCACCATTTCAACTACGCGTTTGTCCACGGCATCACGGCGGGGGAGTGTGGCGCCGGATTTTGCCAGTACGTCCCTGAATGCCTGCAGTGCTGTCTGCTGATTCACCGGCCAGCCTTCAAACGGACTGTTGACCCGTGCCATATCCAGAGTGCCCACCCCTTCCAGCAGCAGCATACCCTTCCAGTTGTCAGCGGTTACCTCAGGATATCCTTCTACGATATTGCCGGCCACATACCATTTGCCCGGGCGTTTGCCGGCTGGAGGATACCAGCTGCAGTTTTTGAACCGGTTCCCGGGGGAGTACATATCACGCTGTTCGATTCTGGCGATTATGCTTAACATATTGTCATTGGTTGCAGGTCCCGGCTTAAAGTAGTTATTAATGATATTAATAAGCGATGTCTCATCACCGCCGTCGATGGTCCGATGACGCCAGTTGAAGATAACATTGTTGCGAAAGTCAAACTCCCCGCTCATACCAATAGAGGGATTGCGTCCGGTGTTGCATGCAAACAGGTTATGATGAAACGTCGCATCATGGCCTCCCCAAGTCCCGCCGAATTCATGACCCGGTTTCATCCCTTCGCTGGAGATGCAGTACTGAATAGTCAGATTTCTGGCGGGAGTTTTGACCGATATCGTTGCTGCCGGATTTTGAGGATCGGGGTATTCCATCATCGCGCGGTAAAGCGAGAGGTTTTCATCCCGTCCCCAACTGGTCGAACAATGGTCCACAATCACATGATGGTGCGGGTGTCCGCCGATATTGTCTGATCCTTGACCTCCGGAGGTAATCCCCCGGCGAACGCGCAAGTGCCGCAGAATCACGTTGTAGGTATTAATGTCCAATGAACCGTGTGCGATGCAGATGCCGTCGCCCGGAGCGGATTGTCCAGCGATAGTGATGTGCGGATGCGTAATGGTGAGGTTGGATTGAAGCTGGATGATGCCCGCTACACGGAAAACCACGATCCGCGGTCCTTCGGTTTCGATTGCAGCACGCAGACTTCCGGGGCCGCTGTCATCCAGGTTTGTTACAAGAATGACTTTGCCCCCGCGGCCGCCTGTAGCGAACATGCCTCCGCCCCATGCACCGGGAAAAGCGGGAATTTCAGCTGGCAACAACGGCGGCAGAGGAGGAACCATGCCGGGTTTGGGCTCCTGGACTGCGGCGGATTGATTTTCCTCTTGGGCTTGCACCAGACCAATGAACAGAAAAGCCGCTACTAGCACAGCATCCAGCCATCTTAATACAGCACTCTTCTTCACAATCGCCTCCCAATCTTTTTTCTTGATAGCATTCAGGAGATTCGGATTTGCAGATAAGTCCTGTTGGATTGCAGGAGATTGTTTTAATTATCGCTTTCCAACCTCAAATTAGCAGTGTGCAACCGCAAATATTCCAAATCTCCAATTATAAAGAACCGTATCAGAAGTTAACTGCTGTGTAATTGATGAGCTGCACGATACTCACGCGGCGTGCAGCCGCAAAGCTGCTTAAAGGAAGCATTGAATCGGCTCAAAGAATTGAAACCCGATTCATAAGCAATGTCCAAAATCTTATTATTTGTTGTTACCAGCATTCGCTGTGCATGCTGAACACGGTACTGGGTAATAAAATGATTCAGCGTAACCCCAAATGTTTTTCGAAACAGATCCGCAGCGTAATCGGGATGAAGTTTTACTTCCTTGGCAATATCAGCAGTGCATATATTTTTTGTGTAATTCTGTGCAATAAACTTTGCTATACACTCAATTTTGCTGACACTCTGCGTTCCTACCGGTTTGGAGCTGCTGTTTGAAGTTCCTGAAGCAAATGCATTGCTGGCAATTAAATTAGCGGCAAGCCGCAGCAAACGTGCTTTTATTTCAAGCAGCACAATTTCATGACAATGTTCCGAATGATGCGTCATATCCTGATACCATTGCTCAAATATCTGGCGATCGGGATATCCTGCAGAGAGCTGCTGATTTTCCTGAAGCAGCTGACCATTCAGCAGCTGTGTAATAAAGGGACTTGGAAGGTCCCAGCTAAGCACCCAAGGAAGGGGCAGCGTGATCACAAAGTAGGAATCAATATCTTCATAGTCTACAATTTGGTGCGGCGTAGCGGCCCAGAATACGGCTGGCCTGCCGCCTTCCACAGTGACCCGTTCTCCCCAGAAAAGATATGTTAGCTGTCCTTGATCACAATAATTTAATTCAATCTCGTTGTGCTTGTCCGGCCGGTACATCAAAACCGGTTCCCAGCGTTCACAGGTAAAACCATACGGGGTAAATTCCTTGCGTTTAGGATCAAAATGGACCATGAACCTAAGAATATGGTAGATTATTATATAAATCAAGCGAAAATATTCTATTTTCTTGTAAATTTTTATTGTATGATTAGTGCAGACAGTTAAGCATATTGATTCACCAAAGTTTATAAAAATATAATTTTTGACTTAAAAAATATGGTTTTTTTAACACGATTTTATCGCATGACTCAGATAGACTACGATTCTGCTGAGATTAATTATATTGATTATAATGAGTTGTATTAAATCAGGAAGGATTGGTTTTTTGGGGAAAAGTCCCAAATCAATTTTTTTTTAATGGGTATATTTGATAAATGCTGGCCAATTTCATACTATATCTATAATGTCGAGATCGAATCAATCGATTGCTGTTCTCCAAGAAACATAAAAATTGGCTGAAAAGTCTGCTGGCGCGGATGGTCAATTTCGTTGGGATACAGTTCAATCTGTGGGACTATGTGTGGTGTGTTTATGATCAGGAACATGAGTTTGAAGAATATATTAGAATGGTTGCAGGGAGTTCCCAAAGGCAGCATCTTGCTGCAGGTCATCTCATGGCCTGTAATAAAAAGGAATCGGTTTTAGGTCGCAAACGCTAAATCTGGCCACGCATACGGCTGAACAAATGTTTGGCGGGTTGACTGCGGTAAAAGGAGTTTTTAAATTGTTTCAAAAACATATTCGATTTGCTGCTGCTGTTTATGCTTTGCACAAATGTGCTGATACTGCTGCAGCCAATCGTATGTACGGAACGTATAATATATTCAGTGTCTTGATCCATCGCGTATGGCGCTATAATATCAGTATGGGCGACTTGACAGAACTTAAGGAGGTCGTATGAACATAATGCAAAAGAAAATAACTTTTGGTGTCATTATCGGCACGCGTAATATTTTCAATGCCCATCTTGCCGCCGAACAAAGGCAAAAAATACTGAACCAGCTGGACCGGCTTGGATTCGGGTATGTTATTCCGGACGAAAAGGCCACTCGTGCAGGAGCAATTGAAACACGGGCAGACTCCAAAATCTGTGCTGAATTGTTCAAGGCACATCGAGATTTGATAGATGGAGTCCTGATTATTTTGCCGAATTTTGGCGATGAATTG
>Ga0116190_1003714_pt1 | contig 11097 bp, 10 predicted proteins | sample AD_JPNTR4_MetaG_FD_89808 | JGI IMG/M metagenome (GOLD analysis project Ga0116190, IMG submission 89808) | Active sludge microbial communities of municipal wastewater-treating anaerobic digesters from Japan - AD_JPNTR4_MetaG | ecosystem: Engineered > Bioreactor > Anaerobic > Digestate | place... | reverse complement strand
CCTTTTTTTTTTTTAATTTTATCACATTAATTGAAAACCTTTTTTAAAATACAAAAGAATACTTTTAAAATTAAGTGGAGAATCTCTTCAAGGTAAAGAAGGGCATGGTATTGATCCAATAATACTAAACTCATATGCAAATCAAATTAAGGATGTTGTTGAAATAGGTGTTGAAATAGGAGTTGTAATAGGAGGAGGTAATATTTATCGTGGATTAAAAGGCGAAAATCAAGGATACGATCGTGTGAAAGGTGATTATATGGGCATGTTAGCTACTGTAATAAATGCTTTAGCTTTACAATCTGCTTTAGAATGTATTGGGGTTCGTTCTCGTGTTATGACAGCTATTGATATGGAACCAATAGGAGAAGCATATTCAAAACTACGAATGGAACATGCTCTTACTCAAAAAGAAGTTATAATTTTTGGGGCAGGTACAGGTAATCCTTTTTTTACAACAGATACAGCATCGGCTTTACGAGCAACAGAAATGGGAGCAGATGTATTATTAAAAGGCACAAGAGTAGACGGAATTTATAATGCAGATCCTGAGAAAGATCCAAAAGCAATTAAATTTGAGGAAATTACGTTTACCGAAGCGTATGAAAAGAAACTACAAGTAATGGATTTAACGTCATTTACAATGTGTAGAGAACATAATATTCCAATTATTGTTTTCAATATTAATAAAAATGAAGATTTGAAGAAAGTTGTGATGGGAGAAAAAATTGGTACTATTGTTAAAAATTAATACCCTTTATACCATGAAAACATATGCATATTTTGTAGGATTAGCATGTTTAGTGTTTATTTCTTGTAAAGAGAAAGTTCCGGAGCATCATATAGTGTATGAAGGTAAATATTATAGAGAACCAAAGCCTGTACAATATGATTCAAATGGTGATGGTAAAATTGATGCTTCTGATGATGTAATTGAAGTATTGGGAAATAGTTTAAACGTAACTAGTGCTCCAGGAGGTAAACCATTATATAAAACAAACGAAATTATTACTCCTCCCGGTAGTGCTACAGGGTCAAATAGTTTAGTTCCAACCGGTGAACGTATGTGTTATCATGATTTACAGCGAAATTGTGATAAATATGGTGCATTATACGCTTATGAAACGACGGTAAATACTGATAAGGTACAGATGAAACAAATATCAGAATCTCAAAAAATAGATAAAGATAAAGACGGAGTGCTTGATTATATAAATACTCTTAGAAGCACTACAATAGATCAATTAGTGGCTAAATATTATGAGGCTGCTGCAACACAAGCAGAAACGTTGATTGAAGCAGAAACAAAAAAACAAATTAGTTCATTTTTACTTCAATCAAAAATTCAAGAAGCTATTCGTTCGTCATTACTTCAGTCATTATATGAGCATGATGATTTTGTTGATATTGCATCTGTTGAACAAAAAGTAAATGTAGCAATTGCTCAAGCTATTATTGATGCTGTAGCTGATGCTAATTTGAGTGCGTTTATATCATCTCAAAAGTTACAACAAATTGCTTTTACTGTTTCAGAACCCGTAGCAGCAAATGTTGCAAATGATATTGCAAAACAAATATCAACAGCAATTATTGCCGAGTATAAACAAATGATTCAATCAGGAACAATGCAATATGTTCAAGGTATTTGTCCTGATGGTTATTATATTCCATCTGATGTTGATTGGATGATATTTGAGTTAGCTCTAGGAATGTCATCTCAAGATTTAACAAAATATGGTGAAACAGTAACAAATAGAGGAGCATCAGCTCAAGTGCCTAATAAAATGGTTAAAGATCATGGATTTGAGTATGGTGGGTATATGAGTATAAATGGAACATATGCCCAATTAGGTGAAGCCGGGGTATATTGGTCTTCAACTATTGGTACCGATGAAAAAGGTGATTATGTATGGGTGCGTCAAATAGACACAAGTTATACCGGAGTATTACGATATAAACATTATGAGAAATCCGGATTAAGTATACGATGTTTCAAAAAACCATAATTATATATAAAAACCTCAAATTCAATTGAATTTGAGGTTTTTTTTGTCTTTTTTGCTTTTTCTATTAAAAATACGTATATTCACATAATATTTAGAAAACTATTTAAGAATATATTCAATGGGGAAAATGCGGATACTTTTTTTTCTTTGTCTACTTTTTGTACAAATGCTTCATTACAGTTTTGGACAATCATCGGTAGATACCTTGAAAATATATAAAAAAGCTAAATCAGCTCCTTTTTATGTTTCAAAAAATCCCCAAAAATTGTCAAGATATCTTACATCGGGATTACAAAACGATGCAGAAAAGGTTTTAGCAATATCATATTGGATTTGTAATAATATTTCATATAAATACATGGGACAAATTTCTCGTTCTGTTGAAATTAAAAGTTCTCATAAAATATTACAGCAGAAAAAAGCAACAAGTATAGAATATGCTAAACTTTTTAAAGAGTTATGTGCTGTTGTTAATATTCCGTCAGAAATTGTTCACGGGTATGTAAAAGATTTTGATTTTTTCCCTGGTGATACATTATATAGAGCAGAATATGCTTGGAATGTTGTAAAAATTTCTAATGAATGGCAAATTATAGATTTAACTCTTGCTGCAAATGATTTGGAACCCGATGGTACACCGTTTTCAAAATTTATGTGGGCAGTATTACGTAAACCTACAACTGTAAAAATGAAACCGGTAAAACGCTATTCACCTCAATGGATTTGCGTTCCTCCTCATAAAGCAATATATACTCATATGCCTATATTACCAATGTTTCAATTGTTGGAATATACTATTACAATTGATGTTTTTATGCGAGGTGATTCTATTATAAATCAATATGTAGGAAGATATCCACAAAAAACAAGATATTATTTTGATTTAGAAAAATATGTTACGTTGAACGATGTTGATAAATACGTGTATGTGGCAAAAAACACATTACTTGAAAATCCATTTGCACATTTTAATGCCGCTATTTATTATTATTTTGCTGTTGAACATTTCAAAAAGAAAAATTATTTAGAAGAAAAAGGACGGTTGTTTGCTCCACAAGATGAAATTCGACCTATGTTAGTTTATTCTAATTATGCCGATTCATTGTTCGTGCTTTCTGTTACAGACGATGTTAAAGAATTAAAAGCTTTTCAAGCAAGAAGTGAAAAATGGAAGCGTGATTTAGCAGAATATAATAAAATTCATTCAGCAAATAGTCAAGAGTTAATTAAGCGTTATATGAAGCAAATACAAAATATAAAACGCATAAAAACTCAAAACGATGCAATTGTATCATATATTCAAAAAAATAAATCTATTGTTTCAGATAAAACAATTATAGATCAACCAAGACCAATGGTTCAAAAAAATGCTGATATGTATGAAGCAATAGCTTTAAAATCTCAAGTTGATTCTATGGGAATAGTTATCAAAAAAATTCAAAAGTACTTAGATAATCAAATAGGGTTTGTATCAAAATATGATGCACAAAAGGCATTGCAAAATGAACAAAATGCACTGAAAATAAACCAAAAGAATACACGAGTTTTGCGTAATTATATTACAAAAAAAGGTAATTCTATGCCTATGGTTTATTTAACTAATAAATCAATTGAGAAAAAGTTATATAAAGAAAATTTATTTACTATTGATAGTTTAAATAAGAATGCAACAGATACATTGTTAAATTTTTTAAGTGTTCAGCAACCAATAGTTTTTGAACAAATTAAGATGTATAATAGTTTAATTGTGGCGTATTGTAAACAATTGCAGACAATTAAATCAAAATTGCAAAATGGAATAGGTGAAGATACTTTATACATAACAGCAGTAAAAGAATATACCGAGTATATGGAACGAGTTTCAAACGAGTTTGTAAAAGCCGCTATTGCTCTTCCTGAAATTTCAAAAATTCTTCATGAACATATAGAATTATTGCAAGAATGTATTAAGCATTTCAAAAAAGATAATGAATTAGAAGTAAGCAGACATACTCAATATATGGAATATCGTAAAAAATTTAGACAAATAGATACTGAATATATTAAGCATTTTCAAGCGGTAAATAAAGAATATCGTAAAATAATTCAAAAGGCATTAAAATAGTTATATTATTTTTGTATAAGTTTTTTCAATACAGTAAGAGCTTTACCGCTTTCTAATGATTCTCGAGCTTGAGCTAAACATTCTTCAATACTTTGATGTATTTTAATACTTTTAATTCCAATTGCAGCATTTGCTAAAACAACATTTATTTGTGCTTGAGTTGCTTTGTTTGTTAAAATTTGCATACAAATTTTTACAGCATCATCAATGGTATTACCGCCATCAATTTGAGACGGTGGTAAAGGTTTAAATCCAAAATCATAGGGGGTTACAATTCGTTCAAATGTATTTGACATTAATTTTACCTGTCCGGTTAACGAAATTTCATCGTATCCGTCGAGTCCATGAACTATAATGAATTGTTTGTTATTTTTCTGAAAAAGATATTTATAAATTCTACCTACTTCTAAATTATATACACCTACCGACTGAGCTGTAGGATTTGAAGGATTAACTAACGGACCTGCCATGTTAAAAAATGTTCTCACTATGAGTTGTTTTCGAATAGGAGCTACTTCTTTCATAGTCGGGTGAAATAATGGAGCATGCATATAGCACATGCCTGCTTTTTCTATATCGCTTTGTAATTTAGCCGAATCAGTTGAAAAAGTATATCCTAAAGCCTCCATTAAATTTGAAGAACCACATCCTGATGACACCCCATAATTTCCGTGTTTTGCTACATTAATACCGGCGCCGGCAACTATAAATGATGCAATAGTTGAAATGTTAAATGTGTTTTTTCCATCGCCGCCGGTACCACACATGTCTATGGTATCATAGCCCTGTAAATTTACCGAAATACATGATTCTTTCAATGCTTCAACAAATCCATTCATTTCATCAATTGTTATTGAACGCATTGAAAATACCGTTAAAAAGGAAGCTATTTGAATTTCATTATATTTTTTCTCACGTATATTATGAATTATTTCTTTAGCTTGTTCTTTTGATAGAGTTTGATATGTATATAAATATTGAAGAATTTCTTTCATTGCTTATTACAAATTTAAATTGCTAACCAATTTTGGATTAATTTTTTACCTTCAGGTGTTAATACCGATTCAGGATGATATTGAACACCTCTTACATTATGAGTTTTGTGTTTTACACTCATTACTTCGCCTAATTCGTCAACAGCAGTTATAATAAAACAATCAGGTAATGTATTTTTTACTGCATTCCATGAATGATATCTGCCGGCTAAAAAGGTTTTGTTAAAACCGGAATATAATTCATCATTACCAATTATAGTAAGTAAAGATTCAACGCCATGATAAACGGTAGGCATATTATAAATTTCACCACCATATGCTTCAACTATAGCTTGATGACCTAAACAAACTCCGAGTATATTTTTGGTAGCACCATATTGTTTTATAACTTGAGGCATTATTCCTGCTTCAGATGGTATACCCGGCCCAGGAGATAATAATATTTTATCATACATTGCTACTGCGTCTATTGAAATTTCGTTATTCCGAAAAACATCTACGGTATCTGTTGTTAATTCTTTTATATAATGTATAAGATTATATGTAAAAGAATCGTAATTGTCTAGAACTAATATTTTTGCCATAATTATATTTTTATAATTGTTCTGCTTTGTGAATAGCACTTTTTAATGCCGCTAATTTATTGTTAATTTCTTGAAGTTCACTTTCTTCAATTGATTTAGCAACAACACCTGCGCCTGCTTGATAGTATAATATATTATCTTTACTTAAAAATGAACGTATCATAATAGCTTGATTTACATTGCCATGTATGTCAATATATCCTAAACTGCCTCCATAAAATCCACGACCTTGATTTTCGTAAGTGTCAATCAATTCCATAGCTCTGTATTTAGGAGCACCGGAAAGGGTTCCTGCCGGAAAAGTATCTGCAATAAGTTGAATTGGATTGGTTTGAGAATTTAATTGTGCCGATACTTTTGAAACCATATGTAATACATGCGAAAAATATTGTATTTCTCTATATTTTTCAACAGTTACATTATGTCCGTTTCTACTTAAATCGTTTCGAGCTAAATCAACTAACATAATATGTTCTGAATTTTCTTTTGGGTCAGCAGCTAATTGTTTTGCTAGTTCGGCATCTTTTATATCGTCGCCGGTTCTACGAAAAGTACCTGCAATTGGGTTTATAGTTGCTTTATTATCTCTTATTACAATTTGAGATTCAGGTGACGAACCAAAAATTTTAAATGTGCCGAAATCAAAAAAGAATAAGTATGGAGAGGGATTTATTGAACGAAGAGTTCTATATACGTTAAATTCGTCGCCGGTAAATGCTTGAGAAAATTGACGAGAAAGAACAATTTGAATAACGTCACCTCTGAAACAATGTTTTTTACCATTTTTAATAACCTCTATAAATTCAGAATCTGTAAAATTTGACGATTCTTTTCCTACCGTATTAAATGAATATGTACAAAAATTTTTATTTAAAATAATTGATTCAATTTCTGATAGAGTGCTTGGTTGATTTTCAAAAACGTTTTCTATAATATGCATTTCGCTTTTAAAATGGTTAAATGCAACGATATATTTATAAAAATTAAAAAAAATCTCGGGAATTTCATTTTCTTTTTTAGTTGGGGTATGCAATTCTATTGTTTCAAAATATTTTACTGCATCATATGAATTGTAACCAAAAAAACCTTCAACTCGCAGAGGTACTGTAGCTTTAGAAATACTAAACGATTGAAAAAAATCATGCATTTGTTGAGGAACAAAATATTTTGATTTTGGAATTTCTAATAGTTCTGAAGTACCATCAGGATATTGTTTTGTAAGAATTGAATTTTGAACTTGTATATAGGCTATAGGTTCAAAACATACAATAGAATAACTGTTTTCATCTCCATTAAAATCAGTACTTTCCAGAAGTAATGGGTTTGAAAATTTATCTCGAATTTTTAAATACACATTTACCGGAGTTAGTGTGTCGGCTAAAATGGTTTTTGAATAGGTTGTAATTTCAAATTTTTTCATAACTGATATATTAAAAAAAAAAGCTTGCCTCGTGTGAGGCAAGCTTTTGTATAGTTATATTACAATATGGAATAAGCTATCTCACAAATGAATAATTTGTTTACGCCACCACCATATATGTAATTGTTGTTTCATATTTTACTTATTTATGCAAATATTATAAAATTTTTAATAAAAATCAATGTTCTAAGTTTTTTTTATCTAAAAAATATATAACATGTTTAATATTAATGATTTATATAATTATTATTAATTTTGAATTGTTATAAATTGTATTTTATTACGTATTAATTTTCTAAAACAGTAACATGTTTAAATGAAAAACATTTGCATACACTTGTTTTTTACAATAAAATAACAGTATATTTGTATAGTAGATACGAATACTATGCGGCGATATTTATTGGTAATACTATTTTTTTTTAGTTTAGTGAATCTTAATGCACAAATTTCGCATTTATTTTTCGTGTCAGGTGGAGTTAGTATAGCAACTGATGTAATAATAACTGATAGTAAATTTCAAGATATGGATGGGTATTCATTAAATTATCAACATTTACAATGGAATTATACAACTCTTATGTTAGATGGCAGAATGAATCTTTTTACTATTGGAAATAGTTCGTCAGTTTCAATCTCTACAATTCCTTCTGTTGGGTTTGGTATGGCGTATGAAATATATGATGGCGGAACTTGGTATAGTTTAGGAGCGGGTGTACCAGCATTTTTGGAATATAATTTTGGAAATGCGTCACAATATAATGCATTACAAAATTTTGGTTTTGTAGTTGGTTTAGGATATGAATATCATATATATCCATTAATTGCATATCCTGTTTCTGAGACTCATTTAAATGTATCGGAATTCAGAAAAATATGGTCACAACCGGTTTTTGAATTAGGATTACGGTATTATAATAAAAAAAATAGGGCAAAAGAAGTAAATTTTAAGCTCGGATATGGTGATAAAGGAAAAGATTTTATTATTTTTGGTGGTAATACTGAAAATGCAAAACAAACAATGAGTTTTAGAGTTGCATTTGTAAGATTTTTTAACTATTGAGTATACATATATTAAATATACAAACTATGAAACGATTACTGTCGCTCCTACTTTTTGTAAGTGTATTAACACAAGGTTTTTCTCAATTTAATGAACGATTGTTCGGGCAAATTGGGGGAACAGTTGGTTTTGATTTTACGCGTAGTTCAGGTAAAATTTTAAATGTTGATTTCAGCAATACTCAAATTAATTATGCTTCTGTATTTTTTGCAGGACGAATGAATTTTTTGGAATTATCAAATAATTCATCTATGTCATTAGCTTTGCATCCAACATTTAGTATAGGAAGAGCATATAATGAAGTTGGTGGTGGTGCAAATTTTTCGTTGCGCGTACCTTTTTTTATGGAATTAAATCTAGGAGCAGCATCAACGGTTTCTACTCGTAAAAACGAAGGGTTTGCTATAGGTATGGGAGTTCAATATGTGAGATATCCATTGTTTTCTAATGGTATTGTGCCGGTAGCTATTGATAGAAATAGAAAACCGGTTGCCATGAGTGCAATTTGGTATGAACCTGTAATGCAAATGGGATATAAATTTTTTGGGAAAAATTATTATTGTAAAGAAATAAATTTGCGAGCTTCTTATGCTATGCCTATGGGGATAGTAAATAATGATACTGATCTTATTACAAGCAAGATTGAAAAATTTAATTCGGTAGGAGTGATGATATCATTTTTACAGTATATTAATTATTAAGTTTGTTTTCATATGTTTTAAAAAATGCCGATGTTACAATCGGCATTTTTTTTATATATAATATATTATGGAATATAAATTATCTGATTATGGGGCATTATCAATAGAACAATCTCCTATTGGCTCTATGACTGCTGATTTTTCAACAGCATTTAGAAAAGGTATTGATATAAATTTGGGAGTTGGATATGTAAATGATGATACAATTCCTTCAAATGAATTGCGTGAATGTTTTTCGTATGTATTGCAGCATAGTCATATATATAAAAGTTCATTGAATTATGGCGCAGCACAAGGCTCAAATCATTTGATACATGCTATTCGAGATTATTATGTAACTAATGAAATTGGCAATGTAACTCAAAAAGATTTTGATTCTTTGCATATTGCAATAGGAGCAAATGGAGCAACAAGTATTCTTGATGCTATAGCCGATGTTTTACCCAAAGGTATTGTATTTACTGTAGAGCCAATGTATTATATTTATACAGAAACATTAAGACGTAAAGGTTATACAATTTGTGCAATTCCTGAAACTGATGAGGGGATAGATATAAATTATCTGAAAAAATATATAGAAACATGTGATATACATACAATTAGTTTTTTCTATATTATTACAGTTAATAATCCCACTACTCAAATAATTACTAATATATGTAAAAAAGAAATTGTACACATAGCAGAGGATATATCAAGAAAACGTCGACATATAGTTCCTGTGATATTTGACAAAGCATATGAAGATATCATTTATGATTCGTCGGTAGAAAAACCTGAGTCGGGATTATTATATCAATCGTTACCATGTGTTTTTGAGGTTGGCACATTGTCAAAAATAATAGCACCTGCCTTACGTATAGGATATGTAATTTCACAGTATAGTACTATGTTTTCTGCTATAATTCAAAGAAATAATGATGTAGGATTTAGTGCTCCTTTAATTTTACAAGACGTTTCTTCGGTTTTTTTACAAAAATATATTAAACAGCATAGAGAAAAAGTTATGGTTGGGTATGCTCAAAAAGCAAAAACAATTATTGATTATATACATAAATATTTAGGAGATTTTGTTGAACGAGTTCAAGGTGGAAAAGCAGGTTTTTATGTGTATATTACTTTTAAAACTATTCAGACACATAGTTCATCAGATTTTTTTGCATTTTTATCTCGTTCTACAAATGATTCTGTAATTGATGGAGAAAAAGGTAATGTAAATCCCAGATTATTATATGTACCCGGAGAAATGTGTATGAATGAACATAGTGAACAACAAGAATTACGATATAGACAATTGCGAATTTCTTTTGGTTTTGAACCCATTGAGGAATTAGAACGAGCTATTTTGCTCATGCAACAAGCTGCAGAATATGCTCAAAAAAAATCCCGATAGCGAATCGGGATTTAAAAAATTCATGGAAGAATACCATGAAATGATATAACTATGAGTATGCTATTAGAACAATTAAGTAATAAAAAACCCTATATTCGACTTTAGAAATATAGGGTTTTTTATTATATTTTGTAAAATAAAGTTAAATTTCTTGAATAGTTTCAACTATAGATGCACCTTGTTTAAATGCTTCTAAATTTAAAGGAATAAGTTTATGTGATCGTTCCGGAAGAGATTTGTATAAGCCTTGCTCAACAAATTTAATATCTACTATTGGTAAAACTTTGAGTACTCCTCCTAAAACCATAATATTAAAAACTTTGGTGTTACCCAATTCTACAGATGTTTTTGTTGCTGGTATATGATAAATATTTATATCTTTTCTACTTGGAAAGGTTGTTAAACCATTACTGTCATAAAAAAGTTTACCACCCGGTTTAACAGCTTTTTCAAATTTATTAAGAGATTGTTGATTTAGGATAATGATAGTATCAAATTCTTGTAATACAGGAGAATGAATTTTATGGTCGCCAACTATTACGGTAACGTTTGCTGTACCTCCGCGCATTTCGGGGCCGTATGAAGGCATCCAACATACTTCTTTGCCTTGCATCATACCTGCATAAGCCAAAATTTTTCCCATTGATAACACACCTTGACCACCAGATCCTGCAATGAGTATTTCTTCATTCATAGTTTCTATATTTTATATCATTATTGTCCGATAAAACTACAAAATTAATTTAATAAAACAAAATTTATTTGATTTTCAGTAAATTAGAAATAATATTTTTCATTTTTAAAAAGTAAGCCCCCTAAAAAAATGAATAT
>Ga0116190_1003683_pt1 | contig 11156 bp, 6 predicted proteins | sample AD_JPNTR4_MetaG_FD_89808 | JGI IMG/M metagenome (GOLD analysis project Ga0116190, IMG submission 89808) | Active sludge microbial communities of municipal wastewater-treating anaerobic digesters from Japan - AD_JPNTR4_MetaG | ecosystem: Engineered > Bioreactor > Anaerobic > Digestate | place... | reverse complement strand
TGCTGGCGGGCGTCTCGGAGGTCGTAGACTACCTGCCCGAGGTCTTCCGGCGCGCCGACGTGGTCCTCTCCACGGTTACGGGTGAAAGCCGCGTGGTCTTGGAGGCGCAGGCTTGCGGGTGCCCGGTGGTTGCGCCGTGGCCGGATGCAGACGCCACTGTGTATGACCACTGGGACCCGGCGAGTATCGCCGATGGCATTGAGGCCGCGCTTGCCTGTGGCATGACACGGGAGCAGCGCGCGGAGGCGACGCGGGCACGCTACCCGATCCAGCGCACCGTCCAGGGGCTCAAGGCGCTATATGAGGAGATGCTGTCCTGATGGCCCTGTCTACGCCACTGGTCGCGGAAGACGATGTGATCGAAGAACTCGGCCTGCGCGAGATGGAGTTCCACTACATCAACGGGTCCAGCGAAAATGAAGGCCGCCTGCGGGCGCGGGTCTCTGCGGCAATCGCGCAGGCCAGCGTCTTGACGCAGAAGCGCGTCGGGACTGCGTACACGTCCTCGGACGAAGTGACGCTGACCGCCGTGCGCCTCGCGGAACGGGCGCTTGCCTGCCACTACATGCTGAGGCAGAGGCTCGTGCGCCTGTCCAGCAGACCGGAAGAAGCGCCACCTGCCGAGTACATCGACCTGGACGCCTTGCGCGAGGAGATCGCGTCATACTACAGCACCTGGGATAGCACCTGCGAGGTCTTCGCGGAAGACACAATGGCGCGTCCAGGGCTGGGGTTCAGCATTTCCGGCAAGGGCGTTGACGAGACCTACGAAGACGATACGGACGGGGCCTACGACGAGACGGACTATGGCGACCTGCCCAGTTGAGGTGACCGATGGCGCGTTACAGTGACTGGAGCAAGTTCGCCGACCAGTTCGGCAAGCGCCTGGATCGCCTACCAGCGGCGTTCCGGCAGGGCACCACGGGGGCGACGCACATCCTCGTGGCGCAGAGCAAGGAACTGCTCAATGACCTCGTGTACGCCAAGCCCGAGGACGTGGGGAGCTTCAGTTACCGCAAGTCCGGGGACGAGTTCAAGGTCAACGCAGACGGCAAGCGCGCGGTGAGCAGCAAGGGCAAGAAGAAGTGGCGGCGGACGGGCAACCTGCGGCGCAGTGAGCAGTGGAAGATTCTCAGCAACACCGAGGGGCTCGTCTACAATGACGCCGGATACGCCCTGCCGAGGCATGACCTGGGCCTGTCGCAGGGTGACCCCGAGGCATACCACGGCAGCAGCCGGAAGAGCGACCGCAAAGCGCCGTTCCGCTTGCGGGCGATAGCACAGACGGCGGCGAAGAGGCTGCAGGCGTACCGCGACGCGCTATGGAAGGCGTTGAACGGGTAGCGGGTAGCAGGTGACGGACAATCGAACGGGGCTTGAGATTTCCGGTGCGTGGTAACGCGCCGGGTTGCCAGGCCCCAGGCCATCGCCCCTCCGGGGGCGGTGCAAGTAACGCCGCGTCCAATGGGGCGGGGCTTTTGTCATACGTGCCGGGCCAGCCTGGGCAATTAGACGCGAGACGGAGGTACACGAGATGGCGAGCCGCAGCGGTTACGGGGCAAGCCTCACAGTTGGGAGCTACACCGGCGCGGAACTGACGGACGTGCGCGCCCGTATTTCGCACGCCCCGGTGGAAGTGTCGGACCTCGCCTCCACCTGGGTGGAGCGACAGCCGGGCCTGCTGGACTGGGAAGTCACGGGCACGAAGAATTACGCGAGTGAGGCGTTCCTGAAACTCGCGGATGCTGCTCGCACCAGCGTGGTCTGCAAGATCACGGACATGAAGGGAACGGTCATCTTTTCCGGCGTCGGGTTCATCACCAACGGCGGCACGAACCTGCCGATGGGCGCGGCCACCGAGGAGATCACCGTCGTCGGTAACGGAACGGCTATCACCTGATAGCGGAAAGGAGCCTGGGGCATGGCTGAAACGGACGTGCAGAAAGCGCAGGCGCAGGAGCCGCAGAGCGAGCCGACGGCGCATAACGTCTTCGACATCGCGACCATCGCAACCCTAGACCAGACGGTCCCGACGCGCTGGGTGCGCATTGCGGAGTGGAACAATCAGGAAGTGTGCGTTTGGGGCACCGACCTGAACGCGCAGAAGCGCATCAACCAGGACATGCGCCTCGCCAATGAGGGCGACCAGGACCAGATACTGCAGCGGCGCGCGATTGCAACGATCATCGACTGCTGCAAGGACGGCGACGGGCCGGACGCAAAGCCGCTGTTCGAGCGAGACAAACACTGGGGATGGATAGCGAAGCAGCCGACCAGCGTGATTGACCTGCTGGTGGGCACCGTGCAGGAACTGGACGTGTCCAGCGGTCTGCGGGCAAAGGACATCCTGGATTTTTTCGCGATGACGGGAGCGCTGGAGACCTGCTTGACCTCTATCGCTTCTCACTGCGGTGTCTCCACCGACTCCCTTGCGAACTGCCCGGAGACATCCCCGCAAGAACGCTTAATGTGGCAATGCTTGCAGATAGCGTCCTCGCTGGGCGGGAACACGCCTGGGTCTGCGACGACTGCGGAAAGCGCCTGAGGCGCAAGCAGACGTGCCTTGTCTGCGGGGCTAAATACCACGAGCCGCGAGGCCACTAATGCCGACTGCGCAGGACATCCTGGAAACGCTGGTGCGTCTCGAAGGCACCGGCCAATATGTCAGCGGCATGGAGCGGCTGGACGCGGCACATCGCAAGACGGCGGAAAGCCAGTTGCGCCTGATTGCCCAGCAGCGGCAGTTTGCCACTGCGGGCGCGGCCATCGCGGGCGTAAGCGCGACGGCGGCGGTGTTCGTTCTGCGGCAGGCGGACGCCTTCGACAAGTACCGAAACAAGCTGGAGATCGCGACGAAGAGCACCGAGAAGGCGGCGCGCATCTTCGAGGCCGCGAAGCAGTATGCCAACGTGACGCCGTTTTCAACGGGCGGCGTCACGGACGCGGCGGCGCGCCTTGAAATGTACGGCATGACCGCCGCGAAGTGGTTGCCACTTGCGGGCGACATGGCGGGCGCGATGGGCAGAGACATCACGCAAGCGGTGGAGGCCATCGCGGATGCGGTGAGCGGTGGCGGCCTGGAGCGCCTGAAAGAGTTCGGCATCGGGTCCATGCAGTTGAAGAAAGCCGGTTGGACCGAGAGTTACAAGGACCAGCAGGGCATCGAGTCCATGAAGAAGGCGCTGGCCGACCTGATCGGCGAACGCTACATGGGCGGCGCGGCGCGGATGAGCACGACCCTGAGCGGCAAGCTCTCCACTTTGCAGGGCGAGTTCGAGACGCTGGCGGCGGAGATCGGGAATGACCTCAAGCCGCAGGTCATGGGTCTTGTTGACGGCGGCATCCGGCTGATCGGGGTCGCGAAGGCCATCGGGCCGGAAGGCCGCCGCATGGTGGCAGACCTGCTGACGGTCGGCGTTGTCGGCGGCACTGTCGCGGCGATAGTCGGGAAGTACAAGATGTGGCAGACGCAACAGGCGCTCATGCGGATGATCGCCCAGCAGACTGCAATCGCCAACCAGGAAGAGGCGGCTGCAGTCAATACGGCGGCGGCGGCGTATGACAAGAAGGCCGCGTCGCAGAGGGGCGCGAATGCCAGCGGACAGGCGCAGGCAGCTACCGCGCAGGCATCAGCGGCGGCGAACAGGTCGCACCCGATGCTGTGGGACAGCATGGACGACTATGTAAACGGCCCTGTCGGAAGGGGTATGCGCACTGGCGCAGGCGCAGACGGCAGCGGCTGGACGCGCAGCGGGTTCTTCGGCAGGCCGCAGAATGGCCTGTTCGGGGGGCGCTATGGTAGGCCATTGCAGGGCACTGCGGGCATGATCCAGCAGACCGCCGGGTTCACGATGGCCGCAACGAGCCTGTCGCGCGTGGACTGGGGCGGTGAGTGGAAGGCTGGCAGCGACAATATCGCGCAACTGGCGAAGGCCGCTGGGTACGCAGCGGGGGCATTTAACCCGCTGATCCTCGCTGCTACTGGCGCGGCGGACGCGCTCGGGAATGTCATTGATACAATCGCACAGAAGAGGCTTGATCGGGCAGCAGCGGAGGCAAATCGCGGCATCGGCTTCGGGCCGGGCGGAAACCCGCTGCGCACCACGGAAGAACTCCAGAAGCAGTACGAGAAAGAGCGGGAACTGTTGCCGGGAAGGTATGAGTCTCCGGCAGACTTCATCAAGCGCATCCGCAAGGCGCAGGCAGAGGCCGAGGCCCGCGCGAACCGCACCAAGCAGCGGCGGAAGGAACGCGCCGACGTCGTAGCCGCGCTGGGCCTTGCCAAGCCGCGGCAGGACGTCTTGTCCACGCGCAGCGGCGTGGCGGAGAGTGCCTACAAGGACCTGCTCGACCAGTCGAAGGCCGCCGACGACCTGATCCGCAATTACTCGCGCCTGCAGGAATTACTCGGCAATGTGACGCGGGCGATGGACGCGGAGGCGAAGCAGCACGAGCGCACCGCCGGGCTATTGGCACAGAAGGCCGGGCAGACGAAGGACGCGGCGGAAAAGGCCGAGCTTCTCGCGCAGGCAGAACAGGAACTGGCCGCCGCCGGGCAGTTGCAGGCTGAGTCCACGCGGATGCAGCGTGACCTGACCAATGAGCTTGCCGACGCTCAGAAGGAACAGGCGGAGAAGGCCAGCGAAGCGATGCGCAAGGCGTCCGCTGATCGTATGAAAAACGCGGAGGCGCGCGCGGCACTCATCGAGACGGTCTTCGGCGAGGAAAGCGACCAGGCACGGCAGGCGCAGGAGGAACTGGCGCGCCTGTACGCGGCAGAGGCGCAGCAGGCAATGGCGCTCGGGGATGTGGCCGACGCGCACACACTCGCGCGGCAGGCCGTGGAAGCCCACAGGAACGCGCAGAGGGACTTGACTGGCGAGATTGAGAAGGCGCTCGACGTGGGCAGCGCCTATGCGGATTACCTGGACGCTATCGGCCAGACGGAGCAGGCCGACGCATTCCGCAGGCAGTCATTGAGCAGGAAGCAGGCGGACCTTGCGCAGCAGTACTTCGCGCAGGGCGACGCGGCCAGCGGGTATCGAGCGGCGGCGGCAGCCGAGCGCCTTGCACGCGCGGGCATGAAGCCGGAGAGAGGCAAGCGGGGCGGGTTCATCGGCGGCATCGGTGGCGACATGGACGTATTCGGCGGCAAGGCCGTCACCGGGGCGCTGTACGCACCGGCGACGCAGGCGGCGAACAGGCAGCCGATCATCGTCCAGCCGCAGACGAACATCAACCTGCAGGACGGGTTCATTGACAAGAGCAAGATCCGGGTACACGTGAACAAGGGCAACGCCTACGAAGCCCTGGCGCAGTGATTGGCCCCATAGCCCGTCCGGGGCGAGTAAACGCGCGAGAGGCCCCGTTTTGCGCGATTGCGGGGCATTGTAGCGGGGATGGCCGAAAATCGCCCACGTAGCGGTTGAAATCGGCCCACTTGCGGGTATAATCGTACTCAGACCGGGGAGGGAGAGAGGGCGGCACCTGCGGTAACAGGCCCGCCCCGTGACGGACCCCCGGTATGAGGAGGCCCGTAGGTGCAGCGTACAAGAGGCGTGGGCGTTGTCAACGAGGCCGGTCCTGTGGGCGTTACTCGCAGGGGCGGTCTGTCTGGTTCTGGGGTGGCTCTGGTGGAGGGCAGACGCGGCGGCGCAGGCGCACGAGCTTGAGGTCGCGGAGCAGCAGGCGCGGGCGGACGCGCTTGCCGACCAGCAGGCGTTCGAGCAGCGGCAGGCGGCGCTTGCGGACCTGCGGGAGCACCCGGAGAAGTACCGGGCGGCGTTCGCCCGGACGTACCAACCCAGCAAGGCGGAGCAGGCAGCGATGGCGGACTTCGGAGGTGCGAAAGGGCAGCAGACCATCAGCACCGCATACAGTGGTGGTCTGGTCCTCGCGACATATCCCTGCACGCCGCCAGACCTCGGCGGGACTCTGCTCAGCGAAGCACCGGCATCGCAGGTTGCGGTGACAAGCTGCGGGGCGTCAGTGTCCGTGGCGCTGGTAGCGGCGGGAACGGTGATATACGGCCTATACCCATACATGGATCACGAGGGGCTCGACAATGCCGGGACGCAGGCAGCAGTAACTGCCTGGTGGGATAGCTCAACAGAACAGTACGGGTTCTTTTGGGTCTACGCGATCAGCGTTGTCGCTCCTGACGCGACAAGCGACACTGCCTACATCGCTACTGGGTGGAAAGGCGGCGACCCTGCATTCGAGCCGTATTCGTGGGATGGTCCGCAGGAAATCAGCGCGTCCTGGTCAATCGGCCTGACTGGGGCGTACCGCCGCGCGAAGATCACGGAGTCCATCCCCTCCGGGCAGACATACCTGCGCGACGTGCGGCAGCGCACGGGCACCGGGCACTGGTTCGCGGGCGCTGATACCGTCGTCACGGTTGCGGCGACCGTGGGCTCCACCAACCTGTCCGCCCAGGGCAACTACGGCGCGGGCGGCGAAGTGGACCTCACCGAGACAATCGCGCTCGGCATCACGCCGTATATCAGCTACAACTACGCGCCCGAGGTCGGCGTTGACTACGGGACCGTGTCTCTGTACGCGGGCAGCGGCACCGACACGCCCATCAACATTGACCACTGGACCTTCTACAAGGTCAGCGGGGGCGACGGTAACTGGCATTGGATGGGGGAGACGACCAGCGAGTCATACGACCCGACGCCCGACGCGGAGGACATTATCTGGCGCGCGTTCGGCAGCGGCAACACATTGCACCTGCAGGCGGGGGCCGCGTACACCACCGGGGGCGATGCGTTCTCCGCGCTCCTGCAGTGCAACAACGTGGACCTGTACCTCGCGCTCAAGAAGGCCAACGGAGAACCGTGGGGCGAGACGAACCAGGACTACGGAAGCTACGACTCTTCAGCCGGGCACCCGTTTGAGATCGGCAGATACCGCGCTTCGGGCGTCACCGCCGCCGACGTGTCCATGCCGCCGAGCAATGACCCGATAAAGGTTCGGGAGGTTTGGACCTATGCGCATGGCGGCATACCCGACGACAAGTGGCGCTACCTGACCAACATCCTGAACGGGGTGCAGGTCAAGCTCCGCAAGGATTGGCTGGTCGCGAATGATGAGGATGTCCCGTTCACCAACCCGCTCACCATGCACACCCTGAGCGGGGAGAGCATGATCGACATTCTGCAACCGCTCACCTTCCACCCGCTTGACGGGGCGCTGGATGCGGCACCGTGGCGCGACGATTGGATAACCTTTCAACGTACCGAGCGGGACCTGGACGTCCCGCCCGGAGCAACCTCGCGCCCCTCGGCCTGGATAGGCTCGGGGGGCGCAAATGTTTCTGGCGACACCTGGACGATACCCGCAAACGGCGGGACCGTCGAACGCACGTTGGCAACGCGGCGGCGCAATCGGCTGATCCGCATGAACGCCCACCTCTGGACGGGCAGCGGCGACCAGCAGGAGGTCAGCGACGATTGGCCGCTCATGACCAGGGCCAACCTCGCGATTGAGACCACGGGCGACGACCCGAAATGGTGGGACCCGCTGGAGACGCCGTGGCCGGGCGAAGAGGTCGGCGTCACCTACGAAGACATCACCGACTGGCGCATGTTCAGTTGCGTGCGCTTGCACGCGACAGGGGCGACCGCGAACCAGACGGTGCAACTGAGGCTGACCTACCGGACGCTCTCGGGCTACAACCCGTACTACACCGGGGCGCGCTGGAAGTACGGACCCGGCGACGGGGAGTTTGAAGCGTCCTGGTCCAGCCAGCAGACGGCGACCATCAGCGCGACGCTCAATGCCGCCACTGGGTACGCGGTATTCGACCTCGCTCCCGACGCGGGCAGTCAGCCGCTTGACCTGGAGCTGGTCGAGAAGGTGGAGTTCATTTTCGCGGGCAGCGGCACCGAGGATGGCCTGACGTTTACCGCCTGGGAGACGGTTCCCTACAGCGGCACGGGCACGGACGAAATCACCGGGCGCGTCGCGCACCTGTGCGCGTCTGATTACTGGGGCGTGCGCTGCTACGTCGATGGGATGCCGAACTACCAGCCGACCTACCAGTACGCGCTTGACGCGGAGCGCGTGGAGGTCGGGTTCAAGAACCAGCAAGACGCGCAGCACAACCCGGACAGCGAACTTACCGACGACCTGCGCAGCCTGAAGACGCTCAGCCGGATCGTCAACGAAATGCAGTACGGCGAGTGCCTGCTGGAGCCGACCTACCAGACGGCGACCATCGCGGACAGTCTGACCGACGCGGACAGCAACGTCCTCGCGGTGCCCAAGTGCGGGGACTTCGACAGCGCGAACGAGAACGGGTTCTGCATCCACGTGGGCACGGACCTGGACTGCTTCTTCCCGGTTCACTCGGTCTACTGCACCTGCATTCTGCAGGGCGGGGCGCGGGGCATCCTAAAGTCCAATGGCGTGCGCCAAACAAATGAGACCGACGCGGTGACGCTGCTGTACTCAGACGACGGCGGCACCACGAAGGTCAGCGTGCAGGACCGCAGCACCGACGCGCAGGGCGCGTTCCGCGTCTGGTCCGGGCGCGAGAAGACGCCGCGCGTGTATTACCTGCGCATCAACGGCACGGACTACCCAATCGGATCGTTCGTGAATGTTGAGGAGGTCTGGTCATCACTCGCTGGTATCATTGCCAGCGCCGGAGGCCAGTATGTCGATATGGCAAGGCACCCGTTCGGCAACGTGATCTGGACCGCCTGGATTTCCGGCAATGACATCAAGGTGGCGGAAACCAGCACCGGCAAGACCACACTCGCCACGCCCGTGACCGTGGACAGTTCCGGGGACTATGACACGGTAGCCATTGAGACGGACGGCGCGGTGTTCTACATCGACGCCCGCAATTCCAGTACCCACGCGCTCTACCGCTGGTACTCGGAAGACCACGGACAAACCTGGACGGGGCCAACCGCAATCGCATGAGCTACGCACGGGCGTACACAACCTGCGTCATCGACAGCCCTGCGGCGGACGGGCGCATTACCGTGCTCGGCATTGGCCGCGACTGGGAGGCCAGCGAGCCGAACGACGAGTCCTTCTCGTTCACGGGCGACGTGGGCGCGGATGTCGGCTGGCACTACATCGGGCAGTTTGAGTTCATCAAACGCTTGCGCGGGATCGCGCCCGTGGGAACCTGGGGCGCGCCAAGCATGAGCCTGTCTGAGTGGACGCAGGTGCGCGGCAAATGGCGCGAGGCACCGCTCAGTGGCAACTTCAAGCATCGCTATCTGCACTACTACGACGCGCGGGCGAACCTGTACGCAAGCGGGCAGTATGGCACCGTCCTGTCGAATGCCAGTTATGCGCCGAACCTTATCTTCTACGTCTGGCGCGGGGCGTCACCGCAGGGCGAGACGGACCCGGCGATGTTGCAGATCGTGTTCAGGAACGGCACCGGCGCGCAGTATGCGCTGGTGTTCCCGGCGTACAAAGAAGACGGTGACTTCGCGGGCAATGCTCTAGGGCGCGCCAGTCAGCAGACGCAGCCTGCCCTCTGGGGCAGAGTGCCCGGCGAGACCGTCTGGTCGCAGATCGCCACGATAGACGCGGGCAGCACCCCGCGCATGGGCAAGGTCGGCGAAGAACCCGTCTTCCAGGTCATTCGCGTGGAGTTTCTCGACGGCGCGCTCATCGTCCGCATGGATACAGGCGGCGACGAGTGGGTCTACACGGGCGGCTGGACGGACTACGCGGGGCGCGAAGTGTCCGCATTGGACATCGGCGACGGGCAGATTGAGGTGTCCGCAGTCGGGCATACCATCGCCTTCGCAATGGAATCCATCACGTACCCGACGAGTTGCGTCCTGCGGCCCAAAGGGTACTTTATGACCGGGGCGACGCTCGGCGGCGTCGTGCCGATAGCGCAGACGCCAAGTTACTACCTGAACGCAACCACGCCCGCAGGCACCGGCATTAGCGCGGCGGCGGAACAAAGGCCAACGGTCGCCACGGACACGCGCCCGGCGATTACGTTCACGAGCACCGGCGCGCGCAGGGCGATCCTGTACAACGTGCAAGAGTACCGATACGGCACCATCGGCGCGGCGGTCAGCAATCCCACGAGCACCGCCGACGTGACCAACTTCAAGCTCCTGTCCGCAAGCGGCGCGATGAATGACCAGTGGCGCGGCGCGACGATGCAGGCGCGTGTGGCAGACCTGTCTGGCGCGCATAGCATGGCGGACCTGCGCCCGAACAGCAAGGTCACGTTCACGGTGAGCACCGACGACGGGGCTAACTACCACCCGCATTTCTACGGGTTCACGGTGCCGCCCGAGAAGGAACGGCGCGGCGGCGAACCCGGATGGGTGGACGGAAGCTTTGAGGCGGAGGACATCATCACCGCCCGCCTGGACAAGAAGCAGATGTTGTGGACGCCTTCTTTTGAGGGCAACGGCACCGCCGCAGGCTGGAACGTGGCGAGCGCATTCACGTACCTTTTGCGGAACGCCGGGGCAAGCGGCGTGGCAGACGCGGCGTTGGACATCAACACCGCAGTAGCCGCGCTCACTATGGGCGACCAATACTACCTGGGCAGCGCGACGCAGAAGGGCTTCCGCAAGCTCCAGTTCCGCCCGGACACAAGCCTCGTCTCGGCGCTGGATGACATCGTGACCAGCCGCACGATACCGAGCGCGGCAACTGCGGGCAAGCGCATCCCGCTCCGTTGGGGCGTGGACTACAACGGGAAACTGTTCCTCGGGCGATCCTACGAACACCAGACCGGCCTGTACCTGCGGCACAATACCGAGCGCAACTATGCGACGCCACCGACCAGCGACGGGCATGTCCTGGACGCCTACACCGCGACGCCGGAGTCCTGGGTGCAGACGTTCCGCAGTACCCGCAGCATCAGTGACTTCCGCAACCTGATCTATGTGCTTGTTGGTGAGGGTCTGGATGCGGCGATGAAGGTTCTGATTGACGAGACCAGCTTTTCGACGGCGGCGGCGCGGACTTTCATCGGCGACCTGTGGACCCACTTCGAAGCGTACCCGGACGGGGACGACCTGCAGTCGCTTGCGACCGGGCTATGGGACCAATTGGTGCGCTGGAACTGGACCGTCTCATTTACGTTGGACGACAGCCCGAACCTGTACCCGGACGATGAGGTATACGTGACGGGGCTGACTGATCTTGAG